>Ga0066903_100003395_pt1 | contig 12994 bp, 25 predicted proteins | sample PanSoiMetaGPlot1_FD_67491 | JGI IMG/M metagenome (GOLD analysis project Ga0066903, IMG submission 67491) | Tropical forest soil microbial communities from Panama analyzed to predict greenhouse gas emissions - Panama Soil - Plot 1 (version 2) | ecosystem: Environmental > Terrestrial > Soil >... | reverse complement strand
GGCGACACGAACCTCAACATTGGCGACCGGGGCGACGGCCTATATGCGCTGGTCACCGACGTAGAAGGCTGGTACGGAACGCCGCCGCTGAATGGCAACGACCTCACGCGGCTGCTCGCTGACGGCTCCGTGTGGGGCTCGAAGATCACCGCCGCGCGCGTCGTCGCGATAACCGGGGCGGCGATTGGGCCGCGCCCCGTTCTGCTCAGCTACGTGCGCGAGCTGGCAGCGCTCGCCGTTGACGACAGCACGAGCACTCTCGCCATTACCGAGGACGACGACACGAGCACCCCGCCCGTCCTGACCGCCGAGGTCCGCGCCGACAGCGACGCGCTCGTCATTGCGTGGCTGGGCCGCGAGGCGATCACCTGGCAGCTCACCCTCACCGCAGCCGACCCGCGCCTTTACGAGATCGGCACGCGCAGCATCGTGCTCACCCCAGCCGGGGGCGGCGGAACGGGGCGGACGTACCCGTTCACACTGCCGCGCGTCTATGCCGCCGCCGACATTCCCAACCAGGCGCAGCTCGACAATCCGGGCGAAGTCCCGACGCCCGTCCTGATCATTTACACCGGGCCGCTCGGCTCGTCGCAGCTCACAGACGGCACCAGCTCGATTTACCTTCAGGCGTTGCTCGCCGGGGAAACGGTCTACGTCCGAAGCGACACATTGGCGGCGAACGCTGAGGGCGGCGCGACGCGCGCCAGTTACGTGCTCGCCGGATCGCAGCCGTTGCTCGTGCCCGAGGGCGGCGCGAGCTGGGACCTGTACGCAACGGGCAGCGGGTCGGTCGAGCTGAATTGGGCGGGGGCGTGGGCGTGACGCTTCCCGAGTCGTGGACGTTCTGGGCCGACGCATCGGTGCCGCCCTATACGGCGATAGGCCCCGTGGACGTGCTGAGCTTTACCTGCTCTTGGGCATTGTCAGACTTCGGCGCGGGAGAAGCCGAGATCGCCGTCGAGCGGGGCGGGCTCAGCCGGAACGATCTCCTGGGTTTCTACCGCTGGCGGTTGTGGGCCTTCTACGGCGGCACCCCCGTATGGGCGGGACTGCCCACCGCGCTAACCGACGAGGGCGGCGCGTCGGTAAAGGTCGCGCTCGACGAGCTGCCCGCCTATCTCAACCGCAAGGTGTATGCGACGACTCACACCTATACCGGCGTCGAGCAGACGACGATTGCCGCCGATATCGCGAGCCGACTCGACAACATCGGCGTGCCCCGCGTGCTCGTGCCCGGCGCGGGCCGGAACCGGGATCGCACATACGACTACCTGGGACAAAACAACCGCGGGGACATGCTAAAGGAACTGGCCGGGGTCCAGAACGGGATCGAGTTTCGCGCCGAGTACGCCATGAGCGCGGGACGCCCCGGCTGCACGCTGAAGATCGCCTACCCGCGCGCCGGGGGCGCGACCGGGCTCGGGCTCGTGCTCCCTGGTGGCCCTGTGAGCGTCTCAGCGCAATGGACAAGCGATCTCATGCGGACGCGCACGTTTGAGGTAGGGGACCTGCCTAACAACGCTGCGAGCACCGCTCAGCGTCCCGTGGCGTATCTCGACGCTGAGCAGACCGGGCTGCCTGAGCTGGACGTGGCAACCGACCGCCCCGGCGTCGTGCTCACTTCGACGCTCAACGAATACGCCAGTTCCGACAGCTCGATTTACGGCAGCGCCGCGCTGGCGCTCACCGCGACAATGCCCGTATCCGATCCGGCGCTTGGCGACTATGGGGTCGGGGACGACGTTGCCGTGCAAATGGCCGACCCGCTTCTGCCCTCGGGAATCGCGACGACGGGGCGGCTCACCGCAATGCAGGCAGACGCCGGGGCGGGCACAGTCGCGTGGACTGTCGCGATAACCCAGCCCCCGCCAGCCCCGACGCATTCGCTCGCGCGCCGTCTGCGGCTGCTCGACCGTAACCAAAAAGGCGCGTTCCGTCGTTCGCTCGTGCCGCCGCCAGGAGGGATCAACCCATGACGACACCAACGGGCCTGCTGGAATGGGGCCAGTCGGGCAACTACAACGGGATAGACGACCGGGGCGTGATCACCGCCCTGGCACAAGGCTCGTCGCTCGGGATCATCGGCGCGCCGCCGACGCTGACCCCGCAGTCGGGGCTGACCATTTCGATTGGCCCGTGGCGCGCGCTCGTCAACTGCGGCGACGGGACGCTCGCGGTGATCGGGTCGCGCACCGCGCAGACGATCAACGAAACGGCGGGCGGCGGGTCGCAGCGCACCGACGTGATATGGGCCGACATCAACCCTGATGGCGGGTCGTGGACGGCGAGCATCGTCGCCTCGCCCGTTTCGCCAACGCGGACGGGCGTCGCGCTCGGAACGGTCACCGTTCCCGCTGGCGCGGGCACTGCGGCGGCGATGGCGTTCACCCCCGCCGTTTGCGCGGCGTCGGGAAGCTGGAGCACCTTCGACCCGACGACTCGCACGATCACCCAAACGACGCTGCACGACCTGAGCGCCACGCTGACCATTCCCGCGAACGACGCGCAGGTCGGGGACATTTACGAGGTCGAAGTCCACGGGCACGGCACCTGGCCCACGGGCACCGCGCAGTCGTTGACGCTTCAGCCGAACCAAGGCGGCAGCTCGGCCGGGGTGACTTACGCCGCCGCCTACCTCGGATCGGGCAACACGTTCCGATGCCATTACCTCGCGCGGCTGATCATTCTCTCGACCGGCCCGTCCGGCAGCTACACCTCGTGGCTGATTGGGGAGCTGACCGGGCAAGGGCTGCTCAACCCGGCCGGGGCGTCCAATCAGATGACCAGCGGAATGGTGCAGGGCCAGTACGCGGGCCAGCCCATCGACACGACCGTCGTCCAAACCCTGAAAATCCAAGGGCTGTGGGGCGGGGCCAACGGTACGATCAACGGCGACGTGACCCACCTTCGCAAGCGCGGAATCGGATTGGGGTGAGTCCGTGCCCGATTGGCGAGTCCGTGGCGGGCTGGTGATCATGGCGGCGGCGTGCCTCGCGGGCGCTGTTCTGATCCCGATAGTGCCCGACGCTGAGCGGAACGATATCCTCGCGGTCGGGCTGGGCCTGGGTGGGCTGGCAATGCTGATCGTGGCACTATGGCAGCGGAGCAACGGCACCAAGGGGTGACCCACATGCCAGATAGACCGCACCTGTTCGCGCGGCACCGCCGCGACGACGACGGCGACGACGAGCTGCGCGACTGGCAGGAACGGCGCGGGCGGTTCGCCGACTGCGACCCCGACACGCCCGACCGCCCGCAGATCATGCCCGTGCGCCGCCCCGACGATCCGCAGCGCGAGACTCACGCGCACGATCCCCGAGGGACGTACCGCGATGGCGATTAAACGGAAGTGGATGCCCTCGCCCAGCTACCACGGGCGCAACTACAACGGCGTTCGGATTATCGTCATCCACACCGCCGAGGGCGCGACGACGATTGAGTCGCTCGGCAACTTCTTCGCCAATGGGTCTAATCAGGTCAGTAGCCACTGCGGCGCAGACGACAAGAAGGACATTCTCGGCGAATACGTCACGCGGGGTAACGCGGCGTGGACCCAGGCGAATTTCAATAACGAGGCTGTGAGCCTGGAGCTGTGCGGGTTCGCGAAGTGGTCGCGCTCGACGTGGCTAAACCAGCATTCAAACATGCTCGACAACTGCGCCGCCTGGGTCAAGGAAGAATGCAATAAGGCCGGAATCCCTATCGACGCGCTTAACAACTCCCAGGCGCAGGGCAACGGGCACGGAGTCTGCGAGCATGTCAACCTCGGCTCGGGCGGCGGCGGGCACGTTGACTGCGGCGACGGGTTCCCGCTGGATGAGGTAATCAAGCGAGCCAAGGGCGGCGGCAGCAAGCCGAAGGAGCCCGATCAGGAGGAAGTCGTGCCGTTCTATCTGGCCGAGGTGCCGAATAGTCCCGTGTCACTGCCGCGCCAGCGCGGCGACAAGCTGCGCCGGGTGCGCCTGTTCTGCAACGTGGCGACCGTTGAGATCAAAGTGGACTTTATCGGCACCCCCGATAAGGCGACCGCTGAGCTGGTCACCGACTACGGGCTGGGGCCGCAGGGCGTGGACATTCCCGAGAATGTGAACGCGCTAGTCCTGCGGCGCGGCGACCCGCCCGACGAGGGCTATCCGCTCGTCTCAGTCGAGATACTCACGTAACCGCCGCCGCGCGGCTCTGTGCTCGACGCTGAGGCGCGCGCGCAGCTCGTCGCGTGCGATCAGTCGAGCGCGCGAGAGCGACGCTCAGCGACGCACACAGACGCGAGAGGCGGGGACGAGCCCGACGCCCGTCCCCGCCCCGCCCAAACGGCGCGGGATGCGTTAGCCGTCCGGGGGCTCGATCTCTTGCCGCTCGCGGGCATTCAGCTCGCGCGCGAGCTGAGAGCGAGAGGGCGCAGCGATCAGCACCCCATCGCGCCGCGCCCACAAGTAGCGGTAGTCAGGCCCCGATGCTGCGGTGACGAATGCCGAGCCAAACTCGTAACCGGGAAACGCCCGCGCCAGCGCCGCCACGTCATCCGAGACGACTTCGCCGTCGAGCGCAACCCACGGCATCGCCGTCACGTTATCGTCGCTCATACCGGCCCCAGCACCTTAGTTCCGACCTGGTGAAACAGGAACGTCCGGTGATACGCCGAGCAGTATTTGCGCTCGGTCGCATTCACGAGCGAGCCGGGGCCGTCGCTCGGGCAGATATCCAGGCCGGGGCTCACCTCATCGTCGCGGTACTCGACGCCGCCGCCGTTCTGCGGGTGCGGGGTGAAGTTCTGCCCGTGATCCGCGCCGCACTTTTCGAGCTTGATATCGCCAGCCTCGGAAGTGAAGCACCAGCTATGCGCGGACGCCAGCCATATCTGATTGGTGTCCTCGTCAACGCAGACGCGCCACGCGACGCTGATTGGCTCGGCGCGGGCGATCTGCCCCGCGTAGGGCTTCCGGTTCGGTCGCGCCGAAAGCGCCGAGCCTTTCCCCTTGCCGTCCTGTAGGAATGAGCAGGTGGTGTTTCGGCGCTCGGCTGCTGCCGAGGCGTGAGTCGCGCATCCAGTCGCGAGCACGGCGACGACTGCGGCGAGCGCAGCGACGGCCTTAGCGCGGGGGATCAAAGCTCAGCCCTTCCGCTTCCTTGTGCGCGGCCCAGCGCCGTCGCAGCTCCGCGCCGTAATAGATGTTCCCGCCCGTTTTCCCGCGCGGCCCGTCGCCTTTGGTCCGGTACGACAGCCCGTGCTCGTCGGCCCATTCGCGCAGCGCTGCGGTTTCCTGGGACGAGAGCCTTTCGCTGGTGATGCCCGGATTGGCGCGCCCTCGTGCTCGCGGGCGCGGCGCGTTGTCAGGACGACGCCCTACCTTCAGATAAGGGGCGAGCAAGGCGTCCAGCTCGACGGCGTGCTCGTCGCTCAGGTCAAGCTCGACGAGCTGGTCGCGAAGCATGATCCGCACCGTTTGCGTTGCGGGCGTCTCTAGCCCGCCGCCGAGATCGAGGTCGTCGATCAGGTGAACTACGGCAGCCATCACGTCTCTCCGTTCCCGCTTCGGCGGCTCAGCGCGTTTTCAAGTTCGCCCAGGTCGGCGGCCTTGATTCGCCCGCCGCCCGCGTGAACGGCAACGTACTTCACCGGCTCGCCGTTGCGCTCGACCTTGCTGATTGACCAGGCCGGATTATTGACCTTGATCCTTGCGAGCACCGCCGCTGGCGTCGTGCCCATACTGCCCTCCCATTGTTCGGTATGCTGTCAGTCAAGCGCAGTCTATGACAGCGCGTAACGATTAGTAACACGATTGGGGTTGATGGTGACAACTCCTGCCAGCGGGATGCTGCCCCGTGCTGAAGATCAGCCATTGATCGCCGTATGGCCCGAGACGGCGCGCGCGCTCATGCTCGGCAGATCAACGGTCTATGACCTGGCGAAACGGCAAGAGCTGCCCGTCGAAGTGTTGCGCATTGGCGGGCGCTATTTCGTGCGGACTGCCGAGCTGCGCGAGTATCTCGGGCTGACGGCATGAGCACGCGCCGCGTCGTCGTGTCGCTGACCGGCGCGGAAGCGTGGGCGTTGCTGATCGCTGCGCGGTACATCACCGAGGCCGACGAGCCGCCGACGTTCTGGGGCATGAGCGGGCACGAGATCAACGCGCTAGCCCGCGCGCAGTCGAAGCTCGGCACGGGGCTTCGACGCCCTCAGCCGAATGGGCGCGCGTCGTGAGCGGGCACGCGATAGGGCTCGGCCCGTGCTGGGCGCATGGCGGAATCTTCGAGTTTGATCCCGAGACTGTCGCGACGATCTGGCTCGCCAGCGACCGCAGCGACGAGACGCGAACCGTCGAGCCGCATACGCCGGGCGCGCGCCAAGTCCTGATCTGTGACGCCTGCGTGAAGAAGGCAAACAAGCAACGCCGCGCGGCGGGCGAGAAGCCGCACGAGACTTCCACCGAGTACGCCAGGCGGCGCGGCGATCCGAAATGGAGTGGTGGGCAATGATCAAGCACGCCGCAGCCCTGCTCGGGTTCGCCCTGTTCCTGGGCTTCCTCGTTGCCGCTGTCGTCGGCATTGCCGCGTCTGCGATCTTGTGGGAGATCGTCTCGGGATGACGGTCGAATGGTGGTACGTCTCGCTGCCCCGCGCGACGTTCCTGCTCGGCGTCTCGGGCGGCGTGATCGTCGTCGGCCCGCCCTACGTGAAGCGGCAGCTCGGGCGCGAGTGGGCAGACCTCGCCGCAGCGTGGCGACGCGGCGCAGCCCGGCGCGGCCCGGTGATCATTAAGCGCGTGTCAGACGACGAGCTGAGAGCTGCTCGCGCGCGTCTCGCGCGTGTGAGTCGCGTCACAGTCGCGCAGCTAGGCCGCTGATCAGCGGCGTCTGTCTACGGCTTTAACGCCCCGGATCGTTCGATCCCGGAACATTCAGCCGTAGACAAACGTTGAGCTGAGCGAAGCTCAGAACACGCAACGCCGGGAGGCAACCACCATGATCACAATTCAAGCGGGACGCTACGCAGGCCAGCGCGGCGAGATCGTCGCACGCGACAAGCGCCGCCAGCTCGTCAGCGTCAAGCGCACAGACGGCAGCGTCGTGCTCGTTCACGAGTGCAACGTCCCCGCCGCCGCGCCCCTGCCCCTGCCCGTGACTGCGGGCGACGTGCTCGCTGCGCGCGACGCTCTCGCTGAGCGCGCAGCTCGTCGCCCGACTCGTCTCGCCGCGTACCTCGCCGGGATGCAGTCATGAGCCGCGAGACTCCCTGGGAGCGCGCCGCGCGAATCGAGCGCGAGCGACAGCAGGCAGGAAACAATCTTCCCCAGGGCTGGGGGCTGCTCGCGTTCGTGCTCGTGATCGTGCTCGCCGTCGCCCTGTTCGTCGCGTGGGACATTCACCGGAAAGACCATCGCGACTACTGCGCGTGGCATCCCGCCGCAACTAGGTGCCTGCCATGACGAGCAACGCTTTCCGCTCAGCCGATGGGGTGTGGGTCGTCGAGCCGATCACGGTTCCGATGACCCTGCCCATCGGCAGCGGGCGCACGATCAACCGCGAATATCTGCGCGTCACGCGCTACGGGTTCCACGTCCGCGACGTGCCCGTGCGACGCGACGCTGAGAGCGACGCTCAGCTCTCAGCGAGCACGATGCTGGCTCTCGCCCTCGTCGTGCCGCTCGACCAGCTCAGACCCGCTCTCACAGCCGTAGAGGGGGGGTGTGAGGCATGAGTCGCGACACTTGGGCGTGCCTGGCCTGCGGGCACGACGTTTGGGAGACTCACTCGCTCAACCTGAAGGAGTGCCGCGCTTGTCCGGGCGGCCTGTGCCAGAGGGGGGGTGAGGGCATGACAGCACGACAGGGCAGCGCGAACCCGTGGGCCTGCGTCTGCGGTTACGACGGCACGAGCGCGCGCGATCTAGACGAGCACATCGTCGCCGCGCGCGACGACGACGACCACGCGCCCGCCAACTGACCTGTAGGCCCCGAGGGTGCTCGACGACGAGCGAGCATCCGACCGGGCAGGCAGCCCGACACGAGAGAGGAAACCACCATGACCGCAGCACTAGACACGAGCGTCCCCGAGGCGCTCCGCAAGCCGGGGCGTCGTCTCGGCTATGCGCGCGTCTCGACGAACGATCAGCACCCCGAGGCGCAAGAGCTGCGCCTGATCGCTGACGGCTGCACGCGCGTATGGACAGACAAGGGCGCGAGCGGCAAGAAGGCGAGCCGCCCCGCGTGGGATGAGCTGCTCGACGAGCTGCGCGCGGGCGACACGCTTGTGATCGTCAAGCTCGACCGCGCGGGCCGCAGCGTCGCGAACCTCGTCGAAGTCGTGCGGCTGCTCGACGAGCGCGGCGTCGCGTTTCGCGTGCTTGATCAGGCCATCGACACGAGCACGCCCACCGGGCGGCTCCTGTTCCACATGCTCGCCGCCATCGCTGAGTTTGAACGTGACCTGATCATTGAGCGCACGCGCGACGGTCAGGCGTTCGTGCGAGCTGGCGGCAATCTGCGCCGCTCATGCGGTGGTCCCGCGCCGCTGGGGCTGCGCGACCCCGGCCCGCTCGACGACGACAGCCGCGACTGGATCACCGACCCCGCGCCCGCCGCGATGCTCGCGCGCGTCGCGCAGCTCATGCTGCCGCCGCACCCCGAGCCGCTCGCCGCAGCGTTCGCAGTCGAGCGCGCGAGCTGGGACGAGCCCATGACTGACAGCTACGGGCACGAGGTCAACGAGAAGATGATCCGCTCAGCGCTGCGCCGCCCGGCGTCGGCGGGGCTGATCGACGCCGACGACGACGCGGGCGTGATCGCTGGCCCGCCGCTCGACGTTGAGACGTTCCGCAGGCTGCGCGCGTTGTTTGCGTCGCGCGCGCGCCCCGGCCGGATCACGAGCGACGCCGACCCGTATTGGGCTGGCCCGCTGCTCGTCTGCGCCAATTGCGGGAATCAGCTCACGGGCACGCGGCACAAGCCGCGCGGGAAGAAGGGCACGATCCCCGGCGCTGCGCCCGTGACGTACTACAGGTGCAAGAACCGCCACAAGATCGGAGAGCGCGACGGGCGCTCGATATTCAACGTGCCATGCCAGCGGGTCACCATTCGCGCTGAGCACGTTAACGAGCTGATCGGCGTCGCCGTCGCTGAGTGGCGCGACAGCTCGACGCATTACGCGCTCGCCGCGCGTCGTCAGGAGGGCGTCGCAACCGCCCGCGCGCAGCTCTCTAACGAGCTGTCAGCGTGGCGCGCGAGCATGGATGATCTCTTGCCTACGCAGGCGTACACGAGCCGCTCAGCGTTCGTCTCAGCGCGCGACGAGATCGTGCGCAACGTCGAGCGAGTCGAGCGCGAGCTGTCAGCGCTCGACAGCGGCGACGCCGACGTGCCCGACGTGCTCGACGACTTCGACGAGCTGCCCGGCCCTGCGCGCCGTCGTCTCGCCGCTGAGGTCATCGTGACGCCGATTCGTGTTCACTCCGCTACCAAGACAGGGCCGAATGCGACGCCAGCGGGTGAACGGATCGAGCTGCTTCCTTACGTCGAGGTAGCCGCCTGACAAAAAAATCTTGAAATTTTACCTTGGGCGACGGCGTGGCATCTTGCGTGCCAGCCGTCGCCCTTAGCGTGTCAGCGGTGACCCTATCCGTGCAGGCTACCGGCTGAATGGTCACTCAACCCACCCTCTCCCGTGACGCGCGGTGTTGACCTCACGAGGGCCGGCGACTACAACGGGTCGGCAACGGGACCAGGTTAATCGGGTAAAGGATGGGTAGGCGCATGACTGTTGCGCAAGGCGAAGTGAGCGAGACAGGGGGACGCGAGAACGGGAGGCCCGTGAGCGGGTTCCGTGGGCGACGACTTGCCATCTACGAGCACGCGGCTCGTAAGGGCATCGAGCCCACCCCGCAAGGCGTGTCCGACGCGCTCGGCGTTCCGATCCGCACCGTTAAGCGCGTCGTCAGCGAGAAGGAGCAAATATCGGCCCCGACGATTCGCCGCTTTATCGACGGGCTCGACGGTAGCTTCGACGCGCTTTTCGCGCCCTATCAGGTTCCCAGCAAGCCCCGTCAACGGCCCCGCAGGGACTAGGTCGTGGCCGGTCTCACCGAGGCCGACCGTGAGCGCGTCCGGGCACGTTTCCGGGCCGCTGCTCTCGTCGAGCCTCCCCCGTCCGACGAGCGTCTCGCTCGTCTCGCTGAGCTGCTCACCTCCGTAGCGATCATGCGCGCGCGCGCCGCAGCCCGCGCGAAGCGGGCCGGGTCATGATCAAGCGCCGCAACCACGGGCGCGGCCATTCCTACTATGCCGATGGGATGCCGGGGCACGATCCCGCCGAGCTGGTCAAGCTCCCCGGCGTGACGACGATCCTGGGAATGCAGCCCAAGCCGGGGCTGATCAAGTGGGCAGCCGAGACGACCGCCGATTACGCCGTCGATCACTGGCACGAGCTGTCCGAGCTGACATTCTCGGAATGCCGGAAGCGGCTGCTCGCCGCGCGCTTCGAGCACGTCGATCCGCTCGCGCGCCGGGGCACCGAGGTTCACAAGCTCGCCGCCGAGATCGTCGTCGGCAGGCCCGTTGCCGTTCCCGACGAGCTGCGCGGGCACGTCGAGCATTACCGCCGCTGGCTGTCCGACTTCAGCGTCGAGCCAATCGCCGTCGAGCTGGTCGTCGCCAATCGCCGGGTCGGCTACTGCGGCAGCGCCGATCTCGTCGCGCACGTCAAAGGCTGGGGCGTGACGCTGCTCGATATCAAGACTTCGGCGTCAGGCTCGATCTGGCCCGAGGCCGCGCTTCAGGCGTGCGGGTACTCGCGCGCCGAGGTCTACGCCTTCCCCGGCGAATGGGACGACGAGCACGAGCTGAGCGGGCTCGGCATTGAGCGCTGCGGCGCGCTCTCGCTGCGCAGCGACGGCTACGACTTGCGCCCGCTCGAAACCGGCCAGGAGGTATGGGACTACTTCTGCCGCCTGGCGTCGAATCACCGCGCACAGCCGCAGCTCGACGATTGGGTCGGTGATGCTGTCGAGCCGGTCAGGGTGAGCGCGTGAAGTGGGCGACGCGCGGGCAGCTCGCCGCGCTCGGCAAGTCGCTCCGCTGGCGCGGGCTGCGCAGGCGCGACGCGCGTCTCGACTGGTGCGAGTCCCGCGTCGGCCGTGCGCTCGACAGCTCCGTCGAGCTGACCCGCGCCGAAGCGCGCGGGCTGCTCGCATCACTACAGGAAAGGCCACCACGCCATGACCGATACCGGCACGAGCCTAGAACGGTGGGCCGCTGAGGCTGAAGCCGCCGCAGGCATCGCGCGCGCCCTCGCGACGACGGCATTCCTGCCCGACTCGCTGAAGGTCTACCGCGACGAGCGCAGGACTCAGCTCGACCTCGACGCGACAGTCGCGCAGGCAGCCGCCGCGCTGCTCACGGGTCAAGAGCTGGGCCTGTCCCCGATGGCGTCGCTGCGATCCATTGACGTGATCCCGCCCGGCTCGGGCTCGCCCGCATTGCGCGCCGCAGCGCTGCGCGCGCTCGTCCAGCAACACGGGCACGACATATGGGTCCACGAATCGAGCGACACGCGCGCGGTGGTGCGCGGGATTCGCAACGGGACCGAGATCGTGCAGGAATGCGTCTGGACAATTGACCGGGCAAAGCGAATGAGGCTCCGCGGATTCAATTCGCCGGATGGCAACTGGCAGCGAATGCCGAAAAACCAGCTCGTCGCCAGGGCCACCGCAGAATGCGCGCGGCTGATCGCCAGCGACGTGCTGCTCGGATTGCCGTACATCGTTGAGGAAATGCAAGACTCCCAGGACGCGGAGGCGGACGGTACCTCCGCTGAGAGCGGCGCGACGATGAACCGCAGCCCCGGCGCGTCGTCGCGCCGCCGTAAGACACCCGCCGCCGCTTTGCCGTCGTCGTCGTCTCCCCCCCACGACACGACGGCGGGCGGCGGCGGGCAGTCGCCCCCGCCGATCACCGCGAGCCAGCGCGCGCGGCTGTGGGCGGGCCTGAAACGGCTCGGGCTCACCGACAAGGACGAGGCGCTCGAAACGATCTCGAAGTGGATCGACCGCGCCGTCACGTCAAGCAACGACCTCACCGGGGCTGAGGCGTCGCTCGTGCTCGACGCGATCCAGGGCGAAGAAGATCGCCGCGCGGCTGCTGAGCAACTGGCCGCGCGCGGCGCTGAGAGCGACGCTGAGCGGGCGCACGAGCAAGCCGAGGGATCACAAGAGGGGGACCCCGATGACTGACGACAGCGGCGTCTGTGAGTGCTCGCACCCCTTCAGCGCGCACGAGCACCAGCGCGCGGGCAGCGAGTGCTCGCTGTGCCTCTGCGCGCGCTACCGCCCGCCCGCCTTGATCACGCCGCGAACGCTGCGCACGTTTGCGGGCGGCGCGGCGGTCTGCGGGCTCGTGATGATCTTGGCCCCGTGGCACCCGCTCGCGGGACTGCTGCTACTCGTCGCGGCGGGGCTCGCCGCATGGTCTGCGAAGGAGTGACGATGCGACCTCTACAGGCACGGCTCGCCGCGACGTGCGAGACGGCCAAGACAACCCGGTGCCGGTGCCGGTGCGGCGGCACGCTGCACGGCGCGGGGCGCTTCGCCACTGAGGACGAGGCGCGGCAGCTCGACGAGCAAGACCCGCACCACGCCGCGCCCGACGCGGCCGACGCGCGGCTGCGCGACAAGCTGCACCGCGCCGCCGACGCTATTCCCGTGCGCTTTCCCGACATAGACGATCAACCGGCGCTATTCGGATTGGAGGACCACGAGATATGACCATCGACGAGCCCGCGCGAATTGCCCGCCTGCCCCATGATCATCACGGAAGGCCCGTGCCGTGGTTCGTCGCGTGGATCGACGGCAAACCCGATTTCCGCATAATCAAGCCCGGCGCGGTCGAGATCGCCTGGGCGTCGCGGCTGTGCTGGGTCTGCGGAATGCTCATCCACAAGGCCGAGCCCAAGGTGTTCACCATCGGCCCAATGTGCGCCGTCAACCGGGTGAGCGCAGAGCCACC
>Ga0066903_100003394_pt1 | contig 12995 bp, 13 predicted proteins | sample PanSoiMetaGPlot1_FD_67491 | JGI IMG/M metagenome (GOLD analysis project Ga0066903, IMG submission 67491) | Tropical forest soil microbial communities from Panama analyzed to predict greenhouse gas emissions - Panama Soil - Plot 1 (version 2) | ecosystem: Environmental > Terrestrial > Soil >... | reverse complement strand
TGTTGCGCGTACGCGCGCGCCACGCCAACAGCCGTACCGGCGTGCAGGGCGAGTGGTACTTCGACGGACTCCCTCCGCTCCCCCCAGAGACGAACGAGCGTGCACGGCAGAACAACACGGTGGCCAGCGCGGAACTCACGGTGGTCGGGCCGTCGCATTGGCAACACCGTTTGACGGGATTTGCGTACAACCATCGCACTCTGAACCAGAATGACGTCGCGGATCCGAACCGAGTGTCACCGTTTGGGGAGATCGACTTCATTTACCGCAACACGTTCCACATGAATCGTGCCGGCGTGGAGTATCAGGGAGATTATGCGGAGCGAAATTGGACGCACACGACGGTGGGGTATCAGTTTGAGGACGAGAACGCCTTTCTGGATAGCCTGTTCGGGGCAACCCAGCATGGCGTGCGCTTGAACCATGCGGTGTATGGCGAGCAGGTGGTGTTATTGCCGAGATTATCGCTGGTGGCCGGAGCGCGCTTCGTGCACAACCAGGTGTTCGGCAATCAGGGTGTGCCGCGCGTGGCACTGACGGTGCTGGCCCTTCGCGGCGGCAGCGTACTTTCGGGAACGCGATTGCGCTTCTCCTACGCGACTGGAATCAAGGAACCGCGCTTTGAAGAGGTGCTCCCGAGTCCGCCGTTCGTGCTGGGGAGTCCGAACCTGAAGGCGGAAGAGAACCGGGCCTTCGAGGCTGGACTGGAGCAGGGATTTCTTGGCGGAAGGTATTCGCTTTCGGCGGTGTACTTCAACAATCATTTCCGCAATCAGATCGACTTCCAGACCCTGGATCCGACGACATTTGCCGGCCAGTACGTGAACATCAACAGGGCAATGGCCCACGGGGCAGAAGTCGAATTAAAGGGTCGATTGAGTTCACGAGTGACGGTGAATGGGGGATACACATACGCCTCAACGCAGATTCTCGAGGCGCCGTTCGCGTTTGATGCATTTCACGCGAAGGGCGCGCCACTGCTGCGGCGTCCGAAACATTCCGGGAGTTTGCTGGTGAATTATCTGGGAACCCGATGGGGAGCGAGCGTGGGCGGAAGTTTTGTGGGACGACGGCCGGATTCCGACTTCTTGGGATTCGGGATTGATCATGCGCCGGGTTATGCGCGCGTCGATCTGGGCGGTTGGTACGCGATCCACCCGCAGGTGACGGCTTACGCGAATATCGAGAATGCTTTGGATAAGCAATACGAGGAAGTAGTGGGGTATCCGGCGCTGGGAATTAACTTCCGGGCCGGGTTGCGGTTTCGTTTCGGGGGAGATTAGCGGGTGGCGCACGCGGGAACGCAAGCTCCCTCGGCTGCGCCCGGCTTCGCTTCACTCCGCTCGGGATGACAAAGTTATTGAGATGATCCGTGCTTGAGTTATTGCGAGATGCGGCGGCGCGAGATCGTTTCTGCTGGGGCGGATGCGGCGATGGCTTTCTTGCGGCCGTTGCCGTTGACCGATCCGGGGCCGTGGATCGTACCGTTGGCGCCGCCCATATATTTCGCTCGTGCCACCACCAATTTCTCGAGATCGGCTGCGCCTAGCGGCTTCTGATGCCCGAGTTGATGGGTCACCAGGGCAATGCGGGCGAAGTGCTCAACGGTCTCCATTTTCATGTAGGCCTGGTCGAGGTCGGCTCCGTAGGCGACCACGCCGTGATTGGACATCAGGATCGCATCGAAACCAGGGATGAGTGGTTCGAGCGCGTCGGTGAGTTCCGGGGTTCCCGGGGTGCCGTACCTGGCCAGCGGAATCGAGCCGAGACCGATCACGACTTCGCAGACCAGCGGCTGATTCAGCGCCATGCCGGCGGCGGCGAAGCCCGTGGCGGTGGGCGGATGGGCGTGAACAATTCCCTTTGCGTCGGGGCGCAGGCGGTAGATCAGCAAGTGCATCCCGATTTCGCTGGAAACGTTGCGCTTCCCGGACACGACACGGCCTTCCAGGTTGACAATGACAAGATCCGATGTCCGCATCGCCGCCTTGCTCATGCAGGTGGGCGTGGACAGAATGCGGTTCTCGGAAAGGCGGACAGAGAGATTGCCGTCGGTGGCCGCGACTAATCCGCACTCGTGCAACATGCGGCCGTAGCGGACGATCTGGTCCCGATATTGGCGCTCTGAGGCCATGGGGATGGACAGGACAGAAGGGGGGCCTGACTCGCTCATGGTATCGCATGTTTTCTGGTTACGACAAATGGATTTGTGGGAATTTGTGCGAAGTTAACAAAAGACTCCGCCAGTGCGACGAGCGTCTCGGCCCATCAAAGCCGCGACGTTTCGGGACGAATACGGAACCTCTTGGCGCCCCTTCCAGCAACGCTGTACAGGCGTCGACCCTATAATTCTTCGCGGTGCTCGTCTCTGACTTTCACTACGACCTTCCTGAAGAGTTGATTGCGCAGGAGCCGCTGGCGGACCGCGCTGGCTCGCGGATGCTACGGCTGGACCGGGCGACAGGGCGGATAACCGATGCGCACTTTCGCGACTTTCCCGAGCTATTGCGCGCCGATGACCTGCTGCTTCTGAACAATACGCGGGTCTTTCCCGCGCGCTTGTATGGCAGGCGCAGCGGAAGCCGCGCGCAGCCGCTCAGTCCGAAGAATCCAGCGGCGCGGGACTTCCTGCTAGGAACGGTGGAGGTGCTGCTCACGCGGCAGGTCAGCGCCGATCCGAATGATTGGGAATGCCTGGTCCGGCCTGGCCGCAAGATCGGCGTGGGCGAGCACCTTTATTTTGGAGAAGGTGGCGAGCTCCAGGCTGAGGTCGTGGCCAGAGGGCTGTTTGGCGAGCGCCGCGTTCGATTTGCGCCCGTCGCGGACTTCTTTGCGAGCATCGAGAGGCTTGGCCATGTGCCGCTCCCGCCTTATATTGCGCGCGAGGACCGGCCCGCGGACCAGGAGCGCTACCAGACTGTTTATGCGCGCGAGCGCGGCTCCGTGGCCGCGCCCACCGCTGGCCTGCATTTCACAGCAGAAATCCTTTCCGGGCTGCGCGAGCGCGGAATTCAGCTGGCGGAATTGACGCTGCACGTGGGGCTGGGAACCTTCCAGCCTGTGCGCGCGCAGGTTGTGGAACAACACCGTTTGCACAAGGAGGCGTACTCGATTTCGCCGGAGACGGCGGGGGCCGTACAGCGCGCGAGGGCCGCCGGACGGAGAATTGTGGCCGTGGGTACGACAAGCGTACGGACGCTTGAGTATTCGGCGGCGCGGTCTCCGCATGGGGGGATCGCAGCCGGCACCGGAGAGGCGGATCTTTTTATCTATCCCGGATACCAGTTTCGTGTCGTGGATGCGATGCTCACCAATTTCCATTTGCCGGAATCGACACTGCTGATGCTGGTGTGCGCGTTCGCCGGAAGGGAGAAGACGTTGGATGCTTATCGTCATGCGGTGAAGGAAAGATACCGGTTTTACTCCTATGGAGATTGCATGTTTGTGGAGTAGGCAAAATAGTGTTCTCTTGAAATGATGCCCTGTTGGTGAAGCCCACCTCAGGGCTGCCCCCCCTGCTGGTGGGCGAACTTCTGGCACGACTGAAGCCCTGCCCTTCCCGTTCGCGGCCATCCCGGAACCATTATCGTTGTCCTGTGATCACACGGCAGCGGCTGAACCCCTGGTCCGCGAGCGCACTCCTCATCTAGAACAAACCGTTCCTTCCGAACCAAGCATCCTGTAAAGAGCAAACAACTTGCGTTTTGAGCACCGCGATTAGGGTGGGCCGGTGCGACGTCGATGAAACACACTCGTGAAACACCATGACTGAGTTGCTGTTGCGGTTCCTGATTGGAGGTGCGGTCGTTTCGCTCTTCGCAGCCATCGGCGACCTGCTGCGGCCAAAAAGCTTTGCGGGGCTTTTCGGCGCCGCGCCTTCGGTGGCGCTCGCCACCCTGGCGTTGGCCGTGCGCAGCAATGGAGCTTTGTACACGTCGTTAGAAGGCCGATCAATGATTGCCGGCAGTGTAGCCATGTTTGTGTACGCCTATGCGGTCAGTTGCGTGATGATGCGCGGCACGAGAAGCGCGCTCTGCGTGACTGCGTGGGCAATGCCCTTGTGGTTCGGGGCCGCTGGACTTCTGTGGCTGGTTTGGCTCCGGTAACGTGCAAATCAAGATTGATACTTCGGCATGGAAGCAGACGGGCTGGCACGAGTACGCTCTGCGTTTCTTGTTTGGAGGCACGGTCACATGTTTGGCTGGAATCATCGCCACACAGTATGGTCCGGTGGTGGGTGGGGTATTTCTGGCCTTTCCTGCGATTTTTCCTGCCAGCGTTACCCTGATTCAAAAACACGAGGAGCGGAAAAAAACAGAGCACGGTCTGAAGGGCGAGCGGAGGGCTCGGCAAGTAGCCAGCGTGGAAGCTGCGGGAACGGCAATGGGTAGCGCTGGCCTGGTTACGTTCGGGCTTATCGTGTGGCAGATGATGCCCAAATATGGTGCCGTCCTGGTGATTGCAAGCGCCACGCTCTGCTGGGGCTTGGTGGCACTGGTAATGTGGCTCGCCCACAAACGAATTTGACCCTTTCCTGGAAGGTACCTGCTCGGCTCCTACCCACGCCGTGGCAGCATGATCCGCGCGTTGTAAGGCGTCCGACACTGGAAACCTCTTCAATGGCGCATGTCGGCGCTTCCGCAGATGCGAGACTCTTTGTATCTTCGGCGTGAATCTTTCCAAATTCATTTTATTTTCCAGTACGGTTGCGACGTCGATTGCCCCCGGCGACGGATGCGGAGGTTTCTTTTGGGTGAGCGGATTTCAGGTTGCGATTGAATCGTCGCAATGAAGAGGTTGATGTTTGATGTCGGATGATAAGCACGACAAAAGAACGTGGCAGGAGATTGCCCAAGAGGTGGTGGGCGAACAAGACAGCCAGAAGCTCCTCAAATTGACAAAAGAGCTTACGGAGGCGGTCGACGGAGAGCTCACAAAGCCGGTTTCGAAAGCGATGAAGCCCAAACCCGCTGATCCAGCGGGCCATGAGGCGTTCGGGCACAAGGATTATGAGCCGCCTCCGAAGACGGGCACCGACGGTGGCTAGAGTATTTTTCTGGGTTCGAGAAAAGACCTGCTCCGGTTAGCAATGGAATGGGGGCTGGAGTGCGTTGGTACGCTTCGCGCGCTTCGGTCCAACTGAACGGGCGTGGGGAAAGTGTTTTTCCGTCGCCCAACGCCCTCGCGGCTAAAACCACAGAGTTCGCAGCGTTCGCGCTGCCGCGGGAAGCTCGGCCCTTCCATCAACGCGCAATTTTCCAGGTTTCCGTCGAGCCATTCCGAACTTTGTAATTTCGGGGGCAGCAGGGTCGGCGCTTCGTGCCGCGGCCGAAATGTTTTGAGCCACCACCCACGCGGCTGAACCGATCGCCCATGAGATGAAGAATGCAGTCCAGGGGAGACGTGCTTTTGGCTCAGCAACGACGGCTGGTCCCCAAACCAGCAGAGTGAACAGGCTGATCATGACCGCCTCTGCGAACGCGGCGATCCGCGGAAACATCGAGAACAGCACACCGAGGCCGCTGGCAATTTGTCCTGCACCCGTCAGGTAGGCCCAACCGTTGCGATAGGGAAGCCAGGCGGGCACGAGTTTGGCTGTCTCACTCACATACACGATGTGGGAGAGCCCGATGGGTATCAGCGAAATCCCAAAGACCAATTTTGCGATTCGGATGCTGCCTTCGCTGGCCAGGAACGCAAAGCGCGATCCGGTGGGTAGATCTGCCAATCTGGCGAACAGAATCCAACCGCCTGTCAGGAGAACCGCGATTTCGCCGAAGCCGAGCCAAACCGCTTCCATCCGCGGCGCGACCACGAGCGCAGGGACCTTCAGCAGAAGCCAGACGACGAGATAGGGAAACAGGATGCGAGCCCACCACGCTGCGGTCGTGCGAAAAAGGAGACCCACACCCGCCAATAACATGAGTACGCCGGAGCCATAAGCGAGCAACGTCCGGGCGGGAAACCACGGGGCAACCGGCTGCCACACTAGCGCGAAGTCACCGTAGACCAACGCGAGCATGCCGAGCCCGATCATCCCGACCGAGAAGAGCGCGAGGGCCGGTTGCTGGCTTCTTGTCATAGGAAAGCCCCCCCTCCCTTTTTCGATGGGAATATGGATGTTGAAGAATCGCGATCCGCTTCGAAGAATAGAATGTGGACGAAGAAATTGCGTGCCGTTCTTTGAAGGCAATGGTGTCCCTGTCTAACAAAGAAACGTTATGGGGAATCTCGAGCGTCGGCTTCTTGCTCCTCAGCTCCTTGCTATGGAGTCAGTCTTCCCACAGTACCGGAGCGGAAGACGCTATTGTGCGCGTGAAGGCATTGCAGGTTTCGTCGGTGGATAGCAGTCTTCCCAGGGTGACGTTGGAATTCTTTTTGAATTATGAGGGTGGCGGAATTCCGATCGCATGGCGTGCGAGTAACTGCGATCAAGGAAATGTGAATGGTCCCCGTGACGGCAAGCGAAAGTTTATTGCTTGCGTGGAGGCCGACCTTGCGCTCAAAGACGACCGGCATGCACACGTCGTTGTCTCGATTGAGGAAAGCAAGGCACATCCCGCAGGTGTGCCACGCGTCTCTCGCGTCGCAGTCATCGATACCAACGGGCGCACGCGGGTCCTGGAACGCCTGAGCGATTTGCCTGTGGAACTGAACCGCCCGCTGCCGAAAACGCCCCGGGATTTGCCGTTGCCCGCAGGATGATCCCTTGTCGTGTCCCGATAGGGTCACGACTCATCGTCGGAGGAGCAGCCGGCAAAGATGCGACTCATTCCATCGAGCGAAGCGAATATACTTTCCTTTGGAGTCCATTATGAGTGTGCACACTTCGCAGAAGCTGGTGCCAATCCAGGATTTTGTACAGCAGTTGCGCACCTTTCCCGCGCCGGCATTTGAGCAGCCGGCTGAGCTGGTTGGTTTTCTGACGAACGCGAATGTCGATCCGGCGACGCTGACGCCGTATTTGAATTGGGACCGGCAACACTACACGCGCAACCTGATCGATAAGACGCCCCTGTATGAGCTGATCGCGATTTGCTGGGAAGTCGGGCAGACGAGTTCCGTGCACAATCACCGCGATCAGAACTGTTGGATGGCAGTCCCGATCGGACGGCTGCTGGTGGAGAACTTCCGTGTGGTGTTTCAAAACATCGGAGAAGGGCGCTGCGAACTGGAGACGACCGACACGGTGGAAATGCGGCCAGGGCATCCCTGCGCAGTCGATCCACTGGAACCGGTGCATCGAGTGGTCAATCCGAAGAAGTTCAACGAGCGGGCCGTGAGCCTCCACGTGTATTCGCGGCCGTTTGACACCTGTGTTGTGTACTCGCCCGAGCAGGGCACGTGCGGAGAAATTAGGCTGCACTACACCTCCGAGTACGGCAAGCCAGGCGGTAAGTAGATCTTGCCGGGATTCTCGGGCGGGATACCATCAGTGTTTCTGCGAGGGGTGGCATGCTCCGTCGTTTTCCTTTCATTTTCGCCGTCGGCGGATTGCTGCTTCTGACGGCCTGCAAGCAGAAGAAGCAGGAGGTTCCGGTCTCGCCGGATCATCTTCCTGCCTTGGCCACGCAACCGGATGCGCAGTCGAAACCGATCGTCTTTCTGCACAAGACGTTCCCGGTGGCGAAGTCAGTGCCTTTTTCCGTGGAGGTACCGCCGCATTCGGTGATCCCGCGCATTCATGGTACGTTTCAGTCGTTTGTGCCCCGCCCGGGCGACGATGATCTCAGTGATGCGTCGACCGATGTGACGTTCCTGCTGATGAACGCGGAGCAATATACGGATTTCACGCGCAATCCGGCCGGGAGCACGGCGCTTTACAGCGTGGAAGCGACACACAATCACGAAGTGGAGTTTGTGCTGCCGCCTACCAACGATTCGTCGGTGACATATTACGTGGTGTTTGTCAGCGCGGCGGGCGGAGTGCCGGTGAAGACGGTGAATGCGGATTTTGGGTTGTATTTCGGCTATTAGGTCGTGCTCTTCGAGCGCCGACGGAAACGCAAAGTCCCTCGACTGGCTCGCGTCGCTGCGCTCCGGATGACAATGATAAGGACGGGAGGTTCCCTGCCTACGAATCCCCCCTTCTCAAGCTGTTAAAATTGAAGCTTGCCCTCCCGGAAAACATCTTCGTTGAAGCAGCCAGAATCGCCGAAACCCGGCCCTGTGCCCGTGTCGCCGCCCACGGGGGTGAAGAACCGCGTGTTTCTGATCGACACCATGTCGTTCATTTTCCGCGCGTATCACGCCATGGCGCGGCAGCGGCCGATGTCGACCAAGACGGGGCTGCCTACGGCGGCGATCTACGTGTTCGTGAACATGCTGCGCAAGCTGCGTGATGATTTTTCCCCGGAATATCTTGCGGCCGTGTTCGATGTTGGAGGCAAGACGTTTCGAGACCAGGAAGCCGCGGCCATCACGACGGTGCGGAAGTTCGATTTGAAGACGCAGAGCTTCCAGGAAATTCAGTATCACGGGTACAAGGCGAACCGGTCAGAAATGCCCGAGGACCTGGCGCAGCAGGTGCCTTACATCCGCAAGGCGCTGGAAGCCTATCGGATTCCGATTCTCGAGCAGAAGGGCTTCGAGGCCGACGATCTGATTGGCACGCTCGCGCGCAAGGCTGCGGCGGAGGACTACCTGGTCTACGTCGTTTCAAGCGACAAAGACATGCTGCAGCTGGTGAACGAAAAGGTGCTGGTGCTGAATCCGCCGAAAGACAACCTGATTGCCGATGCTGCCAAGGTCGAGGAGATTCTGGGTGTGCCGCCGGGGCGCGTCGTCGACGTGATGGCGCTGCGCGGGGATTCGATCGACAACATTCCGGGCGCGCCCGGAATTGGCGATAAAGGTTCGGTGGAGTTGATCAAGCGCTTCGGCAGCGTGGAGCAGGCGCTGGATCGAGCCGGGGAAATCGAGAAGAAGACGTATCGCGAGTCGCTGCTGAACAACCGCGAGATTGTGTTGTTCAGCAAGCGCATGGCAACGATTGATTGCCATGTTCCGGTGGAGCTTGAACTCGACGCGATGAAAGTGGGAGAGCCGGACATCGCCACGCTGCGGCTGCTTTTTTCCCAGCTGGAATTTACGTCGCTGCTGAAAGATTTGCTGCCGGTGGTGGAAGTCACCGAAGCACAGTACGGAGAGGCGAAGTCGGCACCGGATGTGGAAGCCGTATTGCAGCGGCTGCCGGCGGGTCGGGCATTGACCATCGCGATGGACGCTGCCGAGCTCCTAGCGGAAGCCGGGAAGGAAAAGGAAGAAGAGGATCCGGAGCCCGAGGAGGGTATGCTTCCGCTGCCGATGGGGATGCCGGAGGAGGTTGCGCCGCGGGTGACACGGAATGTGGCGATTTCCGCGGAACCGGGTACCGCGACGGTTGTGCGGCTCGATTCGGAGGCGGGATCGAAGTTGAAATCGGCGCTCGCCAACCAGCGTCTGCTGAAATCTGTGCATGACTATAAGGCAGCGTTGCACGCGCTGAACGGAGCGGCGATCGAGCTGACAGGTGTGCGGCATGATTCGCGGTTGTACTCATACTTATTGGATCCGACGTATTCGGCGCATGGGCTGGCGGACGTGGCGCTGCGCCGCCTGAACTTGAAGATTTCCGGAAGCCTTGCCGAGGCGGCCGATGTCACGGGACGACTGGCCGTGACGTTGGCGCAGGAAGTGGAACAGTGCGGCCTGAAGAGAACCTACGACGAGATTGATCTTCCCCTCGTACCCGTGCTGTGCCGCATGGAAGAAGCCGGAGTGAAGATCGATCAGGACGCGCTGGCGCGGATGTCAACCCGGCTGGAAGGCGAGATCGACGCGAAGGCTGGCGAGATTTACGGGCGGTGCGGATTCCAGTTCAATATTGCATCGCCCAAGCAGCTTGGGGATGTGCTCTTCAACAAGCTGAATTTGCCCAAGCCGGTGAAGTATGGCAAGGGGAAGACGATATCGACCGCGGTCGATGTGCTGGAAGGGCTGGCGGCGAATCACGATGTGCCCCGGCTGGTGCTGGAGTACCGGCAGCTTGCAAAACTGAAGTCGACCTATGTCGATACGCTTCCCGCCCTGTTGCGTGCGACGACGGGGCGGCTGCACACGACCTTCGACCAGACGGGGACCGCTACCGGGCGGCTTTCCTCCGCCAATCCGAATTTACAGAACATTCCGATCCGCACCGAACTGGGGCGCGAGATCCGGGCGGCGTTCACCGTCGAGCCCGGACACGTGTTGCTGGCGGCAGACTACTCGCAGATCGAGTTGCGACTTCTGGCGCACTTCTCCGGTGATTCATTGCTGGTGGAAGCGTTCCGGCGCGGCGACGACGTGCATACGCTCACGGCGTCGCAGGTGTTCGGCGTACCCCCCTTGATGGTGACCGCCGATCATCGGCGAGCTGCCAAGGTGGTCAATTTCGGCATCGTCTACGGGCTCTCGCCGTTCGGACTTTCCCAGAACCTTGGGATTGACACGAGCGAGGCGAAGCAGTTCATCAACGCGTATTTTGAGAAGTACAGCGGCGTGCGAGCGTTCATCGACAAGACGCTGGACGAGGCGCGACGCGATCAGAAGGTGCAGACACTGTTCGGACGCGTCCGTCCAATCCCAGACATCAATGCGAAGAATTTGCAGCAGCGCGGGTTTGCGGAACGGACGGCGGTCAACACTCCGCTCCAGGGGACGGCCGCGGATTTGATCAAGATCGCGATGATTCGCATCGATGAAGCCATTCGCGACCGCGAATTGAAATCGCGCATGACCTTGCAGGTCCACGATGAACTTGTGTTCGAAGTGCCGGAAGTAGAGCTCGACGTGATGCGATCTCTGGTTCGCGAGCATATGGAAAGCGTGCATCCCCTGGCCGTGCCGTTGCTGGTGGAGATGGGCGTTGGGAAGAACTGGCGCGATTTGGAGTAAGGACGTCTCTTCTGCAGTGGTAGTAGCAAAAACTTTCACCACAGAGGTCCCAGGGGAGCACAGAGGAACTGCGCTCTCCTCCCAGAGAGAAGGCCGTGGCGAGCCTTTCGATGGAAAAGACGCAGGCGCGTGTGGCGCTCGTGGCCGAGCATATCCGGCTGGAGAATGCGCACGATCTTGAGGGCGTGCTGCGGACGTTCGGCGATGCTTCCCGATATGACGATGAGGCTTGGGGCGAGCACTATGAAGGGGCCGAAGGAGTGCGCGCCTTTTACACGCAAATCATGAACGCACTTCCGGATCTGAAGATTAAAGTTCAGCGGCAGCATGTGACGGAAGGCGCCATCTTGGTTGAGGTCGTGATCCGCGGGACGCATTTGGGGGCGTGGCGCGGGCTTCCGGCGACTGGGCGCAAGATTTCGTTTCCGCTTTGTGGTGTGTACACGTTCGATGGGAATGATCGGCTTGCGGGGGAGCGGATTTATTACGATCGGGGTACGGTGCTTGGGCAGCTCGGAGTTTTCTACGAGCCGCAGAGCACGCAGGGGCAGGTGGCGATTCTGGCGACGCACCCCTGGACCATTGCGCGCGCCTGGGCGAGAAAGCTGCTCGGTCGATGAACTCCCCGCCGGGCTAGGCGCACGCAATGGATGGTGGCACGGAAGAGCAGGAGTTGAGTTCTTGCCCTTCCACCCGAGTTATTTCGCTTTCCCCGTCTCCTTCACATAGCCCGCACTCAGCGTGCTTTTGTCTTTGGCTACGCTCAATAGCGTGGGATAAAACTGCACGAACGTCGTGTCGACGGCGCCGTGCTCGGAATGGCAGGAGTAGCAATCGGCCGAGGTTGGCACCAGCGTGCCGGTTTGCTCGTCGCCGAACGCGAAAAAGGCCCACTTGCCGGGGAAGCGCGCTTCGTCTTTTACGTGCACTTCGCGCGCCATGACTTCGCCCTGATAGTTCCCTTTCTGATTGATGGATCCCTTGCCTTCGGCCATGCGGGCCTCGAGCACCATGACGGTCTTGTCGGGCCAGGTGCCGGTTTCGAGGAATTTCTGGTATGCCTCGGGATTCACGAAAACGTTGTCGAACATGTGGTGGTCCATCGAGGACAGCGTTGGGTTGTAGCTCATGTCGAAACCGGTCGTCAGGTAGACCCACTGGCGGTAATTCGCGGGCAGCTTCATTTGGCCCTTGGTGTTGTATTCCGAACCTGGCTTGGGCGCGGAGTAGTCCTGGGCGAACAGCACCGCCGAAGCGAACACGACCAATCCGAGCAGCGTGATTTTGAGTGGTTTTGTCATGCGGCGTAGTATCTCCCTGGAATGGGCCGGCGGCGAGAGCGTCCGCTGCATCTTCCCGTCAGTTGGCTGCAATTCCTCAGCGGAATTCCCGGCTCGGGGCGATACTACAGCTATGCAGACTGGGTCTCAGGCGGGGCGGCAATCGGTGCGGCAATCCTGGAAATGGATTGCCGCGCTCTGGATTGGCTTCGCCTTGGTGAATGCAACGCAGATTGTTGCCGGGATGCGCGCCATGGGCATGCAGCATCCATGGTCTCGCCTGTTTGTCACCGTGTTGGCTTCATGGACGGCGTGGGCCTGCGCAACACCGCTCGTGTTGCGACTGGGACGAAAGTTTCCACCTTCGCAATGGCGATCGGTCCGCATGTGGGCGATCCATTTTGCGGCGTGCGTGTCGATCGGCACAGTGTACGCCTTGTGGGCGGCTGCTCTGCAGATCGTTCTGCAGCCCTGGGGGTCTCCGAAGGTCACACAGTTTGGCGCGGCGGCGTTCTACGTTTTCTACGGAGAGTTCCACCTTTTTCTGATCCTGTATGCGGCGATTCTGGCAGTGGGCTACACGCTGCAATCTACGCAGAGGCTGGCGCAGCGGGAAACCGAGGCGGCTCGGTTGAACGAGCAGCTTTCTCGGGCACAGCTGGATGCGTTGCGGCGGCAGCTTGAACCACATTTCTTCTTCAATACCCTCAATGCGGTGGCCGGGTTAGTACGCGAGAAGCGCAATGACGATGCGGTCAGCATGATTGCTGGGCTCAGCGATCTGCTGCGGCGCATGCT
>Ga0066903_100003393_pt1 | contig 12997 bp, 9 predicted proteins | sample PanSoiMetaGPlot1_FD_67491 | JGI IMG/M metagenome (GOLD analysis project Ga0066903, IMG submission 67491) | Tropical forest soil microbial communities from Panama analyzed to predict greenhouse gas emissions - Panama Soil - Plot 1 (version 2) | ecosystem: Environmental > Terrestrial > Soil >... | reverse complement strand
CGAGAAACGACGCCGTTTGCGAGCTTTCTGCCACTGAACGGCTTCATCATGGTCCTCGCGAATCCCGACACAGGCATTCGCGGTGAGCTCTACCCGAACAACCTGCGGAACAAGCCGCTCTACGTCGTCAACGGCGGCCGCGATCGCCTGTATCCGATTTCCGCGGTCGAGCCGTACGTCATGCATCTGAAGAAAGCGGGCGTGGCGACCGATTACCATCCGCAGCCGCTTGGCGAACACAACACCGCGTGGTGGCCAGACGTAAAGGAATCCTACGAGCGGTTCGTGACCGATCACCCGCGCGATCCGTCTCCCGCTCGGCTGACGTGGGAAGCGTCCGACCTGACGCATGCAAGGGCGCACTGGCTGGTCATCACAAAACTCGGGAAGACGTCGTCTGACGTCAAGAACCTGCCGGACGCAAATGAGTACAGCCCCGTCGACGTGACGGCTGTCCCGCTGTTCGAACATCGCCAGCGATCCGGCCGGGTCGATCTCACGCGGACAGGAAACACGGTCGAGGCCGTATCGCGCGGCGTCGCGGAATTCACGCTGCTGATCTCAGCGGATGCATTCGACCTGTCGCAGCCGATCAAAGTCGTCGCGAACGGCAAGACGATGTTCGACGGGAAGGTCCAGCCAAGCGTTGCCACGCTGATGAAGTGGGCCGCACGCGACAACGACCGCACGATGCTCTACGCAGCGGAGATCGATGTCACGCTTCCGCGTTGACCTCACTTAAGGAGAAGCCACGAAGACGCACGAAGCTAGCTTTGTGCTAGTTGTTCTTCGTGCGTTTCGTGTTCTTTGTGTCTTCGTGGCTGCTACTTAGTTTTTCGGCGCGGATCGAATCGTCTTCACCATCTCCGCGTAGCTCTGAATCTCGCCATGGACGGGCACCTGCTTGTCCACCTTCAGCTTCCGGATCTGCTCGATGTTGTTGATGACGTTTTCGCCCCAGTGGTGGAACTGCCACGTCGAGTCGTACAGATCCGCCTGGACGAGAATTCGGTCGCGTGGAACGTACGCGAACAGATTCGTGCCCTCGCGTGGGTTGTCGAGCAGATGGTAGAGCTGCACTTCCATGGAGTTGTCCTTGAGATTCAAGGAATCGTCCACGGCGACGAACCGTGCCTCCTGCGGGTGCAGCGCCAGCTCGTCGGGCACGATCGAATGCTTGCGCGCGAGCAGCTCTTTGAAGAAAGGAATGTTGTCCTTGTACGTGATGACGGTCAGCCCTTCGGCGACTGCGACCCGAAGGCCGCCGGAATGATCGAAGTGATGATGCGAGACGATGACCTGCGTCAGTGGCTTCGGCGACAACGTCCGCGCCTTGTCGATGACCGCTTTCGAACGCGCCTGGTTCACCGGCACCTCGAACAGCACGAGATGGTCGTCGAACTCGAACACGACGCTTCGATGATTCCCCGAGCCTGCGAGCCACCAGATGCCCTTGGCGACAGGCATCGCCGTGACGGTGACCGGTGCGACACTCGGCGGCACCGTCGCCGTTCGCGCTGACTCCGGCGCGGCAAGATCGCCGACGTCCGCGTCGAGAATGTTCCGCGTCACGTGGACGTCGAACTGCGGATAGCGGTCGATCTTCGTCGTGATCCGCTTCGGAAGCTTCACGCCGTCCACAGTCTCGTAGTCGTCAAACGCTGTATCGATGGCGACGTCGCCCAGGTTGGCGTTGTAACTCATCGACGTCATCCGCGACGGCAACTTGGTCGCATTGTCGATTGCCAGAGTGACATGTTCGTCCTTGCCCGTTTCGATTTCGACAACCGTCTGGTCGCCCGCCGTGCGCAGGCCCGAGATCTTCACCTGCGGATCGTCGAGCACCGTGCGCACGATGACGAGCGGATGGTGGAGCATTTCAATCCGTCGATCTCTCATCGCCGACTCCGAGGCGCGAGTGGCTTTGCCGTCGGCGACGATGTTGAACGCGACGTCACCGTCGAGCCCCTGGGCCTGCCGCTGCGTGTTGGCGGCCGCATACAGAAACTGCGCGGTCCGGACCTGCTGCATTCGCATGCGGTGATGCTGGAGGTCGATCGTGCGGGTGAATTGGGTGACCTTCCAGTTCGGCAGCTCGCCGTCGGGCATCGTGTTCTGGCCGACGTTCGGCGCGTCGCCTTCGCCCTGAATTGTGAGGGTCTTGATCGCCGCCACTTTGTCCCGGCCCCCCATCGCGTCGGCCGCGTCAAGAATCGTCTGACGCTCAGACGACGTCCGATTGCAGGCCGCTGCCACGACGAGGACCGCGACGCCCATAAGCCCTATGAACTTCTTCATCCGCCGCAGCTTACCCGAAGGAAGTGCATCGACGGTAGTAAGATCCCCGGCTATGATGAAGCTCCTCTCGACGCTCGGCCTCGCAGTGGCACTGGCCACGGCCGCACCACAACCGCCCAAGTCGGTGCGCGTTTACGTGTTCGATGGCGGGAAGCTGGACGGCGGCGACCCCGCACGGTTCAGTTTGAAGCGCGAAGAGATGGCGATGGCCGACATGTCGATCGCCGCGTATCTCATCGTCCATCCCAAGGGCACGCTCATGTGGGACGCAGGCGCGCTGCCGGACGGCGAGCTCACGGCCGAAGGCACGACGACCCGCTATCGCATCGTGCTGCCGAACGGCAACGAACGCTTCGTGACGACGACGCGAAAGCTGGCGTCGCAGCTGGCGCAAACCGGCTATTCGCCGCGCGACATCAACTACCTCGCGCTCTCGCACTATCACTACGATCACACCGGCAACGCGAACTTCTTCGCCGGCGCGACGTGGCTCGTGCGTCAGGTCGAGCGCGACGTCATGTTTCCCGACAAGCCGAATGACCTCACGCGTCCGGAGACGTACGCCAGCCTGAAGACGAGTAAGACGACGATCGTGAACACGGATGACTACGACGTCTTCGGCGACGGCACCGTCGTGCTGAAGTTCACGCCGGGCCACACGCCGGGACATCAGGTGCTCTTCCTGAAGCTGGCACAAACGGGTCCGGTCGTGATCTCGGGCGACCTGTACCACTATCCGGAGGAGCGCTCGCTGCATCGCGTGCCGACATTCGACGTCGATCCCAAGCAGACCGCGGCGTCCCGCGCATCGCTCGACACGTTCATGATGAAAGCCGGCGCCCGTCTCTGGATTCAGCACGACCTCGCGGCGAATCTCAAGATGAACAAGGCGCCCGCGTTTTACGAGTAGCGGATGGCTCTCATTCCCGTCATGCCGGGCCTCTCGATCGACGAGAACGATCTGACCGAGCGATTCGTCCGCGCGTCCGGCCCAGGGGGACAGAACGTCAACAAAGTCGCGACCGCCGTGGAACTCAGGTTCGATGTGGCTCGCGCCGCGATTCCAGACGACGTGAAGGACCGGCTGCGCGCGCTTGCCGGCCGTCGCCTGTCCAGTGATGGCTCGCTCGTCATCGATAGCCGAGTGTTCCGGTCTCAAGAGCGAAATCGTGAGGCCGCGCTCGAGCGTCTCCTCGACCTGATTCGCCGTGCCGCCCGCAAACCGATTCGCCGAACGGCGACCAAGCCGAACCGGGCCTCACGAGAAAATCGCCTGCAGACAAAAAAACGGCGCAGTGCCCTGAAAGCACTGCGCCGCAAGTCGGATGACTAGCTGCTCGGCGGTCGACTAATCCGCGCCGAGACGCGCGGGGTCTGGCGCAACAGGCAGCGGCGCTGCCACGACTTCAGCGCTCTTCACCGGTGTGAGCTTCACGAAGTAGTCGTGCACGAAACTCCGCAGCTCCGGATGGCCCCAGAACGTCTCGAACTTGTACTGCTTCATCTCGTTGTAGGCCTGATCCTCGCTCCAGCCGTATTTCGTCATGCGATACACGGCCGTCATGACGCCAGTGCGATGCTGTCCGCCCTGGCAGTGTACGTAGACCGGCTGCTTCGCGGGATCGTTGACGATCGACAGGAACTGGCGCACGGCCGCATCTGACGGACGCTCCGATGTGCTCATCGGAATTCTGTAGAAGGTCATTCCGGCACGCTCGACGATGCCCTTTTCGTTCTCTCGACCGTTGCGGGTGAGGTCGATGACCGTCTTGACGCCAATCGCCGCGAGATCGCTGTAGTCACGGCCGTCCGGCTGCGCTCCGCGAAAGTACTCGTCGTCGACTCTTCCAAAGTTGTCAATGTGAACTCGTGACAGGGCGGCTGCCGAGGCTGCCGCTGCCGTCGCCGGCGATGCGGCAAGTGTTCGCGCGGCATATCCGCTGAGCGCAAGCGCGACCGTAAGCGAAGTGATGACGCGGCGGTTGAGCTTCCGATGAGCAGTCATTGAACCTCTTCTTCCTCTTCCGTTACCCAAGGTTTTTCGCGTTGGTTACATCGATCCAACGGTGGTGCCAAAACCGACGTGCGAATTCTCGAAGGTTGTGCGGTCGAGCGTCACTTGCGTGAAACACATCAGTGGAGTGTGTCTTGCATTTGTCTCTGTTGAAATGACGTTACGTGCCTCCGTCTTGTTCGCAGCTCTTGCGATGCTCGCCCATCCGGTCGCCTCTCCTGCCGAGCCGAAGGTAAAGCAGGCGAAGAAGCACACGCTGTCGAAAGAAGATCGCGACGCGTTCTTTCGTACGGCTCAGGTGTGGATGCCGACGCGCGTTAGCGAGATGAACATCCGCGTGGGCCCGACTGGGCCGCACGCCTTCCAGCTGGATCAGCTCGTGGAGTGCGACTTCGCGCCATCGGAGCGTTCGGGAAGTTCGCGGAAATTCAACTGTACTCTGAGTGGTGGTGAAGTCGTCAAGGTCAGGTATGGCGCCGAGAACGCCGAAGTCGAGGGCAGCGTGGCCGCAACTCGACTGTTGTGGGCGCTCGGGTTCGGCGCGGATGCGGCATATCCGGTTCGCGTCGTCTGTCACGGATGTTCGGATGATCCGTGGAACAAGCGCGAGCGCACGAACGACACCCATCAGTTCGATGTCGCGACGATTGAACGGAAGATGCCGGGACATGAGATGCACAGCGATCCCGATGGCTGGAGCTGGAGTGAGCTCACCCTCGTGGACGAGACGCAGGGCGGCGCGCCGCGCGCTCAGCGAGACGCGCTGAAGCTGCTCGCCGTTTTCATGCAGCACACCGACAACAAAGCCGTGCAGCAACGGCTTCACTGCCTGCCTGGCGCCTCGAGCGACGAGGGACTCTGCACGAAGCCGTTTCTCTTCCTGCACGACGTCGGGCTGACGTTCGGTCGCGCGAACTACCTCAACCACACATCCAGCGGAAGCGTCAACTTCGACGGGTGGATGAGCGTGCCGATCTGGCGCGACAAGGCGAACTGCATCGGCCACCTAGCGAAGTCCAGCACGGCCACGCTGGGCGACCCGAAGATCAGCGAGCCTGGCCGTGCGTTCCTCGCCGGCCTGCTCGATCAGCTCACCAGCCGCCAGATCTACGACCTGTTTGAAGTCGCCCACGTGGAGCGCCGCAGCCGCAAGCCCGGCAGCTCGGAGCCGGCGGCGAGCGCCGGCGAATGGGCGGCCGCGTTCAACGCGAAGCGCAAGGAGATCGATTCGACACGATGTCCGGCCAATTGAGGAGAACACCATACCTATGCGTGATTTTGTTGCGCAATTTCCACCGCAGCTGCAGAGCGTCAGGCACGCGCTGATCGTTCTGCCGACGGCCGCCGGGCTAGGTCTGGCGCTTGGTCTCATCCGACCGATTCGGAAGTCGCTCGTTCCTCGTTCCTCTCACGTGATCCAGACGCAGGTCCTGCTCGCGATCGTCGGCGCCGTCATCATGCTCGTTGTCGCCGAAAGCCTCGCGCGCGCTTTCGCCATCGTCGGCGCGGCTGGGCTCGTGCGATACCGCGCAAAGATCGACGACCCGAAAGACGCAGGCGTCCTTCTCGTCGCGCTCGCGGCGGGACTCGCCGTCGGCAGCGGATTGCTGCTCTTTGCTACCGTCGCGTGTGCGTTCGTCGTCGGCATCCTTTGGCTGCTCGAGTCGATCGAGCCGCCCGATCGGGCGCGCTTCGATCTGACCATCGACTCGAAAGACTCCGCCGAGTTGCGTCCGCGGATCGAGCATGCGTTGCGGCAGCGCGGCGTGCGCTACGAGCTGTGGGGATCGTCGCCGGCGCGCCTTCGCTACGAGGTGACACTGCCGCTGCATCTGAAGACACAGAAGCTGACGAAGATCATCAAGAAGCTGAACGGCCACAACGGGACGAACGTGGAGTGGAACATCAAGAAGTTCAAGACGGTGCAGACCTAGCGGTCGCCGTCGAGGAGCTTCTGGTGCACGTCTTCGAAGCGGGCGGAGGCGCCTTCCGGCTCAATCACCCAGACGTGATCGAACTGGTCGTCCGGCCACGGCGGAGCGCCTTTTACGCCCAGTGCCTTCGCCAGTCTCGGAATTTTTCCGTGATGCCAGCACACGAGGACGACTTTGCCTGCGTACCTGGGATCAGTGGCGAGATCGCGGGCGAGACTCTTGTAGTCCCCGTCTGTATACCGATTGTCGATCGGCACGTCGAGGGCCCGCGCGAGCGGTTCGACGGTTTCGACCGGACGGTTACTCCCCTTCGTCGCATGCGTGGCGATGATCACCTGGGGTTTCGGCAGCCGCGATGCGAACAGCTTCGGCAGCGCCTCGGCACGCTGGCGGCCACGCGGGGCCAGATGAAAATCGTGCGGCGCGATGCCAGTGTCCTCGCCGTGGCGAATCAGCAGAACGACGGACGGACCCGTGCTCCCGAACGCGCGCGTCGCCGCCAGTGTTCCCGCAATCGCGATCAGGAATTCGCGACGCTCTATGAGGCGCATATTGGGACGGCTGCAAGAAGCACGCCTCGACTGGCGCGGCACTTGCGAGTCCTTTTCGCATGAGCGCACGTCGCAAAACGGTCTCGGAAGCTCCGGTCGTAAGGAACGTGCAAGCCATAGTCGAACTCGAGAAGCGGATGCTCGAGGAACGCAAGCACATCAGTCGACTGAGCGAGCTTGCGACCCGCGTAGCGGGTAGCACGGCCTTCATCGTGGGACACCTCGTCCTGTTCGCGGGCTGGCTCGTGCTCAACACCACGCGCTTCGCGTTCGACATGGCGCCGTTCAACCTGTTGAACCTGATCCTGGCGCTCGAGGCGATCATCCTGACGAGCATCGTGCTCATTTCTCAGAGCGATCTGCGCCGCATCAGCGACCTGCGCGCGCACCTCGATCTGCAGGTGAACATCCTCTCCGAGCAGGAGCTCACGGCGATTTTGGGATTGCTGAACAAGATCTGCAAGCGTCTCGATATCGACGTCCATTCGACCGAGCCAGCGGTCGAGGCGCTTGCGAAGGAAACCGACCTGGAACACCTCGCGACCGTGCTGGAGAAGACACTCGAGCACGACACCGAGGATATAAAGACGTAGCGTCGGTCACCCCGACCCGCTAATGCGCGTCGGCGCGTCGGACCGCTGGCGGGCCTGCGGCGGCAGATGCCATGCGCGAGAAGACCGGCAGACGCGCGATGAACGTTGCCCCCTGATGCAGCCCGCCGCTCGCCGCCGTAATCGTGCCGCCGTGCAGCTCCACGAGATGCCTCGTGATCGACAAGCCGAGGCCCAGACCGTACGCCGAGCGCGTCGACGACGCATCCTGCTGACGGAAACGCTCGAAGACGTGCGGAAGGAAATCGGGCGAGATTCCGCGCCCGTTGTCTCTCACGACGAGTTGCAGCGCATCGTCCTCGCGCTGGACATAGATCTCGACCCGGCCGTCTTCGTCGCTGAACTTGATCGCGTTGTGGACGAGATTCCACAACACCTGCTGAAGGCGAACGGCGTCTGCGGTCACCTCGCCCACCGCCGGATCGACCGACGCCATCAGCGTCACGCCGCGCGCATCCGCCGCCGGCTGCAGGCTCTGCATCGTCGTTTGCAGAAGCGCGCCGATGCTTACGCGCGAGAGCTCGAGCCGCAGGTTCCCCGACATCAGACGGTTCATGTCGAGGAGATCCTCGATGAGCTTGGCTTGAATGTGCGCGTTGCGCGCGATGACCGCCAGGGCGGAATGGACTTCGCGAATGGGCTTGCCGCTCTCGAGAATCGACAGCCAGCCGAGGATGGCGTTCATCGGCGTCCGGAGCTCGTGGCTGAGCGTCGCGAGGAATTCGTCCTTGAGGCGGCTTTGCCGCTCGGCTTCATCTCGCGCGTCCTGTTCACGTTTGAGCAGCTCTTCCCGTTCGAGCGCGGCCCGCTTCTCCGCCGTGACATCGCGACTGATGCCTATCAAGCGGTCGCCATCCGCGTCGGAGAAGAATTGCCCGCGCTCCATGATCCAGACGGCCGTGCCGTCCGGCCTGACAGCCCGATATTGCGTCTCGTACGATCCGCTCTTCAGCGCAGCCGCTACGGCGGCCTCCACCCGCAGCCGGTCGTCGGCATGTATGGCGCGATGGATCCGCTTTTCGTGTCCGAAGGCACCGGCAGGAAACGCAAACGCCGTCTCCGGATCCGTCGACCATTGGACAGTGCCGAGCGCCAGATCCCATTCCCACGCGGCCATGCGTGCGATGTCGAGCGCCATCTTCAGGCGCTCCTCGTTCTGGCGGACACCGAGGTGCGCACGGTGCAGCGCCGCCGCTCGCTCCTGCACCCGGCGCTCCAGCTGATCGTTCGCCGTCTGAAGCGCGGCCTGAGCGCGTTCACGCAGCTCGACTTCCTGCTGCAGCGTGTCGTTGAGTTCGGCCAGCGCTCGGGTCTTCCTGAACAGATCGACGAAGACACCGATCTTCGAACGAAGGATGTCGGTGTTGATGGGCTTGCTGAGGTAGTCGACCGCACCGGCGCCGTACCCGCGAAGGATGTCTTCGTCGTTGGCCGAATGCGCCGTCAGAAAGAGGATCGGCACATGCGACGATCGCCGCCGCTGTTTGATCAGCTTCGCGAGCTCTATGCCGTTCATGTCCGGCATCCTGATGTCGAGTACGAGCGCGGCGAACTCGTGGCGCACGATCGCGAGCAGCGCCTCGTCCGGAGTCGTCGCCCGCACGAACGTGACGTCCATGTCGTACAGCATTGCCTCGAGGACGTCCAGGTTGCGCGGCTGATCGTCGACGATGAGAATCTTGGGCTTATCCACGTTCACCGAGACAGCCAGACGCGGAGTAGCGACAACAGTTGATCGGTGTTGACCGGCTTCGCGATGTAGTCGGACGCGCCGGCATCCAGACACTTCTCGCGATCGCCCTTCATCGCCTTTGCGGTCAGCGCGAGAATCGGCAGCAGCCGGAATTCTGGCAGCCGGCGAATCTCACGCATCGTCTCGTAGCCGTCCATCTCCGGCATCATGATGTCCATCAGCACGACGCTCAGATCCGGCGTGTTCTTGATCATGTCGATCGCCTGACGGCCGTTCGTGGCGCTGAGAACCTGCATTTCCTCGTTCTCGAGCAGCGTCGCCAACGCGAAGATGTTCCTCGCGTCGTCGTCGACGACGAGTACTTTGCGTCCTCTGAGGACGTCGTTCGATCCGTGCAGCCGTTCGAGCATTTGACGCTTCTCCGGGGGCAGGTCCGCGACGACGCGATGCAAGAAGAGCGCGGTTTCGTCGAAGAGCCGTTCCGGCGATTGTACGTCCTTGAGCACGATGCTCTTTGCGACAAGCTTCAGCCGCTCCTCCTCCTCGACGGACAGCTCTTTTCCGGTGAAGACGACGACAGGGATATCCCGCAGCGTGAGATCGCTCTGAATGCGCTCGAGCATCTCCAACCCGTTCATGTCCGGCAGCCTGAGATCGACCACGCAGCAGTCGACCGTGCCGTTGTCGAGATACTCGAAGGCTTCACCGGCCGTGCCGACAGCCTTGACGTCGATGTCGTCGTGTTTCAGGAGCTCGACAACGCTCTGCCGCTCGATTTCGTTGTCTTCGACAATCAGCAACTGCTTCCGGTGCGGCTCGACGTAGGACTTGAGACGATCGAACGCCTGTTCGAGATCGTCGGTGGTCACGGGTTTGACAAGATACGAGAAAGCGCCGTGCGAGAGGCCCTGCTTTCGCTCCTCTTCAACGGACAGCATCTGCACCGGGATGTGGCGCGTTGCAGGGTCGAGCTTGAGGTCGTTGAGGACGGTCCATCCGAGCATGTCCGGCAGGAACACATCGAGCGTGATTGCCGTCGGCAGGTATTGTTTCGCGAGTGCAATGCCCGACGCGCCGCGGCTGGCGACGATGCCCTTGAAGCCCTTGTCGCGGGCCAGGCCGAGCAGTACGCGCGCGTAATGCGCGTCGTCGTCGATGATCAGGAGGACGCTGTCGCCCTCGTGAATCTCGTCGCGATCGTCGGGGATGCCTTCTTCCGACTTCGCCACCGCCAGCACTGGCAGCGACGCCAGCGGCGGACGCGGACTCGCGCCTGCGACAGGTGCAGCGCCGAGCGCTGGAGTCGTCACTGCGCGCGCCGGGCCGGTGTACGTGATCGGTAGATACAACGTGAAGCTGCTGCCGTGCCCCGGCGTGCTTACGAGCCGGATTTCGCCGCCGAGCAGCGTCGCCAGCTCGCGGCTGATGGCGAGGCCGAGTCCCGTGCCGCCGTACTTGCGACTCGTCCCGGCGTCCGCCTGTTGAAACGCTTCGAAGATCAGACGCTGCTTGTCGCCGGGAATTCCGATGCCGGTGTCGCTGACTTCGATGGCGATGGCGTTCTGACCAAATCTGAGCGTCGGATGATCCGGCGACCATCCCCCAGCGACCGACCGAATCCGCATCGCGACCTGCCCCTGCGACGTGAACTTGAACGCGTTCGACAGCAGGTTCTTCAGGATCTGCTGCAGGCGCTTCGGGTCGCTGGTGAACGAGCGCGGAAGCGCGGGGTCGATGTCGATCGAGAAGCCGAGGTTCTTCGACTCGGCGACGTGGTGGAACGCGCGTTCGACCGTGTCGCCCAGGCCCTGGAACGTAATCTCTTCGATTTCCACCGTGACAGTGCCCGATTCGATCTTCGAGAGGTCGAGGATGTCGTTGATCAGCGTCAGCAGGTCCGTGCCCGCCGAGTGAATGTTGCGAGCGAAGTCCACCTGTTTCGCATTGAGGTTCCCGCCCGGGTTGTTCGCCAGCTGCTGGCCAAGGATCAGGATCGAGTTGAGCGGCGTTCGGAGCTCGTGCGACATGTTGGCCAGGAATTCCGACTTGTACTTGGAGGTGAGCGCCAGCTCGGCCGCCTTTTCCTCGAGCGCTCTGCGCGCCTGCTCGACTTCCCGATTCTTGCGCTCGACTTCCTCGTTCTGCTCGGCCAGCTGCTTGGCTTTTGTCGCCAGCTCTTCGTTCGTCTGCTGCAGCTCGGTCTGCCGCGTCTGCAGCTCGATCGTCAGCTGCTGCGACTGCTTCAGCAGGTTCTCGGTCCGCATCGTCGCCTCGATGGTGTTGAGCACGACGCCGATCGACTGCGTGAGCTGTTCGAGGAGCGTCAGGTGCGTCGGCGTGAACGGGTGCAGCGCTGACAGTTCGATCACCGCCTTGGTCTCGCCTTCGAACAACACCGGCAGCACGACGATGTTCTTCGGCCTGGCGCCGCCGAGACTCGACTCGATCCGCGTGTAATGGCGCGGCACCTTCGTGATCAAGATGCGCTGCTTCTCGATCGCGCACTGCCCCACGAGTCCGACGCCGACTTCGATGCGCACCGCCTGATGGTCGCCGATCGCGTAGCCCGCGAGGAGCGACAGCGCCGGCCTCGAGTCGGCGACGTCGGTGAGCATCTGATACACGGCACCCTGCTGCGCCTGCACGACCGGTGCGAGCTCGGACAGAAGCAGCTTGCCGACGGTGACGAGATCGCGCTGCCCCTGCAGCATGCGCGTGAACTTCGCCAGGTTTGTCTTCAACCAGTCTTGCTCCTGGTTGCGGTCGGTCGTCTGGCGGAGGTTGTCGATCATCGTGTTGATGTTGTCTTTGAGCTCGGCCACCTCACCGCGTGCTTCCACCTGAATCGATCGCGTCAAGTCGCCTTTCGTGACGGCTGTCGCGACTTCCGCGATGGCGCGCACCTGGTTGGTCAGGTTCGCCGCGAGCAGGTTGACGTTGCCGGTGAGGTCTTTCCACGTGCCGGCCGCGCCGGGCACGTTCGCCTGTCCACCCAGACGGCCGTCGACGCCGACTTCGCGCGCGACGTTGGTCACCTGTTCGGCGAACGTCGCGAGCGTATCGGTCATGTTGTTGATCGTCTCGGCCAGTGCCGCCACCTCGCCCTTGGCTTCCACCGTCAGCTTCTGGCGCAGGCTGCCGTCGGCAACCGCCGTCACGACCTTGACGATGCCGCGGACCTGGTCGGTGAGGTTAGCCGCCATCACGTTGACCGAGTCGGTGAGGTCTTTCCACGTGCCGGCAACGCCGAGCACTTCTGCCTGGCCGCCCAGCTTGCCTTCCGTGCCGACCTCGCGCGCCACGCGCGTGACCTCGGCGGCGAACGCGCGAAGCTGATCGACCATCGTGTTGATCGTGTTCTTCAGCTCGAGAATCTCGCCCTTGACGTCGACGGAAATCTTTCGCGACAGGTCGCCGCGCGCGACGGCCGTCGTGACTTCCGCGATGTTTCTGACCTGCGCCGTCAGGTTGGCGCCCATGACGTTGACCGAGTCGGTGAGGTCTTTCCACGTACCCGCGACGCCGGGCACGACGGCCTGCACGCCGAGGCGGCCTTCGGTGCCGACTTCACGCGCCACGCGCGTGACCTCGGACGCGAACGATCGCAGCTGTTCGACCATCGCGTTGATGGCCTCCTTCAGCTGCAGGATTTCGCCGCGGACATCGACCGTGATTTTCTTCGACAGGTCGCCGTTGGCGACGGCGATGGTCACCTCCGCGATGTTGCGCACCTGTCCGGTCAGGTTCGACGCCATCGAGTTGACGTTGTCGGTGAGGTCCTTCCACGTGCCGGCGACGCCAGGCACCAGCGCCTGGCCGCCGAGCTTGCCCTCAGTGCCGACCTCGCGCGCGACGCGGCTGACTTCGGACGCGAACGCGTTGAGCTGGTCGACCAT
>Ga0066903_100003392_pt1 | contig 12997 bp, 12 predicted proteins | sample PanSoiMetaGPlot1_FD_67491 | JGI IMG/M metagenome (GOLD analysis project Ga0066903, IMG submission 67491) | Tropical forest soil microbial communities from Panama analyzed to predict greenhouse gas emissions - Panama Soil - Plot 1 (version 2) | ecosystem: Environmental > Terrestrial > Soil >... | reverse complement strand
TAGCTCACCAGGTCGAGCTCGCCGCCGGGCAGCGGCACCCGCCACGTCACCTCGGCGCGGGGGTGCTTGGGCGAACGGAAGAACGATTCGGGCTCGGTGAGAAAGCGGGAATCGGCGTAGAAGCGTCGGGCGCGCGCGAGCCGGTCACCGAGTCCATCGGCCGGCGGTACCAGAGGCTGCCGTATGAAGTAGTCGAAGACGAAGCGGTCGAAGCGGGCGCAGCCGCCGAACAGCAGTCCCTCGAGGAGCGATGGCGATGCACAGCTCGCCAGCGCCGAGGGTGCGCGTTCCGGGAGGGGTTTCGGTACGGGATACGCCACGTCTGGCAAAAGCCAATGTCATGCCACTCCGGAAGTGAGGCGGGACCGCACTCCCGTCGTCGCAGACGACACGCCATCTGCCCCGGCAACGCTCCGACCTCCCGTCGGGATTGGCTACCTCGATTCACGACACGGGACACAACTCCAGCATCGTGCTGGGTTCTGCTATAGGCGAGCCCCCGATGACGACCGCGATCCTGCGACGGACCGCCGCACAGCTTTTCATGGTGGGTCTGCCCGGTCCGACTCTCGACCCGGCGACGCGGCGATTTCTCGTCGATCATCCGCCCGGTGGCGTCATTCTCTTCAAGCGGAACGTGCGCTCCCGAGCACAACTCCGCCGCCTGATCACCGAGATCCACGCCACCGGTGCCGGCGTGCCGCCCCTAGTCGGGATCGACCACGAGGGCGGGCGCGTACACCGTCTACCCCGCCCCTTCACCCACTTCCCATCCGCCGCGGTCGTGGCCGCGCACCGGGATGCGCGCCTCGTTCAGGCGGTCGGGCGGGCCATGGGGCGGGAGCTACGCGCCGTGGGCATCGATCTCGCCTTCGCGCCCGTGCTCGACGTGCGCTCGAATCCGCGCAATCGCGTGATCGGCGATCGGGCCTTCGGTGAGGCGCCGCAACAGGTCGCGCGCCTCGGGCTCGCACTCGCACGCGGGCTGGAGCGGGCGGGTGTCGTCGCCTGCGGCAAGCACTTCCCGGGTCACGGAGCGAGCACGGGCGATTCGCACTTCGTCCTCCCGCGCGTGCACCGGTCGCGGCGTGCGCTCGCCGCCGTCGATCTCGTCCCCTTCACCCGCGCGGCGCGCGCCCGCATTCCCGCGCTCATGACGGCGCACGTCGTCTATCCCGCACTCGATCCTCGGCGGCCGGCCACGCTCTCGCGCATCATCTGCACCGATCTCCTCCGCCATCGCCTCCGCTTTCGCGGCGTCCTCTTCAGCGACGACCTGGAGATGAACGCCGTGGCCGGACGCAGCACGCCCGGCCGCACCGCCGTCGCAGCCCTCGGGGCGGGCTGCGACATGCTCCTCGTCTGCCAGTCTCTCCGTGCCGCCCGTGCGGCCATGCGCGGCGTCGAGGAGGCACTCACCAAGGGAACGCTCGCCCCCGAGCGGATCGCCGCAGCCCTGAGCCGCATCGAGACGCTTCGCCGTCGTCGGCGGCAGGCGGCCGGAACAGCAGCCACGCTCGGCTGGCCGAGTCACGCGCGTCTCGCCCGCCGCATCGCGGCGCCGCCGGGCTAGCTAGTGTCGGGCGGGAATCGTCTCGACCCGCAGCGGCACCATCGCCTCGGTGCGCCCGTCGAGGATGATGTGGAACGCGTAGCGGCCCGGCTGCTCGAAGGTCACGTTGTTGAGCGTGAGGATGTGCTCCGCGCGCACGATCTCACCCAGCTCGCTGCGCTGCACGGCCAGGGTACCCGGTACCCGGAAGAGCACCGCACCGTCCTGCGCCTGGAGCTGCACCTCGAGCTGTCGCGTGCTCCCCGCGTCCTCCGCCCCGCCCTCGAAGCGCATGACGAGCTGCATGTGGGGGTGACTGGTCGGGAAGGTGGGCGCGTAGATCGTGTCGAAGATGCCGAGGATGTTGAGCTTCCCCTCGCGCGACACGTTCGAGTAGTCGGCGAGCAGCGCGATCTTGACGCGCACGCGACGCCCAACCTCCTAGCGTCGCCGCAGCTTGCGCGGCTCGAGCTTCCGCTCGCGGCGGGACCTCTCCCCCGCCATCAGACGGGGCAGCGTCCGGCCGAGCGGCTGACGGGCCACGCCGCGCTCGGTGACGATCGCCGTCACCAGCTCGCTCGGCGTGACGTCGAAGGCGGGGTTGAAGACCCGCACTCCGCTGGGCGCGATCTGCCGATCGAAGACGTGCGTCACCTCGCGCGGCGACCGCTCCTCGATCGGGATCTTCTCGCCGCGCGGACAGGCGAGGTCGATCGAGGAGATGGGGGCGGCGACGTAGAACGGGATGGCGTGGCGATGCGCCAGCACCGCGAGCGTGTAGGTCCCGATCTTGTTGGCGACGTCGCCGTTCGCCGCGGTGCGATCCGTCCCCACCACCACGCAGCTCACGCGTCCCCGCTGCATGAGATGGCCCGCCATGTTGTCGGTGATGAGGGTGACCGGGATGCGATCCCGCTTGAGCTCCCAGGCGGTGAGCCGTGCCCCCTGGAGGAACGGTCGCGCCTCGCAGGCGATCACCTGGACGTGCTTCCCCGCCTCCACCGCGGCGCGCACGATGCCGAGCGCGGTCCCGTAGCCGGCCGTCGCCAGCGCGCCCGCGTTGCAGTGGGTGAGGATGGTGGCACCGTCCTCGATCAGGGCGGCGCCATGCCGGCCGAGATTCCGGTTGGCCGCCACGTCCTCGTCATGCATGGCGAGCGCCTCGCGCTCGAGCAGGGTGCGGAGCGTGTCGGCCGAACGATGCTGGTTGCGCACGAAGACGCGCCGCATGCGCTGGATCGCCCAGAAGAGATTGACGGCGGTAGGCCGGGTGGCGGCGAACGTCCGGCAGATGCGCTCGAAGTCGCGGGCGATGTCGCCCTTGAGACTGCGCGCGCCGAGCGCGATGCCCATGGCGGCGGCGACGCCGATCGCCGGTGCGCCGCGGATCACCATGTCCTTGATCGCCGCCGCGACCTCCCGGTAGTGGCTGTAGACGCGGTAGACCTCGCGCGTCGGCAGCAGGCGCTGATCGATCATGACCACGCGCCCGTTCGCCCATTCGATCGTTCTGACTGCCATTCGCCGCGAGCATACCGGAATCCCTCTGCAGGCAACAGCACAGCGGCGATTCGGTCGCGTCACGTTCTTGACGCGGCTCCAGGTGGCTCGTTATCGTCCGGGCGGTGAGCGACTATCGCCAGTCCTACTCCGTCGAGGTCGACGGTTCGGTCGCGGACTGCTTCGCCGTCCTCACCGACTTCGAGGCGTACCCCGCGTGGTCGGGGCCGATCAAGAACACCGTCGTGCTCGCGCGACACCCCGATGAGCTCGCGCGGACCGTCGCCTTCGAGCTCGACATGCTGGGCCTGAAGACCGTGCGGTACACGCTCGAATACCACTACGACCCACCGAAGGGCGGACACTGGTCACTGGTCGAAGGTGATCCGAAGAACGTCCAGGGTTCGTACGTCTTCGAGGATCAGGGTGACGGCCGCACCAAGGCGACCTGCACGCAGGAGGTCGACCTCGGGTTCTGGGTGCCGGGACCGATCCGCCGGATGGTCGAGCAGCGCGCGCTGCGCGAGTCGGTGGAGGACTTCAAGAAGGCGGTCGAGGCGCGCGTCCGGAAGGGGCGCGGCTCGGCGGCCTGAGCGCTCCCGGTCCCGCTACACGCTCCGCGTCGTCAGCTCGAGATCGCCCTGCTCCGCACGGATCCGGTACTCGTCGCCCTCGGTCACCAAGGTGGCCACGAAATGGAACGCATCGTGCTCGAAGCGCAGCACGGCCGGACCGTTCGTGCGTGGCAGGAGGGCGTAGCCGAAGACGAACGGCGCCTCCGCCGACTTGACGAACGACATGACGGTCGCGGACCGGCGCTCGCCGACGCTACCCGCGTACCAGCCCTGACAGTTCGGCTCGACGAGACCATGCACGGCGCGCACCTTGGCCGCCCCGCCGGGCACCACCTGGACGCGCGCCGAGCGCGAGCGCTCGGCCATGAACGTCGGCCCGGTGCGGTACGCGCCGCTCAGCACGATCTCGGGGTGGAAGTGCAGGAACGACTCCGCCTGCCAGACACCCGTGCCGAGGACCTCGTCGCAGACGAGCCAGAACCGCCCGGGGAGACAAAAGATGCGGCGGCGATGCCGCAGCGAGAGATCCTCCGAGAGGCCCGCGAAGCCGTCGTGCGTGCCGGCGAAGCAGCGGAGACCGTCCTTCACGATCCACTCGACGTCGCCGACCAGCGGCACGCGCCCGTCGACCACCTGCTCCGCCCCCTTGATGATCATCACGTTGTGGGCCCGCGCGCTGCGGAAGTACGTCCGCCAGGGTTCGGCTTCCTCGCCCCCGTCCCCGCTGTCGACGATGAGCCGCTGGCCACCGACGGAGAGCTCGTAGCCGAACACGTTGCCGTCGCCGTCGGGCGGCGGGCTCTCCCCGTCGAGCAGGAGGACATCACCCGCCTCGCCCGGCAGGACGTAGAAGCCGACCCGGCGAAGCGCGCGCGGCTCCGAAGCCGGGCGACGCCGCGCCAGGTTCACGTGCACGCGGCGGCCTGCTTCCCCGAGAATGAGGAGCGGCCAGACGCCAGGCAGATCGCCCGGCGGGGCGAGGTCGGGCTCGTGCAGGACCACCGCCGCCGCGGCGAGGAGCTCGGGCGGTCGCACCATGCCGAGCGCCGTGCCGTGAAAGAGCGGTACCTGCCCGTCGGGATGAAGGATGCGCACCAGGAGATCCGCCATGCCCTTCACGCGCTTGCGGGCCCACATCGGCAGCTCGTCCCGGCTCGCCTGCAGCAGGGCGAAGAATTCGATGTAGGTCGCCAGCACGTGCGCGTGGCGCGCCGGGGTCCGGTCGCGGTGCCCGCCGTCCTCGTGCACCTGCTCGCGCAGCTGCTCCCACAGGATCGCGGCGCCCGTCTCGAGCCACCCGCGCGCCTCCATGGCGTCGAAGAAGCGGCCCGCCATGAAGAGGGCACGACCAGCGTCGATCAGCGCGACGTCCGATGGCTGGTCCTCCACCGCGATGGCCAGCTCCGCGGCCTGTGCGTCGAGGCTCTCGATCAGCAGGCGGCGCGTGGCGAGGTCGGCGCGCAGCTCGGCCGCAAACAGCACCTGGGCGTAGATGAGGTTGGGGATGCGGGCGGCCAGAGCCGGCACTCCCCAGCCGACGCCGCGCTCCGACGCTCCCTCGACCCACTCGCGCATGAGGCCCGCCGCGACGTCGTACCATCCCTGGCGCGCGTGCGGGTCCGACACGAGTGCCGCCGCCACGCCGAGCGCCAGCAGCTCGTCGAGGCTGTTCAGCTTGATGCGCCAGCGCTCGGACAGCCCGGTGGGCTCCCAGTCGATGCGCGCCGGGAAGACGAGCGTCCGCCCGAGGTAGGTGAAGCGCCGGGTCCGGACCGCATGCGCCTGGTCGAGCAACGGCCGGGCCTCGTTCGCCTGCGGTCGGCCGAGCACGGCCAGACCGGGAAGGAAGAACTGTCCGTAGCGGACGCGGGGTTCGGGCCGCTTCGCACGTCCCGGGCCGAAGAACGACCGGAGCCGTCCGGGAAGACCGGCTGGTCGCTCGGTTGCGCGCTGCTGCCCGAGGTTCACACCCCCACCTCCTCCCTACCCCCCGGGCAAGTCTAGCTGCTCGAGCACGAATTCTCAAAGTTACGATCGATTTTTCTAGGATCCGAGACTGGCTGGTGCGGGCGAGCGGCGAGGCACCGGGCGCCCGGGAGGAAACGGGGAAGACGACGCTAGTGAAGCGGCGCTTGAGCTGGAGGGTGCAGCAGGCTCGGAAGCCTGCCAGCTCTCCCGATCGACTACGCCTCCGCCCGACGCGGGCGAAGGTTCGCCCCGGGGACTCGATCAGGCGGCGTGCGGGGTCTCCCGTCCCGCCGGAGGGGGACTGCTGCGCCGGTTCGGCAGCCGCGACCACGTCTCGCGCGCGAGCTCACGCACCGAGCGCACGAGCACAACGGCGGCGCCGAGCGCCATGAAGCCCACCACGACCGGCACGGAAATCGCGCCTGCAAAGGCGCTCATCCCCCAGGCCCGCAGTCCGCCAGCATCCGCCCTGACCATGCGCTCCCCTCCTCGAGCGCGCCTCTAACGCGCGAAGGACAGATGAGCAAGGGGCGGAGCGTCAAAAAATTACGCCGCGGTGCGAAATCGAAACGGACCTCCACCGAAGTTGCAGGTCGCGCCTCCCTCGTCTAGAAGCCGAGGCCCCCATGCCGCGGTTCACCGAGGCGCTGCGCGACGTGCGGCGCCGGCCTCTGCGGAGCGGCCTCACGGTCGGTGGCATCGCCATCGGGGTCGCGGCGCTGGCCCTTCTCGGGGCCCTTTCCGAGAAGCTCAGCCGCCTGGTGGAGGGAGGTCGCGACTTCGCCACCGGACAGATCACGGTGGGCGGGAGCGGCACCGGCGCCCTCACCGGCATGACCCGCGGAGGCCTGCTGTCCGGCGATCAGCTGTCGGCGCTACGCGAGGTCCCCGGGGTGGCCACGACCGCTCCCATCATCATGTTCCCGATCGCGGACGCGCCGGCGACCTTGCCTTTCACCATCGCTCCGCTCGTCTTCGGCGTGGACATGAACGCGCTCATGCTGAACCGCCGGACTCCGCCGCCACGCGCCCGGAGCGGGAAGCTGGTTCCGGACCCCGGCGGGGAAGAGGTAGTGCTCGGCAGCCAGGTCTCCCGCTACTTCGGCACGGAGACGGGCGGCAGCGTGACCATTCGCGGGAAGAGTTTCCGAGTCGCCGGCGTCCTCGAGGCGACCCTCACCGGACCGGACAGCTTCGTCTTCATGCCGTACCCCGTCGCCGAGCGTCTCCTGATCGAGACGGAGCCCCTCCTCCGCCGCCTCGTGCTCGCCCGCGCGGCAGATGTGCTCCCCATCGCGACGGCCGCAGCCGTGTTCTGGGCGGAGGGGGAAGACGCCGAGAAGGTTGCCGAACGCATCCGGCAACGACTTCCCGAGCTCTCCGTGGTCTCCCCGGTGAGCGCCGCCGGCCAGATCGATCGCGCCCTCACGTTCCTCACCAGCCTCATGGTCGGGAGCGGACTGGTCGCTCTCCTCGTCGCCTCGCTCGCCGTCACCAACACGATGTTCACGGCGGTGGTCGAGCGCCGACGGGAGATCGGCCTGCGGCGAGTGATCGGCGCCACCCGCCGTCAGGTGGTCGGCCAGCTCGTGCTCGAGGCCGCAACGCTCGGGCTCTGCGGCAGCGGGCTCGGACTCGGCACGGGGGTGATCGCCGTGCGCGGGCTGAATGCGCTCACCGAACGGCTTGGCGCACCCATCTTCCTCCTGACGGGACGCCTCGCCGTCGTGGCGGCGCTGCTCCCCGCGGCCCTGGCGGTAGTCGCCGGTTTGTGGCCAGCCTGGCGGGCGGCCCGCCTCGCACCGACCGAAGCGATTCGCTACGCGTGACCCGGGGATTCGGGGGTCACGGCGTGCCGGGCGGCTGCGCCATCGCCGGCCGCGGACCGTGTCCTCGTCGCCGCCGACGGCGCCTGCGCCGCCGATGGTGCGGCGTACCTGCCGGTGATCCGCTCGCCACCGGAGCGGCCTGCGGCTCGGGGGGCAGACCGGGAGCGCCGAGCTCGGCAGCAAGGTCATCCGCTGCCGGATCGAGCGGCGGGAGTGGAGAGACCATCACCGGTGGCGGTGCCGCCGGTGCGTTTGCTGGCACGCCACCCGTCTGGACGTCGGGACGCGCGCCACGGCGTCCCCGGCGCCGCCGTCGGCGGCGCCGCTCGTGCCCGTCGGGACGTGCTCCGGGCGGGGGTTGGGCCGCCATGACGTCCGGACGGGGAGCCTCACCGCCAGGTGCCTGCCACGGCCGTCGAGGACGGCGAGGCCGGCGGTCGTGGCGTCCCGCAGGACGTATCCCCACCCCCTGCGCCCGACAGAGGTCGCACCGTCCGCACGGGGTGGGATCCGTGTCGCCGAAGTACCGACGGAGCGCACGGCTCCGACACTCGGGCTCGTTCGCGTACTCGACGATCGCCCGCATGCGGCGGGCATCCTCGCGGCGCAGCACCTCGAAGCGGCTGCGCAGTCCCTCCACCCGCTCGACGAGCTCGTCGAGCGGGACCGTCGGGTGCACGCGACGGTCCTCCACCCGCTCGCAGATGCCGGCCTCGACGAGCGTCGTCACGAGGGAACTCGCCGCGCGCTGGGACACGCCCGCCGAGAGCGCGAGCTCCTCGATGTTGGCGTCACGCTCCTCACCGGCCCAGGCGGCGAGCGCGCGGCCGAATCGGCCGAGGAGCGACGGCGAGAGCCGCGAGAGCGCGAGCAGATGCTCCTGGATCTGCAGGTCGCTCTCGTCGAAGAGCAGGATGCAGCGTGCGGCGTGGCCGTCACGACCCGCCCTGCCGGCCTCCTGGAGGTAACGTTCGAGCGATGCGGGCGCCTGGTAGTGCACGATGTAGCGGATGTCCGGCTTGTCGATCCCGAGCCCGAAGGCGCTGGTCGCGACCATGACGATCCGCTTGCCCTTCTTCATGAAGCGCGCCTGGTGCTCGCTCCGCTCCTTGTCGGTCATCTTGCCGTGGTAGCGGGCGCACGGCACCTTGATGAGGCGGAGACCGAGCCACACGTCCTCCACCATCTTCGTGGTGGAGCAGTAGATGATGCCTGGCCGCGGCAGCCGCCGGGCGAGCTTCGCGAGATGGCGCAGCTTCTCGTCGCCCTGGAGGTTCCGGACGGAGAACATGAGGTTGTGGCGGTGTGGCGAGGAGGCGATGATCTCCGGGTCGCGCAGCCCGAGGTAGCGGACGATGTCGTCGCGCACGGGCGGCGTCGCCGTCGCGGTGAGCGCGAGGACCTGGCCCGTACGCAGACCGGCCAGGCGCTGGCCGAGCGCCAGGTAAGCCGGCCGGAAATCGTGGCCCCACTCCGAGATGCAGTGCGCCTCGTCGACCGCCACCAGCCCGGGCGGGTTCTTGGTCAGGAGCGTACCCAGCTCGTCGCCCGCGAGCGTCTCGGGCGTGGTCAGCACGAGGATCGACCCACCTTCCGCGATCCGCGCCAGCGCCGCGCGCCGATCGACCGCGCCGACCGTGCTGTCGAGCCGCACCGTCGGCACGCCGAGCTGCTGCAGCTTCAGGAACTGGTCTTCGAGCAGCGCGAGAAGCGGCGACACGACCACCGTGGGACGCGGCAGTAGCAGCGAAGGAAGCTGGTAGCAGAGGGACTTCCCGCCCCCCGTGGGCAGGACGAGGAGCACGTCGCGGCCGGAGAGCACCGCGCTGATCGTGCGTTCCTGCTCGCGATGGAGCCGCGCGATACCGAAGCGCTGCCGTGCGATCTGTCGCAGCTCGTCGACGCGCGGGGGTGCCGAGCGCGTCGAGGTGTCGACTCCCGTCTCGAAACCTTCCACAGTTGATAGTTCCCACCAGCGGACGGCGGCTCCCCGGTCAGATGCCGCCGATTCACCGGTTGCTCGAGGCCTTCCGCGCCTCCCGGCGCCGTGTGGTACCGCGGAGCCGGGCGCGAGCAGGTCGGGGCGACGTCCGGAATCGGACGACGCACCAATCCCTCAGGGGGCTCTGCTACCCTATCCGTGCGGAGAAATCCAGTACCGTCGGAGACTAGGCGGCGACCTCGCGGGCCATCCAGCTCTGGAGCAACCGAACGCTCCCCAGGCCCGGAAGGCGGCGCACGGTCGTGTCGATCCTGCGCGCCGCCGCCTCGCCCTGAGGGCCGGTGAGAAGATAGCGGGCGAGGAAGCGCGTTTCCTCCCCGGGTGCGACCCCCCACCCCACCGGCGCCCAGTAGCGCTCGACGATCAGGCGCGTAAGCCGTGCCGTGCGCGGCCGGACGAGCCGCCGCGCGGCCTGACAGAAGTAGAAGTCGAAGTGCCGCGATTCGTCCCGCATGATGCGGGCGAGAAGCTCGCTCAGCACCGGATGGCCAGCCATTCTCGAGAGGCGCGCGTAGCCCATCAGCGTGGTGAGCTCGTTGATGGCTCCCCAGGTCATGTGGACGGCCACGAAGTCCGGCCAGCACCGACTCAGGATGCGGGTGGCCACCCCCTCGAACGACTCCGAGAGCCTCGCCCGCGAGCGGGCGCGGACGACGGGCGCGTGGCCCGTCGCGGCGAGGAAGCGGCCGAGCGCCTGGCCATGGAACGTCTCCTCGTAGAGCCAGCAGGCGAGGAAGGTCGCCATCTCCGGGTCATCGATTGCCCGTGTGGCCAGGAGCGGGCGAAGGTAGGCGATCGTGTGGCTCTCGATGTCCTGCATGTAGCGGAGCACCCGCACCGCTTCGTGGGGGAGAGGGTGCCGTGGGATGTCGTCCCAGGCGATGGTGGAGAGCCGGAGCGGATCGCGGCGCGTGTCGGCGGCGGCGTCCATCGGAGCGGTATACGGAACCGGCGTTGTCGCCGGATGGGTCGGCGCCTCCGCCCCATCCATTTCCGCCACCCCGCCCGTAGTGAAGACAGTTCAGCGCATCGCAATGACCCATGCACCCGTGCTCCTGTGGCCACGCGCCGACCTTCGCCCCGCAGCGTGCGCACCGCCCGCCGAGATTGGACCGGCGGCCGACGCGTCGCTATAACCCTCGCGCATTGGCAGCGCCGCCGGACACCGAGTCGATGCTCCTGGCGCGGGTGGCGCAGGGCGAGGAGCAGGCGCTGGCCGCGCTGTATGATCGGCTCGCACCCCGGGCGTACGGTCTCGCTCTCCGCATCACGGGCGACCGGGGCGCCGCCGAGGACGCGGTGCAGGACGCGTTTCTCCGCCTCTGGCGGCGGGCCGATCGGTACGACCCGGCGCGCGGCCATCCCCGCGCGTGGTTCCTGCAGCTCGTCCGCAACGTGGCGATCGACCAGGCCCGCTCCCGCGGCGCGCGCGCCCGGCGGGACGCGCGCGCCCCGGATGCGAGCGACCCGACCGCCATCGCGCCGCCCGAGGAAGCCGTGACAAAGGGCGAGCAAGCCGCGCGCCTCCGCACGGCGCTCGACGAGCTGCCGCCCGAGCAGCGCCGGACGCTCGAGATCGCGTACTTCGAGGGGCTCTCGCACAGTGAGATCGCCGAGCGAGAGGGCACCCCGCTCGGCACCGTGAAGACCCGGATTCGCGCGGGAGTGACGAAGCTGAGGACAGTGCTCGGCATGGAGCAGACGCGTGGTTGACATGACGACCACCGAGGATCAGGAGCTCGACGCACTGGCGCTCGAGGCCCTGGGCGAGGCCTACGCGACTTCGCCGCCGCCCGGGCTACGGATCCGCGTGCTCGGCGTCGCGCGGCAGGACGCCATGCTCCGCCGCGCGCTACGTGGACGGACCGTGTGGCGGAGCGTGGGCGCGGTGGCGGCCGCCGCCGCCCTCGTGCTGGGCACCCTCGTGGCCCACGAGACGCAGCGTGCGACCGAACACGACACGGAGCTGGCGGCGCTCGCCGGAAAGAACGCCGAGCTCCGCACCCTGCTCGAACGGCAGAATCACCAACTGGCGCGTCTCGAGTCCGCGCTCGCCTCGCAGGCGCAGGTGATGCGCGTTCTCGGTGCACCGCACACCGTGACCGCGTCGCTCGCGCCCCGTGAGGGCGTCAGCGGAAGCGCCCGCGTCCTGGTCGACGCATCCTCGGGTGAAGCTGCGATCGTCGCGTCGGGGCTCGATCCCGCGCCCGCCGGACAGACCTACGAGGTGTGGGCGATCCGCGGGCAGGCTCCACCCGAGCCGGCGGGCCTCTTCGCCACGGGTCCCGAGAAGGCCGTCGCGGTACGCCTCGAGTCGCTGAAGAATCCTGCCGGCGTGACGGCGTTCGCCGTCTCCATCGAGCCGGCGGGCGGATCGGCTTCGCCCACGGGGCCGATCGTCCTGGTCGGCGGCACCGTCGGCTGATCCGCCGCGGCGCGCGGCTCCTGATTGCGCCCTGCCGCGGCACCTGCGCGATCACTCCGCGTGCGCGTAACCCACACGACCCGGTCGCGTTGTAGCGAACCGAGCGCGCACGTGGCGCCAGCGAGGGCACGGACATGTTCGACACGGCTTCCCCAACCAGCTCTCTCCGATCGGTAGTGCTCGCACGGGCCGAAGGCGGCGGCGACCCGACGCCCGCGCTCCACCCGGGAGAGACCGTGCTCACGCTCGGCTCGGGCGCGGGAACGCTCTGCTTTCGCGCGAGCCAGGTCGTCGGGCCGATGGGCTGGGTGATCGGCATCGAGCCGGACGACGGCCTGCTGGCGATCGCACGGCGCCACGCACGAGCGGTGGCGCGCCGTCTCGGCTATGCGAACGTTGAATTCCGCAAGGCGAGCCCGTGCGACCTGCGCCTCGACCGCGAATGGCTCGATCGCCTGCTGCGCGAGCAGCCGATCGGTGCGGAAGCGGACCTCGTCCGTCTCGAGGCCTCGATCGCCGCCTCGTGCCGCGTGCTCCCCCTGGTCTCGGACGAGTCGGTCGACGCCGTCGTGTCGAGCTGCGTTCCACCGCTCGTCGAGCCCGAGGACATGGAGCGGCTCGCGCGGGAGATCTTCCGCGTGCTCCGGCCCGACGGGCGCGCGCTCGTCACCGAGCTCTCGCGCAACGAAACCCTCGTCGGGCCCGACCACGTAGACGTCGCGCACCGCGACGAGCTCTTCCGTCTTCGCCTGGCGGAGGCCGGCTTTCATGAGATCGCGGTCCTCGACCCACCCGAGCCGAGCCGCCGCGGGCTGCCCGGCATCGAGCCTCGCACGGTGACCGTCACCGCCTACAAGCACCGTCGTCGCGTGCGGCAGTGCGGGGCCACCGCATCCGGCGCCGCAATCGGCGCCGAGGGTAGGTAGCGCGAGATCGCCACGTCGTCCTGGAATCCGTGGCCCCGAAGCTGTCTCGGTGAAGAACGCGGCGGTGTAGCCCGCGAGCACAGCCTTTCCCGTCACCCTGGCGAATGCCGGCCAGCGTGTGGCGCGCTGCGGCGAAGCCACCGAAGCCTGGACCGACGGCGACGATGTCACCGTCGTTCCGCGGACAAGGGCGACCATCCGGGAGAGGAAACTGCGCACC
>Ga0066903_100003391_pt1 | contig 12998 bp, 10 predicted proteins | sample PanSoiMetaGPlot1_FD_67491 | JGI IMG/M metagenome (GOLD analysis project Ga0066903, IMG submission 67491) | Tropical forest soil microbial communities from Panama analyzed to predict greenhouse gas emissions - Panama Soil - Plot 1 (version 2) | ecosystem: Environmental > Terrestrial > Soil >... | reverse complement strand
TCTATCAGCGCGTTGTCGATGATCTTGATACCCTCGTTCGCGCCGTCGGCCTCAAAGCCGCATGACAACGACGCCCAAACGAGAACAAAATCCCCGTTACACGCGCTATAACGGTTTAATGACCTGGCCCCCTGCGTGTTACAGCGGAATCGCCAGCAGCGTGTCGATCTGCCGGCTGTCGAGAATGACGGTCTTTTCCGCAAAGAAGGCGCGGTTTGGGGCGTCGAGGATGATGCGATCCTCGTAACATCCGGTGGCAAACAGCATCGTGTCGCCGGTGCGCATGACGCGCGCCACCATGAAGCTGGTCCGCGCCCGCAGCCCGTCAGCGTCGACCGCGATGATCAGCGGCGTACCGAGCACATGGCGGTAGCGCTGGCCTTCATAGACATTGGCCTCGCGGAGCGCCGTCACGCGGTCTCGCAGCATCGCCCGCGAGGCGGCATACATGATGCTGAGCGGCAGGTCTCGCGCGACGTTCTCGGCGGTGGTGATGCGGTAGCGGCTGTCGTCGAGGAAAAAGTCAGGCCACGCTTCAAGGCGGTCGGCGTCGATCGCCTCCGCATAGCGAGCGTTGAGATCGGCAACGCGGGCCAGGTGCTCGATGTTCATTGGCGTTGGGGTTCCGATCGCTGATGACCTGATCTGCAGGCTGGCGAGCGCATGGCGTCGCCCTCGTCTCGACTTTCCTCCAACCAGCCATCGGCCGCGAGCGCAGGACGGTGGGGCGCAGAGTCAGAACCCCATGTGATGGCGGTAATCCTTCCAGAAGCCGCGCACCGCGGCCTCGCTGACTCGGCTCTCCTCCGATGTGGTTCCGTTTCCCCCCATCTCGACCAGCGACGTCTCGGCGCCCGCGCCCGCAACGCCGCGTTGGACAAAGCCCGCGGCTGCCCCGTCCTCCATGGAGATGAATCCGGCCGGCCCGATCAGATTGGCCTGCCGCAATCGCAACTCGGCGAGCGCCTCGTCGTCGGTCGTAAACCCGAAACAGGTCCAAACCAACTCAGTCTTGTCGAGGCCGCGCGGGACCACGCGACGCACCGCCAGGCAATTGCGGATCTGCTGGAGCACGAAGCCCGCGAACACGGTGAGGATCTGCAGCCCAATGCCGTCGCCGAATTCATCGACGTTATTCAAGAGCATGTCCGGCGCTTCCAGCGCATAGCCCTCGTTCGCGGAGCGCAGGCCGGCCTGCTCGTATTCCTTGCCCGCCACGTCCTGCGTCATCGAATAGCTAATGTGATTGCCGCCCGCCTCGCTCACCACCAGCCCGCCCTTCTGAGATAACCGGTTGAGCCGGAACGTGGTGAAGAACATGTGAAGAAGGCTCGCGTGATAGCTGTCCTTCACGTTTTCGATGTAGAGCTTCCAGTTGCTGGGTATGATCTGGCTGTAGCCGCCGATCGGCCTTGCGGGCGCGCGCATGACGCGACGGATGCGCGCCACGTGATCGGGGCCAAGATACTGCTCGAGCGCCGGCGTGTCGCGGCCGAGCGTGCCGAACACCAGGCCCGCGAACAACGCGACGCGCAACTGCCGCGGCGCATGCATCTCGGGTTTGCAATCGGACGGCATGCCGCCCTTGCCGGCAATGCCGCGGCGAAAGGCGACGCCGGTGAGCCTGCCCGTGAGGTCATAGGTCCAGTTGTGGTAGACGCAGACGATCTCGCGCGCCTCGCCATGCTCCTTGAGGCATAAGAGTGAGCCGCGGTGCGCACAACGGTTCTCGAAGGCGTGAACGGCGCCGTTGGCGTCGCGTGTCACCACCACCGGCATATCCCCGAGATTGGAGACGAGGTAGCTGTTGGGCGCCGGCAGCTCGGCCTCCATGCACAGGAAGGTCCACGTATCGCCGCGGAAAATGCGCTCCTGCTCCTCGTCATAGAGCGCGCGATCGGAATAAACCCAATACGGAACGCGGGTGAGGCCCTCCGCGGGCCATTGCCGCATGGTGGTGTGGATGTTCATGAGATGCTCCGCAACCGGGCTCTGATACGAACAATTCCAGCCGGTGTCATCACTCGCGAAACCGGACGATCCAGCAACTGCGGACCTGCGGGCTTCAGCTCCCTGGCCGGGCCTATTGGATGCCCCGCTTTGGCGGGGCATGACACCTTGGAGCGTTCCGGGAAAGCAAGCATCAGCAACTCATTCCAGCTTCACGTCGGCGGCCTTGATGACGGCGCCCCATCGCACAGTCTCCTCGCGCATGAAGCGGGCCGTAGCCTCCGGATCGCCGCCGACCGGTTGGGCCGAGAGCTCCTTGAATCGCTTGCGCACGTCCGGCGAGCGGATCGCCTCGGAAATATCGGTGCTGATCTTGTTGACGATCTCGTGCGGCGTCTTCGGCGGGGCAGCGACGGCGAACCATGCTGACGAGGTAAACCCCGGCAACGTCTCCGCAACAGTCGGCACGTCAGGCAGGACTGCCATGCGCCGCTCGGTCGCGACGCCGAGCAGCCGGAGCTGTCCGCTGTTGACGAGGGGCAGCGATACACCGAGATTGTCGAACATGATGTCGCAGTCCCCGGCAAGCATTCCCTGAAGCGCCGGCGCAGTGCCGCGATAGGGCACATGGATGAACTGCACCTTTGCTGCCATCTGGAACATGGCCGAGGTGAGATGCGAAATGGTGCCGTTGCCCTGCGTGGCGGACGAGATCTCGCCCGGATGGGCGCGGGCATAGGTAATGAGGTCGGCGACCGTCGTGTCCTTGACCTTGCGTGGGTTGACCACCAGCCCGGTCGGCACGATGCCCATCACCGAAATGGGCGCAAACGCCGTTGGATCGTAGGCGAGCCTGCGATAGAGGTTCTGATTGATGACGAACGGTCCCGCCGGCGACGAAAGTAAGGTATAGCCGTCCGGCTCCGCATGGAAAGCCGCCTCAGCTCCGATATTGCCGCCGGCTCCGGCCTTGTTCTCGATGACGACAGGCTCGCCCCACTTTCGCGACAAAACGTCGAACACCACGCGAGGCATCAAGTCGGCCGTGCCGCCGGCCGGATAAGGCACGATGACCTTCACGGCACGCCGCGGAAAGTCCTGCGCGACAGCACTTGGCGGCAGCATCGCATGGAATAAGGCAATCGCCAGAGTGAACCTCAGGCTTCGAAGCATACCTCGGCGCGGCGTCATCAACGGCTCCTCGGCGCACTGCCGGGCTTGGCGGGCCTGCCCGGTGACATGGCCAGGCCCGCCAAACGACGGCGCGGTCAATTAGAACGCTATCAGTTTGTTGGAATGTGCGAAAGCGCGGCAGACGGCACCGCCAGGCGGCGGCTTATCCAAAGAGCGCTCGGCTGATGGCCTCCGGCGTCGTCGGCTTCTCGCACCGTTTCACGCTCGCGAAGCGGGCCGGAACGGCGTTGGCATCATAGCCGGTGGTGAAAACGAAGGGTATGCCGCGGGCCGCCAGAGCATCAGCCACCGGATACGCCATTTCGCCGCGCAGATTGACGTCGAGGATCGCTCCGTCCAGTTCCGTGTGTTCCACGGCCTCGAGCGCGGCGTTGACGTTTGAAGCAGGCCCAACGACGTGAGCGCCCGCGGCCTCCAGGTACGCCGACATGTCCATCGCGACCAGGTACTCGTCCTCGACCACCAAAACGCGTTTTTCGGCAATCGGTGACGGCGTGGTCATGATACGCGCTCCTGCCCTTCACTCTACGACGAGAGGCAGCGCTATCGAGCACCGCAAGCTCGTCTCGTCAAGCTTGTCCAACGATCGGCACGGTGCTACGCGGGCAAACGCGTCTCTGAAGGGCTCGCGACTGACACACGGCGATAAGCGGAACCGATAACTGTACTGCAAGGTATCCAGCATCGCATTTGAATTGACGCCGAAATACGAGTATTCCACAGCGAAATTCGAAGGCAGAGTACCTTGATTTCGGCCTGCCGCCGAGGTCGAGGTCAGCTAGGACTGCGGCGATGCAGTTGCGCTCAATCGTCGCTGGACCCAACGTGCGAATTCGGGCGATGATGCTCAACAAAGATCGATCCGTCCCTAGGGGAACCAGATGCGAGCGATCGGCGCTGCTGCGTTGTCTGTCCTTCTTGCCGGCGTCGCGATCGGTACGCCTACACGCGCCGATGACTATCCGAGCCGGCCAGTGCACATCATTGTCGGGTTCATTCCGGGCTCGGCTGCCGACATCACTGCGCGGGTGCTCGGCAACGGCCTTTCCAGGCTTCTCGCGCAGCAGTTCGTCGTCGAGAACAGGCCAGGCGCCGGATCGAGCCTCGCGGGTGAGTTTTCCGCCCGCGCCCCGAAGGACGGATACACCCTATTCCTCGGCTCATCCGCCAACATCGCCAATCAGGTCATTGCCGCGAACCCAAGCTACGACATGGCGAGGGATTTCGCCCCGATCGCGCTCGTCACCGCGGCGCCGGTGATTCTCGTTGTGCATCCTTCGACTGGCGTAGCCAGCGTCAGCGAGCTGATCGCGCTTGCCAAGGCGAAGCCCGGGGAAATTCTCTACGCCTCATCCGGCGTCGGTACCGCGCCTCACCTCGCGGCCGAACTGTTCAACACGCGCGCCGGGGTGAAAATGGTCCACGTCCCGTATCAAGGCAGCCCGCAAGCCGTGACCGACTTGATCGCCGGACGCACCGCGGTGATGTTTTCGCCGGCATCCGGGGTGATATCGCAGATCGAAGCCGGCAAGCTGAGAGCGCTCGCATCGGCTGCAGAGAGACGCCCGGGCATTGCGCCCGACCTCCCGACCATGGCGGAAGCCGGCATGCCCGACTTCGACGCCAGTATCTGGTTCGGCCTGATGGCGCCTGCGGGCACCTCGGCAGAGGTCACCGACAAGCTCGCCCGCGCAGTGCCCGAAGCCGTCAAATCAGACGAAGCTCACACCGCCCTCAAGAGCCAGGGCTTCGAGATGCTCAGCGGCGGCCCCGACGCGTTCGCGCGTTTCATTACCGCCGAGACCGCCAAATGGAGCGAAGCCGCCCGTGCGGCCGGCCTGAGAAAGTAAAGAGGCCTGCAAATGATCAGCCAGACTGCGCCCGAGGGCGAACCACATTTCGTGCTCACCATGGCGGAACATACCGAGATGTGCGGCCAGATGGCGCGCACTTTCGGCAACGACCGATTTGAGCCACCTGCCCCGTTTAATGAGGTCGTCTACATCGTGGAAAATCACGATCGCGGTTGGGACCCTTACGATGCCAATCCGGGCCTCGATCCGACCACCCGCGTGCCCTACATCATGGCGCGGACGCCGACGCCTGATGCGGTGAAGACCAACCGGGGCTCGCCGGATTTCAATGAGGCGCATCACCCTTATTGCGGCCTGTTGTCCAGCATGCACAGCGTCGGGCTCTACAACGGCCGCTACGGCTTTTCCAACTTCGTACCGCGCACCCAGACCACGACTTCGATCAGTGTGCCAGACGCTCACCGTCCTGTCATCGACGCAATGCTGGCCCACGAAGAGGCGCGCCAGGCCCGCTTGAAGGAGGCGCTTGCCGCTAACCCGGCGACACGCGAGTGGGTCGACGAGCGCCACTTGTTCCAGAATTACAAACAGCTGCAGTTCTTCGATACGATGTCGCTCTACTTCCACCTCCGCCACGCGGGTGAGCGCGGCGCGGAAACTTATGTCCACGTTCCCCTGAACGCCGAGGCCGACACTACCGTCGCACTCAAGAAGGTTGACGAACGAGTCTACAGCCTCGATCCGTTCCCGTTCGCCGGCGACGGGTTGACGATCATTTGCCGCGGCCGCTACGTCATGCCATTCCCGGCGGATTTTCCGCCCGACCGCGTCGGCGCGGCCCTGCGCGAACTGCCACCGGGCCGGCAGACCTATGAGCTTGTGCCGGCGTGAAACGAGAGCGCCCGTATCCTGGCAAATTGATGCTTGTGACGTCCGCATATACAACGAGCTTCGACTAAACTAAAAACGAGCTTCACATCCATAGTTCGGCGAGCTCCGAACCGTTCGAGCCAGGCAAACGCCTGTCGCTGCACCCGCATTGTGGTTGCAATACAGGCTACGCCATTGCGTGCCCTGCTCTGAGCCTGATGGAATTCCCTCATGTTCGAGTGATGTTCGCCTCTGCGACCTTTCTGCTAGCCGGCCTCGTTGGGGTTCATCGGCATCGGGCTGCCGGCGATCGCGACGGGCCTGCTCACCGCTGTGATGGCGCCCGCCCAGACGGCTGCGCTCCTGGCGCTGCCTGATGCAGCGTGCGGGGGGAGGGGACAATCGAGGTGGCCGGGGACGGGCCCGGCCACCTCGCGCCAAAGGACTATCCGACCTTCGCCTGCAGCGTCGTCGCCCACAAGGCGCGATCGTCGACGTCTTTCAGCGTGACCGTCATCGCCTCCGTAGCGCCATCGATCGCTACGTGGCCGAAGAACTGAAGGCCGAGCGCGGGCGAGAGATTCTGGCCCTGCTCCTTGGTCGGGGCCTTGATGAAGGCAAGTTGCGGTCCGAAGGTGTTGTCGAGTTCGTTGGGCCCGAAGGTGCCGGCGTGGACCGGGCCTGAGACAAATTCCCAGAATGGTTCGAAATCCTGGAATACGGCCTTGTTGGGGTCGTAGTAGTGAGCGGCCGTGTAGTGCACGTCGGCGGTCACCCACACCGTATTGCGGATATTGGCGCGCTTGATGAAGGACAGGATGTCGGCGATCTCAAGCTCGCGGCCGCGCGGCGGACCGTCGCCCTGGGCGATTGCCTCGACGCCCCAATTGCGATCGACATCGTAGACCACGACGAGGCTGATCGGCATGTCGGCAGCGATCACCTTCCAGGTTGCCCGCGAATTCAGCAATTCGCGCTTGAACCAGGCGACCTGAGCAGGGCCGAGGAAATAGGACGCGGGGCCGTAGGTGTCCTCCTTGCCCTCGCCATTCGGACCGCGATAGCTGCGCATGTCGAGCATGAATATATCCAGTAATGGACCGTAAGAAATCTTGCGGTAGACGCGGCCGATTTCCGATTGGGTCACGCGCAACGGCATATATTCGTGGAAGGCGCGGCTCGCCCGAGCCGCGAGCGCAAACGCGTTCTTGTCGACATATTTCTTGCGCAAATGTTCGGCGCGGTCCAGCGGCTCGCCGGGCCACCAGTTGTTGGTGACCTCATGGTCGTCCCATTGAGCGAAAATCGGGATTTCGCGATTGAAGGCGAGGACGTTGCGGTCGAGCAGGTTGTATTTGTAGGCGCCGCGGAATTCGTTCAGCGTCTCGGCCGGCTTGGATTTCTCCTCGGTGACGACGTTTTTCCACACCTCGCCGTTCGGCAGCTTCAGCTCTGCCGGAATCGGGCCGTCGGCGTAAATGTTGTCGCCCGAGTGAATGAAAAAGTCCGGCCGATTGCGCAGCATCGTTCCGTAGAGGCGCATGCCGCCGCGGCTTTCGTCGATGCCCCAGCCTTGACCCGCGGTGTCTCCCGACCAGGCGAACGAGATGGAGCGCCGATCCGCAGGCGCGGTGCGGAACCGCCCGACGACAGGCTCGCCCATGGCGGTCGGAAATGCATAGTCCTGCAACTGCACGCGATAGAAAATGTCCTGGCCGGCCGGAAGCCCGTCAATCAGGACGTTAGCGGTAAGGTCAGTCTCGGGCAACGCGTCCACAAACGCCGCGCGATGGCTATTCTTGAAGCTCTCCGTCGTCGACCAGTCGATGACGACTCGAGATGGCCGGTCGGCGCGTGCCCACACCACGGCGGAATCAACCGACACATCGCCCGATTGCACGCCGTGGCTGATCGCGGGCCGATCGGCGGCGCGGCTCACCATCGGACGGCCGATGCCGGCGGCAGCAATTCCGGCCAGAGCCGACGTCTTCAGCAAGCGGCGGCGCGTAATTGGTTGGTGGAAGCGAATGGTCATGAGGCCCTCCCAAGCAGTTGGGGAATTGTTCCGGCGGGCAGCCCACATCAACTTCGTGAATCCCTGATGACACGCGTCCCTAGCTTCATCTCATTTGGCGCGATAGCGGTGGGAGCGTCCCGCCCGCATTCCTCCGAGGGAACCGCCTATTCTTTTCGGACGGCGGAACGCTCCACTCCCAAGGTCGAGGTGAGTGCTACCTTTGCGTGCGCCGTAGTCTCGCCGTCATCAAACTTACATTTCCCATGGTGCTTAATTCGTTGAGTCGACATTTTGACCCGACGGGAGTCGATATTGAGATCGCATGAACAGACCGCGGCGAACCGCCGCTTGAGGCAGGCTGTCCGCCGCAACGGCGCGTTTTCCACACAAGGGTTGCTGGAGTTTTTATTCACCCTCGCTTTCAAGGGTTTGGTGTATCCGCAAATATGGGAAGATCCCGACGTCGACATGGAGGCGTTGGCGATCACGCCGGACTGCCATGTGGTGGCAATTGCGTCGGGCGGCTGCAATGTGCTGTCGTATCTCATCGCGGATCCGGCGCGGATCACCGCGGTCGATCTCGCTCGCGCACATGTGGCGCTCAATCGGCTGAAGCTCGCTGCTGTTCGTCACCTCCCGACATGGCAATCCTTCTACCGCTTTTTCGGCGAAGCTGATACGGACGCCAACGTCGCGGCCTATTGGCGGTTCCTGGAGCCGCACCTCGACACCGAAACCCGCGCCTACTGGGAAGGGCGCAACCTTTGGGGCCGCCGTCGCATCACGATGTTTTCACGTAACGTCTATCGTTGCGGCCTGCTGGGTCATTTCATCGGGCTCGGCCATCTGGTCGCGCGCCTCCATGGCGTCGATTTACGCCAGATGCTGCATGCTCGCTCGCTCGCGGAGCAGCGGGCATTCTTTGAGACGTCGCTTGCGCCGCTGTTCGACAAGCCTTTGGTGCGCTGGGCGACGAGGCGGCAGATGTCGCTCTATGGCCTTGGGATTCCGCCGGCCCAATATGCGGCCCTTGGCGCGGGCGCCCCGCACATGGCGACGGTATTGCGCGACCGCATCGAGCGCTTGTCGTGCGGCTTCAGCCTTAACGATAACTATTTCGCCTGGCAGGCCTTCGGACGTTCTTATCCGAGCGACGCAAGCGGCCCGTTGCCGCCTTATCTGAAACAGGCGCATTTCGAAACCATACGGGCGCGTGCGGATCGTGTCGAAGTCCTCAACCGTTCGTTCACCGAGTACCTCAGGAGTCGGCCGGATCGATCGCTTGACCGCTACGTCCTGCTTGACGCTCAGGATTGGATGTCGGACCAGCAACTCAACGAGCTTTGGCGCGAGATCACGCGTACGGCGCGCCGAGGCGCGCGCGTGATCTTCCGCACGGCCGCCGAGCCCAGCCCATTGCCTAGCCGGGTCGATGACGCAGTGTTGGGACTATGGTGCTATGAGGCCGCGCAGTCGCGCGATCTCACGCGGCGGGACCGCTCGGCCATCTACGGCGGATTCCATCTCTACGTTCTGGCGAACTGACATGACGACTGCGCCTGCCATGGATCTGATGAACCGGATCTACCGGCATCAGAGACATGTCTACGATTTTACCCGCAAGTACTTTCTGCTGGGCCGCGACCGCATGATCGCCGAAATGGCGGCTCATCAGGGCGCCCGCGTCCTTGAGATCGGCTGTGGCACCGGACGCAATCTCATCGTGGCGGCGCGGAAATATCCAGGCATACGTTGTTTCGGCATCGACGTGTCGACCGAAATGCTTGATTCAGCGGCCCGCGCGATTGCGCGGGCCGATCTTGCGGCGCGAATCCGGGTCGCCCAAGCGGATGCGACGCGCTTCGACCCGGCGTCGCTGTTCGGGACAGCCCAATTCGACCGCATTTTCATCTCCTATAGTCTATCCATGATTCCGCAATGGCAGAGCGTCGTGAGCGCTGCAATCTCGCACCTCGCTCCCACGGGAGAATTGCGGATCATCGATTTCGGCGGTCAGGAACGCCTCCCGGCTGCATTCCGGCGGCTGCTGTGGCGTTGGCTCGCGGCATTTCACGTCGCCCCGCGCGACGGTCTCGAAACACTCCTGAAGGCGCACGCCGCGGCCTGCGGCGCTACGATGACGTTTGCACGCCCCTATCGCGGATACGCCCAATACGCCGTGCTGCGCAGATAGGGTAAGGGCGACCACATGGGAGCACTGTTGTCGCCGCCTTTCACGATGCGCCGATCCTTTCAGCTGACTGAAGCGAGACACTGGTGCGCGTCTCCGATCAGGCCGAAGCACCCTCGTTGTTCCCGCGTTGGTCGCGAACGTGCTTCAGCGTGGCATCCAAGATGGCGATCATCTCGTCGATCTCGTCGTGCGTCACCGTTAGCGCTGGCATGAAACGCAGCGAATCCGGACGCGGCGGGTTGATCAGGAGTCCGCGGCGCAAAGCCTCCGCAGCCACCGCGGGGCCGATTTCGCGCCCAAGATCAAGGGCAAGGAGCAGCCCCCTGCCGCGCACGCCGCCGCCTCCGTGCTTGCGCGACAGCGTCTCCAAGCCCCCGGCGAGATAAGCCCCGGCCTGCACAACCCGTGGCAGAAACCCCGGCTTGGCGATCTCCTCCATCACGACGCAACCGACGGCCGTTGCAAACGCATTGCCGTTGAACGTGCCACCCTGATCGCCATGATCGAAACAACAGACGTCCTCATGGGCGACGAGCGCCGCCAGCGGCAACCCTCCACCGAGCCCCTTGCCGAGAGTCATGATGTCGGGCGTGACGCCGGCGTGCTCGAAGCCAAATAACTTTCCCGTCCTGCCGATCCCGGTTTGGATTTCGTCAAAGATAAGAAGAATGTTCTCGCGCGCCGTCAAAGCGCGCAAATCCCGCAAGAATGTATCGGATGCGACAAACACCCCGGCCTCGCCCTGGATCGTCTCCAGCATGACGGCGACCGTGCGGTTCGTGATCGCCTGCTCGACCTTTTTCAAATCGTTCAGCGGCACCTTGGGAAACCCCGCTACCTTGGGCTCGAACAATTGCGTCCATTGCGGCTTTCCGGACGCCGACATCGCTGCTAGCGTTCGCCCATGGAAGGCATGGTCCATGGTGATGATCTCGTAGGCGCCGCTGCGATATTTCTGCCCCCATTTCCGGGCGAGCTTGATCGCTCCTTCAATTGCTTCCGCACCACTGTTTGTAAAAAACGTGCGGTGCAGGCCGCTGTGTCGCGCGATCAGCTCTGCCAGGCGGATCATCGGCTCGTTGTAAAAGGAAGGGCTGCAATTCAACAGGCGCCCTGCCTGGGTTGCGATAGCTTTGGTGATCGCATCGGGGCAATGGCCGAGACAGTTCACGGCCCAGCCTTGGATGAAATCGAGATACGCCTTTCCGCTCCGGTCACGTAGCCACGACCCGCGCCCCTCAACGAACACAATCGGCGGGCGGCTTGTGATCTCCATCAGGGCGCCAAATGGATCGTGCGTTCCGCTTGTGCCAGGCTCGATTTGTGATTGCATCATCTCTTTCTCCTGCAATGGGTCGGAAGAGGCGGAGGCCAAATGCGAAAAAGGCCCCCGTCGCTGTCGGCGGGGGCCTTCTGTGGTTGAGCTTGAGATCAGCTCAGCAGATCCGCAGATCCTACACCCCCGCCGAAAGGCGGCGCGCACGTGCGAAGATGCGGCGGGCGAGGTGCGAGTGATTCATGACGACACCGATGCCGGCTCTGGGCTCGAGTGTCAATAGGAAAATGACTCGTCACTCCGAGCTTTCCTACGTCGCGACTGCGTCGGCCGATTTAAAGTCGGGTCAGCATCCTTCTCGCCCCAGGATTCGTGTAGAATTGAACGCGTTGCCAACGGCAGCACCTGGTCATCGGCCAATAAGAACGCTCGCCGGCAACAGATCCCAGGGAGGAAACAGAACATGGCCAAAAAGCGAGGCACGGGCGGGAAAGAAGCAAAGCTCCAGGAAAAGAAAGCGCTGAGCAGGCGAGAGTTCTTCAAGGGCGGAGCGGCCGCAGGAGTAGGGGTGGCCGTTCTGTCGGGCGAGGAGGTGCTGGCCCAAGAAGCATCATCCGGCGCTCGCGCTATCGCTTGGAACTATGAAGCAGATATCGTTGTCCTCGGGTCGGGATGTGTCGGGCTGCATGCCGCCGTCCGGGCAAGAGACCTCGGGGCGTCCGTGCTCGTTATCGAGCAGAATTTCGATGTCGGCGGCAAGCTCGTCCACAGCGGCGGCTGGACATCGCTCGGCGGCGGCGACGCGATACAGGAGCGGGACCGGGCTGCGGTCGACCCCGACCGCCTGGGGCTGACAGCGCCTCGCGTCAAGCCGGCGGATCTTGAAGACGACCCCGACCGGCTCTTCAGGGACATGACCGACTGGTCGGTCGTCGACTCAACCGGCGTCGCCAGGTACCGCTACAACGACCGCGAGCTCCATCGCGCCTGGGCCGACAACGCTCCCAAGACCAGGCAGTTCATGATGGACAACTACGTCCGCTTCGCGCGGATCGACGGCACACATCAGGGCGGTGGGATGTCGCGCGCCCGAGCTGCCCGCGCCATTATGAAGCTCGCCGAAAAGACCGACATAAAGGCGGGGACGATATCGCCGCAAGATCGGGGTGATATCGCAGAGGAGCGGCATTCGCCCTTCAATCCAATGCGCACCATTCCGGGGGGCGCAGGAGAAGCGGTCGGCGCGCCAGGGTGGGTCTGGGGCGGTTTCGCCATCGCAAGGTCCCTGGAGTTCAGCGCCAGGGAGAAGGGCGTCCGGTTTTTGCTCAATCGCCATATGGACGAGTTGATCCGCGAGCAGCCGTTCTCGGGCCGCATCCTCGGAGTCAAAGCCCGATACACGCCAAGAATGCACCCCGAAACCGGTGCGCGGCTTGAAAGCTTCTGGCAGAACGGCAACATCGACGAGCGAGCCGAGACGATTCACATCCGGGCAAGGAGAGCCGTCATTGTCGCCACCGGCGGCATGCATGGCAGTGTACACTTGCGGACCATGATCGATCCGAGGATGGTCGAGCCATCGATCGAGTACGGGCCGAGCTCCCTGATCGGACCTCGCAACATGGATGGCAGCGGCATCATCGCCGGCATGAAAATCGGCGCGAACCTCGCAGGCATGATGCA
>Ga0066903_100003390_pt1 | contig 12998 bp, 15 predicted proteins | sample PanSoiMetaGPlot1_FD_67491 | JGI IMG/M metagenome (GOLD analysis project Ga0066903, IMG submission 67491) | Tropical forest soil microbial communities from Panama analyzed to predict greenhouse gas emissions - Panama Soil - Plot 1 (version 2) | ecosystem: Environmental > Terrestrial > Soil >... | reverse complement strand
ATTCGTCGCCGACGCGATTTACGAAATCGATCATGCGATACGCAAATCCTGTACAATTGTAGAACTTGAAACCGAGAAGAAGACGCTGATCCCTACGAAGATCGAGCACTCCGACTTGTTAATACCCATCTTCCGCAAAGGTGAGATGTTTTATCAATTGCCGGAGCTGAACGCCTCGCGCGAGTTTGCGCGCCAGCAACTCAGCCGTTTGCGGCCAGAAATTGCGAGGCTGGATAATCCGCGTGCTTACCGTGTCGGCCTGGACAAATCATTGTACGATTTAAGGTCCACCCTAATTACGAAGGCCAGCGAAAGACGAACTAGGAGGAATGAAGGCGCTGATTATCGTCGATCTTCAGAATGATTTTTTGCCAGGTGGAGCGTTAGCTGTGCCGCACGGTGATGAAGTCATTCCCCTCGCCAACGAATTGCAGCGACACTTTGATCTCGTCACCGCAACAAAAGATTGGCATCCACAAGACCACGGCAGCTTCGCCGCAAATCACAAGGGCAAAAAGCCGGGCGATCGCATCATCCTTGACGGGATCGAACAAATCCTCTGGCCGGTGCATTGCGTTCAAAACACGAACGGCGCAGAATTTGCCTCCGCATTCGACACCAGTCGACTCGCGCATGTTTTTCACAAGGGTACGGAGCGAAACATTGATAGTTACAGCACGTTTTTTGATAACGCTCATCGACGACACACTGGTCTCGCTCATTATTTGAAGGAGCGGTCGATCAAGGACATTTATTTGCTCGGACTCGCCCTGGATTACTGCGTGAAGTACAGCGCGCTAGATGCCCACCAGCTCGGATTAAATGCACACGTCATTGTCGATGGCTGCCGTGGAATTGAGCTTCAGCCCGGGGACATCGATAGTGCGCTTGATGAAATGAAACGCGCCGGCGCGACTATCTTAAAAAGCAGCAATGTTACCCGGAGTTCGAAGAGATGCAGCAACCCCACACTTCACTGATTCATTTGACTCGCGCCATCATGTAAGCGTCCACGAACGCCCCGTCACAGAACGCGTACTTGCGAAGTGTGCCTTCGATCTCGAAGCCGAATTTGCGATAGAGCGCAATAGCAGGCTCATTGTCCGTGACAACGGTCAGTTCAATCCGGGTTAGGTTCAGCCATTTGTCGGCCAGATCTATCACCGATCGCATAATCGCAGTGCCGACGCCCTTGCCCTGCCAATCGTCGCGAACCATCATCCCGATCTCGCCTCTGTGATTGACTCGGGGCTTTGAAGAGGTATGCAGGCCAATCACGCCGACGAGTTCGCCATCAACGACGGCAACCAAGATGTGGTCATTTTCTCCACTTTTGGTCAGAAAGTCACGTACTGATTCAAGGCTCCGGTAAGGCAACTGCAGCGTGTTACGGACGACCCGAGGCGCGGTGTAACACTTCCTTATGGCTTCGGCGTCCGCCGGTTCCGCTTTGCGAACAGTGATTTCCATGGAGTGGCAACTACTAGCACTAGACCTCCTGCACAGAATACGCGCGAAGGTAGCACACTCGCTACTACAGAATTACTTCAGCGCAGCGGTAACGACCGCCGCTACAGCTAGGCCGGTAACACGGTTGAGAGCGTCACTTCGCTGTCGATCGTTTGCTCCAGAACGTTGTCAACTGTAGCACCGACCTTTGATCCGTCTCGATCAATGATCCACACTTGCTGTCCTTCTTCGAATGGGCCGCGCGCCATTACCTTTAACAGAGTGCCCTCCTCGGTAGCCGGATTTTTGAGTATCTCAACGCAAATCGCATCGGTTTCCCCGAAGTCCGCTTGCAGCCTTAGTTTATCGTCTATTTTCGGCATCTTCATTGCTGGTAAAGCGTCCTACATGGCGCAAAACTAAATCGCTGCCCGAGGCTCCTGCGAGCGTGTCCGCGCTCATAAACGAATCTTTCACAAATGGCCGATTATCGTATCACTCAGATCGAAGATTATGAGCCGCTCGTCGGAGCGGAAGTCGTAGAGCGAATTCGCGACAAAGCCGTCAAGCTCAAAGGTCTGCGTGTCGCAAATTTCAATTCCACGTACTACGGCGGCGGCGTGGCTGAGACTATTTCTTCGCTCACCCTGCTAATGAACAGTCTCGGACTGCGTACCGAATGGCGCGTGATTCAGGGCAGGCCCGATTTTTTCTCGATTACAAAGAAGATGCACAATGCGCTGCAAGGCGGAGAAATCGATCTCTCCAAGCTCAAAAAGAGGATTTTTGAGCAAGTGATTTACGAGAATAGCATTCGCAACTTTCTCGATCACGACTTCATCATCGTGCATGACCCGCAGCCGTTGCCTTTGATCGAGCATTACGAAAAGAACTTCCCGTGGCTGTGGCGCTGTCACGTCGACCTTTCAGGGCCAGATGCTGAAACTTGGAAATACCTAAGGCGCTGGATCGACAATTACGACATAGTGATTCTGAGCTGCGAGGAGTTCGCTCAGGAGATGAAGCCGCCTCAACGTGTGATGATGCCGGGGATCAATCCGTTCACCATTAAGAAATCGCCAACTTAACGATCGAGAAATCGATGAGCGTCTGGCTCGCTATGGGATTCCCCTCGATTTGCCCCTCGTGGTCCAAGTTTCGCGCTTCGATCGGTGGAAAGATTCCAAAGGAGTCGTGGACGCATTCAAGGTGGCCAGTAAACAAGTTGATGCCCGGTTAGTACTGCTCGGCAATTTTGCGACCGACTATCCAGAGAGTGAAGAAATTTTCCGTTCGCTCTGCGACAGCCGGGACGCGGATCCTAATTCTGACCAGTGGCGACGACACAGCCCTAGTGAACGCGCTGCAAACGCGGGCTACCGTTGTCTTGCAAAAATCGTTGCGCGAAGGTTTTGGACTTACGGTGGCCGAAGCAATGTGGAAAGGCACTCCGGTAATTGGTGGGAACGTTGGCGGAATCCGCTACCAGATCGAAGATGGCGTGAACGGCTTTCTCGTATCATCAATCGAAGAAGCAGCCAAACGTTTAGTGGAGCTGATCAACGATAAGAAATTACGCGATGAGATGGGCAGCAAGGCGCGCGAGACTATTCAGAAAAATTTTCTACTGACGCGTTATATGGAACAGTATCTCGATCTTTTTAGCGAGCTGTAAATGTTGGAGCCGACAGGCTTTGCCGTGACTGCAGCGCTAGACGGTTACGGAATCGACAGGGCTATCGTGTCTCGGCCAATTCGCGCGGCTGTGCAGCGTGCGCTTTAGCTTTGTCGGACGTAACCACCCGATACAAGAACCAAACGATAAAACAATTTGCCAGCAGAATCAGCGCGCTCACCAGACCCGGGCGGTGCCAGAAATGCCGAATCTCGATTGGAATCAACGTCGCGGTGGCGAAAATCATGAGGAACTCTGCCCAGCGTTGTTGCATGTAAACGCCAATTCCTTCAGTGAAAAGAATTGCACTATAAAACAACGCTAGAAGGCCAGTCGCCCGCAGCATTCCCCCCGAAAGCAAGGCTTGTAGCTTGTGAAGCAAAAAAGCGACGGGCTTGCTATGTTTCAATAGGATCTCGTCCGCAATCCAAATCGACACTGCGTGCATCCAGCCCGTTCGCGCGTTAAGAAAAAGTAGCGAAAGACCCAGGGCCAGAAGCAGCACGCCTTTAGCGATTTTAAAGAGAGCAATTAGCTTGAGATAGCGAACGCGACGCGCACCCTGCAAGATCGCAGGCTCATGCGCCGGATCCTTCATTCTCAAGTCGGTCACTCCCGACTGTAGCGGCAGGCGTGTCGTCTGCAAAATGCCATGGTCGCAGGCTGTATGCCTGCCTCTATAACTTAACCGGCAACGACCGGAGTTTCCCGGCAGCAAATCTCGAGCTTGTTGCCATCCGGATCCTCGAAGAAGAATGCGTAATAGCCGGGGCTGTAGCCGACACAGATTTCCGGCCCCTCAAGCGCCGTGCCGCCGGCGTCGCGGACCAACTTTGCAATCCGATCTACTTCTTCGCGAGTATCCGCCCAAAACGCAATGCGCGTGCCGTTTGGCCGATGTCTCTTATCCTCTGAGAAGCAGAAGAATTCAGAGGGCTTATCGCCGCCGACGGAATAAAAAGTATGAAAAGCTTCGCCCACGCCTTTTTCGGGTGGTGGTGGTTCGTGCCTTTCCCGAACAAATCCAAGCTGCGGCAAGAATTTTCCGTAAAACTCTCTTGCCACCTCCAAATCTTTCACTCGTAGGTCGATATGATCAAGGTAACGCGTTTTCATTTTGTCATTTTCAATTGCGTGTTCAGGCAGACATCTTACCGCCTGGGAGCATCCACATCGGGGAGGTGTGGATTAATGGAGAACGTTACAGTGATTTTGACTCCGCGGCCTTAACCGTGAAACTTCCGTCAGTTCCAGAGCAAGACCTGAACATTCAGGTTCGCATTCTTCCAAAGGAAATCGACGACAGCGCACCAAGGAAATCAAATCCGGGCGCTGCGCGAAGCGTTGCAGCGGGGAAGCGATAGTCCGCGATCCGCTTTAACGATTCAACCCGGCGAAGCCATTCGTTTCCGATATTCGGATTTCGGAATTTTCTCAACTGCGAGGGTAATTCTTAATTCGTCATGAACCGTGCTAGGATTGGCTTCAATTTTTCGATGGTAGCTTCGGGCCAGAACTTTCGGTCGGTAATCAGCGCGGTATTCAAGGCGAAGTGTTCCGGCCAATTCGGCTGCGTCGGAATTTGTGGGATTACATCGACAATTATTTTCCTGGCCGTTTCAGCATTTGCCATCAAATGGCTGAGAACGATTTCCGCTGAGACTGGTTCTTCTTCCACCTTCCAGCAATCGTAGTCGGTGATCATCGCCATCGTCGCGAACGCGGTCTCCGCCTCGCGAGCGAGTTTCGCCTCCGGTAAGTTGGTCATGGCGATCACATCGAAACCGTTTCGATGATTGAATTCCGATTCCGCGCGGGTGGAGAAAGCCGGGCCATCCATGTTCACATAGGTGCCGCCGTTATGCACTGTAACACCGAGGGATCTCGCTGAGTCTGCGAGAATGTTCCGCAGGCCTGTGCTGACCGGCTCGGCAAAAGCGATGTGCGCGGCGATGCCCTCTCCGAAAAATGTATGAGTATCCCGCCGGCTCGTTCGGTCATAAAACTGCGACGGCAGCAAAACATCACGCGGCGCATATTTTTCCTGCAGGCTACCTACTGCTGCCACCGAGATGATCCAGCGCACGTTTAACGAACGAAGAGCGTAGATGTTTGCGCGATGATTGATTTCGTGCGGCAAAATTCGGTGACCTCGGCCGTGCCGCGGCAGAAAATAGACCTGGCGACCGCTGATCTTTCCCCCAATAAGCGCGTCCGAAGGTGATCCAAATGGCGTATCGACGTTGAGTTCTCTGGCGTGGTGCAATTCTTGGATCTGATAGAGACCGCTGCCACCGATAATCCCAATTGCTGGAGCCTCGTTTTTTTTTGCCGGCATGTAGGGATTTAATCCGAAAAATCTCCGGGATGAAAAGCGGATATTGTCTCCGTGGCGAAGCTTGTCCGAACATGTATTGTTTTTGCTCGTCCATGCCGAAATTTTTCATCAAGACTTACGGCTGCCAGATGAACGAGCGCGACTCGGAGCAGGTTGCACACTCGCTCATTGCGCGCGGTTACGAGCGCGTCGCGCATGAATGCGAGGCTGACGTTGTGCTATTGAACACTTGCAGCGTACGGGACATGGCTGATCAGAAGGCCCTGGGCAAAATGGGAATGCTGGGGAGAATCGCGAAAGAACGGCCCCACATGGTCTTCGGTTTCCTCGGATGCATGGCCCAGGCGCGCGGCGAGTCGTTACTGGAGAACCTGCCCCACGTCGATCTCGTCGTCGGGACACAAAAATTCCATCGGGTTGCAGATTACGTCGACGAATTGGTGGCGAAGAAAACGGCGCTCTCTCGCCACGGCGAGCAAGGTCAGATCGCGCGCTACCAGAATCGCGCGATCGACGATCTACGTTTTTCGATCGTCGACGTTGCAGAGGAAGTCGGCTCGCAATCTACAATTCGCGATCAACAGCTGACGCCGAGACAAGCCACGGCGTTTGTCTCCATCATGCAGGGATGCAATATGCATTGCGCCTTTTGCATCGTGCCGCAGACCCGCGGCGTGGAGCGCAGCCGCTCTATTGACGAGATTGTGCGGGAAGTGCGCGAGCTGGTCGCGCATGGTGTGAAAGAAGTCACGTTGCTCGGCCAAATCGTAAATTTGTACGGGCGTCACGAATTTCCAAAACGCGACGGCAAAAGTCCCTTCGTCCAATTGCTCGAGGCGGTGAATGAGATTGATGGCCTCGAACGACTTCGGTTTACCTCGCCACATCCGATCGGTTTCCGGGATGATTTGATGGAAGCATTCTCCCGTTTGCCCAAACTTGCAGAGCACATTCATCTACCGCTCCAATCCGGTTCCAACAGAATTCTCAAAGCGATGCACCGGGCATACACGGCCGAGAAATACATCGATCTTGTTCGACGTATCAGGCATGCACGCCATGATATCGCTATTACCACCGATATCATTGTGGGATTTCCGGGCGAAACAGAGGACGATTACAAACAGACCCGGGATCTGGTCGAACAAATCCAATTCGATAATGCTTTCGTCTTTCGCTACTCACCACGCTGCGATACGCCGGCCGCGGAAATGCGCGATCAAGTCGATGAACAAATCAAGGAACAGCGAAATCAGGACCTGCTGCGGGTCGTTAACGACTCGACGCGGCGGTCTGGTGAACGTCTGGTCGGGCATACCGTTCAAGTTCTTTGCGAAGGTCCCAGTAAGACGAATCCAGCGCGGTTAATGGGCCGGACACGCACGAACAAGATTGTCGTCTTCGAAGGTAGCGAGAAACTGATTGGTGAAGTTGTTGATGTGCGGGTGCGACGCGCCAACGGATTCAGCTTGTACGGGTCGCCGCTATGTGGCGAGCAAGTCAATTAAGACGCTGAAATTCTATTGCGTCTTTTCGCGACGCCACCCGGTGACTTTTAAGTTGCATCTGCCCAGCGCCGAGTTGAAAATTCGCCCGCTCTACGGCGGGACGAATCCGCCGTAGCGCTCTTTCGTCGCCAGTGATCTACCATCTCTCTTTACAAGCCGCCGGAATCATTGCCGGTGTATTTCTCGTTTTGATCAGTCTGCCAGGTTTATTGAAACCGAACCTCGCCAGCGTTGCACAAAAATTTCCCCGGTCTCACGTAGCCGGCGTCTTTTTGCTAACCATTTGTCTTATCTGGACGTTTTGGCTACTCGCCACGATTCAGATGGGCGAGTTCTCTGCCTTTCGTCGTCCTCTGCTCATCGCTTTGCCCATTGGCTACGGCCTTGTGCTGCGCTTTGTTGGAGAATTCCTCGCCGTGCGCGCGCTTGGAATTCTTTGTTTGTTGGCTGCGGAACCGCTGCTCGACGCAGCTTTCCTGCGCTACGAGCCGAGCCGTTTGCTCGTAACCGTCTTGGCTTATTTGTTGATTCTCGCAGGACTGTTTTGGGTCGCCATTCCGTATTTGTTGCGCGATCAAATTAACTGGAGCGCACGGAGCGTGTTTCGCTGGCGTTGTTTGCACGCCATTGCCCTGATTTACGGTTGCGTGATTCTCACATTCGCTTTCACGCACTACTAGAAGTGTCGGGCCGTCAAGCGAGTCGCCGACGTTACCGGAAAGTCCATCATCGTCGATTTCGGCCCATGCTCGTGCCGCTAGAGTAGATGCTAATGAAGCGTATTCTGGTAATCCGCGGTGGCGCGATCGGCGATTTTATTCTTACGCTGCCCGCCATGAAGGCGCTTCGCACGGCCTGTCCCGATGCGCACGTCGAGATCCTTGGTCACAAGCACATCGCAGCGCTCGCGGAAAATCGCTTCTATGCGCAAGGGGTCCGCTCAATCGAATACGGACCACTCTCCAGTTTCTTCGCGGACAATTCCGAGTTGACGACAGACTTGGCAAGATACTTCGCGAGTTTCGATCTGATCATCAGCTACCTGTATGATCCGGATCAAGTCTTTGAAAAAAATCTCCGGCGCGGCGGTGTTGAAAATCTAGTCTGCGGGCCTGATAAGGTTCTGGATCAAAGCGGCCATGCCGCCCGGCAACTGGCGCAACCGATAGAGCAATTGGGGATTAGAGTTGTGGACCTCGCTGCAAGAGTCTTCCCCTCTGAAGACGATCGCCACAGGGCACGCGAATTTCTCCGGAATTTATCGCGACCGATCGTCGCCATTCATCCCGGAAGCGGTAGCGAGAAAAAGAACTGGCCACTCGAGAATTGGATGGAGTTAGTTTCAAGCCATCTCGCAACGGGGGAGAATGAACTTCATCGCCCGGGAAAGGTCCCCTCTTTGGTCATCGTCTCGGGCGAAGCGGACCAGGCGCAGACCGCGCACTTAGAGCGTCACTGGATTAGTCGCAATGTGCTCTTCGCAAAAAATCTGCCGCTGCCGCAGCTCGCCGCTGTGCTGGAAGAAACAACCTTCTTGGGACACGACAGCGGGGTTTCGCACCTTGCCGCTGCCGCCGGCGCGAATTGCATCCTTCTCTTCGGTCCAAGTGATCCCAGCGTCTGGGCCCCAAGGAATGAAAAGGTCCGGGTGCTTCGAACCGAAAGCGCCAGACTCAGTGACCTGGGAATTGCGCCGGTCCACGCCGCTCTAAGCGCTGCTTTGTGTGCCGTGGCTTGAATGAAGGCGCCTGCCAGGCGGACCCCTTTGGTTATCAATGAGCGAATAACTGTTCGCTCAATCCTCGTAGCCAAATGGAAATTTCTCATGCCATTTCCATGCGCTCTCGATAATTGCCTCCAGCGATTGGAACTGCGGTCGCCAACCAAGTTCTTTTTTGATCTTCTCTGACGAAGCAACCAGCCGGGGTGGATCGCCCGGTCGTCGCGGTCGTTCGATCGTGCTAATCCTTCGCCTGGTTATTTTGGCGCATGCCGAAACTACTTCCCGAACACTGGAACCGCCTCCCGTGCCGAGGTTGTAAAATGCGCTGGTAGATGCGCCTAGCGCCAGGATGTGCGCCCGCGCAAGATCAACAATGTGGATGTAGTCGCGAATACATGTCCCATCTGGCGTCTCGTAATCAGTGCCGTGAATCTCGACATTCGATTTTACGCCCAGCGCAACTTTGAGCACGTTAGGGATCAGATGCGTCTCCTGCCGATGATCTTCACCGAAGTTCTCAGTAGCCCCGGCAGCATTGAAGTAACGCAACGAGACAAACTTCAATCCAAGGATCCGGTCGTACCACTGCAGGATTTTTTCGAAACAGAGTTTCGATTCCCCATACGGATTGATTGGAAGCGGTGGTGTCGTCTCCTCGATCGGCAACTCCTCCGGTAACCCGAAAATCGCGCACGTCGAAGAAAAAACGATTCGCGGGACGCGCGTTGCAATCATGGCATCGAGCAGATTTAATCCGTTGCAAATGTTGTTGCGAAAATACTTCGACGGATCACGCATTGACTCGCCAACCAGCGCGTTTGCGGCAAAATGCATCACGGCGTCCGCGCGCACACTGGACAGCACAGCCTGAATTTGCGCTCGGTCGGCCAATTCGCCTTGAATGAAAGCCGCGCGGGGATCGACCGCGCGCCGGTGGCCTTCCGTCAGATTATCGAAGATCGTCACTTCGTGGCCTTCATTTAGCAACAGCTCCGCACAAACACTCCCGATGTAACCGGCGCCGCCAACGACGAATATTCTCATGCGCCGGGAAAATGCGGCGCGATTGGCGTTAAATCAAAGCGAACTGCGAGGAGGCGAAGTTTGCGCGACGGTTTTGCTCTTTTTCTTCTCAAGAGCGGTCACCATCTGCTTCACGCGACGATGGTTGCAGCGTGGTGCGAGCACTTTCAAACTCTGTTCGTCAGATCCCCATTGCAGAATGTCGATGTCCACTCGGCGGACACCCCACTGTCTCATTTCCAACCGGCTTGGCTTATACAAGTCGATGGTATCAGTCCCAACGAGCGCCCAGCCATAATCGTCGATAATGTATTCCTCGTTCGTCGAAGAAATGCGAAACCGCGTGCCAAGTGGAAAACGTGACCAATCCGACGCGGCACTCATCACTTTGGCACCGGAAAGACGACAGCCGATTGCGTTGTGGCATCCGCTTCCCTCGCTGTGCGTATAAGCAGTCGTGCGCACATTCGGTATGCGGCGCGCGCTGCTAAGATTTGGTTTTGATTGTGTGGCACAGCCAACAATTAAACAGGCGCCAGCTGCTGCCACCGCAAGGTTAAGGCGGCTTGGCATTGGCGTTCTCCATACCAGCCGAAGCCGCCAACGGCAAGCAATAATTTACAAAAATTCCCTAGGATGGGAGATCTGCATTAGCGCGCTGCAGGCTGCGAGAGCTCGGTCGTGCAATGAGGACAGCGTTTCGCTTTGATCGGAATTGTCATCGCGCAGGCGGGACAATCCTTCGAGACTGGCGCGGCGGCTGGCGATGGCCTTTTCAACTGGTTCATGGCCTTAATGATGAGAAAGATGCAGAAAGCCACGATAATGAAATGATCAGGAGCGTGATGAAATTTCCGTAGTTCCAAGTCACTGCCCCTGCCTTGGCTGCATCGGCGGGCGTATGAAAGGAACCCCCGCCAGGCGCGTCTTTTAGGACGAGGAATTTGTTTGAGAAATCGAGCCCACCGGTAAGCAACCCGACCGGCGGCATGAGAATGCCTTTGACGAGTGAATTAACGATTCCGCTAAAGGCCGCGCCGATAATCACGCCCACTGCAAGATCGACGGCATTCCCTTTCACCGCGAACTCCCTGAATTCCTTCCACATACCCTTTCATCCAACTAATCGACAACGACGTTTACAAGCTTTTTCGGAACCACAACCACCTTCCGCACGCCTTTTTGAGCGATGCGATCCTGAATTCTCGGATTCGATAACGCAGCGGTTTTCATCTCTTCCTCCGTCGCCCGACTCGAGATCTTCATTCGATCGCGGACCTTTCCATTGACCTGAAGGACAACCTCGACTTCGTCCTCGGCGAGAAAGCGCTTGTCATATTCGGGCCACGGTTGCTCGGTGATATCGCCGCGCGCATCGCTAAAATTCCCGTTCAGCTTTTGCCATAACTCCGAGGCAATATGGGGCGCGAACGGACTGAGCAGAACCAGAAGGGCCCGCATTGACGGCAACGGAATCGTTTCGGCGCCGGTGAACGCATTTACGAAAATCATCATCTGCGAAATTGCCGTGTTAAACGAAAACGACTCAATGTCCTCGGTGACTTTCTTGATCGTGGCATGGGTCACCTTCTGCTGCGCCTGGTTTGGCGCGTTCTCTTTGATTTTCGCGGACAATACCCAGTCTCCTCCCTGGCTCTCGCTCATGAACAAGCGCCAAACCCGTGCAAGAAAGCGCGCCACTCCCTCAACGCCGCGCATGCTCCACGGTTTCATTTGCTCCAGCGGTCCCATAAACATTTCGTAACAACGAAACGCATCCGCGCCGTATTGGTCGATCACGTCGTCCGGGTTGACGATGTTCCCGCGCGATTTCGACATTTTCTGATTATCTTCACCCAAAATGATTCCCTGATTCACCAGTCGCTGGAACGGCTCCGGCTTGGAGATATAACCGAGATCGAACAAAACCTTTTGCCAGAACCGCGCATAGAGCAGATGCAACACGGCGTGCTCAGTGCCGCCAACGTATAAATCGACGCCGCCAGGCTTCTCGCCACCCATCCAGTAGTGCTCGGCCTTTTCGCCTACGAAACAGCGATCATTGTGCGGATCGCAGAATCGCAGGTAGTACCAGCACGAGCCGGCCCATTGGGGCATGACGTTGGTTTCGCGTGTCGCTTTTTGTGAGTAATGAATCCAATCCTTCGCCTTCGACAGCGGCGGCTCACCCGTGCCAATAGGCTTGTAATCTTCCAACGGCGGCGGCACAACAGGGAGTTCGCTTTCGCCTAACGAATGGTGTTTGCCACCTTCCCAGATGATCGGGAACGGTTCGCCCCAGTAACGCTGCCGCGAAAAAAGCCAGTCCCGCAGTTTGTAATTGATCGCGCCTTTACCCTGGCCGCGTTCCTCCAGCCACGCCGTGATTTTTTTCTTTGCTTCCGCGCTCGTTAGGCCGTCGATCACTGGAGAATTGATGGCAATGCCTTCGCCGGTAAAACCAAACGCTGGTTCATCTCCGGTCGGCTGAACCACGACCTTTATTGGCAAATCGAACTTCTTCGCGAATTCCAAATCACGGTCATCGTGCGCAGGCACGCCACCGATCGCGCCGGTCCCGTAACCAATCAGCACGTAATCGGCGATCCAGATTGGAATCTTTTCGTTGGTTGCAGGATTAATCGCGTATGCTCCGGTGAATACGCCGGTCTTGTCCTTCGAGAGATCGGCGCGTTCGAGATCGCTTTTGCGCGCCGTCTTTTCTTGATACTCCCGAACCACCGGCCACTGTTCCTCGGTGACAACTAGATCCACAAGCGAATGTTCCGGTGCGAGCACCAGGAACGTCCCGCCGTAAAGCGTGTCGGGGCGGGTCGTAAAAACGCGAACCTTTTGGTCGCTTTTGTCGACTTTGAAATCGATTTCTGCGCCCTCGCTGCGGCAAATCCAATTGCGCTGTAGCAATTTGATTCCTTCTGGCCAGTCGAGTTTCTCCAATTCATTAAGCAGGCGCTCCGCATAGGTGGTGATCCGCAACATCCATTGCCGCATTGGGCGGCGAACGACCGGAAAACCACCAATCTCGCTTTTTCCGTCGACGACTTCCTCATTTGCCAGAACCGTGCCGAGCTCGGGGCACCAGTTCACTGGCACGTCAGCGACATACGCGAGCCGGACTTCATCCGGATTTTTGCCCAAGTAACTCGAAATAGGCTCGGCTTTATTTGTGGTTGGATTGAACCAGGAATTATAAATCTGGAGGAAGATCCACTGCGTCCATTTGTAATAGCGCGGATCGGTTGTGTTGATCTCACGTTGCCA
>Ga0066903_100003389_pt1 | contig 12999 bp, 11 predicted proteins | sample PanSoiMetaGPlot1_FD_67491 | JGI IMG/M metagenome (GOLD analysis project Ga0066903, IMG submission 67491) | Tropical forest soil microbial communities from Panama analyzed to predict greenhouse gas emissions - Panama Soil - Plot 1 (version 2) | ecosystem: Environmental > Terrestrial > Soil >... | reverse complement strand
GCAGGAAGGCAACCTGGGCCTGATCCGGGCGGTCGAGAAGTTCGACTACACCAAGGGCTACAAGTTCTCCACCTACGCGATGTGGTGGATCCGCCAGGCGATCCAGCGCGGTTTCGCCGACTCGGCCCGGACGATCCGGCTGCCGGTGCACGTGCTGGAGATGCTGAGCAAGCTGAGCCGCGTCGAGCGGGACATGCACCAGCGGCTGGGCCGGGAGCCGACGCCGGAGGAACTGGCCGTCGAGCTGGACCGGACCCCGGACCAGATCGAGGAGCTGCTGCGGACCAGCCGTCAGCCGATCAGCCTGGACTCCACGATCGGCGAGGACGGCGAGACCAGCATCGGCGATCTCATCGAGGACACCGATGCACCCGAGGCGTCCGAGCTTGTGGACCGGCAGCTCATGGCCGACCAGCTGCGGCACGCGCTGGACGCGCTCACCCCGCGCGAGGCGACCATCATGGCGATGCGGTTCGGCCTCTACGACGGCAACCCGCACACGCTGGATGAGATCGGCCGCGCGCTCGGCCTGACCCGGGAGCGGATCAGGCAGCTGGAGAAGCAGTCGCTGTCCAAGCTGCGCCATCCGAGCCGGGCACAGCCGCTGCTCGATTACGCCAGCTGACGGCGCGTCACCCCCAGACGGCCGCCACGTCCGCCCGGACCGCCACCGCCTGCGCGTAGCCGGCCCGGGCGGACGGCGCCCGGCGGCGCGGGTCGAGCAGGTTGCGGCCGAACGCGGCGACGGCCGTCGCGTCGGGTGCCACGAGCGCGATCGCCTGGCAGGTCCGCCTCAGCTCCGCCACCTGCTCGGAAACGCTGGGCATGGGCCGGAGCCCGCGCGTGATCGGCGCCACCACCACGACGCGGTCGTACCCGGCGGCCAGATCCGCGTTGGCGGGCGAGCGCATCCCGCCGTCCATCCAGCGCCGCCCGTTGATCGTGACCGGGGGCCATACCCCAGGCACCGCGCAGCTGGCCCCGACCGCGTCGACGAGGTCCACGCCGCTGCTGGCGTCGAACGTCGCGAAATCGCCGGTGTCGGCGTCCACGGCGGTGATGAGGAGCTGCCCGGCCGGCCAGTCGTGCGTGCCGAGCCTGCCCTCGACAACGGCGCGCCGCTCCGCGGCGGACCCGGTGCGCGCCCGCACCGCCATCCGCCCAAGCCGGACGCGTGCGCGGAGCGGGTTGCGGCGGGCCAGCCCCGTCGCCCAGAGGAAGCCCGCTATCGCGCGCGGGCCCATCCGGGCCACGATCTCCCCGTCGGCCGGCGCCAGCTGCTGCTCGTACAGCGTCGCCAGGCTCACACCCGAGTTGATCCTGGCCGCGACCCCCGCCCCGGCCGAGGTTCCGACCACCAGGTCCGCGGCCGCCAGGTCGACGCCGTGGGCGGCCAGCCCGGCCAGCAGGCCCACCTCCCAGGCGATCCCCGTCTCCCCGCCCGCGCCGAGCACCAGCGCCCTTCGTGTCATGCGACTGTCTTACCGAATCGGCGGGCATCCGGCCACCTGGCCGGTGCCGCGGTTCGCCCAGGCGGTAACCTGCCCGGCGTGAGTGTCGACATTGACGTCGTGCGGGAAGCGACCGGGGAAGTAACCGGAGCCCTGCGCGATCTGGTGCCCCAGCTGTCCACGAGCGCGGCGCTGCCCGACCTTGCCGCCGTCCAGCGGATCGTCGGCTCGCAGGCGACGACGCTGCTGGCGGCCCGCCTGGACGGGAAGATCGTCGGCTTCCTCGCGCTGGTGATGTTCCCGATCCCGACCGGTTTCCGCGCGTGGATCGAGGACGTGATCGTCGACGAGTCGGCACGTGGCAGGGGCGTCGGTGAGGCGCTCACCACGAGGGCGCTCGAGCTGGCGGAGGCCGCGGGGGCCAGAACGGTGGACCTCACCACGCGCCCCCACCGCGAGGCCGCCGGCCGCCTCTATGAGCGGGTGGGGTTCGCCACCCGCACCACCCGCAACTACCGCTACACGTTCGCCCGCCCGGCCACCTGACCGGCGGGCTACCCCGCGATCTCGGCCACCGCAGCGAGCAGGCGGTCGACGTCGGAGCGGTCGTTGTAGTGGACCAGCCCGGCGCGCACGGCGCTGCCGGCGTCACGGATGCCGAGCACGCCGGTCAGTTCCCAGGCGTAGTTGTCCCCGTTCCACACGTTCACCCGGCGGCCGGCCAGATGCGCGGCCACGTCCGCCGGGGTGCGGCCCGCCACCGTGAAGAAGGCGGTGGCCGCCCGGCGGCGCGCCATCCCGTAGAGCGTCACCTTCTCCATGGCGGCGAGCCCGTCCAGCATCACCCGGAAGAGCGCCTGCTCGTGGTCCTGCGCGGCGGCCATGGAGGCCAGCACGCGCTCCCTGCGCGTTCCGGCGGCGGACGGATCCAGCGAGGCCAGGTGCTCCACCGCCGCGGTGACCCCGGCCAGGTCGGCGAACGGGGGTGTGCCCCGCTCGAACCGGTCGGGCACCGTGCCGGGGGCGGGCTCCAGCTTGTCCGGGTGCAGCGACTCGAGCAGCCCGGGGTCGGCGACGACCGCCCCCACGTGCGGCCCCGACCACTTGTAGGCGCTGGTCGCATAGAAATCTGCGCCCAGCGCGGCCATGTCGGTCGGCCCGTGTGGCGTCGCGTGCACCCCGTCCACGTAACTGAGGGCGCCCACGGCGCGCGCACTGGCTGTGATCTCGGCCACGTCGGGACGGGTGCCGATCACGTTGCTGGCGGCGGTGACCGCCACCAGCACGGTCCGCTCCGACAGCAGCGCGCCGTACTGGCCCGCCGGGAGCTCACCCGCCGGGAGCTCCACCTCGGCCCACCTGACCGCGGCACCGGCCCGCGCGGCCGCCTGCACCCAGGGCCGGACGTTGGCGTCGTGGTCGAGCCGGGAGACGACCACCTCGTCGCCGGGGCCCCACGCGCGCGCCAGGGTGCCCGCGAGCCGGTAGGTCAGCGTGGTCATGTTCGGCCCGAGGATGACGCCCTCGGCGGCCCCGCCCACCAGGTCGGCGACCGCCCGCCTGCACTCGGCGGTTACGGCATCGGAGCGCAGGCTCGCGGGGAAGGCGCCGCCGGTGTTTCCGAGGCCGGACCGGTAGGCGGCGCCGATCGCGTCGATCACCGGCCCGGGCACCTGCGTTCCGGCCGCACCGTCGAGGTAGGCGTACCCGTCGGCCAGGGCCGGGTAGGCGGCACGAACTGCCGCCACGTCGAGCGTCATGACTGCGGCTCCTCCTCAGGCGAGGCGGCCGGAATTGTGCAGCAGCATCCGCCACGCGGCGTTCCCCGACGGCCAGGCCTCGTCACCGACGCTACCGCCGGCTGGCGCGGCACCACGCGCGGCCACCGCGACCGGGCGGCGAAGCGGCAGGTGAGGCTTGCCTGCCCGCCACCCGGCGGCCAGGATGTCGGGACTGGCGGGGCAGTAGTCCTTGCCCAGCGCCCTCGCCAGGTCCCAGGCGTGCAGATGCCATTCCGCGCAGGCAGCGCCCGCCACGTCGCCGACGGTGACCACGGTACCGCGGTAGCGGTGGTGCGGCAGGCCCCAGACCGCCGGGATGCGGCGCGCATAGCCCCGCGCCGAGGCGGCGAACGCCGCGATGTGCTCAGGCCCCTGGCCCTCGCCCAGGGCCGCGAGCTCGGCCGCGTTCTGCCGGGCGAGCTTGCGCGCCAGGCGCGCGGGGTCCGCGCCGGTGGCCATCAGCCGCGCGAGCCGGCTGGCGGGCGCGTCATCGAGGTACTCGTTGAAGTCGTCCGCCACACAGCGCAAGTGCCCGGCCAGGTCGGCGGCGCGCCATTCCGGGCACGGCGTCGGCGCGGCCCAGCCGTCGTCGGTGAACTGCGCTGCCAGTTCACAGACGACCGTCACGCCGTCGTGGAGAGCCGCCAGCGCGGGACCAGGCACCCACTCCGTCATGGACCGCCCCCGCCATCCGTGCGCCCCAAGGTCCCTCTCTCTGCCGGTGACCGGATCCGGGGGTTGCGGACCCGGCTAGTCAGCGTGCCAGAGTCACCGGCCCTCCGCCACCCCAGGGCGGGCCGCGATTTTCGCCCAGGAAGCGCGTTAGTTCGCGCTGAGTTATGAACCGGGCGTGGCCAGGGGCTTGCCGCCGGCGCGGCCACGGGCGGAAAACCAGATGACAGTCACCCGAAGGCCCGGTTAGCGTCCGAGTAATGCCCCCCGAGCACGTCAGCGCCGCCGCCCATGCTCCCAGGAGGGACCTGCCGCTGGCGGCGCTTTGGCGTACCCGCAGCTACCTGCGGCCCTACCTCGGGCGGCTCGTCTTCATGCTGGCGGCGGCCTGCGCGGCGGTCGGGGCGGAGATCCTCATCCCGCTGCTGACGAAGTCCGTCATCGACAATGCGATCACCCACGGTAACCGGGAACTGCTGCTCCTGCTGGGCCTGGCGGCGACCGCGCTGGGCGTCACCGAGGCGGTGCTGAACCTCCTCCGGCGGTGGGTGCAGGCCCGCGCCGTCACCGGCATGGAGATGGCCATGCGCGACGACCTCTATGCGCATCTGCAGCGCCTGCAGCCCGGGTTCCACGACGAGTGGCAGTCCGGACAGTTGCTGTCCCGGGCGACCACGGACCTGTCGGCGATCCGGCGGTTCGCGGGATTCGGCGTCGTCTTCTTCATCACCAACCTGGTGACGTTCGCGCTCGTCACCGCGCTCCTCATTCACCTGAACTGGTGGCTCGGCCTGCTCACCACCGGCGTCTTCCTGCCGGTGGCCGCCGTCTGCACCCGGTTCGAGCGCCGCTACCGGGTGCTGTCCCGGCGGTCCCAGGACCAGCAGGGCGACCTCGCCACCTACGTGGAGGAGGCCGCCGCGGGCATCCGGGTGCTCAAGGCCCTCGGCCGCCGGGACGAGGCAGCCGCCCGGCACACCGGCCAGGCGCGCCTGGTGTACGGGACGCAGGTGAGCAAGGCCCGCATGCGCGGCTCGTTCTGGGCGTTCCTCGACCTGATACCCAACGCAGCCATCGGCCTGCTGTTGCTTCTCGGCGCGGTCGCCACTACCCACCACCAGCTGACCCTCGGCGGGCTGGTCGCGTTCATCACGCTGACCTTGCTGCTGGTGTGGCCGATCGAGGCGATGGGTTACATCCTGGCCAGCGGGCAGGAAGCGGCCACCGCTGCGCAGCGGGTCTACGAGATCCTGGACACCGAGCCGGCCATCACCGACCCACCCGTGCGAGCCGCACCGGCCCCGCGGGGCCCGGCCCGGCTCGTCTTCGACCGGGTCGAGTTCGGCTACCCGGGCGCCCGGCCGGTCCTTCGCGGGGTCTGCCTGGAGCTGGAGCCCGGCAAGACGCTGGCGCTGACCGGGGCTACCGGCGCGGGCAAGACCACCCTGCTCCAGCTGGTGCCGCGGCTGGCCGACCCGGCGGCGGGCCGGATCACCCTGGATGGCACGGACATCCGGGCGCTGCCGCTGGCGGCGCTGCGCGCACGGGTCGGCTGCGCGTTCGAGGAGGCGACGCTGTTCTCCGCCAGCGCCCGCGAGAACGTGAGCTTCGGCGCGCCGGACGCCACCGACGGCGAGATCGAGCAGGCCCTGGCGGCTGCGCAGGCCGGCTTCGTCCACGACCTGCCGTGGGGCCTGGACACCCGGATCGGCGAGCAGGGCATGACGCTGTCCGGCGGGCAGCGCCAGCGCATCGCGCTGGCCAGGGCCATCCTCGCCAGGCCGTCCGTGCTGATCCTTGACGACCCGCTGTCCGCGCTGGACGTCCACACCGAGGAGATGGTGAGCCGCGCGCTCCGCCAGGTGCTGGCCGGGACGACCGCCCTCATCGTCGCCCACCGGCCGTCCACCGTCGCGCTCGCCGACAAGGTCGCCCTCCTGGCCGACGGGGCGATCGCCGCCCTCGGGACCCACGCCGAGCTGCTCAGAACCAACGCCCGTTATCGCGACCTCATGAGCGGCGCGGCCGGCGAAGACGCGGGGGACAGCGATGCCGCCGGGGAGAAGGTGGCGGGATGACGGCGGACGCCTGGCGCGGCATCGCCGCCGAGGAAACGGACCAGCTCACCGCGGGCGTGTCCGCGCTGCTGCGGCGGCGGGCGAGGCGCCTGCTCACGGATCTGCTCCGGCCGCAGTGGCGCGCGGTGACCGGCACGCTCGTGCTGGTCGTGGCCGCGAACCTGGCCGCCCTGGCCGGGCCGTGGCTGGTCGGCCTCGGCATCGACAAGGGCATCCCGCCGCTGATCCACGACGGCGACCTGATGCCCCTTGTGGTCATCGTTGCCGCGTTCTTCGCCGCGATCACCGCCCAGGCGGTCACCACCCGGGCCTTCGTCGTGCTGATCGGCAAGCTCGGCGAAGACGTGGTGCTGGAGCTCCGCCAGCGCCTGTTCGCGCACTTCCAGCGGCTGCCGGTCGCGTTCCACGAGCACTACACGTCCGGCCGCGTCATCTCCCGCCAGGTCTCGGACGTGGACTCGATCTCGGAGCTGTTCGAGGACGGCCTGGACTCGCTGGTGTCGGCGGTCTTCTCGCTGCTGCTGGTCGGGGTCGGGATGCTCCTGCTCGACTGGCAGCTTGCGCTCGTCGTGCTGGCCGGGTTCGGCCCGCTGGCGGTGCTCACCTGGTGGTTCCGGCGTGAGTCGGCGCTTGCCTACCGGCGGAGCCGGGACGCGATCGCGCAGGTGATCGTGGCCTTCGTGGAGACGTTCGCCGGTATCCGCGCCGTCCAGGCGTTCCGCCGTGAGCGCCGCAACGAGGAGATCTTCACCGGGCTGAACGGGCGCTACGCCTCGGCGTCGCTCCGTTCGTCGCGGCTGATCGCGGTGTACTCCCCCTCGATCACGATGGTCGGCAATCTCGCCACCGGGGCGGTCCTGCTCTACGGCGGGCTGCAGGTCATGGAGGGGCACATCAAGGTCGGCGTGCTCGCCACGTTCCTGCTGTACCTGCAGCGGTTCTTCGACCCGCTGCAGGAGCTCTCGCAGTTCTACAACACGTTCCAGTCGGCGGCGGCCGCGCTGGAGAAGATCTCCGGGGTGCTGGAGGAGCCGCCCGCGGTGGCCGAGCCCGCCACCGGCGCATCGCTCGCAGGCAGCCGCAGTGGCGGCCGGGAGGTGCGGTTCGAGGCCGTGCGGTTCGGTTACCGGGGAGAGGTCGTGCTGCCCCGGCTCGACCTGACGATCCCGGCCGGGCAGACCGTGGCGCTGGTCGGCGAGACGGGGGCGGGCAAGACGACGATCGCCCGGCTGCTCGCGCGCTTCTACGACCCGGTCGAGGGACGGGTCCTGCTCGACGGCGCGGACCTGCGCGACCTGTCCGACGCGCGGCTGCGGCACGAGATCGTGCTGATCACCCAGGAGGGCTTCCTGTTCAGCGGGTCGGTCGCGGACAACATCGGGCTCGGCAAGCCCGGCGCTGACCGCGCGGAGATCGAGACGGCCGCGGCTGCCATCGGCGCGGACGCGTTCATCACGACGCTGCCCGGAGGCTACGACGCCGAGGTCGGCAAGCGCGGAGGCCGCCTGTCGGCCGGGCAGCGCCAGCTCATCTCGTTCGCACGCGCGTTCCTGGCCGCGCCCGCGGTGCTCGTCCTGGACGAGGCGACGTCCCTGCTCGACATCCCGGGTGAGCGCGCCGTGCAGGCGGCGCTGCGCACTATCCTGGCCGGGCGTACCGCGCTCATCATCGCCCACCGGTTGTCCACGGTCGCGATCGCCGACCGCGTGCTGGTGATCGAGGGCGGCCGGATCGCCGAGGACGGCCCGCCCGGGCGCCTCCTGGCCGACCGGGGCAGGTTCTCCGACCTGCACGCCAGCTGGCGGAAGACCCTGGCACCATAGGGGACCATCCTGCGGCGCGGGTGGCCGTTTGCCGCTCATGAACGCCGGGTGAGATTCTGGGTGGGGAGAGGTGATGGCGACAGACGACGTCCCCCGCCGGCGTGACGGCCCCCGGCTCCCGCTCGGGGCGGGCCGGGGGATCCGGGTACGGACCGCGGCCATCGGCATCGTCCTGGCCGGTTACGCGTGGGCGGCCGGCTCCACCACGCCGTTGACACCGACCGCGCTCGTGTTTGTGCTGATCCCCGGCGTGGTCCTCGCCAGCATCGCCTGCTGGTGGCCGCCTGAGCGCATCCCCCCGCCCGACAGGCTGGACATCGTCGGGGTGTCCTACTGGGCGATCTGCGTCGCGGCCCTGTTCGAGTGGGAGGCCTCCGCGTACAAGGACAACTCGCTGCCCTGGCATCCGTCACTGACCGACCTGATCAACCCGCTGCTCGAGCCGCACATCATCAAGAGCACCGCGTTCCTGGTGTGGATGCTGGTCGGCTGGGCACTGGTGCGCAGGTGATCATCATGTCGACTCGCGTCCTCACCATCGTCGTATTCGGCGTGGTGATCGCGGCCATGTTCGCGCTCGAGTTCCTCGCGCGCCGGCCGGGCAGCCGGATCCCCACCGTGGGCCAGTGGCTCGGGTACCTGATGCGGCCCCGGATCGGCCGGGTACTCATCTTTCTCGGCTGGTGGTGGCTCGGCTGGCACTACTTCGCACGGTGAGGGGCTAGGCTGGCGCCGTGATCGCCAAGCGCAACTCCGTGGACGAGGAGTCGATGGCCAAGCACGCCGCCGATGTGGCCCTGGCGGGACGGTTCGACGACCTCCTCGCGCAGGCCCGGGGCGCCGAGGACGCCCTGCGCTCGGCCCAGGCGGACGGCGCATCCGTCTCCGACCTGCATCAGCTTGGCAAGCGCCTCGATGACGCCCTCACGGCCGTCATGCGGGCCGCGTTCGCGGCCGAGCGCGCCGAGGTCGGGCCGCGGGGCTACGAGGACCGCATCTACCGGCGCAAGGCGATGGCCACCTCGCCCGTGCGCGCCTGGACGATGGAGGCACAGCGGCTGCTGACCCTGCGCGAGAGCCACCGCCTGACCGGCATCACCCGCGTCCCCCGCGCGCCCGCCGTCTGACCCGGCTTCCCGAGCCCGAAGCCGCCAGCCCGCGTCCACCACGATCAGCGAAACGTGTGCAACGATCCGGCCAACAGCGGCGTGTCGGGCAGATTTCTGGCGTTGGCTGGTTAGAGGCGGCCATACCATGGGAGCACACGGGGAAAAGCCCCGCGAGGCCCTCCTGGGTGGAGATATGATCTTCATCACAGCGGGTAATCCTATGAAGGCGGACCGTTACGCCTGCCTGCCCAGCCAACTACAGTTCGACCGTAACCAGGAGGCACATCCATGTGCCCGCACACGCCATCGTGTCCGGACGCGAGCGCGCCGGATCGTGAGGCGGCCAAGACCGTTGTCAGCCATCCCGAGCAAGGCTGGAGCCTGCTCTGCAACGGCATCGTCGTCTTCGAGGACACCGGGGAGCTGCTCCCCGGCGGCGGCACCATCGCCCCGCATCGTCCCACCGACCTGCGTGACACGCCGGTAGCACCGCCACCGGACAAGCCGGCGGCCCCCGCCGCCTGACCTGGTTCACCTGGCCACCCCGCGGCCGGCAAGGATCTCCTGGAGCCAGGACCCGGCGGCACGCCCGACCTCACCCGGGCGCCGGGACAAGGCGTGTGACTCCCCCGCCAGCACCACGACGCGGGTCTTCCCCGCTGCCGCCGGGATCCCGAACGGGTCGCGCTCGCCGTTCACCACCAGCACGTCGGTCCCCACGACGGCCAGTTCCGCCGCGCGTGACCGGGCGGGCCTCCCGGGCGGATGCAGCGGGAACGCAAGCGCGATCACGGCCCGGGCACCGACCGCGCGGGCGGTGCGGCAGGCCACCCGCGCCCCGTTGCTGCGCCCACCCTGGATCAGCGGCAGGCCGGCCCCGACATCCGCCCGCAGCGCGGCGACCACCTCGACCCAGGCCGCGTCCTGCCGGCCGGGCGAGCCGGGGGCCCGGCGGCCCTTGACCCGGTAAGGCTGGGTGACCCGGGCGACCACGCCATCGAGACCCGAGGCCGCGCCGGCCACCGCGAGCAGGTCCGGCGAGTCCGCCCCACCGCCCGCCCCATGCGTCAGCACCAGCAGAAACTCCGGCTCGCCAGCCGCGGCCTCATCCACCTCGACCCGCGCCGGCCCCTCGCCGGTCCCGACCTCCACCCGCGCAGCCTAACCCCGCAGCCGGAGTCCTGTGAGCTCCCCTAGACGTTCACGATCTTCTTGAGGAACTGCCCGGTGTAGCTCTCCTCGGACATGGCGATGTCCTCGGGGGTCCCGGTCGCCACCACGGTGCCGCCCCGCGACCCGCCGTCGGGCCCGAGGTCGATCACCCAGTCCGCGGTCTTGATCACGTCCAGGTTGTGCTCGATCACGATTACCGTGTTGCCGCCGTCGACCAGCCGGCCGAGCACCCCGAGCAGCTTGCGGATGTCCTCGAAGTGCAGCCCGGTGGTGGGCTCGTCCAGCACATAGATCGTCCGGCCGGTGGATCGCCGCTGCAGTTCCGATGCGAGCTTCACCCGTTGCGCCTCGCCGCCGGACAGGGTGGGCGCGGGCTGACCGAGCCGGACATAGCCCAGGCCGACGTCGACGAGCGTCTTCAGGTGCCGGTGAATGGCGGGCACCGGCTCGAAGAAGACCGCCGCCTCCTCGATCGGCATGTCCAGCACGTCGGAGATGGTCTTGCCCTTGTAGTGGACGCCGAGCGTGTCGGTGTTGTACCGGGCGCCGTGACAGACCTCGCACGGCACGTACACATCCGGCAGGAACTGCATCTCGATCTTGATCGTGCCGTCGCCCGCGCAGGCCTCGCACCGGCCGCCCTTGACGTTGAACGAGAACCGCCCCGGCTGGTAGCCGCGGATCTTGGCCTCGGTCGTCTGCGAGAACAGCCGCCTGATGTGGTCGAACACCCCGGTGTAGGTCGCCGGGTTGGAGCGCGGGGTGCGGCCGATGGGGCCCTGGTCGACGTGCACGACCTTGTCCAGGAGGTGCGTCCCCGTCACCCTGGTGTGCCGGCCGGGCACGATCCTGGCCCCGTGCAGCTCCTTGGCCAGCGCGCTGTAGAGGATGTCGTTGACCAGCGTCGACTTTCCCGAGCCCGAGACGCCGGTGACCGCGATCAGGCAGCCGAGCGGGAACGCTACGTCCACCGAGCGCAGGTTGTGCTCGCTGGCGCCCTTGACCACGACCTCCTTGCCGCGGCTGCGCTTGCGGCGGGCTGCGGGCAGCGGGATCTCCGCCCGCCCGGTCAGGTAGGCGCCCGTCAGCGACTCCTCGCTCGCGAGCAGGTCCGCCAGCGGGCCCGAGACCACGATCCGGCCGCCGTGCTCACCGGCGCCGGGGCCGATGTCGACCACCCAGTCCGCCGAGCGGATCGTGTCCTCGTCGTGCTCGACCACGATCAGGGTGTTGCCGAGATCGCGCAGCCGCAGCAGCGTCTCGAGCAGCCGGTGGTTATCCCGCTGGTGCAGCCCGATCGATGGCTCGTCGAGCACGTACAGCACGCCGACCAGGCCCGAGCCGATCTGGGTGGCGAGCCTGATCCGCTGTGCCTCCCCGCCCGCCAGCGTGGCCGATGCCCGGTCCAGCGTCAGGTAGTCGAGGCCGACGTCGAGCAGGAAGCCGAGCCTGGCGTTGATCTCCTTGAGCACCCGCCCGGCGATCTGCTGGTCCCGGTCCGACAGCTCGACCGTGAGCAGCAGCTTGGCGAGCTCGCCGATGGGCAGCGCGCAGTAGGCGGCGATCGACCGGCCGTCCACCGTCACCGCGCGCGTGACCGGCTTCAGCCTGGTGCCGGCGCAGGACGGGCAGGGCACCTGGCGCATGTACCCGGCGAACCGCTCCCGGCTCGAGTCGCTCTCGGCCTCGTTGTGGCGGCGCTCGATGTAGCTGATCGCGCCCTCGAAGTTGGTGTAGTACGAGCGCTCCCTGCCGTACCTGTTCTTGTACCGAACATGGACCTGCTGGTCGTAGCCATGCAGCAGCGCCCGCTGAGCCTTGCCGGGCAGTTTCGCCCACGGTGTGTCGACGTTGAAGCCGAGCGCGTGGCCGAGCGCCTCCATGAGCCGGAGGAAGTAGTCGCTGACGTGGCCGACGCTCCACACCCCGATCGCGCCGTCGGCCAGCGACAGGTCCGTGTCGGCCACGACGAGCTCGGGGTCGACCTCCATCCTGGTGCCCAGCCCGGTGCAGTCCGGGCAGGCTCCCCAGGGTGAGTTGAAGGAGAACGACCTCGGCTCGAGCTCCTCGAATGACAGGTCGTCGTACAGGCAGGCCAGGTGCTCGGAGTACATCCGCTGCCGGTTCGGATCCGACTCCGGCAGATCGACGAAGTCAAGCAGCACGACACCGCCGCTGAGTCCGAGCGCCGTCTCGACCGAGTCGGTGAGCCTGCGCCTAGCCGACTCCTTGACCGCCAGGCGGTCGACGATGACCTCGATGTTGTGCTTCTCGTACTTCTTCAGCGCGGGAAGCTGGCCGCCGGGCCCGCCGACCACCTCGTCGAGCCGGATCGTCACGCCGTCCACCCGGGCCCGGGAGTAGCCCTTGGTCTGCAGCTCGCGCAGCATCTCGGTGTACTCGCCCTTGCGGCCGCGGACCACGGGGGCCAGCACCTGGAACCTGGTGTCCTCCTCCAGCTCCAGCACGCGGTCTACGATCTGCTGCGGCGTCTGCCTCGCGATCGGCCTGCCGCAGACCGGGCAATGCGGCTTGCCGATCCTGGCGAACAACAGGCGGAGGTAGTCGTAGACCTCGGTGACCGTGCCGACGGTGGACCGCGGGTTGCGGCTGGCGGCCTTCTGGTCGATCGACACGGCCGGGGAGAGCCCGTCGATGAAGTCCACGTCGGGCTTATCCATCTGGCCCAGGAATTGCCTGGCATAGGCGGACAGTGATTCGACATAGCGGCGCTGGCCCTCGGCGAAGATCGTGTCGAACGCCAGGCTCGACTTACCCGACCCGGACAGCCCCGTGAAGACGATCATGGCGTCCCTGGGCAGGTCGAGCGAGACATCCTTGAGGTTGTGCTCGCGGGCACCGCGGATCACCAGTCGTTCTGCCACTGTGCGCTCTGTTTCTCCTGGTCTGGG
>Ga0066903_100003388_pt1 | contig 12999 bp, 16 predicted proteins | sample PanSoiMetaGPlot1_FD_67491 | JGI IMG/M metagenome (GOLD analysis project Ga0066903, IMG submission 67491) | Tropical forest soil microbial communities from Panama analyzed to predict greenhouse gas emissions - Panama Soil - Plot 1 (version 2) | ecosystem: Environmental > Terrestrial > Soil >... | reverse complement strand
AAGCCGCCCGGTTTGCAAGACGGTTATGCCTACCGGGCTTTGGAGGTCTGGCTAACCCTCCTCCGCGACGGCTGAGTTCGCCAGTGCTGGATATGCGCAGGTAGCAGGCCTGAGGATGGCCTCGCTGCGGTCCCACTATCCGTGAATGTGCTGGCTAACGAGACTCAGCTGGCGGGCTGAACAGCTCGGCGTAGTCGTATGCCTTCTCGGGCCGCGCCCGGACCGCGGCGTCGAGGGCCTTGGCGTCCTCGCCGACCAGAATCCGCCATGACCCGGCACGAACGCCGTCGAGGATGATGGTCGCGGCGTCGGCGGCGGTGAGCGGAGCGCGGTCACGGAAGTCGCTGTTCGCGCGCACCAGCATCTGCCGCAGCTCCTGCGCTGTCGCAGCGCCGGCTTCGGCGAACCGGGTGATCACCGGACGGAGCGCCTCGACGTCGGCGTCGCTCATGTTTTCCGGGTCCGCCTCGCCGAGAATACGCAGGCTGTTCGCGATGATGTCGGTGCCGACGTGCCCCGGCATCACGACTGCGACGCGGACGTGCGGCGCATTGACGCGCAGATCTTCAATCAGCGCTTCAGAGAAACCCTTCACGGCGAACTTCGCTGCCGAATAGGCAGTGTGGGGATTGCCAGGCCCGAGCGTGGCCCAGAAGCCGTTGACACTGCTGGTGTTGACCAGGACTGCCTCGTCGCTGGCGATCAGGAGCGGCATGAACACGCGGGCGCAGTTGTAGACGCCCCACCAGTCGATGGCGAAGGTGCGCTCCCACTCCTCGCGCGTGCCTGTGACGAAGCTCCCGCCGCCACCTATGCCCGCATTGGCGAAGACAAGGTCAACGTTGCTACGGGCGTGCTCGGCCAGCAGCTCATCGCGGAACCGCTGCACTTGAGCCTCGTCTGCGACGTCGCAGACGTGGCTGGAAACCATGACGCCGGGTTGCGCGCCTGCCCGCGCGATCGCAGCGGTCTCGGCCACAGACTGGCTGTTCAGGTCGCACGTCGCGACCGAGCATCCCTGCGCCGCTAGCTGGCGGACGAGTTCACGGCCCATGCCGGAGCCGCCGCCTGACACCACCCCGAGCTTGGCCGCGAACTCCATTGCCGCCGCACCTCCGCGTTGTCAGAAACACATCTGGTCAACTGTGTGCCGCTCGTGGCGCCAGACCGAGCCGGCCGGCCAGCCTGCCGAGGTAGCCGGCAACCTCGTCTGGCGAGCGGTCGGGCATGCCGAAAAGTGCCTCTGTCACGCCGCTCTCACTCCAGCGGGCGAGCACATCAGGGTCGGGCTTGCCGACCAGCGCGGCAACCTGCGGGGAGCCATCCCGGCCAGCTTCACGCCAGGCGCTGACCAGCCTGGTGATCTTCTGTTCTACGTTCTGCTCGCCGGGCGTGGTGATCCAGCCGTCTGCGGACCCGGCGATCCAGGCGAAGGTTCGGTCAGTGCCGGCGGCGCCTACCAGGATCGGCACCCGAGGCTGCTGGACCGGTTTCGGCCACGCCCAGGACGGGCCGAAACTGACGAACTTGCCCGCGAAACTGGCCTCCTCCTGCGACCACAGCGCTTGCATCGCCTCGAGATACTCGCGCAACGCTTCCCGCCGGCTGGCGGCCGTGATCCCGTGATCGGCCAGTTCGTCGGTGTTCCAGCCGAACCCGACGCCGAGCGTCACCCTGCCGCCGGACAGATGGTCGAGCGAGGCGATCGTCTTGGCCAGCGCGATGGGGTCGTGCTGGACGGGCAGCGCGACCGAAGTGCCTAGCCTGATCGTCGTCGTGACGGCGGCGGCGGTGGCGAGGGCCACCCATGGATCGAGCGTGCGCAGGTAACGGTCGTCGGGCAGGGTACTTGTGCCGGTGCGCGGATGCGGCGCCTCACGTCGCACCGGAATGTGGGTGTGCTCTGGGACGTGGAACGAATAGAACCCGGCTTGCTCCGCCGCCTGTGCCGCGCGCGCCGGGCTAATGCCGCGGTCGCTAGTGAACAACACGACGCCGTGACGCACGCGCGCTCCAGTTCAGGGCCGGAAGATGAGTCCGCCGTCGACGTTAATGACCTGGGCGGTGATCCAGCTCGCCGCGTCAGACAGCAGGAACAGGCAGGCACCAACCAGATCTGACGTCTGGCCGAGCCGCTGCAGCGCGGCGGCCTTCACCAGATCGCCCGCCTGATCGCCGACAACTGCCCTGGTCGAGGCGGTATCGGTCGGGCCAGGAGCGATCGCGTTCACCCTGATGCCGAGGTATCCGAGCTCATGGGCGAGCTGCTGCGTCAGGCCATTGATGCCGACCTTGGCGAGGCCGTAGAAGCTCGAGTAGTGCCAGGCGGCGACAGAGGACTGGTTGACGATCGCGCCGCCGCCCCGGTCGGCCATGTACTGATAGCACGCTCGCGTGCACGCCAGCGCGCCGTCGAGATTGACGCTCATGAAGGACTTGTAGTAGTCCCAGTCGACGCTGAGCAGCACGTCGAGCTTCATATTGCCGTAGATCGCGGCGTTGTTGACCAGGTAGTCGATCCCGCCGAAACGCTTGATCGCCAGAGCCGCCATCGCGTTGGCTGACTCCGGGTCCGAGACATCGGTGTGCGTGAAGACGGCCTTGCCCCCGTCGGCCTCGATCCCCGCGACGACCTTGGAGCCAGATTCTGCGTTGATGTCAGCGACGACGACGGCGGCGCCCTCGGCAGCCAGGGCCCGGGCATATGCCTCGCCGATCCCTTGCCCGGCACCGGTGACGATCGCGACTTTGCCGACGAAGCGGCCTGGAATGCTCGGCATTCACCGAGATTACAGGTGCAAGCGCGAACGTGCCGTCCTGGCAGTGGGTTTGGGGGGTTGGTCGATACCTTGCCGCGAACAGTGCGCTGAGATGGCATATTCAGTGATTCCGCGACTGTTTCCGTGACTTGATTTCGGGGAGCGGCGGGGCTCGGCAGCATGGATGGCGTGCGACAGCAGGCGGCTACGGAGGTGCTCGATGGGCATGGTGTTTACCCATATGACGATGTCGCTGGACGGGTTCATCGCGGACCCGCAGGACGGCGTGGCCGACCTGTTCGGCTGGTATGAAGCCGGTCCGGTGACCGTCCCCAGCGCGGATGAGCGCTGGTCTTTCGCGGTCGATGAAGCCAGCGCTGGCCTGTTGCGCACGGTGCTCGCGACCACGGGCGCGCTGGTTTGCGGTCGGCGCTTGTTTGAGCACACCAAAGGCTGGGGCGACAGCCATCCGATCGGAGCGCCTGTTGTCGTGGTGACGCACTATCCGCCCGCGGAAACCGCTCAGTGGAAGACGATCAGTTTCGCCGGCGGCGTGCAAGAGGGAGTCGACAGGGCCAGGCAGATCGCCGGAGACCGGGATGTCTGCATTTCCAGCGCGAGCATTGCTCAGCAGGCGCTGGAACTAGGGTTGGTCGACGAGGTGATCGTCAGCCTGGTTCCCGTCCTGATGGGCGAGGGCATTCCGTATTTCGCGAACCTCGCGGACGCGCCGCACCGTTTCGATGACCCGGCTGTCATCGAGGGCAGCGGGGCAACTCACCTTCGTTACCGGGTGCGCCGGCACTAGCACGACGGCCAGGGCCATGCATCCTGAAGACATGCAGAGCGTGTACGACGCTGCGGGCGGCATTGACGGCCTGGTCCGCTTGGCACATGCGTGGCACTCGAGGGTGCTCGCCGATGAGATAGTCAGCCACGCATTCAGCCATGGTGTCCATCCTCAGCACAGTGAGCGGCTAGCCGCGTACTGGGCCGAGGCACTCGGCGGGCCGGCCAGTTACTCGCAGGCCTGCGGTGACGAGAGTTCCGTGGTGCGGATCCATAGCGGCAACGGTGCGCATGAGGAAATGGACCAGCGGGGGATCGCCTGTTTCGACCAGGCGCTGGACGACGTGGGGCTCAGCCAGAGCGAGAGGCTCAGGCAGGTGCTGCATGACTACTTCGCCTGGGCCACCACGACGCCCATGGCGCGCTATCCCGACTCGGCTGACGATGTGCCGGACGGCCTTAGCATCCCCCGATGGTCCTGGGACGGATTGCAGAGCTGAGCACAGGCTTCATTCGCCGAGTGACAGGGCCTCAGGGAGCGAGCACAGGCTGATGCCGAGCTCGTCGACCAGCTTCTTTACGTCAGGATCGGTCAGTACTGCGAGGTCGGACAGCCGGTATTCGGCGGCCCAGCGATAAGGCACCGAGTCTGGCCCGGTCAGCGCTGCGAGTTCCGAGCTCTCCACGGCCGGATGGCACACGAGCATGTGGGCACCCGGCGCGAGCTGCCTGAGGTAGCTCAGCATCCACTCCTTCTTCCCGGCCGCGTCGCGAGGACTGAGCTGGCTAAAGCTCGTCAGGCTGCGGCGGATCCGATCGGAGTACAGGAAGGGGACTCCGGTGATCTCGGAGACCTCGGCGTAGCCCGCAGGAAGCGTGGAGCCCATGTGATGGTCGAGATAGTCGAGGCTGATCCCGGCCGAGCGGAACCGCTCCACCTGCGCGAGCAGTTCGCGGACCACTTCGTCGTGCTTCACGTGCTGCTGTGCCAGTTCGACCGACGGACGGAATGTGCCATCGGGTCCGGAGAGCGACGGTCCATCGGTAAGCGGCCGCCACCGGAAGTAGTCCCATTCGCAGGTCAGCGTCTGATGCGCGCCGAGGGGAATGCCGAGCTCCCTGGCGATCTTGGCAGCTTCGCCGAACCACGGGCATGGCGCCATGGTGGAGGAGGTTGTGACAATGCCGTCGGTGAAGGCGCGCCTGATGCCCTCGTTAACCGCGTGACACATCCCGAAGTCGTCGCCTCGTACCACGAGCCGTACCTGACCAGACGCTCCCACATCAGCTCCCTTCGTCAGCCGTCACTCCCCAACTCTGGCACTTCGTGACCAATGCGCGCGGGTAGTCCGAAGCTGGTCAGGTCGGCGGTCAGGAAAGCCGTGATCTCAGCGACCTGCCCTTCTCGCAGCGTAAGGACGTCTAGGCCGCCGGGAACGTACTCTGGCGTCTCGTCCGAAGCCATATAGGTGCCGAACGCGATCTGGCCATTCGCCGTCGTCGGCAGGAACCGCCACCGGGACTGCAGCGGTCCGCCGACAACGAACGCACGGATCTCTTCCTTGCCCCGGTACCACGCCGGAACCGGCGGCATGGAGTAGCGGGCGTCATCGGAAAGCATCGCGACGATCGCGTCGACGTCGCCCGCTTCCCAGGCGTCGGCCCAGCGCACCACAATGTCGCGGACCGCGGTGTCGCCCAGATCGCGCAGCACGGTCTGCTGAGTCGGGCCGGCGGACTGGATGGCAGACCGCGCTCGTTGCAGCGCGCTGTTGACCGCTGCCGACGTGGTATCGAGCTGCTCGGCGACCTCCGCGGCCGAAAAACCGAGTACCTCCCGCAAGATCAGCGCCGCCCGCTGACGCGCTGACAGATGCTGCAGGGCTGCCACGAACGCGAGCTCGACGCTCTCCCGGCTCAGATAGCGCGCCTCGGGCGAAACGTCTGGGTAGGGCTCGAGCCAGGTGATCTCGGCCGCAGGAGTCCCTGGCATGACATCGACGGGAAGCTCCCGTCGCCCGCGCTTCTCGATCACGCTCAGGCAGCGGTTCGTGGCGATCTTGTAGAGCCACGCGCGAACGAAACCTCGCTCATCGAGCCGGCCGACGGCCCTCCAGGCTCGCACGAGCGAGTCCTGCACCACGTCCTCGGCGTCTTGCACTGAGCCGAGCATCCGGTAGCAGTACGCGATCAGCTCCGAGCGGTACGGAGCGACCAGCTCCTCGAAGGCTGCGGCGTCGCCAGAGCGCGCAGCGGCAAGCACGGCGGCGGGCGCGGTCATGGGTCCATCTTGCTCGCGATGAATTTGAGGCGCAGCCCGGGTTCTGTCAGCGGGAATCATCACAAGGAGGACTCGCCATGACTGACGAACAGCAGATCCGCAACCTGATCGAGCGCTGGGCCGCCGCGGTTCACGCTGGCGACATGGCGGCGGTGCTTGCCGACCACGCCGCCGAGATCGTGATGTTCGACGTTCCGCCGCCGCAGCAGGGGTTGCGTGGCATCGATGCTTACCGCGACAGCTGGCCGGGCTTCTTCGAATGGCAGGACGCAGGGGCGTTGTTCGAGATCGAGTCCCTGGAGGTCACGGCCGGAGCAGAGGTAGCTTTCGCTTTCGCGCTGCTCAGGTGCGGCACGCAAGAGGAGTTCAAGCAGGCACCTGAGCAGCGGCTCCGGCTCACCATCGGACTGCGCAAGATCGACGGCCGATGGACGGTCACGCATGAGCACCACTCGTTCCCCGATTCGACCGAATCACCAGACGCCGCCGCCACCTTCGAATGAGTACGCTGCTTCCGGTCGGGCAAGGTACTGGCGAGCCGATCCAAGCCGGGGAGAACCGTGGATATTACCGAGCTGATCCTTGATGACCACCAGGAGCAGCGGCGGCTGTTCGCGATCCTGGAGGAGATCAGCCGGACGGATACGCCGACCCTGTCGGTCGTGTGGGAGCGGCTGGGAGTCTTCCTTGAGCTGCACGCGGCTGCCGAGGAAGCGGTCTTCTATCCCGCTCTGCTGCAGGTCGGGCTGGCAGCGAGCCGGCAAGAAGGCGCCGAAGCCGAGACGCTGGACGCGATCCGCGACCACAACGAGATCAGGGACGCGGTCACGGAGGTAGCACGCCTTCAGGTCGGCACCAAGGAATGGTTCGCTGCCGTCGCTGCGGCGAACCTTGCTAACAGCGATCACATGGCCGAGGAGGAACGTGAGGGGCTGACCGATTTCCGGCGCCTGGCCGGGTTGCAGCAACGGCATGATCTCGGTGTCGCGTTCACCGCCTTTCAGGCACGGAATTACAGCGGCGTTCCGGTGGTGGACAAAGACCCTGAGGCATATATCCGCGAGGCTGAGAGCGGCCTTCGGCTCGCGTCGCCTGGATCACTCAACATCGGCGGCCTCAAGGAGCCGTGACGCGGTTAGACGCTGAGCCTGTGATGCGCGTGCGACGAAGCGGCATGCGCCGCTGAGCTCCTGGGGCCGTGCACCAGCCACACCGCGACAACGGTGCCGGCCAGACCCAGAATCGCGTCCACCCGGAAGGCCACCCGGATGCCGCCCGTCAGGCTGGCGGCGGACAACACGATCGCGGTGTTCAGGCCGAGGCCGATCGCGCCGCCCGCCACCTGGCACATGTAGACGATCCCGCCGGCAAGGCTCGACTGCGAAGGGTCGAGAGCCGTCACGGCGGCGGTGGTCACCGAGGAATAGAAGAGCCCGGTACCGACGCCGAGCACTACCATCCCCGGCAGCAACGACGGATAGCTGGATGCGGCGGTAAGCGCCGACAGCCACAAAATGCCAATCGCCAGGCAGGCCGTGCCTGCGGTGACAACGATCTTCGGACCCAGGCGCCCGTACAGCCAGCCGGCCGCGAACGACGTGGCAGCGAAGACGATCATCAACGGCAGCAGGCCGGCCCCGGATCGCAGTGCAGAGAACGCCAGCTCCTTTTCCATGAACTGCGGCAGGTAGAGCAGAGCGGAGAAGAAGATCGCCGACATCAGCAGGACAGTCAGGCACGACGCGGAGAACACGCTGTTGCGCGTGACGTCCGCAGGCACCAGCGCCTTGCCGCCTTCGCGACGCTCGATCAGGAAGAACAAGACAAGCAGCAGCACGCCGCCCGCGATCAGGCCAACTATCAGCGGCCGGCCGAATCCGCCGTCGGTGCCGAGGTCGAGCGCAAGCAGGACCGCGATCGCGCCAGCGGACAGGAGGCCGATCCCGAGGTAGTCGATGCTTCGCTCGGCGGACTCGGTGACGCTCTCCGGGACCTCTCGGGCAGTCACGAACATCGCGAACAGCGTGATCGGCAGGTTGATGAAGAACACCAGGCGCCACGTCGCGACGTCAGTCAGCCAGCCGCCGAGCAGCGGCCCGACCGCGTTTCCCAGGCCGGCGACGCCCAAGATCAATCCGCCAGCCAGGCCCTTCTTCGAGGCGGGCAGGATCATGTAGGTCAGGCCCAGGGCCGCGGGCCACATGATCGCGCCGCCAATTCCCATCAGGGCGCGGAAGACGATCAGCAAATTGACCGTCGGCATGAGACCGGCGAGCAGCGAGAAGAACCCGAAGATCGAAGCCCCGATCATGAACATCCGCCTGCGGCCGAACAAGTCAGCCAGGCGGCCGCCCGTGACAATCAGGACGCCGAACACCAGCGCATAGCCATTGATCACCCATTGAGCCCGGTTAAGGCTCGTATGAAGATCAGCCTCGATGCGCGGGATCGCCACGCTGAGCGCGGTGAAGTCATTGGCGATAACAAAGACGCCCAGCGCCATCGCGCCCACGGCCAGCCACTGGCTCCTGCTGACGGTGCTTTTCGGCGGTGTCACGGGGCGCCGTCTCGCGGAACGCGGAAGGCCAGCCGCGCAGCGCTCGCGGCTGGCCTCCTGGACCGCGTCAGGTTAGGCCGTGCCCACGCGGACCGGTTACTGATGGCGCGACAGGTGATGGTGCCTCGACGGTGCTCGCATCGACGAATGTGCTGCCGTTCGGTCCGGCCTTGACGGCCTGGTGCAGAGCGCTGCCGTGGAGGTACTTGTTAAACGGCAAGAACCACTGCGTCCAGCCGTTGTCCCACGTGCCTGCCACCGGGCTACCCGTGATGATCACCGGGTCGCCTGGCAGTTCCATCTTGTAGTACGTCTCGGCATGAGCTGGTGAGGCGTTGATGCAGCCGTGGCTCACGTTGACGACACCCTGTTCGGCCACCGACCAGTAGGCATCGTGGATGTAGACGCCGCTCCAGGTGACCCTGACCGCCCACGGCACCCAGAGGGCGTAACCGGGGCCCTTCATGAACGTGGGGTTGGCCTTCTCGATCGTCAGGTACCGGCCGTTCGCCGTGTCATCGCCAGGCCGGCCGGTGCTGATCGGCCAGTGCCCGAAATGCCTGCCCTTGTAGTACACGTCCATGTAGTGGGTCCGGGTGCTGGCCTTGACGATCAGCGACGGTCCGATGCGGAAATGGACATGAAGGTTGTGTGTTGCGTAGACGCCCTTGGCGACCTCAATCCCATTGAGATGGCCGGTGAAGCTCACCTTCGTACCCGGCGACCAGTACTTCCTCGGCCTGAAGGACACGGTGGTGTTGCCATCCCAGGTGTGGTCCCAGTACCAGGCGCCGACGACGGGCTTGGACGTGGTGACGCTTAGTGCGCGTTCGACGGCCTTCCGGTGCGTGACGCGACCGCTGAACGTCAGCATGATCGGCATTCCGACGCCGTAAGCCGCGTTATTGCTTTCCAGCACGGTGACGTGCGCCTTCTTGCGCGGCGTCAGCGTCCTGAAGGAGCTGCTCGCCGTGACCTTCTGGCCGCCCGCGTTGGCGGCGGTTGCCACGACCGTGTAGCTCTGCGATGGCACCAGCGTTGAGGTACTGCGCCACTGCGTCTTGCTTGCGTTCAGGGCGCCGGGCACCTGCTTGATGACTCCGCCGGTCGTGGTGACCACGACCTTCTGGACGTGGCCGTTGGCTGCCCGGACCGTGACCCCGGCTCCGGGCTTCACCTGATGCGAGCCGTCCGCGGGCAGGATCGCCACGCTGACCTTGGCGGCCGCAGGCTTCGCCTGGGTCGCGCTTGTGCCGCCGGACGAGGCAGAACATCCCGCCGCTGCCAGCGCGAGGGCCACGGCCCCGCCGGCGACCGCTGATGGACCGAACTTTCGTGCTGAATTCGCAACGAACCGCTTCACGAACGAACCCCGAATCCCCGTAGCTTCACCCCGGCAGGGGCGTTTAGCCGTCAGCCACCGAGTACCCAGCGGGTTCGGCCAGGAAAGCGCGACCGCACAAGACCATGCCTGGCCATGGCCGAATCCATAACCGCGCCCGGCGACGGGCTCCGAGCAGGTCAATTACCCCGTGATGGCCTGGGCCAGCGCCATCCCCGTGTAGGCCGCGCCCAGGCCGGCGACGATGCTCATCAACGCGTTCATCGCGCCGAATAGGTACGATCTGTCTTCGATCAGCCGGACTGTCTCGTATCCGAAGGTCGAGTATGTCGTGAACGCGCCGCAGAATGCTGTCCCGATCACGGTCCCTGGCGCGAGGTGACCGCTGGGAAGAGCGGCGAGGAACCCGAGCAGTGCCGACCCAGACACGTTGACGACGAAGGTGCCCCACGGGAAGACCGAGTCGTGGCGGCGCTGGACCAGCCTGTCGGTCAGGTATCGCAAGGGTGCACCGAACGCGGCGCCCAAGATCACCAGCACGACGGTCATGAGCCGCGAGCCCCCCGCTGGCTACGCCCGCGGCCTACGTACCTGATGACCTCGACCGGGTCGATGATGACCAGGCCTTCAGTGACCAGCTCGTCGAGCTGCGGCAAGAAATCCCTGATCTTGTCTTCCGCATCGACGACGACGATCGCCAGCGGCAAGTCATCGGAGAGCGACAGAATCCGGCTCGTGTGGATGCGGCTCGATGCCCCGTAACCCTCGATGCCGCGCAGCACGCTGGCGCCAGCCAGTCCGGCCTGATGGGCACGGTGCACGATCTCGGTGTAGAGCGGCTTGTGATGCCAGCGATCATCTTCGCCGATGAAGATGGTCAGCCTAACGGCGGCGCCTTCAAGTCTCATGTCTTGTCCTTGCGGGAGAGCCTTCTCGCGTGCTGCCACCGATGCGGTCGGCCAACAAGCCTGGCCAGCCGGACACCGGCGTAGGTCGCCAGCACGGCGCCTGCGAGCGTGGCCGCGAGATAGCCAAGCCCGCTCTGCGGGTTTCCTGAGGAGATCAGCTTCTGGATTCCGACGATGTACGTGGAGAACGTGGTAAATCCGCCGAGCACGCCCACGCCGAGGAAGGGCGCCGTCAGCCGGTGGGCATGGCGCACCTCGGTCAGGATCGTCATGAGCATGCCGATCAGCGCGCACCCGGCGATGTTGATACACAGTGTCGTCCAGTCGACGCCGCTGCCATGCCTGAAGACGGCCCAGAGGCCCTGCCGGGCAAGCGCTCCGAGCACCCCGCCTGCCGAGATCACGCCGAGCGTGAGCCACGGGATCTCACGGAACGCGAACGCGCGCTCCGATCGCCAGTCGGCGGACCTTACCTGCTGAGGGCGCGTTTCCTGACGGCTTCCAGCCTTGGACATGAATCTCCCTGCCAGCATTGACCTCGCTTTGGCAGGGACCGTTGGCGGTGATGGCCGCGGTTACCTCGGCTGGCCGAGGGCGGCGAGTCCCACCGCCGCACAAAATAGTCTATGGGCGTGTCAGGGTGGCTAATCCGCCGGAAGCGGCTGTCTGAGCTTGGTCGGGCCGGTTGTCGATCTCGAGTCCGCGTCAGGTTCAGAGCTTCGCGAACAGCCAGAACGCGGCTCCCGTACCCGCTCCGTAGGCAAGATGACCGCTCAGATCCCTGGCCAGGGTCTTGGCGTCGTACTCCCAGATCGGCTTGTAGATCCCCGCTTGAGGGAGGACGACGTAGCCGGATCCCCAGACCGCGATCCCGAAAGGCAAGCCGTACACCGGATGCGGCTCGCGGACGGACCCGGCCAGGATGCCGTAGAGGGCACCCGAGAACGCGCCGTATCCCCAGTGGGTGGCGGTGCTGACCGGCCAGGCCCAGCTGTCAGGTAGCTCGCGGCGGGTCAGGCCTTCGATCACCTGCTTGGTGAACTTGCCTGGGTCAGGGGCTTCTTCCCAGGTGCTGACCGGCGCGATTTCCCACTCCAGCGGCGGCTTCTTGCCGCCCGCTAGGCGATACCGCAGGTACTGAACCGCGTCCAGGCAGACCGTGCCCGCAATGCCGGCCATGACGCCACCGAGGACGGCCGCGATAGGCGTCATCGGGGACTTCGCCGCGCTCGATCCTGAAGCCACGATCACCTCACCGCTCTCAGTTGGTCCCACCTGGGCTGTTGCACAGCATGTCTGCCCCAGAGTCCCTTTCGCCAACCGGTTCGGCCGGGGCTGCGTGCTAGGTTCCCGACGTGGAAACCATGGTGCAGGTTGAGGGTGGCCAGCTCTGGGCCCAGGACACCGGAACAGCCGGCTCGGCCGGTGACCGCGGCGAGGGCGTCGTCTTGCTGCATCCAGGGTGGGGCGACTCGCGGATCTGGGATCAGGCGTTTGCGCGGCTGGCCGAGGATTACCGGGTGGTCCGGTACGACACCCGTGGCTACGGTTCCTCGCCTGCACCCGCTGCTCCGTTCACCCAGCTTGGTGACCTCAGCGCGGTTCTGGATCAGCTCGGGATCACGCGGGCGGTGCTGGCCGGGCACAGCGGTGGCGGCGGAACCGCCATCGGCATGGCGCTGGATCAACCGGAGAGAGTATCCGCGCTGGTCTTGCTCGCACCGGGGGTCCAGGATTACCCGTGGCCGCACGACGATCCCTTCTGGCAGCAGATTGAGGCCGCATTCACCGCTGGTGATGCCGACGCACTCACCGAGCTTGGCCTCCGGACGTGGGCAGCTGCGTCGGCCGATGCACGCGCGACGGCTCAGATCCGTGCGGCGGTAGCCGCATTCTTCCGGCAGGGAGAGTTCGAGCGGCCAGATCCGCCCGCCTTTTCCAGGCTGAGCGAGATCCGCATGCCGGCGGTGGTCGCCGTAGGGGACCTGGAATATCCGATGGTCGACAAGTGCGGCCGTGCGATCGCCGACCGGATTCCGGACTGCCAGGTGATTGAGGTGCCTGGTGCCGATCACTTGCTACCGCTGCGCGCACCCGGGCTGATCGTGGACATGATCAACAGCGCCGCAGCCTAAAGCGGGAAGCTGCAGGACAGATAGCGCGTCAGCCCTAACCCGGATGCCCGGGTATGGAGCATTCAGTGTCAGAGGCGCTGGATACTGTCAGAATGTGCGAGTTAGCGTAATTATCGATGCCTATAACCTGTATTACGCAGGTCGCAAGCTATGCGGCCGCGGAGTCGCTGGCTGGCGATGGCTGGATGTCCGGTCCTTGGCCGGCGCACTGGTCAGGGAGCAGGCTGC
>Ga0066903_100003386_pt1 | contig 13002 bp, 13 predicted proteins | sample PanSoiMetaGPlot1_FD_67491 | JGI IMG/M metagenome (GOLD analysis project Ga0066903, IMG submission 67491) | Tropical forest soil microbial communities from Panama analyzed to predict greenhouse gas emissions - Panama Soil - Plot 1 (version 2) | ecosystem: Environmental > Terrestrial > Soil >... | reverse complement strand
AAGATGAATCCCAAGCCAGCTGTCGCCGGAAAAGTTGAACAACATCCGCTTCCCGCGTGCGTGCGAGCTGAGCAGGACGGCACCGATGAGCCGCTGTTGCATTTCGGCTATGTTCTCGCCGCGGAAAACGCGGTTTCGCTTGTGGAGCTCAAGATCGACAACCTCCGCGCCGAGTCCGGGATCCCACTGTTTACGAAACCATTCCACCTCGGCCAGCTCGGGCATCGCGCATTTTATCGCTCGCAATGAGTTCCATCAAAGCCCTCCGTCAACCGGTGCGCGCCTCGCACCACTTGCGGGCCGTGCTAGATTAATTTGTGGAAAAAGTAATCATTGTTGGCAGCGGTTGCGCCGGCCTAACGGCCGCGATCTACGCCGCGCGGGCGAACCTGAACCCACTGGTTCTGGAGGGCCGTCAACCGGGCGGTCAGCTTTCAACAACCACACTCGTGGAAAATTTTCCCGGATTTCCTGAGGGGATCGACGGGCCGCAGTTGATCATGAACATGCACAAGCAGGCGGAGAAATTCGGCGCGCGTTTTTCCTATGCCGAGGTGGCGGATTTCGACCTGAAGAACAAAAACGTTCGGGTAATGGCGGACGACGAATGGCTCGAGACCCAGTCGTTGATCATTGCCAGCGGCGCATCGGCACGTTATCTCGGGCTCGACGACGAAGAGAAATTGATCGGCCACGGCCTAACGAGTTGCGCTACGTGCGATGGTGCATTTTACAAAAACGTGCCGGTGTGCGTGATCGGTGGTGGCGACTCGGCTGCGGAAGAGTCGCTTTTTCTGACACGGTTCGCCTCGAAAGTTTATCTCATTCATCGCCGCGACCGGATGCGCGCATCGAAAATCATGCAGGAGCGCGTCTTCGCGAACAAAAAGATCGAACCGATCTGGAACACCGTCGTGACAAAATACATTTCCGACGAAAAAGGAGAAATGCGCGCGGTGCGGTTGCGTGACGTAAGGACAAACGAGGAGCGGGAGCTGGAAGTTATGTGTGTTTTTGTAGCGATCGGACATGATCCAAATACGCAGGCTTATAAAGGAAAACTCGAAACCGATCCGGACGGATACCTGATCACCCGTAACCTTGCCGAAAGTAAGCATCCCGGAGTTTTCATCGCGGGCGACGTCGCGGACCGTGTTTATAAACAGGCGGTTACTGCCGCTGGCTCGGGCTGCGCCGCGGCACTCGAAGCAGAAAAATATTTAAGGGAACTCGAGTCCTAAGATTGCCGATTGGCGATCCATGAAGGTTGTCGACCTAACGCAGTTCTATTCGCCGGTCAGCGGTGGCGTGAAGCGTTACCTGCACGAAAAGATCGACTACGTGCAAACCTGCACGGGTAAGGACAAGCATGTATTGATTGTTCCCGGGGCGAAGACCGCAGCGAAAGCAAATGGTCGTTCGCGCGTTTACACAATCCGATCCCCGCTGGTTTCGCGAACGGCGCAATATCGCGCTCTGATCAATTTACGCGCAGTCGAAGACATTCTGAAGCGGGAACTGCCGGACGTGATTGAGTCCGGGGATCCGTATCAGATCGGGTGGCGGGCCGTTAAAATCGGCCGCGCCTTAAAGATTCCGGTGATTGGCTTTTATCATTCGCATTTTCCGGAAGCGTATTTGCGGGGCAGCGCGAAACTGTTGGGCAAGACCGCGACGCGCCGGGTGATGAAACTCTCCCGCGCCTACGTGCGAAGGCTTTACAATCAGCACGCCGCCACGCTCGTCGCGTCCGAGCGGCTGGCGCGGGTGTTGCGCGATTGGGGAGTCCGCAACGTTCGTGTCGTCAGCCTTGGGGTGAACCTCGACATCTTTCATCCGGACGAAGTGGACCGGGAAGCCAAACGGCGCTCGCTCGGGATCGACTCCAGCACAAAATTGCTGCTCTACGTCGGGCGTTTGGCGAAAGAGAAAAACGCGGGAACCTTATTTCGTGCGTTCGAGATGTTGCAGAAGCGCCCGCCGAAGGGAGTTCGGTTGCTCGTCATCGGTGATGGGCCGATGCGAACGCAACTTCGCAAGCTGCAAACGGGTTGTAAGAAGGTTAGTTGGATCAAATACGCGGCGGATCCGCGCGAGCTGGCTCGTTATTATCGCGCGGCGGATCTGTTTGTTCATCCAGGCGTGCAGGAAACATTCGGCCTGGTCGCGTTGGAAAGTCAGGCTTGTGGCACGCCAGTGGTCGGGATTCGCGGGAGCGCGATGGACGACCTGATTTTTCATGGGCAGAACGATTGGGCCCTCGAAAATTCTCATCGGGCGCTGGCCGACGCGATCGATCGATTCTTGTCTAAACCGTTGTCAGCGTTGGGGAAAGAAGCCAGTGAGCGAGTCGCCCAACACCACTCCTGGCCGCGCGTTTTCGAACGCCTTTTTTGCATTTACCGCGAGGTCTGCACAAATTACAAAAGACACCCCGTCAAATGAGCGACGAGAAGCCATTTATTATTCGCAGTTTCCGAAAAACGGATCGTGAAGCCGTCCGCCGGCTTTGTTGCGATACCGGATTTCTCGGGGCCCCGATCGATCCGGTTTACGAGGATCGGCAATTGTTCGCTGATTTTCTTACGACCTACTACACGGACTGGGAGCCCGAATCGTCCTTTGTCATTGAGAAAGCGGGTGAGATCCGCGGTTATCTGCTGGGGTCGCGCAAGCCTCTTCGCAATCAGCTCTACTCGTTCTGGCAAAACGTTTCGCTGTTTTTGAAAGCGCTGACGCGTTACTTTCGCTACAACGCCGCTTCGCGCCGTTTCGTTCTTTGGATCTTAATGAATGGTTGGCGCGAAGTGCCGGCCGCGCCTCGGCGCGTTCCGCATTTTCATATCAATCTTCTTCCCGACGCGCGAAAGATGTCGACCACGCGCGCGCTGATGAGCGCTTATCTGAGCTATCTTTATCGGTGCGGGGAAAAACGCGTCTACGGACAAATCGTTACCTTTGAAAGCCGGCGCGGCGAACAAATGTTCGAACGTTACGGCTTCAAAGTTTTGAATCGAGCGGAAATCACGAAATACAAAGCGTTTTATCCGCAATCGGTTTATCTCAGCACCGTGATTAAGAATTTGGAAACAGCCGGGCCTTTGCGGGTCACTTCGCGTTCGCGATAAAGAGAGAGCGGGCTCAACGCGGAGGGACAACCGGCGCCGCAATTATCGTATCTTTTCGCAGGACATGCCGAATCCTCGTCGATTTAACTTGCTCTGGTTTGCAGCGCTTATTCTCTCTGCGGTTCCAGCAATCGCGATCCTCGCTCTGATTCTTCATTACGGCGTGAATGTGCCGTATTACGATCAATGGGATTGTGAGGGAAAACTTTTCAAGAAATTCTGGGAACATCAACTGACCTGGGGCGATTTCTGGGAACAGCACAACGAACATCGCATGTTCTTTCCCAAATTGATTTACCTCGCACTCGCCTACGTCACGCACTGGAATGTCATAGCGGAGTTGGTTCTGACCTGGTTGTGCGTCTGCATCGTCAGTTTCGCCGTGTATCGAATGTATCGGAGCGCAGAGGGTCCGATCAGCGCGGGAAAAATGGTCCCGTTCATCGCTGCCAACATCTTGATTTTCACACCGGGGTGCGAAGAGACATGGCTCTGGGGGGTGAGCGTGGCGAACATGATGCCAATGGCATGCATTTTCGGTGGGATGGCGATCGCTTGTTCCAATTTGCGTGTAAACCTGCGATGGGGCTTGTGCTTCGTCCTCGCCATCATGGCTACGTTTTCAACGGCCAGCGGGTTACTCTGCTGGATTCTGTGTGCGCCGCTGCTGTTCGTGCGAAGGAATTCGTGCGTACTCGAGCGACAGCATGAGCCGGTCGCTGGGTCACCATTCAGGTTGTGGCACATGGTGACCTGGGGCTGCGGGTTCGTAATCACGAGCGCGATTTATTTCTACCACTACGCGCGTCCGGCGCCTCATCCGCCGCCGAGCGATTCGCTCAAACATCCAATCGAGCTGCTCTTATTTCTTTTTCTGTATCAAGGAAACGCGTTCTCATTCACCTCAGCGACGATCGATCATTTCCTGGCCGCCCGGATCGTTGGAGGAGTGATGCTCGCGCTGATGATGCTTTTGTCGGTTTATGTCGCAATCCGATGGAGAGACAGACTGGTGCGCGATACTGCGCTGATCTGGCTGATGGTGGGCGCATATTCAATCTTGAATGGAATCTTGATCGCGCTCAGTCGGATTGGGATTTCACCGGTGGCAGCGATATGGTCGAGATATGTGAGTTATTCCGTCTTCCTGCCGGTATCGCTGATTTTTCTTGTTCCTGTTGTGGTAAGGAACATCTCGCGGCACATGCGGCCGGCGATAGGCATGGTTTTGATGCGAACGGCCTTTGGATTGCTGACCGCCGTAATGTTACTTCAGACCTTAAAGTTCCGCGATAATGTCGTGGCGTTTGACGAGATCCGAGTGGCGATGGCGGAGCGCAAGGCGAGTCTGCTCTTTATCGATCTCGTGAGATTCGATTCAACGCCGGGAAAGGCCTGGCGGGAACAAACGCTGGATGAAATTCGACCGTTGGCCGACGCTCTCAACGCTCATGGCTGGATCAATCCGCCGCTCGTCCGACGCCCCAGAATGCAGGATTTGGAAGATTCAACGGTTACGAATTCGCAATCGTACGGGAAAATCGAACGGGTTGGATACGTCGGCGACGGAAAGATTGGGGTCACTGGATGGGCTTATGATCCGCGACAACGATCGCTTGCGGACGCTATCGTAGTCAGTTGGGAAAAGCCGGGCGGGGATGCGGTGCCGTTTGCTGTCGCGCAGATGGGTATTGAGCGCTCAAGCGAAGCAGAGGACTCGGCCCTGCGTGATGCCGGGTGGCAATTGGGTTTCCCGAGCGATCTCTTGCCGGCGGAAACATTGAACCTTCGCGCGTGGTGTTTGGACACGAGGACCGGAAAAGCAGTGGCACTGCCTAGCCTGTATCAATTGACGATCAATTCGCAGCCTTCCAGTACACCGTGATTCTCACAGAAAGCAGGGCCCCGGCCCAGAAGTCTTAGGTCCAAAGGCCCACATGACGAGCGCAGTCCCTCGTCAACATTGGAGTCAATTCGAACGGAGAAATATAGACGTTAAGGAAAGGGTAAGAATATGGAACAAACGATCACGCAAAGCGGTGCACTCTATTTTGTGCAACATAAGGAGGCACTCCCCACTACACGACGGAGCAAGACTAAAGGCCCAAGGAGTTGGAATTTTAGGATTAAGTCGGTCGACCGGCGACTGCCGCGAATTCGATCGCGACGGGTAGTTTTCCCTCAGGATGACGAATTAGACAATTATGCCGGGATCCAGATCGAATAGCTTCGTGATGCGCGGAGTGCTCTTCGTTTACTTAGTCAGCTTCCTCTATTTGTCTTCGTTGTCTGCGCAAACGGCGAGTCCGACGCAAGTCGTGCGGCCGCCGAAGGCGGTTTACGCACCCAAACCCGTCTACCGTCCGGAATGGGCGAAGCAGGGGCTCGCCGGAAAAGGAGTCGCCCTGGTTAATATCGACCCGAAAACAGGGAGCGTCACCGGTGTGCGGATGCTGCAAAGTACGGGCAACCCGCTTCTTGATGGTGCCGCCCTCCAGGCATATTCGCAATGGCGTTTCGAACCTGGAAGTCCGCCGCAAGTGAAAATGCCAATTGAATTTGCCAGCCGCCCACCATCTCAAGCATCCAATAGAGCCCCAACGCGAAACGCAATTTCCTACGTCTTGATAATCCTAGTCGCTTTTGCTGCCGGAGCGATGATGGTCCTAAGACGGAGACGAACATAACGCGAGCCGTAGACCTTTAGTCTCATGAGCGGCGTGGCTGATAAGGGCGTAACCCAACAACGACGGGTTCGTTGCTCGGCTACCGTCGGAGTTTTTGGGCGCAGCCGTGTTTGAACGGGAACCGATTGGAAAGTTATGAGGCAACGTTGTTCGGTTGGATTTTCTTGTTTGGCGGTTGTCCTTGCATTTGATCCGTCCTTTGCTGCTCCGATCGAAGCGCTCCCGAAAAAAGAAAAATCATCCGTTTCTCAGCCTTCAAGAGGGTATCCATGGAAAACGAATATCGTAACAACAGTTTTTTGGATTGGGGAACAGGCGGTTAGAAATAATCTCATGCCGAATCGAACAAGTGCCTGGGACAAACAGTGGACGAAGAGCTACGGCGGTTTTGATGACCCCAATCCCGCCCATCGGACTAATTATATCCCGGTAAAATTTACACCGCGACAGAACCCGTTTTACTGCGCACTCCCATACAACGATAAAGCACATACCGGCCACCGACCGGAAGCATCTCGTGTAGTTCCGTGGTTCAAAGAAGCGTATCATGGCCCGGCTGTTTCCACGTGCAAAGATCGATGGCTTGCGATCCGTAAAGGCAATCGAATCGTTTACGCGCAATGGGAAGACGCAGGACCGTTCCGAACGGATCATTGGCAATATGTATTTGGCAACCAGCGTCCCAAACCCAATCTAAATAAAGGCGCAGGACTCGATGTTTCCCCAGCCGTGCGAGACTATCTCGGATTGAAAGAGACTGACGTCACGGACTGGCGATTTGTGGAATTTAGCCAAGTGCCGCGTGGCCCTTGGTCAACTCTGGGAGAAAACAACACGTTCGTTATCAACGGTCGCAAGAAAAACGTAAAGGTCACCGAGCGTGTAGGACGAAACAAGATAGGAGAAATCGTCCGATAGGTCACGCCCGGTGCGGAATTGCACTCTTACAGTAAGAATTGTCAGACCGTAGAAGCAATCGTGAAAAGGTAAACAGTGAAGTCACCCGTCGTCAGAGTGGATCAATTCCTCTGACGTTCGAATCGCTGCGGAGGCGCGGCCGACCCAAACGAGGCCGGCGAAGGAGGTCACGATGACAAGGACGATTGTGGCATTGAGAACGGGCTCGTCGATGAGCCGCACCCCGGCAGCGTTCATGGCGCCGAAGGCAACGAGCGCCACAGCGAGCGTTGCGGCGACGTGCGGCACGGATAGCGCGAACATTATAGCGCGATCTTTGGATGGATATCCAAGCAGGCGGCCCGCGCCCTGGGCCGCGAGCCATTTCGCCGCGAGCAAACCGCCAACGATGCCAGCCACAAGCAACGGATCATGCCTAAGCGTGGCGAAGAAGACTCTGAAGTCGATGAGGAAGCCCGCCGCGATAAAAAACGCTGGGATGAACAGTGAATGGCTGATGACTTCCAGCGTGTCCTCGGTCGGAGTTCCCTTGAAGGCGCTTTTCGCTGCGATCCCGGCAAGCAGGGCGCCGATGATTCCTTCCAGATGAATCCACTCCGCGCCTTGGGCCGCCGCCGCCATGATCATGAACAAGATGATGATCCGTGCCGATTTTGAGGTGCCATAGCGACGAAGGAAGAACCGTGCGATCCAGCTCAGGACGACCAGCACCGCAGGCACGTAGATGGCGAGTTCGATAAGTTGAATCGCAAGCGCGGTCGCGGAAAATCCAGTGAGATGGATGGATAGACAGACCGCGAGCACGAGAATTGAAAGGATGTCCGTGAAAACTGTTGCGCCGACCGTGACCAGCACAGACTCGCGGCTCGCAAGCCCTGATTCCTTAACCACGGGCAGACCCAACAGCGTATGCGGGGCAAGGATCGAGCCCACGAGCGCACAAGCATTCCAGGAGTAGCCGGCAATCAGCGCGACTCCTACACCGACGAAAAAAGGAAAGGTAAATGTGAACGCACCGAAGAGCGCTGATTTGTTCCGTGCGCGACTGAACTCTGAAAGCTCAATGTCGAAGCCGACCAAGAACATCAGCAGGAGCTTGCCCATTTCGGCAAACTAAATCAGGACCGGCCAGGTCGGTCGCAAGACGCCCAGGACTTGCGGGCCAAGGACGATTCCGGTGATGATAAATCCGATCGGTCCTGGCAGCCCCAGCCGTTGCATTAGCCGGGGCAGTGTCAGCATGAACAACAGACAAAGCGCGAAGCTCGTGAGATGTGGAAGGTGCTCGGCGAGGTTCAAAGCTCACACGATTGGTGCCGACGCCCCATTATTTTAGCAACGACGTCCGAGTAGGGCCGGCATTAGGGATTACTCGCAACCTTTCAGATTTTTCTCCAGGTGCCGGCGTACCGAGAGCGATGCCGTCCGCCTTCAGCGCCGTATAAATCGTTTCCGCTACCAAACGATTTCCGTGGTTGTTCAAATGACCATCCGCGGCTGGATACGCTGTCGGTCCCCTACGAATAAACATCTCCTCCGCTTCTGTATTCCTTAGGCCGCGAAAGGTATCGAGAACATTGATAAACGGAATACTCAGCTCGTGCGATTCCTTTTCGATGAACTTTATCCAATCTGTTGGACCGTCACCATTCAAGTCCCGCGGGTCTGGCAGATAGACCAAGACCAGTTGGCGAGATTGCTCGGCGTCGCGTGTTTTGAGATCTTCAAAAATCTTGTGCAGAACCAGCCGGGTTTTTTGTTCTACATCTTTATTGACCGGTGGGGAAGCTGTCTCTCTTCCCACGCCTATCCTCATCAGTAGCCGATTCAGCAATTCGACGCTGCGCAGTCCTTTCAGGTTTCGCGTCACGTTTTGTGACGTTGTGGTGAGCCAGGGAAGCCGGTAGGCATTGTTGGGCACGGGGACGTTTTTAATGACGAGCGTACCGTTATCAACATCTATCACCGGTTTTCCGTAGCCAAGAAACTCAGTCGACTGCATTCTCTCAAAGTCGAGAGTGATGAAGGCCAAAAGGTGGATCTGATGCTGGAATTTGAGGCCGTCGCGCTTGTACCACAGATAGGCCTGGTCTACTCCGTAGCCTCCTTGGCCCATGTTTATTGTTTCCAAGCGCGAGTCCAGGGTCGTCAGGAACTGACACCAAGTGCAATCATTGTTCACGCCATAGCCGAAAGTAAATGAATCCCCGGAGCAGATGATGCGTAACTTTCCGGACGGTACATTATCGTCGAAATCGTGGTCAGCCCTGAATCGCTGATTGTTTATTCTCACGAAAATTCCGGGTCCGTACATATCGGGCAGGTCGACGTTCGGTTTGTTCACCCATCCCAGTTCAGGGTCATATTCGGTGTGCAGACGCTCCGCAATTGGACGCGTCTTGACGATGTTATGAGAAACCAAGAGAAAGCTCGCTGCGCCTTCGAACAAGACAAAGATCAATAATAGTACGAGTAAATTGCCAATGATGAGTCGAGAATAAGATGTGCGTCGGGGATTGTCTGGCTTGCTCATGCTCAATGAATCAGTGATGACCTCTCCGTACGTAGCTGTGCATTGAAGCACCTAACAAGAATTATACGTCAAGTTGTCGTACACTAAAATCGTGTTACCTACCTAAATGCCAGCACAGCTCAGCGGTAGAGCAGCTGATTTGTAATTGCCTAACAAATTGTTGCACAGCTTTGCACGGTCTTGCGCGGCGTATTTTCAAAGGAGAGACTAACGAGTCCAATTTGCGCCGCGTTTCGTGGACTTGCGCAGTTTTGCAGCAAAGAATTGTCAGACCGTAGAAGAGACCATGAAAATTTCCCCTCGCGCGCGCGTGGGTATCAAGCTCGGCGGCTGAGGTCGGGAGGGCCGGCTTCCGGGGTTGACGGACTCTTACTTAACACTCAGTGGCTTGAGCTTGGCGGCAGACAAATCCCCGCAGCATGGCGAGCGCAACTAAACTGGAAGTGAGGAGCACCACGGTAGTTCCCCCATCCGGAACTGGATCCGGCGTAAAGAGCGCAACTGCCGAAATACCGTAATCATTGACGATGAGATGGCCGCGTTTACCGACCGTGACCACTTCGGCAAAGCCAGGAATTGTGATCGTCCCGGTGAGACCGCCCACGTACCAGACCTCACTACCGTAATTCGGACCGTCGTACTTGGCGAACAGGTACTCGTAGCCGGTGCCAAGATCGATAGTAACTGTGGCGCCCGCTGATGAATAACTGGTTCGGGAGGCTAACACGGCGGGGTCCAATGAGCCGAAAAAATTGAATGAGCGAGTAATAACGTTCGTTTTGGGGCCGACGACTACATTCGTAGTTCCACCCAGGGGCAAACCAATCAGCGCATTGACATAACTTGTGATATCGGCGTCGCCGGTTGGGATGCCGTAATTGATAAAACCAAGCGCGTTGCTGTCGCCGATGGTGAAGCTTGTTGCATTCGCATTACAGCAAATCGCGAACAACGCACAACAAAGGCCGCTCCAAAGAATCTTGCTCTTCATGACGAATATTACCCTCCGTCCCGTTTTATAATTATTATATAGTCTCGTCAATACAATATTTACTAGATTGCTCTCGAATTCGCCCCTTCCGGACGAGCATTGGGCGACGGCCCGACGTGTCTTGGTCGCCCCCGGGGTGACTGGAACATCCGGCCTACGGATAATAAATCGGCGCCCGTGTCTCCTAAAAAGAGAGGACGGGCCCGCGCGTGCGTAGGGTTCAAGATGGGCGGAGCCGTTCTAACGCGAGAGTGCCGGCCAAGGTGTCGCAGACGCCGGTGCTTGGGTTTCGAGCGTAATGTAATCCGCGTTTACCCAGCCGCTGTACCCACGAACAAATATTTCCTGCCAAGTTGTTTCGCCATTCGCGACGCGCTTCGTGCCGAGCACAATCCCGCCGGTGCCGGGCTCAAGCGCCGCGACGACCGGATAATTCGATCCCGCACCTTCGCGGATATTGAGATAGTCGCCGCTTGAGACGCCTATAACTCGGTAAGTAGCCGAAGCCGGCGTTGCGGTCACTGCGGATTCATTCAAGGCATTGGGAGTTGCTGTAAATGTAGGTTCCGGAAAAGTTTGCGGCGCTACGTCGACGGGCGTCGAACTTGTCGTAGCTATTTCAGCTGGCGAGGGCGTCGGCGTTGTTTCATTCGTAATTTCGGATTGTGCTTGTGTCGGGGCGACGGGCGTCGAACTCGTCGTGGCCGATACCGCTTTCGAAGGTGATGTCGTGGTTCCACTCGTGAGTGCCGGGGTCGCAGTCTCCAGCGACATGGAAGGCGAGGGAGACTTCGACGAATCGGACGGCTGGAGACGGGCCATCAAACCCATGAACGTGAGGGAAGGGATGATCACACAGAAGAGTAGGAGTGTCAGTCCTCCGGCAACGCGCCCTTGCGCCATCGCAATGATGCTCAGGACGAACGCCGCGAAAAACAGAGGTGCATAGAGAATGACTGCCCAAAGGGAAAAAGCCATTAAAGCTGCTCCGACGCCAAAGCACACCCATCCTCCAATGAGAGCCCCTTGCTTTACGTTGGTTCGGAATTCATCCATGGCTGTGCGCCTGTGAAGTCTTGGTTGGTCGCTGGTTAAACTGCAACTCTTGATGTGACTGCGCTAGGCACCTTATGAGACTTTAGGGCAACGCTACGCGCCAGCACAGCTCAGCGGTAGAGCAGCTGATTTGTAATTGGCCTAACGAGTTTTGCGCACGTTTGCATTGCTTTGCGCAGCATGTTTTTCAGCTGTGTCGGGGCGCCACGCGATGAGCGCAGCTTTTCGCGGATTTGCGCAGTTTTGCAGCAAAAAAAATTGCGCGACCGTGAAAAATGACCCGCGCGCTGCCAGCACTCTTTGAGGGGTGATATGGTGTTGTTGTTCACCGTGGAAGCATTCTCAAGGGTAACAGAACGTTACGTTCTATTTTCACATCTGTTCGCCGGATATTCACCGGATGCCAACAAGATACCCCTCTGTTATCGACACGTAAGTATTTGAAAGTGAACGGTTTATCCATGCTTTCTTCTTGCCAGCTAGTTGCCGCTCTGATAATTCATCAGTCAACAATTTGGAAAAATGAACCAAGAATCAGTCACTCGACGTGGCATTCTCCCGATCTGCATGCACTGCAATAAGATTCAAAATGACAGACAGCAATGGCAGTTCGTTGACACTTCTATACGTTCTAATTTGGAAGTAGATTTTACTCACGATATTTGCCCCGACTGCGCGGTGGAGCATTACGGACACATCCTTCGAACGGCCGATGTCTAGGGCAAGGGATCTCAATCTGATACAGCGCGCAGTTTTTCCTGCAGCGCGATCGGTCGTAGTCGTTGATTCCCGCTTTCCAGCGACGCTGGACCGCGACTGATTAAAAGGGCATAACCATCACATGAATGGTGATACTCCTTCAGCTCGCAGCGGAACCGGTTGGATGATGTTTTGGGGAATCGTGATGTTGATCTGCGGAATTATGGCAATCGCACTTCCTTGGGCATCGGGGATCGGCGCGGTGATTGTCGTCGGATGGGTCCTAATCTTTTCGGCGGTTTCGCAATTGATCTTCGCGTTTCATACTCACAGCGTCGGCGGCTTTTTGTGGGAACTTTTGCTCACGCTCATCTATGGCGCTGCTGGCGTATTCATAATCATGAATCCGCTCACCGGTCTAGTGACACTCACCCTCGTACTCGCGGCCTTTCTCCTGATCGAAGCCGCGCTCGAGACTGCGCTTTATTTCCGGCTTCGGCGCACGGTCGACGCGGGCTGGATATTGTTCGATGCAATCGTGACATTGGTCCTTGCGATTCTGATCTGGTCGCATTGGCCAAGTAGTGCTCTCTGGTTCATCGGAACGATCATCGGCATCAGCCTGATCTTCAGCGGGATCTCCCGTTTGAGACTCGCTTCAGCGATGCGACGCCGGGCGTGATACACAACGCCACGCTAACTCCAAAAAGTGAATGTCTCTTTTAGAAAGCCGATGCCTACACAAATCGGCGCCGCTACCTAATTCGCTACCAAGGCCGAACGTCGAGAATAGCGCGTCTCGTTCGGCAACGATACCAGCAATTATTGCCTACGTCCGCTCAACTGATCTGGCATACAGAGAGACGGACCGCTTCGGCGGTACACGAAACACCGCACTGGGACCTGCGTCCGCAGTGCGGCGTTAGATCGTAGTTCGCTAAGGCAGCTTAGCCGATATTGACGACGGACGTACCTTTGCCGCCGGTTCCG
>Ga0066903_100003385_pt1 | contig 13002 bp, 10 predicted proteins | sample PanSoiMetaGPlot1_FD_67491 | JGI IMG/M metagenome (GOLD analysis project Ga0066903, IMG submission 67491) | Tropical forest soil microbial communities from Panama analyzed to predict greenhouse gas emissions - Panama Soil - Plot 1 (version 2) | ecosystem: Environmental > Terrestrial > Soil >... | reverse complement strand
AACCTCAACAATCGCACGATCGTCGCGCCGATAGGCAAGATCATCGGCGGCGGGTCGAGCATCAATGCGACCGTCTGGCTCAAGGGCGACAAGGCCGACTACGACACCTGGGAGGCGGCGGCCGGGCCGAATTGGAGCTTCGCCTCGATTATCAAGGGCTTCAAGCGAGTCGAGCGCTATGCCGGCGGCGAGGCCGAATTTCGTGGCGGCTCAGGCATGATCGCCACGCGCAAACCGGCGCTCGAGCATCCCGTCACCGTCGGATTCATCGCGGCGGCGAAGGCGCTCGGAAAGGAGGAGCATCTCGACATCAACAACGTCGCGAGCCTGACCAACGCAACCGGCCAGCAGGACATCAACGTGGACACCAAGATGCGCCGGATCTCGGCCGCGCATGCCTATCTCCTTCCGGCGCTCACCCGCAGCAATCTGACCCTGCTGCCGAACACGACGGTGACGAAGCTCGCAATCAGTGGTGGCGAATGCCGCGGTGTCGAGGCGCTGGTCGACGGCGCGACCCGCCGCTTTGCGGCGGCGAAGGAGGTCATCCTTTGCGCCGGCGGCCTGCATTCGCCAAAAATCCTGATGCTGTCGGGGGTCGGGCCGGCGGCGCATCTGCGCCAGATCGGCATTCCCGTCGCGGTGGATTCGCCCGCGGTCGGCTCGAACCTGCATGACCATTTGTTGATCCGCCTGTTCTTCTCGACCAAGGACAAGCTGCCGCCGCGCGCCGACACTGGTCACGCCGGCATCACCTATCACCGCACAAGCAACGTGTCCGCGGGACCCAATATCCAGATCTTCGGCCGCTCCGAGGCGCCCGGTCTGCCCGATCTCAAGCCGAATGAAGCCTTTATGATTTTGCCGGGCCTGACCAAGCCGAAGAGCCGCGGCACAGTACGGCTCGTGTCCACCGATCCGCTCGCCGCGATTGCTGTCGATCCGAACTATCTCGGTGACCCCGCCGACATCGATGACTACATCGCGGGTGTCGAATTCGCCATCGCACTCGGCAACGCCAAGGGCTTCGACGACATGCGCCAACAGCAGCTGACGTTACCCCGCGCCGGGAAGGCGCAGATCGCGGACTACATCCGTTCGACCGCGCTGACTTATTTCCACTTCGTGGGCACCTGCGCGATGGGCAAAGACGCAAGCGCGCCGGTCGATGAGACCTTGCGCCTGCGCGGGGTCGGGCGCCTTCGCGTCGTAGACGCGTCGGTGATGCCGATGATCCCTTGCTGCAATACCAACGCGCCGACACTCTCGCTGGCGGAGCGGGCCGCCGACATTATTCTCGCAACGTCTTGAATTAAACGTCTTGATTTACCGCGGCGTGGAGGACGGCGTGTTCCGCAAGGGCATCACGCCTCCCGACGAAAAAATCTTTCGGCATGGCGAAACTGATCGCCGACGCGGTGCTTCGGGCGGTTGAAGTGCGAGCGCCATTACGCGGGATCCCTGTAGAGTTGTGAATGTGGCGGGCGTGCGGCGCGCCCTCCACAATCGCCTCGAACCGCATCCACACGGCGCTGGTCGCAAAAAATACGATGCACACAAACGATTGCGCGCACGTCACAATCAACAAATGGAAGCGGCGGGAGGTAGGGGCCTGCTCCACAGCAATCTGACGCGGCCCGCCTTTGATTGTTCCAAAAAATCTCTAATTTGCGGTAAACACTGGTTGTAGGTAAAAGTTCAGTCGTGAGGGTAGTAACGAGGTGGGGACACCATCATGAATTCCACTCTCCGGCCCGACGAGCTCGCAAAGTATGCCCCGCGATGGTTGCGCGAGGGAACGGCAAAACCTGAGGGTATGGACGTGTCGCGGGCGGAAGAGGTGCCGACCTATTCGGCCGACCCGCCGTGGCGAAGCCCAAGCCCATTCTATGGTGATCCCAGCCCAAGCGAGTTCGACGACGATGCAAGCGCCAGCCCGTTCGACGGTGACCTTCGGCAATGGCGGACCCAGTCAACGGACGTCGTGAGCGCCGCGGTGTACGATTTGGGCGGCGAGTTGCAGACAGGCATTGGCGAGAAGATCTTCAAGATAGCGGCCATCATTTCCGGCGCGACACTCGCCGTCGGAGCGCTCGGCCTGATACTGTTTCCCACCGCTCCGAAAGAGACCCATGCGAGCGCGCGCCCGCCTCTCGTAGCGCCAGCGCCGCCAACGGCACCCGTCCATCCGGCCTCTGGTCTTGCCGTAGTCGCGACCAATGCGTCCGACGACGCCCAGAACACAACGCTGGTGGTCAAATCGACCCCCGCTCTCGGCGTGCCCGTGACTAAAGCACCCGACAGCGCCGACAGTGTGCAACCCAGCGCCGCGCCGCAGCCCGCGACCGTGTTCGTCGCTACCGCCGCTCCCACGGCGCTGCCGCAGACACGATCCCAGCCCGAGCCGCTCCAGCCCCAGGCAGTGCAGCAACCCGCAGCCGTGTTCGTCGCTGCCCCCGCTCCCACGGCACCGCCGCGGACACAATCCCAACCCGAGCCGCTCCAGCCCCAGGCTGTGCCGCAGCTCGAGCACGAGGCTGCCATGCAGGGACGGCCCTCCCTGACGCCGCAGCGCGAGCTCGGCCAACGGGTCGTGGCCCCGGCAGAAATTGACCGGCTGATCAGCCGCGCCGAGACTTTCCTCCTTCAGGGCGACGTCGTGACCGCGCGACTGCTCTTGCAGCGTGGCGCCGAAGCTCGCGATCCCCGGGCAGCACTGGCGCTCGGAGCGACCTATGATCCCAACATCCTGAAGAGGATGGGCACCGTTGGGATCAGGCCCGAGCCGAGCCAAGCGCGGACGTGGTACGAACGGGCTTCCGAATATGGCTCCCGCGAAGCGAGCCAACGGCTGACCGAGCTGGTCCAGCTCTTGCGTTAGCCGAACGAGTCCGCAGGACGCAATCGCCTAAGACCTTTGCGCCCTGCATCGCAAAAATCTCCGCGACGTTCATTTCCTGTAGCAAATCCCATTGGGATCAGACGGCACGCCGGACTATCATTGCCGTCCGATGTCGCTGCTTTTCCCCTCTCCCACATCCGGGCTGTTCGGCCGCCGCTTGCGCAGTGAGCGCGGGGCGCGCATTCCGGTGACCGTGGTCAGCGGCTTTCTCGGCTCCGGCAAGACCACTTTGGTGAAACACTTTCTCGGACGTCCTGAGGGCGCCGGCACCGCCGTCGTGGTGAACGAATTCGGCGAAGTCGGCATCGACGATGGGCTGCTTCGCGCGAGCGCCGAGAAAACCGTGCTGCTCGGCAACGGCTGCCTGTGCTGCAACACGCGGTCCGATCTGCAGGTCGCGCTGCGTCGGCTGGTGGCCGAACGCCAACGCGGCGCGGTCTCGCATTTCCGACGCATTGTGATCGAAACCAGCGGCCTTGCCGACCCGAGTCCCATTCTCACCACCTTCGTCACCGATCGCGCCCTCGCCGGTGAATTCCACGTCGAAGCGGTAGCGACCGTCGTCGATGCCGTGCGCGGGGAGGCAACGCTCGAGGAGCACGCCGAAGCGCGACGGCAAGCGATGCTTGCCGATCGACTGGTGCTGTCCAAGGCCGACCTCACCGAGGCATCGGCGATCAAACAATTGACGGACCGCCTGCGCGTACTCAACCCGCGCGCGGACATCCTCATCGCCGATCATGGCGCCATTGACCCACGCGGCCTGACCGAGCCAGCACAGAGCCTTTGTGCCGGCGCATTCACAGCCGAGGCCACCCACGCCGACGACATCCGCAGCTTTGTTCTCTGCGAAGATCAACCGATCGCATGGGAGGCCCTGGCCCGAACCGTCGAGATGCTGATCGCGCTGCGCGGCGCCGACCTGATGCGAGTCAAAGGCCTGGTCAACGTGCGTGACGCGCGAGGCCCGGTGGTGGTGCAGATCGTCGGTCATCTCGCGCATCCGCCGATCGAGCTCACGACGTGGCCGGATGCAGATCGCCGCACCCGTGTCGTCTTCATCACTCGCAATGTTGCCGAGCGGCAAGTGCGGGATTTGTTCGCGGCCATATGTGGACTCGTTAGGTCGTAGGGCGGATTAGCGAAGCTAGTCCGCCGATCATACGCGACGGCGAGCTACGGCTTCGCCTAACCCGCCCTACGGAGTAGCGCTAAAACAGTTTGCCACTCGCCAGAAAATAAATGCCGCCCGCGATCGCCGCGAGCCACAAGAGTCCCTCGATCGTCCACGAGGTCACTTCGACAACTTTGTATGTCGTGGGAAGACGGTGGCGCAGAAGCTCGTTGAGCGCGAAGCCGACGATGAGGATCGCGATGAACAGCATCCACATGCGCGTAGTGTGTCCGACGCGAAAGGCAATGCCAATCAACGAGCGGCCATGAGTGGAGCCGTCGGCGCGCTTGCCTCCCGCAGCCTGCTCCGTCACATTATTACGCGGGAGCCGATATGGTGACGATGCCTCTACCCGGCGAGACGACGCGTCGCAACGTCCTCTATACCGCAACGGCTATGCTTGCAGTGGCGGGCTTGGCGGCCGCCGCATGGCCTTTCATCGATCAGATGAACCCCGATGCCCGCGTGCGGGCCGCCGGCGATATCGTCGATGTCGATCTCGCAACGCTGCATCCTGGCGAGCTGCGCGTTCTGCGTTGGCACGAGCTTCCGATATTCATCGCCCGACGGACGGAGGCAGCGTTGAAGGCCATGCAAGCGGACGACTTTGTGCGCGTCCTGGTCGATTCGCGTTCGGACATGTCGCGGCAACCGGACTACGCCAAGAACTGGCATCGCTCCATTGATCCCGCGATTGCCGTCCTTGTCGGAGTCTGCACCTATTGCGGCTGCATTCCTCACTATCTAGCGGACGACAGCGATCCCATCGTCGGCGGTCCTGTCGGGGGCTATCTCTGCCCTTGCTGCGCCTCACACTTTGATCCGGCCGGCCGGGCGCATGTGGGCATCGCCCGCGCCAACCTGCGCGTGCCGCCTTATGACTTCTTCAATCCAACGACGGTCAGGATCGGAAAGAATCCACCGGGCGCTGACTATGCCTTCGAGTCGTTCGGTGGGGGATGATCTAGGCGTCCGTTTTTGCAAGGCGGATTAGCGCCAGCGTAATCCGCCTCCCGTCGGAGTGTCGGGTTACGGTCTAGTTCATCCGCGCCTTCACCGGATCCTTCACATTCTCGATGCGCTCGATCTCCACGTTGCGCGGCTGGCCGTTCACCATCTCGACCTTGCGGATATAGACGGTTTGAATGACGTCGCGCGTTTGCGGGTCGATGGTAATCGGGCCGCGCGGGCTCTCCCAAGCCATTCCCTTGGCGGCGTCGATGAGACCTTGAGCGTCGGTCTTGCCACCGGTCTTCTTCAGCGCCTCGTATATCAGGTGCATGCCGTCATAGCCGCCGACCGAGAACAGATCCGGATTGCGCTTGAACTCGGCGTTATAGGCAGCGACGAAATCGGCGTTCGCCTTTGATTGATGATTGTAGTCGTAGTGGAACGCAGTGATGATGCCGACGCCTGCTTCACCCATGGCTTTGAGCGCGCTTTCGTCGGTAAGCTCACCCTGCCCCATGATCTTTGTCTTCTTCGGATCCATGCCGCGCTCGATCATGGCGCGTGCCAGCGCCGGCGGTTGCGATCCAGCCGGGACGAACACGAAGATCCCCTCCGGGTTATCGTCCTTGACGCGCTGCACGAACGCGGAAAAGTCCGGGCTCGCCACCGGCATGCGCACCGAGCCGACGATCTCGCCTCCGGCGCCCTTGAAGGCGCGCTGGAACGAGGCCTCTGCATCGTGGCCCGGGGCATAGTCCGAGACCATCGTGTAGACCTTCCTCACGCCGTTCTTGAAGGCCCACGTTCCGAGATTTTCGCAATTCTGCGGGATCGTCAGCGAGACCCGGGCCATGTAGGGCGATTTGGTGGTGACGATCGAGGTCGCCGCATTCATCACCACCATGAATTTCTTCGCTTCGGACGATAGGTCGGCGACCGTAAGTGCCTCGGGCGTGAGCACGAAGCCAGCCAGCACATCGACGTTATTGGTCACGATGAGGTCCTGGGCGAGCCGTTTGGCCACGTCGGGTGCGCCCCCGCTGTCCTTGCGGATGATCTCGATCTTCTTGCCGGCGACGACGTCGCCGTGTTGCTTCATATAGAGTTTGATGCCGTTATCCATCTGCGTCGCGGGCTCTGTGAATTGGCCGGTAAAGGTCATGACCAGGCCGATCTTGACAACCTCCTCCGCGCGCGCCGACGCAAACGCGAAAACCGAAACCAGACCGAAAAAAACGAGAAGTGCTCGTCGCATGGCTTTCCCCCTTGGGCGCGCATCGGCTGTACCGGAAACGCGCGATCTGTTTTTTGATCGAATGTCCCATGTTATCTTAACGGAGCTTGCGCCTCGGACACAATTGGGGAAAACGAAGCGGACGTGGGCAACACCCCACCGACAAGGGCCTCTTTTACGGCTTCGCGCCCAGTTCCTTCAGGGCTTCCACGGCCTGTTTCATCCCCGGGCGCAGCTTGAGAGTCTCCCGGTAGTCTGCGATCGCGCCGTCCTTGTCGCCGCTGTCGGCCCGCGCAATGGCGCGGTTGTAGAATGCTCCGGCGTAGTGCGGTTCTAGCCTCACCGCCTCGTCGTAGTCGGCAATCGCGCGCTGGTAGTCCTTCTTGTCGCTATAGGCGTTGCCGCGGTTGTTGTAGGCCGTCGCGAAATTCGGCTTGAGCCTGAGGGCTTCGTCGTGGTCGGCAATCGCAGCGTCGATCTGGCCGAGTCCACGATGTGCGTTGCCGCGGCCGGTATAGGCGTCGGCCGAATTTGGGTTATAGCGCAGCGATTCCGAGAAGTCCGCGAGCGCAAGATCGAATTTCCCAAGGCGCCGATACATGCTCCCACGCTGGAGGAACGCGATGGCGCGACCTTCGTCGTCGCCGCCGCCGGATTTGATCAGCACGCTGCAGGCGGCAACGACTTGCTTGATCGCGCCCTCCGGCATGGTGATGCCGGCGGTGGGCATCATGCATCGCATGATCTCCTCCTGGCTCGGCGCTCGTCCAACCTGCGCAGCGCGCTTGTCGTCTTCGCCCGCCGCGATCTTTTTCAACATCTCGACCGCTGGCGGATAGTCCGGCGCTATCTCGAGCGCCTTCCGGATCGAAGCAATGCCGGCCGCACGATCGCCCAGCGCATCGAGTTCCTGACCACGGTTGACATAGCCCAACGGATGCTTGGGATCGAGGCGGATCGCCTCATTGTAGTCGGCAAGCGCGCGCCGATGCTCATTGAGAAAGCCGAGCGCGACGCCGCGATTCAGATGCACGCCGCTGTCGTTAGGGTCGAGACGGATCGCCTCATCCAAGTCGGCGAGCGCGCCCTTCGGATCCTTGGTCATCAGCCGAACCTGGCCCCGGCCCTTCCAGCCGCCGGCGTTGGTCGGCGCCAGCTTGATCGCCTGCGAATAATCGGCAGCGGCGGCCTGCATGTCGCCCATATTCCGCAACGCATCGCCCCGATTGAGCAAGGTGCCGACATCATCGCCTACGAGCTTGAGATGTTCGTTATAGTCGGTGATCGCCTGCGCCTCGTCGCCCTTGCGATGGTAGACATAGCCACGCACGCCATAGATCGCGGCGCCCGCCTGCGGGCGCAGCTGCAACACCTTGTCGTAGTCGGCGATGGCCTGATCATAGCGGTCAAGATGGAGCGCGGCGCCGCCGCGCGCAAAGTAGGCGGCGGGGCAAGCCGGGTCGAGCTCGACCGCGTGATTGGCATCGGCGATCGCGCGATCGCGATCGCGGACGACGGTCCAGAAATTGGCACGGTTGGCGAAGGCCTGGGCGAAGTTCGGATCGATCTCAATGGCGCGATCCAGATCCTTCTTGGCGTCACCCAGTTGACGCTGCTGCGTGCGGGTCAAGCCGCGATCAGCAAAACCGATCGCTTCGGGGGAAGCGTTCGCCCTCCCGCATAGTTTCCCCTCATTGTCCTGACTCTGAGCGGCCACAGGCGCAGCGCCCATGGCGACCATGACTGCTGCGATACCAGCCACAACTAGCCGGTTGATCGATCGGGGTCGGCTCCCGGGCACGGTCCCTGCACTTCGCTCCACGGCTCATCCTCCTGCGGCCATGATTGGTCGCGGTCGCAGGTCGCTTGGTTCACGCGGGGCGGGTTAGGCGAAGCCGTAACCCGCCAATGAACTAAATGAATTGTTGGGGCTTACGCCACGCAATCCGCGCCACGCCCGCGCGCCAACTTTCATCACGCCAGACGATCTCGACCGTCTGGCGTCGGTGAGTCCATGGCAACAATTCACATGCTGAAAACCGTGCACGGTCGTTAGCCGCAGCCTTTCACCTCCCAACCACCGACGACGCCTCGACCGACGCTTGCGGTCTCAAGACCGATGGCGATCCGCTACCGTGGGCTGCCGTCACACGCTTCGCTCGCAAAGATTTAACTACGCGCCGAGGTTCCCAACCCAAGCGGGCTGCACTACTCTTCCCACGCCCGCAAGGCCTCGAAAAATTCCCAGCGGCCCACTGGTCCCGGGAGGACACTCATGAACCAAAAATTCTCGCTGAACGTCAACGGCAAGGTGCATTCGGTCGACGCCGATCCCGACATGCCGCTGCTCTACGCGTTGCGTGACGATCTCGGTCTCAACAATCCGCATTTCGGTTGCGGGCTCGCGCAGTGCGGCGCCTGCACCGTGCACCTCGATGGTCAACCGATCCGCTCCTGCATCACGCCGGTGTCGTCCGTCGGTGATGCCAAAGTGGTGACGCTTGCCGGCCTTGGAACGCCGGAGAAGCCACATCCACTGCAGACCGCCTACGTCGAGGAGCAAGTGCCGCAATGTGGCTATTGCATCAACGGCTGGATCATGACCGCCGCCGCGTTCCTGCGCGACAAGAAGAAGCCGAGCGAGGCCGAGATCAAGGAGGCGCTCACCGGCCTCAAGTGTCGCTGCGGCACCCACATGAGCATCCTGCGCGCGGTGAAGCGCGCGGCCGAGATGATCGGTTAGGGGAGGCGACAATGACGAAATTCGAAAAATCCGCTGCGTTTTCCCGCCGCGCCGTACTCAAGGCCGGCGGCGCCATCGTCGTCTCGATCGGCATGCCGGTCGGCGTCGATACGCTGCTAGGAATCAATCAGGCGTTAGCGCAAGGCGCACGCCCATCGCTGGTGCCGAGCGAGCTCGCCTCCTTCATCGCCATCAATGCCGACGGCAGCGTCTCGGCTTTCTTCGGCAAGATGGACATGGGCCAAGGCCTGTTCGTCGCCATCGGGCAGATCGTTGCCGAAGAGCTCGACGTACCATTTAACCGCGTCAAGGTTCACATGGGCGACACCGCGACGAGCGTGAACCAAGGCGGCGCCTCCGGTTCGACCGGAATCCAATTGGGCGGCAAGCAGATGCGCGTGGCGGCAGCCGAGGCGCGCCGCGTGCTTGTCGACATGGGCGCGGAAAAGCTCGGGCTTCCCGCGGATCAGCTCATCGTTGTGGATGGCGTCGTGCTGGCGAAGAGCGACCCGTCGAAGAAAGTCAGCTACGCCGAGCTGATCGGCGGCCGCTATTTCAATGTCCAGCTCGACTGGAACAAGCAATACGGCAACACGCTTTATGCGCCAGGCAAGGCGCAGCCGAAGGATTTTCGCGAGCACAAGATCGTGGGACAGCCGATCAAGCGCGAGGACATCGCGCCGAAAGTCTTTTGCCAAGAGGACTTCTGCACCGACATCAAGGTGCCGGGCATGCTGCACGGCCGCGTGATCCGGCCGAAGGTTGCCGGCGCCGCACCAACGAAAGTCGATGAGAGCTCGATCAAGGACATCCCCGGCGCCAAGGTCGTTTGGCAGAAGGGATTCATCGGCGTTGTCGCGGAGAAGGAATGGGACGCGATCAACGCCGCGCAGAAGCTCAAGGTCGAGTGGTCGAACGCAAACCCGCCGTTCCCCGAGCAGGCTTCGCTCTATGACCACATCCGCAAGGCCGACGTGCGCAAGCGGACGGTTGAAAAGGAAAACGGCAACGTCGACGACGCCTTCAAGACCGCCGCCAAGGTGATCGAGGCCGAATACGAATGGCCGTTCCAGTCGCACGCCAGCATGGGACCGGCCTGCGCCTTGGTCGAGATCAAGGATGGAAAGGTCACTTGCTGGACCGGGTCGCAGAAATCTCACTTCGTGCGCGAAGGTCTTGCCGACACGCTCAAGATTCCGGTCGAGGATATCCATGCGATCTGGGTGCCCGGCCCCGGCTCCTACGGCCGCAATGATGCCGACGATGTCGCGGTCGATGCCGGAATCATGGCGCAGGCGACGGGACGGCCCGTGCGCGTGCAGTATATGCGCGATCAGGGGACCGGCTGGGATCCAAAGGGACCGGCCTCCGTGCACCGCGCTCGCGCGGCAATCGACACCGCGGGCAACGTCATCGCCTATGAGTTCACGAGCAAGGGCTTCTCGCGCATCGACGTCAATACCAACGGCGGCAAGGCCCACGACACCATCGGTGGACAATTGCTCGACGTGCCCTTGAAGTCTGGAGATGGCTTCGGTGTTCCCGCCGAGTCCTACGCTTTCGACCACAAACGGCTCGCCTGGGAAACGATCCCACCTCTTCTGGATCGTGCTTCTCCGCTGCGGAGCGCGCATCTGCGCGACCCCGTGGGGCCGCAGATCCATTTCGCCAGCGAGAGCTTCATCGACGAAGTGGCGGCGGCGCTCAATCTCGATGCGATCGAGTTCCGCCTGCGGTACATCAAGGACGCGCGCGACACCGCCTTGATCAAGGCGGTAGCGGAAAAATCCGGCTGGCAGACGCGGCCGTCGCCGCGCAAGGACCAGACCGGCGCGAAAGTCTCCGGCCGTGGCATTGCCTACTCGCAGCGCAACGGCACACGCGTCGCGATCGTCGCCGAGGTCGACATCGACCGCTCCACCGGCAAGATCTGGGCGCGCAAGTTCACGGTCGCCCACGATTGCGGGCAGATCATCAATCCAGATGGTCTCACCAAGACGATCGAGGGCAACATCGTGCAGGGCGTGAGCCGCACGTTGTGGGAAGAGGTGAAGTTCGACAAGAAATCAGTGACGACAGTCGATTGGATCACCTACCCGATCCTCGACATCACGGAGACGCCGGAAAAGATCGATGTGGTGCTGCTCAACCATCCGGAGATGGCGCCGTCCGGCGCCGGCGAGCCCTCGATCCGGCCGCTGGCAGCTGCGATCGCCAATGCCATCTTCGACGCCACCGGCGTGCGGCTACGGCGGGTGCCGTTCTCCCCGGACAAGGTGAAGGCGGCGTTTAGCTGAAATCGAATACCAAACGACATCTGCGAAAGGCCGGCGCGGACGCCGGCCTTTCTCTTTCGATATAAGAGAGCAACTGCTCACGCCGCCTTGTGTCGCGCCCGCTCGGCGGCGTAGAGCTCAAACTCTTCCTTCAGCGCCCGCGCGATGCTCGGGCGCTGCTTCAAGCGCTCAAAATAAGCCTGCACGGCGGGCCATCGCTTCAGGTCGACCGGCGTTGCGATGTTCCAGTTGAGAACGGTGAACAGATAGGCGTCCGCGACACTGAACCGATCGAGCAGAAACTCCCGGTCCCGCAGATAGCCATCGAGGTAGGCGAGGCGGCCGTCGCCCTTTTCCAAGGCACGCGCCTTCCCCTGCTCCGGCATTTGCTTGTCAAACAAAGGTATGAACAGCGCCTTGTGCAGCTCGGTTCCGACGAAGCTGAGCCATTGCTGGAGGCGCGAGCGTGCCATGCCCGCTTGCGGGGCGAGACCGGGGAACCGATCGGCAATGTATTGCAGAATGGCGGCATTTTCTGTCAGCACCTCGCCGTCGTCGGTCCGGATCGTCGGCACCAGCCCAAGCGGATTGACGACGAGGAAGTCCTCGCCTTCGAGCGTGCGCTTGGTTTTCGCGTCCACCTCGATGAAATGGGCCGACGCGTTCGCCTCATAGAGCGCAATGCGCGAGGCCATCGAACAGGCAAGCGGCGAGAAGTAGAGATCCATGTCGCACTCTCCATCGTCGTTGATTTTTGTACCACATCGCATAAATTGATCGGATCGGGGGAGCGAGTCAAGGATTTTTTGCGATATGGTACAAAAAGAAGCGAACAAGGAGCCAAAGCGCCGAGGACGGCCGCGCGCGTATGATCCGACGGCGGCCATCCAGCAGGCGATCGAAGCCTTCTGGAAGACCGGCTATTCCGGCACCTCGCTCGATGACTTGTCCGCAGCGACTGGCATGAACCGGCCGAGCCTCTATGCCGCGTTCGGCGATAAGCATGCGCTCTATCTCAAAGCCCTGGACCACTATTGGGGGCTCGGCTTTGCCGCGATGGACGAGAAGCTCGCTTACGACAAGCCTGTGGCGGAGGCCTTGATGCAGGTCTATGACGGCGCGCTGGCGCTCTATTTCTCGGGCAAAGGGCGACCGCGCGGGTGCTTCGCGATCGGCACCGCGACGGCCGAGGCGGTGGAGGACCCAAGAATCCGCAGGGCGCTGAACGATGGGCTCAAGACCCTCGATGCGAAGTTCGAGGCACGCATTCGTCAAGCGCTCGAGGACGGCGAGATCAGGAGCGCCGCGGACCCCACGTTGCTCGCCATGCTGGCATCGGCGACGCTGCACACCATCGCCATCCGCGCGCGCGCCGGCACCCCGCGCGCCGAGCTGCGGGAATTGGCGCAGAAAACGGTTGGCGTGATTTGCGGTGACGTCGGAGGGCTTACGGTCACCGACCGATGATGGCGTTCGGCTCGTTCGCCGGCCCTTTCTTTGCGCCTCTTTCGTGGCTATACCGCTGCCGCATCACCGTCATGGCCGGGCCTCGTCCCGGCGATCCACGTCTTCAGCCAAAGACGCCAAGACGTGGTGCCCGGCATTGGCCGGGGCATGGATGAGGACCTTGGGGAGTGAAACGTGACCGCACTTGAATGCGCAGTGATCGGAACCGGCTGGTGCGGGGGCATCCGCTCAGAGACCTTGTCGCGCTCGGCGCTG
>Ga0066903_100003384_pt1 | contig 13006 bp, 12 predicted proteins | sample PanSoiMetaGPlot1_FD_67491 | JGI IMG/M metagenome (GOLD analysis project Ga0066903, IMG submission 67491) | Tropical forest soil microbial communities from Panama analyzed to predict greenhouse gas emissions - Panama Soil - Plot 1 (version 2) | ecosystem: Environmental > Terrestrial > Soil >... | reverse complement strand
GGCCGGCTGAACACGATCTCCGGCCAGCCGCTGAACCTGCGTGACCTGCCGCCGGGCTGCCGCTTCGCCCCCCGGTGCCCGTACGTCCACGACCGCTGCCTCCCGGCGCCGCCCCGGCTGCTCCTCGTCCAGGGCCGGCTGGTCCGGTGCGTCCTCCACGAGGACCAGTCGTGACGGACGTCATGGCCGTGCACGGGCTGGTCAAGCGCTTCCACGCGCCCTGGGGCAGCCGGTCCGGGGCCATCACGGCGGTGGACGGCGTCAGCCTGCACGTCGCACGCGGGGAGACGCTCGGCCTGGTGGGGGAGTCGGGCAGCGGCAAGTCGACGGTGGGCCGTCTCATGCTCCGGCTGCTGGAACCGGACTGCGGCGAGGTTCGGTTCGAGGGACGCGACCTGACCGCGCTGTCCGGCCGCGACCTGCGGCGGCTGCGGCCCCGGATGCAGATCGTCTTCCAGAACCCGTACAGCGCGCTCAACCCGCGCATGCGCGTGCGCGACATCATCGGTTTCAACCTCCGCGCGGCGCACCCCTCGGCCTCCGAGCGGCGAAACCGGGTCGCTGAGGTGCTGCAGCTCGTCGGCCTGGACGCGGACATCCTCGGCCGCCACCCGCACCAGCTCAGCGGCGGCCAGGCGCAGCGGGTCGGGATCGCACGGGCGCTCGTCTCGGGGCCGACGTTCCTGGTCGCGGACGAGCCCGTGTCGGCACTCGACCTCTCGGTACAGGCCGAGATCCTGAACCTGTTCGGCGACCTGCAGCGGCGGCTGGAGCTCGCCTGCGTCTTCATCTCGCACAACCTGCAGGTGGTCCGTCACGTCGCGCACCGCGTGGCGGTGATGCACGCCGGCCGGATCGTCGAGCTGGGCCCTCGCGAGGCCATCTACGAGCGGGCGCAGCATCCCTACACGCGCCTGCTGCTGTCAGCCGTGCCGACGGGCTCGGCTCGCGCGGGCGAGACCGCCGGCCGCCCCGATCGCCAGCTGCTCAAGGAGGAGCTGCGCGCGCTCGACCCCGCGGCACCCCTGCGCGAGGTGGCTCCCGGACACCTCGTCGCCATCGCCGCCGCCGCGTCGAGCCCGGTCGCACCCGGCGCGGCCTCGGCCGCGGCGCCTGTGGCGCGACCGGCAGGACGCGCACAGGAGAGCACAGACGCATGAGGCATCCACGAAAGGAGGTTGAACCCGGATGAGCAGCACCGTTGAGCGCGGGTCGACCGTCGAGAAGCTGGCACGGCTGGAGCAGATCCTGGACCGCCGGAACCTGGACGGAGCGGTGGTGTGTTCGTATCAGAACGTGTCCTACTTCGGCGGCACCTACCTGATGACGCAGATCTCCCTGCCGGACCGCCTCGCGTTCCTGGTCCAGCCCAGGGGAAAGCCGCCGACGCTGGTCGTGTGCGGCATCGAGACCCGCCAGGTCCGGGAGCAGACCGACATCGAGGACCTGCGGGACTACGTCGAGTTCGTGGACAACCCGACCGAGGTGCTGGCGCACGTCCTGGAGGAGCGCGGCATCGCCGGCGGCTCCATCGGCGTCGACGCGCGGCGCCTGTCCCTCGCGTCGGGGGACCTGCTGAAGGAACGCCTTCGCGGTGTGGAGCTGGTCTCGATCGACGACGACATCGAGCTGACCCAGGCCGTGAAGGACCGGTGGGAGATCGACACCCTGGAGGTCGCGGCCAGGGCCACGCTCGCGGCGGCCGAGGAGACGGCCGCGGAGCTGCGGGCCGGCTGCACCGAACGCGACTTCTCGACCACCGTCTTCCTGAAGCTCATGCAAAAGGGGGGCGCACCGCTCTTCCTGGTCTTCGCGTCCGCCGAGCGGACCATGCAGGCCCACCCGGAGTCCACCGACCGCCCACTGGAGCCGGGCCAGCTCTGGCGGATCGACTTCGGCGCCCGCTTCCAGGAGGTGATCAACTCGGACCTGGCCAGGACCGGCGTCGTCGGCGACCCCAGCCCCGAGCAGGCGGCGACGCTCGCCGCACTGCGCGCGACGCAGGACGCCGGGTTCCGCGCGATCGAGCCTGGCCGGCCGGCTCGCGACGTCTTCAACGCCGTCAGGGACGAGTTCAAGCGACAGGGCCTGCCGTTCGGCATGCCCCACATCGGGCACGGGATGGGCATCGGGCTGCACGAGTTCCCGATCCTGGAACCGGGCAACGACATCCGGCTCGAGGCCGGGATGGTTCTGAACATCGAGCCGATGGTGGTGCTGGAGTCGCGCAGGGAGGCGTACCACACTGAGGACCTCGCCGAGGTGACGCCGAACGGCGCCCGGCTCCTCACCCCGCCGCAGGAAGCGCTGCTGCAGGTGCGCGAATGAGACCCGACGAGGTGGACGCCGCCGTGGTCAGGAGGCTCGCAGCCGTGGCCGGCATCTCCGTGCCGGACGAGGACGTAGAGCCCCTCGTCGGAGCGCTGCGCAACCACCTGACGGGGATGGCGCTTCTGGACACGCTGGATCTGGACGAGTACGACCCGATCGTCACGTTCGACCCGAGATGGACGTGAGCGAGCTCTGGGCGCTCACCTTGCGCCAGGCGGCGGACGGCCTGGCCCGCGGGGAGTTCTCGGCGGCCGACCTGCTGGAGTCGACGCTCGTGCGGCTCCACGATACGGAGGGGGCCGTCCACGCCTACGTGACGTTGATGGCGGACTCCGCGCGGGCGGAGGCCGCCGCGGCCGATGCGGAGCTGCGGCGAGGCGCCTGGCGCGGACCACTGCACGGGATCCCGGTCGGGGTGAAGGACCTCTGCTACACACGGGGTACTCGTACTGAGGCCGGATCGCGGGTCCTGGAGGGGTTCGTCCCGGAGTACGACGCCACGGTCGTGGCTCGGATGCGGCAGGGCGGCGCGGTCATCGTCGGCAAGACGGTGACGCACGAGTTCGCTTACGGCCAGGACGTCCCGGCCACGCGCAACGCCTGGCACACGGCCTGCTATCCGGGCGGCTCCAGCGCCGGCTCTGGAGTCTCGGTCGCCATCGGCTCAGCCTTCGCCGCCATCGGCACCGACACCGGCGGCTCGATCCGCGTGCCTGCCTCGGTCAACGGCGTGGTCGGCCTGAAGCCGACCTATGGCCGGGTGAGCCGCTACGGCGTCATCCCGATGAGCCCGACCCTCGACAATGTGGGCCCACTCGCCCGCACCGCGGAGGACTGCGCGCTGATCCTCAGCGTCATCGCGGGCCGCGACACGCACGACCCGAGCTCGGCCGCCGAGCCGGTGCCCGACTACGCGCGGGAGCTGCGCGGCGGAATCGCCGGGCTGCGCCTCGGCCTCGTCCGTGATCACTTCTTCTCCGCCCGCGTGGTACCGGACGTCCGGGCGGCGTGCGAGGAGGCGGTGGAGGCATTGCGATCCCTCGGCGCCGAGATCGTGGACGTGCGGCTGCCCGAGCTGGGGGTCGCCGTGGCGATCGGGATGCCCATCCTGCTTGCCGACACCAGCGAGTGGCACCGGCGCTTCCTGCGGATGCGCGGTGAGCGGTACGTGCCCCAGACGCGTGTGATGCTCGAGCTGGGCGAGCTCGTGCTCGGGGCGCAGTACGTGACCGCCCAGCGGGCGCGGGCGATGCTGCGCGACCGGGTGCGAACGGCATTCGCGATGCACCGGCTGGACGCGCTGATCGGCCCCACCTTGCCCGCTACCACCATGCCGGTGGAGCAGCTCTCGGTCGACCTGGCGGGCGACGGCGAGACGGCGCTGTCGGCGTTCCTCCAACACTGTTTCATGGGCAACGTGCTGGGCATACCGGCACTCAGCTTTCCGTGCGGCTTCAGCCCAGCCGGCTTGCCGATCGGCTTCCAGGCCTACGGCCGGCCGTTCGAGGAGTCGACCCTGTTCCGCATCGCTCACACGTACCAGCAGGTCACCGACTGGCACACCAGACGCCCGCAGCCTCACCTCGCAAGGACGAGAGCGGTATGAACGAGCTCGCCGGCCTCTCCATCGCCGAGGCGTCGCGCCGCCTGAGCCGCCGCGAGGTCAGCTCGGCCGAGCTCGTCGATGCCGAACTCGCGCGGATCGCCGAGACCGAGCCGCTCGTCCACGCATACGCCCACGTGATGGAGGCCGGCGCGCGCGACCAGGCGCGGGCTGCCGACGCCGAGCTGGCGCGGGGTGGGTGGCGCGGCCCGCTCCACGGCATCCCGATCGCATACAAGGACCTCGTCTACACGGCGGCCGCCCCCACCGAGGCGGGCTCGCGGGTGCTCGAAGGCTGGATGGCTGGCTACGATGGGACCGTCCTCCGTCGGCTTCGTGACGCCGGCGCTGTCACGCTCGGCAAGACGCACACTCACGAGTTCGCGTACGGCGTGAACGTCCCTCCGACCCGAAATCCCTGGCGGCTGGACTGCTATCCGGGGGGCTCCAGCGCCGGCTCGGGCGTCTCGGTGGCGGTGCGCTCGGCGTTCGGCGCGATCGGCACGGACGGCGGGGGCTCGATCCGCTGTCCGGCAGCGGTCAACGGAGTGGTCGGCCTCAAGCCGACGACCGGACGGGTGAGCCGGCGCGGGGTGGTGCCGATGAGCTCGACCTTCGACAACGTCGGGCCACTGGCCCGCACGGTCCGAGACTGCGGGCTCCTCCTGTCCGCGATGGCCGGACACGACCCACTCGACCCGACCAGCCTGGACGAGCCCGTGCCCGATTTCACAGCTGGCATCGAGGCCGGGGTGCGCGGGCTGCGGCTGGGCGTCGAGCGTTCCTTCTTCCTCTCGGCGCGAGTGCACCCCGACGTATCGGCCTCGGTCGAGGCCGCCCTCGGCCTCCTGGCGACGGATGGCGCCGAGGTGGTCGAGGTCGCGATCCCCGAGCTGGAGTTCGCCGTGCCGGCGGCGATGCCTGCCCTCCTCGCGGACACATCGGCCTTTCACCGCAGGTGGCTTCGCGAGCACGCGCCGCGTTATGAGCCGCCCACGAGGGTGATGATCGAGCTGGGCGAGCTGATCCCGGCGACGCATTACATCACGGCGCAGCGGGCCCGGCGGCTGCTCCGGGACCGCTATCGCAGCGTCTTCGCCAGGTTCGGCCTGGACGCGCTGGTGGCGCCGACGCTGCCCGGACCGACCGTGCCGGTCGACAAACTCGCCCTGGACCTGACGGACGGCTCCGGCGAGTCGCCGGGCTCGTCCTACTTCCGGACCTGCGTCGCGGCAAATGTGGTCGGTGTGCCCGTCCTGAGCGTCCCCGGAGGCTTCACCTCGGATGGCCTGCCGATCGGGATCGCGCTGTGGGGCCGCCCGCTCCAGGAGGGTCTGCTGTTCAGGATCGCCCGCGCGTACGAGCACGAGCATGCCTGGCACGAGCGGGTGCCGTCATTCGAGGTTCCCAGGCCGCCGGCATAGGCAGCGGTCCCCAAAACGGTTCCTCAGCCGGGGCCACGCGCCGCCGGCGACCCGGTGAGAGGCAGGGCCGCTCTGCACCACGACCGCGCCCTCGCCCGCCACTTCTTGACAGCTATAGAGCCATACGGTTAAATAGCCGTAAGGTTCTATAGCAGATGCCGACCGATCGCCTGAGCAGCATCTTCTCGGCCCTCGCCGACCCCACCAGGCGCGCCATCCTGGCCCGCCTGGCCGACGGCGAGGCGTCGGTGGGGGAGCTGTCCGTGCCGTTCCAGATTTCGCAGCCGGCCATCTCGAAGCACCTCAAGGTGCTCGAGCGGGCGGGCCTGATCGCGAAGAGCACGCACGCGCAGTGGCGCCTCTGCCGGCTCGAGGCGGCCCCGCTGCGCGAGGTCGCGGACTGGATGGAGCGGTACCGGCGCTTCTGGGACGAGAGCTTCACCCGGCTCGACGAGCATCTGCGCCACATGCAGCGAGACAAGGAGCGGAACGAGCGATGAGTGCGGCCAACACGACACTCCAGATCACCACCCCGTCCGACCGCGAGATCGCGATGACACGGGCCTTCGACGCCCCGCGCGAGCTCGTCTTCGAGGCCTGGACCAACCCCGAGCACGTGCGTCACTGGTGGGGTCCCCGCGGCGCCACGATCGTGACCTGCGAGGCCGACGTCCGCCCCGGCGGCGTCTGGCGCTACGTGACGAGCAGCGACAGCGGCGAGGTGATTCCCCTCACGGGCGTCTATCAGGAGGTCACGCCCCCCGAACGCCTCGTCCACACCGAGATCTACGACGTCGAGCCCTTCAACCAGGGCGAGCCCCCCGTGACGACCGTGACGTTCACCGAGGAGGAGGGCCGCACGCTCGTCACCAGCGTCACTCTCTACCCAAGCCGCGACATCAGAGACGCCGTCCTGTCCGGCATGGACACCGGCGCCGCCGAGATCTACGACCGCTTCGACGAGTACCTCCGCGCGATGGGCTGAGAGGCCCGAGGAGGGCGACCGACGACGGCCGCCGGTCGCCCGCCTCCCGCTCCGCGGACGATTGTCAGCACCCAGCACCGGTACGCTCAGGTCAGCGGTGGGGTCGACTTGCTCAGGCTGAGCCGTGCCCGGTACGCGACGCGGTCGGCCGGGTAGACGGAGAAGCCGGTGATGATCGCCCGGCCGTCCGGCCGCGTGCACACCACCTCGCGGTGCAGCACCGTCGCGCCGCGCCGGCAGGACAGCCTGCGGGCCTCGACGGTGAGCGCGGGTCGTGCCCTGATCTCGAAGACCATCTCGCCCAGCGGAAACCCGCGCGAGCGCAGGAGCGCGAACAGCGCGGTCGTCTGCAGGTCCGAGCGGGTCACGCAGTCGCCGACCTCGCAGGGCATCCACCGGACGTCCCAGCTCAGCGGCAGGCCGTCGGCCATCCGCAGCCGCTCCACGTACGTCAGAGGTGCACCGGTCGGAACCCGGAACTGCTCGGCCTGCGCGGGGGGCGCGGGCCGACGGCCAAACGTCGGCACGTTCATCTCGATCCGGAAGCCCTGCGCGGCCCAGCGTGCCAGGAAGTCATCCTCCGCCGTCGCCCCTACGTCCTCGAGGATGCGGACGACCGCGAACGTTCCTTTGGAGCGGTACCGGACCACGAGGCCGGCGGTCACCAGCGTGTTGAAGGCCTGGCGCACGGTCATGCGGCTCACGCCGAACTGCTGCGCCAGCTCCACTTCGGTCGGCAGCGCCGCCGCGCGGCCGCCGCCCGCCGCGATCAGCTCGCGAAGGTGCCGCTCGATCCTCCGGTGGGCCGGCTCGGCCGCTGTCACGACCGCACGAGTATCGGCCACCCGCATCTTCGGGTGCATCTGCTATGTATAGACATTAGCTTGAGCTCTCGAGACGGTGCGGCCCCCGAGTTGAGTGATCCCGACGTGGAAGCCCGCTCTCGAGAGCTCCTCGACCGCTGCGTCGGCGAGAACCTCGACCAGCTGACGCTCATGGACATGCGCGGCGACGGCGTGTCGCGCGCTCTCTACAACGCGGCCCGAGGTGGGTCCGAGTCGCCTCTCAGCCTCAGTGCCGCCCGCACGCTTCTCTCCGCGCTTCCCCGTGGCGGCACGGCCCTGCTCCTCACCGGCTTTCGCGTGCCGCCCTGGGGCGCTCCCGAGACCGACGGTCTCATCGGCAGCGCCGTTCTCGCAGCGGCGCTCGACCGGGTCGCGGACGCGTCGATCGTCTGCGTGGCCGAGCCGGAGGTGACCGGCGCGCTGACCGCGGCAATGCGGGCGGCCGGGCTCGCCGTGACCGGCCAACTGGGCGCGGCGTCCCACCTGCCGCATGCCGCGACGGTGCTCGCCTACCCGGGCGTCGAGGCGGTCCCGGCCGCGGCCGGGCAGGCGTACGCCGACCGCATCTCTCCCTCCGTTTGCGCAGCCGTCGAACGGCCCGGCCGCAACGAGATGGGTCACTACCACTTCGCACTGGGGCGCGACGTCAGCGACTGGATCGCCCCCGTCGACGACCTCTATGACGAGGTCCGGCGGCGAGGCATTCCCACGGTCGCCGTCGGCGACTTCGGGAACGAGCTGGGCATGGGAGCCATCGCCGACGCGGTGAGGCGGGAGACGCCCGCCGGCGCCGATTGCGGCTGCGGCTGCGGGGGTGGTGTCGCCTGCCTGAGCCCGGCGGACGTCACCGTCGCGTGCAGCGTCTCCGACTGGGGCGCGTACGCAATCGCGGCTTGCCTGAGCCACCTGCGACGCCGTGACGCGGGCGCACTGGTGAGCGAAGACGTGTACCGCCGGATCTGCAATGCGGTCGTCGGGGCCGGGGCGATCGACGGCTCCTCGAACCTCGCCATCCCTCACGTGGACGGTGTCGACCAGGACTACAACGGACGGCTCGTCGAGATGATGAGGGCCGTCGTGTCGTACCCCAACCGGTCCCCGGTCCACGCGCGTCCTCGTATGCACCGCGCCGCGAGGCTCCATACGGCGGGACCGTCGGCATGACCACGTCGATCGACGTCGATGCGGTCCACCGGCACCTCGACGCGACCTTCGACGAGAGTCTCGAGATGCTCCGACGATATGTGCGCCAGCCCAGCGTGAGCATCGAGGGACTCGGCGTACGCGAGTGCGCCGAGCTCGTGGCCGAGCACTACCGATGGCTCGGATGCCACGAGGTCGAGGTCGTCGAGACCGAGACCTACCCGGCCGTGTGGGCCTACTACGACGCAGGCGCGCCCACCACGATCGTCAACTACAACATGTACGACGTGCGGCCCGCCGGCGACCCGGCTGACTGGACACACGACCCGTTCGGCGCGGTAGTGGAGCCGCGCGGCGCCGTCCCCGCCGTGCTGTACGGCAGGGGTGCGTGCGTGCCCAAGGGGCCCGACATCGCCTGGCTGTCGGCGCTCAGCTCGATCCGCGCCGTGCATGGCGACCTGCCCGTCAATATCGCGTTCCTCGCCGAGGGCGACGAGATTCTGGGGAGTCCCTCGTACTCGGGCCTGATCGATCGGTTCGCGGACCGGCTCGCCGGCGCTGCCGGCTGCGTGTACCTCCGGGCCGGCCAGGCCGCCGATGGCGAGCTGCCGCTGGTCCTCGGTTACAAGGCGTTCCTCACCATCGAGCTGCGCGTGAGCGGGAGGCGATGGGGTCGCGGACCCGTCGACGCGGCCGCGCACAGCGCGACGGCCTCGATCGTGGACGGGCCGGCGTGGCGGCTAGCCAGGGCGCTCTCGACGCTGCAGGACGAGGAGGGCCGGATCACGATCCAGGGGTGGCCGGACGAAGCCGGCGGGACGGAGGTCGACGGACCGGACCGCGCGCTCGTGGATGAGCTGCTCCGCCACTTCGAGGGCCGCGACTGGAGCGCCGTCATCCCCGGCCTCACGGGTGCCGGCGTGAAGACGTTCGCGCACGGGCTGGAGGGACCGGCGGTCCTCTTCGGCTACCTGTACGGGTCGAGCCTGAACATCCAGGGCCTGCGGGCCGGCTACACGGGGCCCGGGACGCGCACCTACACGGTACCGGCGGAGGCGACCGCCCTGCTCGACGCGCGCCTGGTCACCGAGCGCGATCCGGAGCGGCTGGTGGCGGACCTGCGCGCACACCTCGACGCACACGGGTTCGCGGACATCGAGCTCACGGTGAAGAGCGCCTATCCGGCGTGTCGGACGGATCCGGACGCCAGCCTCGTCCGGTCCTTCCTGCGGGCCGCCCGGCGTGCCGGCGGCAAACCGGTGGTGTGGCCCCTGCAGGGGTACGGCGGACCGTGGGCGATCCTCGCACGCCGGTTCGGGCTTCCCCTGGTGTTCGCGACCGGCATCGGCCACGGGGCAAACGTCGGCCTCTCGGACGAGTACCTGGTGGTGGACGGGGGCGGGATGCTCCCGGGCCTGCGCGAGATGCAGCGCTTCTGCGTGGACTTCGTGCTCGACTTCGCCGGCTGACCACCTACCGGCTGGAGCCACCACGCGCCGAGCGTGCCATGTCCGGCAGCACCCCGCGCCCCCGTGCCGTCCGGGCGGCGGCCACGAACGCCGCCACCTCGTCAGAACGGTCGTCTCGCCGCCAGCCGATGCACATCGCCACCCAGGCCGAGCCGTCCGCAAGCGGCCGGTAGACGACGTCGTGACGCCGGACGTGGCGGAGCGTTTCCGGGACCAGCGAGATGCCCAGGCCGGCCGCGACCAGCCCGACGATGGTGTGACCCTCGCTGGCCTCCTCCGCGATGAGCGGCCGGAACCCGGCCCCTCGGAACAGGCCCATGAGCAGGTCGTGCAGGCCCGGGGCGACCGACCGCTGGAAGAAGACGAACGGCACGCCGCGGAGATCGTGGGCGGCCACCTCCTCCAGCCGACGCAGCGGGTGGTCGTTCGGCATGACCACGACGAGGCGCTCACGGCCGATCTCCTCCATCACGAGGTGCGGACCACCCCGTGTCGGCCGCAGCAGGCCGAGGTGGAGGGTGCCGCGCTGGAGGGCCTCGACCTGCTGCCCCGAGCTCAGCTCCCTCATCCGGACGTGGACGTCGGGCCGTTCCTGACGGAACTGTCGCAGGAGCTGCGGAACGTAGCCGTAGAGCGACGAGTCCACGAAGCCGAGCTCGAGCGGGCCGCCGGGCCGGTCCCCAACCTGGCGTGCCACCCGTGCCGCGCGCTCCGATTGGGCGACCGCCTTCCTCGCCTCCACCAGGAAGGCCTCGCCGGCCGTCGTCAGCTCCACGTGGCGACTGGTGCGCCGCAGAAGCGGCGTCCGCAGCTCACGTTCGAGCTGGCGGATCTGTTGACTCAGAGGCGGTTGCGCGATGTGCAGGCGTGCGGCCGCGCGGGTGAAGTGCAGTTCTTCCGCAACGGCGATGAAGTACCGAAGCTGTCGAAGCTCCATCCATCGATACCTAATTCATCTGAATATCAAAGCAATTATATATTGGACGTCTTGCCACTTCAGACATAGATTTGTCTAGACATAACGCCGCACGGGAAGGGAGCAGCGGATGGAGTTGGTGGAGCACGTTCCAGGGGCCCAGGCCAAGCAGGCCGATGGCCGAATCCCGGCGATCGCCGACTACGTGGACCGTCTGGTGACCGTGGAGATGCGCAACCGCGGGATGCCAGGCGGCAAGATCGCCCCGCTGTATGACGCAGCCCGCGCGGAGGGCGGTGGGCAGCCGCTGGCGTTCCGGGCGGCGGCAGGCCTCATCGCGAACGCGGGGCGCGGCAGCAACGTCCTCATCGTGACGGGGGCCGGTTCGGGGCCGCTGATCCCGTACGGCGAGAACGACGGACCCGTCGGAGCCGCGGTGCTGGCAAGGGCGCTGCACCGCGGTCTCGGATGCACGCCGGTGCTGGTCTGCGAGGAGCACCACGGCGGCCCGATCGCGGCTTCGTGCGAGGCGATTGGCGTGGGTGTGCGTACGCTCGAGCACGCGACGACCTTGAAGGTCGGCGGGGCGGTGGTCACCGCTCCGGTGCGCCAGGAGGAGATCGACGACTGGGCGCGCGACCTGCTCGACCGGCTGCAGCCCACCGCGATCGTGGCTATCGAGCGGCTCGGCCCCAACTCGAAGGGGATCGTGCACGGTGCGACCGGCATCGCCGGCTGGGACCCGCTCGTCGACCTGGCGCCGCTGTTCGCTGCGGCCGCCGACCGCGGAATCTTCTCCGTGGGCATCGGCGACGCCGGGAACGAGATCGGGTTCGGCCGCATCGCCGACGACGTGCGCCGCATCCAGCCCCACGGCGCTGTCTGCCGGTGCGAGTGCGGCGCGGGCATGGCCACGGTCGTGCCGACGGACGTACTGGTCGTGGCGGCCGTCTCGAACTGGGGGGCGTACGGCATCGAGGCATGCCTCGCCACGCTGCTGGAGCGTCCGGACCTCCAGCACACGCCGGAGGAGGCGGAGCGCGTCATCCTCCGCTGCCTGCATGCCGGGGGACTCGAGGCGATGTTCTGCACGCAGCGGTTCTTCGTAGACGGGATCGCAGGGGAGATCTCCGTCAGCATCGTGCAGCTCCTGAGGGAGATGGTCCGCATCCACCTCGAGGTGCCGGACGCGGGTGTCATCCATTAGCGCGTGCCGGGGGGCACGACCTTTCACCGCAAGGAGGCTGAGCGTATGAGCGACGTTGTCAGTGACGACTCGCAGGTCGTCCAACCGGCGGGTGGGCTGACGGGACTCATGGCCGGCGGCTCCGCCGCCCTCATCCTGGTGCAGGCCGGCTGGGTCTTCGCCGGGATGGACTACACGATCTACAGCTCCGCGCTGCCCCTGATTCTCGCGGACCTGAAGATCAGCATCCTGACCGGCGGCATCATCTTCTTCCTATCGCTGCAGGGCACGTGGGTCGGGAGCCTCGTGGTGCCGATCGTCGCGGACTACCTCGGGCGCCGCCGCGTGATGATGGGCAACATCCTGCTGTACGCCCTCACGACCGGTGCGGTCGCGTTCGCGGCCACGAACTGGTATCTGACGCTGGCGCGGTTCCTCGTGAACTTCGGCATCGGCGCCGAGCAGCCCGTGGGCGCCACCTACATCTCCGAGCGCTGGAACCCGAAGACCCGGGCCAGGGCGATGGGCTTCATGCAGAGCGGCTTTGCGATCGGCCTGCTGCTGGCGTCGCTGCTGCTCGCCACCGTCGGCGCGGCCTACGGCTGGCGCGTCCTCTTCCTCATCGGCGCGCTGCCGGCGCTGCTCGTGGTCGGGTTCCGGTTCTGGCTGCCCGAATCGAAGGTGTGGGAGGAGCATCGCGAGCTGGTCAGGGCCGGGAAGGTCAAGGAGGAGCAGCGCGGCTTCTCGCTGGCGCAGCTGTTCACCCCCAGCCTGCGCAAGGCGACGCTCGTCGGGACCATCCTGCTGCTGGCCGGCAACGCCGCCGGCGGGGGCATCCTCGCCTGGGCGCCGACTTTTCTGAAGATCTCGCGCGGGCTGGACATCAGCTCGGTCGGCTGGTTCGGCGTCGTCGAGGCGCTGGGCCTGCTCGTGGGCTACAACCTCGCCGGCGTGGTCTCCGACTGGACCAGCCGGCGAGTGTCTCTGATGCTGGCCTTCGCGCTCGGCATCGTGTCCCTGATCGCCTTCGGGGTGGTCACGAACCTGGCGCTCCTGGCGGTGGCCATCTTCCTGGTCGGCGCGTCGCTGGGCGGCCAGTTCGGC
>Ga0066903_100003383_pt1 | contig 13007 bp, 23 predicted proteins | sample PanSoiMetaGPlot1_FD_67491 | JGI IMG/M metagenome (GOLD analysis project Ga0066903, IMG submission 67491) | Tropical forest soil microbial communities from Panama analyzed to predict greenhouse gas emissions - Panama Soil - Plot 1 (version 2) | ecosystem: Environmental > Terrestrial > Soil >... | reverse complement strand
GCACGTGCTTGCGATGGAACGCATACCGCGCACCCGCCTCGGCCTTCGGCCACTCCACCACGCGACCAAACTCGTCGCGTATCTCGCGCTTGTCCTCGCGCACCTTGAGATCGTGCGCCGCCGCATGCGCCAGCGATCCCGGCGCAAGCTCCATTAGCTTAGTCCCGTGATCGATCAGCAGCACGTGACGCGTCATCGACGTGCCTCCGCATCGATTGCAGCCATCTGCCGCTTGCACTCGTCGATCAGCTCCTTGGCGAACGCCTCCAGCTTGGCCAGCGCGTTCAAGTCCGCTTCCGCCTCGCCCAGGCGGCGCTCAGCCTCGCGACGGCGCGCATCGATCACGCGATGAACGCCCATGTAACCTGCTAATTGCTCAGACATCGCTCTCCGACGATCAAATTCCGACATCGACTTCTCCTGGATCGTCACGACGGGTGGCACACCGTGAGCTAGGGTTTCAGGCTATGTCAGGTGCCAATCCCGTCGTGACGAAACTCATTCCTCCGCCTCCCCGTAGCGAACATCCTTCTTCCAGCGCTCAACCTCGGCGGCGTAGCGGTCAAGCTCCTTGGTCGGAATGAATCCGAAGCCGCCCCACCGCTCCACCAACACCTGCAGGCTCGGCGGCGGGCGAAGCTTGCGCGGCTTGATCTCGGCCATCAGCTTCGTTTCCCCATGCATCCCATCCTTCGAACCGCTCGCGCGCAAACAATTCGATGCGCGGCAGCGTCGGGAACATCTCCTCGATCATTTCGCGGAAGGTGAAGGGCTTGGCGCTGTGCGCGCCACGCGGCGCTTTGATCAACGACTCATATTGCTCACCTGGAGCAGGCGCAGGTATTGAGCCGCGTGTGCCAACCAAAAGCAGTTCGTGCTTGTTTCGATTCCAATAACCGGTCCCGATCTTGTCCTTTTCCCAAACGAAATGGGATTTGTAGACAAAGCCCCAGGCAAGCAAAACCTCCAACGCTTCAAGTAGCATCGGTGAGGTCGCCCATAGGAAAAGCACCGCATCATCGGCGGCTGGAACTTCCAGCGCCCGGATCGCAGCCGTGTCCATCGTCGGATAGTGATTGTCGGCAGCACGATCCATGCCGGTCTCAACGCTGTACGGCTTGAAGCTCCAAGGGGGATCGGCATACACGACGCCATATCGTTTGAGCGGCAGTGCAAGCTGCTTTGCGCCGAGCGCCACTTCACGGTCGGCGCGACGCTGTGCCTTATCGCCCTGGCGCTCGGTCGCCGCCGCAGCAGCACGTATCTTTTCGTCGGCCGCAAGCGCTGCGACAGCGTCAATTGGTGCGGGATTTCCCGCGCCCTTGTCGTCATGGCCGCTTATTTCTTGAGCCTCTTGACCGGCCCGTGCGGGATTTCCCGCACGACGATCGTCTCGAACCGTTGACTCGTCGATACCGACAATTTGAGCGATCGACCGATTGCTTTCGCCCTGCGTCGCAAGCTCCATGACAGCTTCACGCCGCTCGGCGATCGAGTACCGGATGTAACCGCCAAGGCGACCATTTACCCATTCCTCGACAGTGAGTCCGAGCGCCTTCGGAACACTAAGCTTCTTTGCCAGCGCAACCTGCCGCCATGACCCGGCAACAATCTGCGCAAGGCCCTGGGTGAATTCCTCGGCATCATCCCTGTTCATCGCTGTTCTACCTTGCGCACAGCTACCAGCGCTTCCTGGATTGTTGCTTCAGCCATTTCGAGAGCTATGCGAGCGCGCCAATACATGTTTTTTGATTTGAATAGCTCATAGGGTGATGGATACGGACCAGGAGGCGGCAGTTCATCAACCGGCGCAGCCTTTACATTAGGATAAAGCTGCCCAGTGTTAATCTCAGAAACCCGCCCCCCATTGATCAAAAAGCACGCTGCTATATCGCTCTGCTTATCTCCACGCGCCAACATACCTTTGACCAGCGAAGCAATGTGCTCGTCGAGACGGCTGAAGTCTGAATCTACACGCGTCGTTCTGATGTGTTCGTTCATTTTCCTCTCCCTGCAAATAACGGCTCATGCCTTCTTGTGATTTGCGGCGCGACCAAGCTGCACCCATAGAGCCAGATGCCGGCCGCTTCCGCGGCGTTGTGATCCGGCGCGCTCCAGCCCAGTCGCTGACACAGCGCCACCGCCTGCGCCTTCGCCCGTTCTCCGCTGATGCGACCGACGCCCAAGAAATATTTCCGCCAGGCCGCGACCGGGGCGAACTCAACCGGGACTTTGTATGCGACCGCGAGCCCTGAAAAGATCGCGTGCAGACCATGCGCAATCACCGCGTTCGCATGGTTTTGCGCCGGCACGAGACCTTCGATGATGACTAATTCCGGCAACCCCTCGGCAAGCATGCCCGAGAACCACGTCACCGCGCGGCCGAAGATGTCGGCGTAATCGTCGAACTCGAGTTTGAGCGCGATCGTGGTCAGGATCGGTTTATCAGCAGGGCATCCGCGGGCGAACCCGGTCTTGGTTGCAGGGTCTAATGCCCATACCTCGCCGCCGCGATACCACACCGATCGCGCCTTTCGTCATGAATCAGCCGGCTGGTCGGAGATCGACGGGCCCGCGGCCCACCTTGTTCACGTCGCCATCGGGCTTGGCGCCCTTGGTGACGCGGTCGCCCTCGTCGATCGTGTCTTTAATGAGATCACCGAACCCACGCCGCCGAGCTGCCGCCGCACCGAGCGGGCCGAGCGTCTCGATCAGCTCCGAGTAAATCGCCGCGTCATCGACATCATCCATCGAGGCGGCGATCTTCTCCTGTTTTCTGGCAAGCTGGCGGTGCTTCACCACGCCTTTCAACGGACGCGGGCGAACTCCCGCCTCCTTCGCCTCGGTGTACACAGATTTAATTTGCTCACGCACCGCTTTGCATGAGGCCATATACGAGCCGCGGAGCGACTCGAGCTGCTCGTTGTGATCCTCGACACGCTTGAGAAACGGCGCGGCTTTGGTTTCGATTGCGTTATGTCCAACCATCGACATTGTCCTCCTCCTCGTTTGAAAGGTCTCGGGAGACGCCGAGGGCAAAGGCGCGTGGGATTTCACCCGATTTGTGGCCCTACGCCGCCTCCCGATCTTAGAACTGTCACCTTGGCCACCTCGCTCGCGATCACATCGGCGCGCCGCTGGATATCCTCATACGTCGCGCGCGAGCCGGTCGCTTGCTCCATCCAATCCAGCAGCCCGTCGAGCATCCCGAGAGCGCACGCGATCGTCGCCTGGCGGCCGTTCGCGAAGTCGTACTCGGTCAGCGTGTCGATCATTTGCGCCCCGCACTTCGCGCGCATGCGGGCGAGCTTGACCTCGTGCTCGATCGTCATCACCGACCTCGCCGTTTGCCGTTCGTGCGCCGCCGCGGGCGCTCCTCATTGGCGGGCATATTGGTGTCGAAAAATTCCATCAATCGGGTGTAGTTGCGCATCGAGAAGTTTCCGCCCGCGCGCACCTTGCCCAGGTACCGGGAATCGTTGACCGCCATCCGCGAGATCGTCGTGATCGCCAGCCCGGTCGCGCGGGCGTAGTCGTTCACCCGCTGGATCAGCGCACGGCGTACTTCCACCTCGGTGGGATAAGAGGGCATAGGAGCGGCCAGACGTTCGGTAATGCGAACAGACTATGACACTGCGTGGAAATATGTCAACGCGATGTCGGCCAGTCCACAGTCGCTAATCCCAAATGCGATCTTGCCTTCCGTGAACGCTTCGGGTAGACGAGTGGAAAATTTCACACGATAAAAAAGCCACCCACAGCAACGAAAACCCGATGCTATCGATCCTTGATCCAGCGCTCGTCGCAGCACGGGTGAGCGAGCGTCTCAGCCATTTTAGGATGTCAGCGTCCGAACTTTCGCGCCGCTCAAATATTAGCCGCAGTCGAATCAGCGAACTACTTGCCGGCAAGCGTAATCGACCCTCCCTCGGCGTCATCCTCTCTGTTGCCCGAGCACTAGAGTGCGACCTTGATTATCTCATCGGACTGTCGGACGATCCCAACACTTCGATCCCCGCGTTTTTCCTCCCCATCACCCACCGGGCCCACACCGGGACCTTCGTGCGTCCAATGCCAAGTATCGCGTTCACTAAGCTCGGCGCGCCGCGGTGCGAGTCCTACGCCGATCGGCCGCACTTTGCCGTCATCATCGACGACGAGACGATGAGCCGCAACGACCCCCCGCTCCCACGGGGTTTTGTTGCGCTCTGCGTTGACCTCGAAGGCCTGCCGGTCATGGATCGAGAGGACTATGTGGTCCAAGTGAGCGACGATGGCGGCAAGACGTTCGAGACGACGATCCGCCACGTGCGCCACGTGCCAGGCGGTACCGAGCTGTTGGCGTTCGGCGATCAGCCGGTCGAGCCCCGCCGCCTGGGCCACGTGCTCGACACCGACCGCACGAAGGACGTGTTCGCGATCGGGTTCGTGTACGGCACCCAGCACCTCAAGCCGCGCGCAGGAATACGTGGCGTTTCAGTGACGGGCGCGTGACAACATTGCGCAGGGTACCAGAGTACCCGGGAACTTCTTGCAGCTACAATCGAGATCGGGATGCGTTAGGCCGTTCGCACTAGGCGAATATCGCGTATTGAACGGCTCAACGTCCGGTTCATCGAACTAACCATCGGGCGCCATTGGAATTTCCGTGAGCAGAACTCCCACGGAGGATGAGACAAGGTTGCGACTCCCTCGTTGGTTGCCAATTCCTTTTTACTGTGGAACACCATGTCGCGGGACGTTTTTATTTTCCCGCAGCACCCATTCCCGATCGCGAACAATTCCTGTTGACGGATGGGAAAACGCCACATACGTTCCTGGGTACCACATCCTCTTTTCTGAAACCACGCCGGGTGCGAAGATGCCCGTCGAGCGGATCGCGATCATCACGCGTGAGCAATGGCTTGCGCTGCGCCAGAACGATGTGACGGCGAGCGCCGTCGGCGCGCTGTTCGGGGTGCACCCATACAGTACGCTGTTGGCGCTGTGGAATGAGAAGCGCGGCCTCGAACTCGATCCGCCAGACCAGGCTATTCTGGAGCGCGGCCAGTTGCTCGAACCGATCGCTGCTCACCAGGCAGGCAAGAAGAGACCGACGTGGATCATCACGAAGGCGGCGGAATATCTCCGCGACCCGGCCACCCGCATCGGCGCAACGCCCGATTATTATATTGACGACAACGGTCGGCGCGGCGTCCTGCAGGTCAAGACCGTTGACCCGTTCGAGTTCGAGCGGAGCTGGACCGAGGAGACGCCCCCGTTTTGGATCACGCTCCAGAACGCGACCGAGGTCATGCTCGACAATGCGGAGTTCGGCGCGGTGGCCGCGATGGTGCTCAATAGCCGGCTCGATACCTATGTGTACGACATCCCGCGCCACGCCGCGTCGGAGAAACGTATCGTCGAGGCGGTGAAAGCCTTTTGGGCGAACGTCGAAACGAACACCGAGCCAAAGCCCGACTATTCACGCGACGGTCCATTGATCGCGATGATGTGGCCGCGCGAGAAACCGGGCAAGGTGATCGATCTGCGCGGCGACAATGCATTGCCCGGCCTGCTCGAAGATCGCGAGCGGTGGAAGGGTATCGCCAAGGAAGCCAGCGGGCATCTCGAAACCATCAACGCCGAGATCGCCGACAAGCTCCGCGACGCCGAGGCGGCGCTGGTGCGAGATTGGAGGCTCACATACAAGGAGCAGCACAGGAAAGAGTATATGGTGCGCGCGACTTCGTTCCGCGTGCTGCGCGCATCGAAGGAAGTCTCCCCATGACGGTCGCCCAGTTGCCGCTGATCGCCAGAGCTTCGCTGCGACCGTCCGCGCCCGGCCAATCTCGCCATGGAATCCAAAAGGCATCCGCCGGGCGCATCTCTTCGAAAACGACCGCCAGCAGAGTTCTGGACTCCATGCATCGCGCGCGGTCGTCGAGCCCGGCCATTTTTCCACTGGAACCCATCGACAATGTGCCGGGCTCACCTCTCTTTGCGGTCGCCAGTTACTGGATGGATTCCCCGTTACCACTGCGACCGCCGGGCCCGGCCAGTTCAGCAATGAAACCCATGAAAGGTTTGCCGGGCCCACCCCATCCACCTCACCCAAGGAGCACCCATGACCACAACGATCTATGACATTGCCGTTGAGATACTGCGGGAGGAGAACGGCAACCTCGCCGCCGCCCTGCAGCGGTTTCGGCCAAAGATCAAAGGCGACCTCCATCGAGAACTTTGCGAGCAGTACCTGGAAAAGGTTCTCGCCGACATCCGCGCCGGTGAACGCGCGAAGGCCGCGGCCGAGGATCGCGCGCGCGGGAAGGAGGGGCCGAACCGGCGCACCGCCAAGGTCCCGACCGCCGATCAGAAGTCGGCGGCGCTCCGCGTGATGACCGAGACGCCGGAATCCTTCCTCGACGCGCGCCGGCTGCGCGATGGCCGCGTAATCGGCGACGTTCCGTTGCACGAGCTGCCACGGATCGCCGCCGAGGCCAGCTCGAAGGCCGTTACATTCTTGCGGCGTGGCCTGGAGGATGCCGTTGACGCGATTGCCTGCGCGCGGCTCGCCGATCGCGCTCGGCCGACGAGCAACGAGACGCGGGTGCGCGATGCGTTCAAGCCCGGCATCGTCGAGCAGATTTTCGCCGAGAGCCGGCTTGAGGCGGTGCAGCGCATGCAGGAAGCGATGCAAACGGCGCACCGCATGCTAACGCATCCGCGCGTCGATCAGCACGACTTCCCGCAGATCGAACAGCAGTGAGTCACGCCAATGACGGTCGCCACTTTGACGATGAGACCTAGCTGCGCCTTGCGACCGTCCGCGCCCGGCCTTGCACCATATGGAACCCAATCAAGATGTGCCGGGCGCACTCATTCGAAAGCGGTCGCCAACGCTGCTATGAAACCCACGAAACTCATGCGACCGCCCGCGCCCGGCCCGGGAGACTGTGAAGCCCTTCACCGGAATGCCGGGCGCCCCTTCGAACACGGTCGCCATTCAAGAAACGGAACCCTATGCCGTATTGCGACCGTTTGGTCCCGGCCTACCCGGCAGTGGACGCCACGAATGGCATGCTGGGACCCCCGCGAGTTCGGCCATCGCATCTATGAAACCCAGACCGAGGTTGCCGAACTCGCACCTTCCTACTTCGGTCGCCACTGTCCTCATGGAATCCAGCTCAGTGATGCGACCGATCGGCCCGGCCAATCCGGATTTGAAATCCAGTTGATGCATGCCGGGCCACCTTTCTCAAACCCAAAGGAAAACCCCATGCCAACCTTGAATGAAAATGTCGACGCGATCCGGATGGCCCATCGCCAGCGCAGATTCGCGATGAAAATTCAGCAGAAATTGGACCGTGCGCTCGAGTCGCACATCCGCACCAACGCGACGACATGGCGGCCGGATATGGACGAGGCGGATCGCAAGAAGATCAACGCCGAGGTCCGCACACTGATCGACGGCATCCGCAGCGGCAAGATCGAGTCGGTGGTCGGCGAGGCGGTTCGCATCAGCGACGCCGCGCGGGCGCCTGCCGATCAGATGCGCAAGGATAAAGAGGCGATTATGGAAGGCCTTGCTGAGCTGCTCCCCGTCTGGTCCTGGTGCGAGTCGATCCGCGGCATCGGCGCGCTCGGCCTGGCGACCATCGTCGCGGAGGCCGGCGACCTCGGGAATTACGCGAATGTTGCCAAGCTTTGGAAACGCCTGGGCTACGCCCCCTACGGTGACGAACCTGGCACCGAGCTGGCGGGCTCGACGTGGAAGCGAGAAAGCTGGCGACCCCGTGCGCTCACGAAGGAGGAGTGGATCGCTCACCCGTTCTCGGGCGAGCGCTACAGCTTGATGTTTCAAATCGCCCTGTGGCTCCGCAATGCGCAGTGGATCGGAAAATCAAAAACCGAGGACGGGAAGGGCAAGCCGAATGGCGCGTACGGTGAAGCCTATGCCGCGCGGCGCGCTCGGACGGCGGTCGTTCACCCCGACTGGACCGATGGCCACGCCGACAAAGATGCGCTGCGCATTCTAATGAAAACCTTTCTCCGCGACCTGTGGGTCGAGTGGCATAGGATCGCGAAACCCGAAACGGTCGCCACCATTCTCTTGGAGCCCATGACGAAGGTGCGACCGTCGCGCCCGGCCAGCACACCCCCGAAAACCAGGAGGCAAATGCCGGGCGCACCTACTTCCCGAAAGCGCAAGCTCGTCGGAGCCTGAACCATGTTTGCGGTCGCCAGAGATGAAACGGAATCCATGGTACCACTGCGACCGCCCGCGCCCGGCCATCTCCCAACTGGAATCCTGTATTCGGATGCCGGGCGCCCCCTTTCCTTTGCGGTCGCCAGCGATGCTGTGAAATCCATGGAGCGTCTGCGACCGCGCGCGCCCGGCCAAAGTGCATCTGATGTCCAGCGATCATGTGCCGGGCGCTCCTTTTCGTTTGCGGTCGCCAGTAATCCAGTGAAACCCCGGACGGACTCGCGACCGCCCGCGTGCGGCCAAATGGCGAATGGAGTCCAAAATCTTGTTGCCGCACGCACGCGCCCGGCCACCAATCGTTTGTTCCCCAGCGGATATGTGCCGGGCGCCCCTCTTTTGCGGTCGCCAGCGATTCAGCGAAATCCTTCACATGACTGCGACCGCCAGAGCCCGGCCAGTTGCGCACTGGAACCCAGCAAGAAAGTGCCGGGCTCACTTTCTTTAGAGGTGTCATAATGACCGAATCGCGCGCCCTGAAACCCGTCGCCGAGTTTCGTTCCGACCTCGGGAAGATGCAGGAGCAGTTTCAGCATGCGCTGCCGGCGCACGTGCCCGTCGAGCGATTTATGAGGGTCGTGATGACGCTGGTGCAGAAGACGCCGAAGCTGTTGAATTGCACGCGCCAGTCACTGTTTAACGCATGCATGGCGGCGGCGCAGGATGGCCTCTTGCCCGATAACATCGAAGGCGCGATCGTGCCCTACCGCGATGAAGACAGCGGCTCCGACGAGGTCGCTCGTTGGATGCCGATGGTCGCCGGCATCCGCAAAAAAGTCCGCAACTCCGGTGCGCTCCGGGATTGGAATGTTCAAGTCGTCCAGGAGGGCGACGAGTTTGACTTCGAACTCGGCGACCGGCCATTTATAAAACACAAGCCAGCGAAGAGAGGTGGACGCAATCGCCCGATCATCGCCGCCTACTCGATCGCCACGTATCCCGATGGATCAATGTCGCGCGAGGTGATGAACGCCGACCAGATCGAGGACATTCGGCGGCTGTCGCGTTCGAAGAAAGGCCCGTGGTCGAACCCGGTGTTTTATCCCGAGATGGCACGCAAGACCGTGGCGCGGCTGCATTCCAAGCAGTTACCTATGAGCACCGATCTCGATACCTTGCTGCGGCGCGACGACGATCTATACGATTTCAAACGAGCGCGCGATCAGGCGCGCGAGATCACCGACAGGCAGAAGCCAAAGTCGATCGCGGCGGCCCTTGACTTTTTCGGCAGCGAGCCCAGCCGCAATGGCTCGCCGCCGGAAGAGGTCGAGGAGCTGCCGCCGATCGGCGAGGCTCCGAGCGCGCCGCCCGGGCCAAAGACCCAGGCCGAATATGCGACCTATGCCCGGGTCGCGATCGCCAATGCGCTAGACGGCGACAAACTGCAGCAATGGTTTGCCTCTGAGCCCGAGCGGAAGCTACGCGGGGCGTGCGGCGTGATGCGCGAACTCTACGAGGAACTCGCCGGCGATGTCGTCGAGAAAGCGACCTATCTGCGGAATCAAACGGTGAGATGAAGCCTGACTACGAACATGCCGTTGCGTGGGTTGTTCACCACAAAGGTGGTGGTGGTGGCCATCGTCGTGCGCTGGAGGTCTCGCGCGTCAGCGGATGGATCGTAACGAGAATGGTGGCCGACCTGTTCGATCGCGAGGTGCGGTGTGTTGCCGAGGACATCATCAAGCTCGACGAGGAGCATCGATGAATATCGTCGCCTTCCCGCCGAAGCAGCGAGTGATCGACTTCAAGCATGCGCGGCTCGAAGCGCGCGGGTGGACGATCTTGTCGTTGATATCGGCGGCGGGCGTCGCGCTCGGGATCATCATCATCGTGATCGCCGATGAGTGGCCCCGATGGTTTCATCTGATGGCGCTGGTAACGATCGTGGTGAACACTCGGTTAATGTGGCGAGCACTCGGCCAGGCGCTCGCGTGGCAGTGGCTCCTGAGGTGGCTATGACAGTTCGCCCGACCATGCGAGCACTGGAATCCAACCTGACGGTGTCGGGCGGGGCGGCGGGCCAGCACGATCATGAAATCCCTCGTGGAGATGCCCGCCGCCACCTTTTTCGCGAGGTCTCGCCATGACGCCCGAGGAAGCACGCCAACGCGGTTTCGACGAGGCTTTCGCGATGGGCGTCGCGTCGCTGCGGGAGTATTGGCTCTTTCTTCTGCCCTATGTCGGCAAAGTTAAGTCGGCGGTCGAGGAGCTTGATGTCGCGCACGGCGTGGTGTTTGATACGATAGAGGGTCGCGCCGAAGGGGCGCCGACCTTCAAGGATGCTCCGCCAGAAATATGGGACAGGATGACCGGCGAGTGGCCCGGCATCCTTGATCAATCGACCGCGGAGGCGACCGGCCCCAAGGCCCCCACGCGAACGGTCGCAACAGCGGAGGCCGTGAAACCCGGCCAACTCGGTGGGCCCGGCCAGAACACGACTGAAACCCAAGCATGTTATGCCGGGCCCGCCGAACCTTGGGCGATAAGCGAAACCATTATTTTTGAGATCGTGGCAGTGTCGTCCGAGGGCGGGCACAGCATCGTGCTCATCTCGGACGGCAATGTTGTCGATCGATCTCGGCTCTATCGAGACCAGCACGTAGCCATGATGTTGGCGCGCCGGCTGGAGCGCGAGGCGCGACGAGGACTTCAGGACAAACCGTGAGGAGGCACCATGAACCCGATGCACACAGAACCATTGCTGCAATTCTTCGACTTCAATCATCTGCCGCCTGAACTGGCGACCGTCAGCGAGCCGTTCTGCAAGCTGGCGCACGAGATCACCGAGAGCTTACCGCGCAATCCCGAACGCACGACGGCGTTGCGTAAGCTGCTCGAAGCAAAGGACTGCGCCGTGCGTGCCAGGTTGTTCAAAGAGTAGTCGGGAGGGGTTGTTCCACCTGCAGCCGCGACGGCGACGGGCACGCGATGAAAAGGCGCAACAAGGCGAGGCTCCGGTCCTCCCGAGCGGGAGCGAGCACCCGTTATTCATGCCGGTGAAACTTCGCAAGCCGTCAAAAGGATGAGACAAAGTGAATAGCCCGACCATTGCATCGCTGAAATCCCGACGGGCAATGTTGGGCCAGGCGGCGGGCCAGCTTGGCGCGTGAAATCCAGCGGATGGCTGCCCGCCGCCAACTTTCTGCCGAGGCCTGAATGACGAAGCTGCTCGACGATCAACCAGACTTCCACCGCTCGGTCGAGGCAATCATGGCCGTTGACAAAGCCTGCAAGGGTCTGATCGGCAGCGGCAAGTGCCCATGCCCGTGCGGCGGGACGATTTCGTGGTGGAAGGATTCGCGCCGCTCGGTGCGCGCTCGGTGTGACCGCTGCAGCTTTCGAGCGATCGGATGAACAACGATGAGCCCACTCGGGATTGGTTCGTAGCGATTTCGGTCGCGGTCGCGTTCCTGATCTTCGTCGTCGTGCTGGTGTGGCTCATGTGGGAGTAGGAGCGATGTGGCACACGCGCCGACCTTTCCCGCCGCGATGCTGGCGAGCGTGGGTCGTGCTCGATCGCAAGGGTGCGATCTATCGCATCACGCCGACCGAGCCCAGCATGGCACTGCAGGACTTGACGCAGATCGGCTGGAACATTCTCCCCGTCGCCGTCACCGAGCTGCGCGAGGATGACGAGCCGCAGCCGTTCTGGCGGCGCTGGACCGAATGGGCGTGGCGCCTGTTGCCGGATCGCTGCGAAATGGACGGATGCCTGCGCCTCGGGGTGCGCGGGAAGGAAACCCGCATAGATGGCAAATTCGTATGTGACTACTGCCATGTGAAACTTCGCCTGGGCGACCACGACAGGATCGATGACGCGAGTTAACTGACGGGAGACACTGCACTTTTCGACCCACTGGAAAATAGCGGCGAAATGCCCTATATTAAGGCTGTGAGGGAATGGGTCGCGGACCTTCCACGTTTCGACAACAGGACGTGACCCGTGCCCTGAAAGCAGCAAAGGCAGCGGGAATGGAGATCGTGCGGGTTGAGATCGGGAAGGATGGCAAGATCATCCTGACCACCGGGAAACCGGCTGAGCCCACGACTACAGATGCGCCGAGGCCCAAGCACAATCCGTGGGACAGCATCAAATGACGACCGAGACCACACGACGGAAAACCGGCCACCCGAAGTACGTCAAGGCCTACACGGCTGGCAATCACGAGCACGTCTACTTCCGCCGCAAGAATTGGCCGAAGGAAACCCCCTGGCAGAAAGACATGTGGCTCGGCATCGCGCCGAAGGGTTCGCACCTACCGATCATGTTCAATACGCCCGACTTCAACTGGCGTTACCAGAGCGCGCTTAACGGCATCTGGCTCGATCGAGAGACCACGAAGGGCGACGAGCCCACCGCCGACGCGCCTCGCGAGCGGGTGGTCAAGCGCACGGTGAAGGAGCTGATCCTGGCGCATTACCAGAGCGTCGCCTTTGCCAACATCCCGTCAAAGGCCACGAAGCGGAACCGCAAGCAGGCCCTCGACCGGTTTTGCCGGATGACCAGCATTGACGAGAAAACCAACCAACCAGTCTGCTGGGGTGATCTCCCGACGCATGACGCCGATGGCGACATGATGCTGACGCGGGCGAAGCTGCAGGGTCTCCTGACGTTCCCCGACCGCTTCAAGGCCTCGATCCAGCGGAACATGAAGCGCGAGCTGACTGCCCTGTTCGCCTGGGCGGTGGCCGAGAAGCTCGTGCCCGAAAATCCGGTGCTCGGCCTGGAGACGGCGATCTACGTTCCCGTTGGCCAGAAGCC
>Ga0066903_100003382_pt1 | contig 13009 bp, 9 predicted proteins | sample PanSoiMetaGPlot1_FD_67491 | JGI IMG/M metagenome (GOLD analysis project Ga0066903, IMG submission 67491) | Tropical forest soil microbial communities from Panama analyzed to predict greenhouse gas emissions - Panama Soil - Plot 1 (version 2) | ecosystem: Environmental > Terrestrial > Soil >... | reverse complement strand
TATTCAATGGAAAAACTTCCGCCACTAGCGACCACGACCAAAATGTGGGCGTGATCGCCAGAAGCAGTGCCGCGACACCGGACGCGAGCTCTGACTTGGTTAGGCGCCAGGCCGTGACATAGACAACGCCGACCGTCAATGAGTCGCATACGACCGAAAACAAATTCACGCGAAATGGAATCGTCCCGAATGGAAGGAGACTGAAAACGTGGCCGAGCATTGTAAAAAGGGGATAGCCCGGTGGATGCGCGACGCCGAGTACTGCAGCCGCCGTAATCAGTTCCGGCGTATCACCGACCACGATGTCCCGCGCGGCGGTGAAAAAATACAAAACCGCGGCGGCAATTGTTACCAAGGCCGCACCCCGCCAGGGCTTCGGACTTTCCTCCGTTACGATCGACATAGACCGATGTCGATGGTCACAGTTGAATCACTTGCGCGGAATGGATGTCGCCGCTGGCACGAATCTTCTGGAGCAACTTTTCGTCAGGCGCGTTATCCAGATTCAGGACCGTAAGCGCAGTGCCGCCGGCTTCATTCCGGCTTAATGACATTGTGGCAATGTTCACATTATGTTCGCCGAGCAGCGTTCCAATCCGTCCGACAATCCCGGGCCGATCCGTGTTCTCGAGAACCAGAATCACGCCGTGCGGGCGCGCTTCCACCGGACGACTGTTAACGCTCACGATTCGTGGGGTTGCGCCAAAGAAAGCGCCGCCGACCGAAATTGTTTTCCCTTCGGCTTCCGCCGACAACTCCACCAGGTCGGAGTAATCGCCGAGAGAGCTCAAACGCGTCTCGGTTATTTTTAACCCGAGGCTCTCGGCAAATTGCGGGGCATTCACTTCGTTCAGGTCCGCGCCGCCGGCACTCTGGAGAAATCCTTTCAGCACTGCGCGCGTTATCGGGCCGGTGTCGAGGTCGTTGACCTTGCCGCTGTAGTTAATCTTCAATTCGTCGACGCGGCGTGGCGCAACTTGTGACAAAAAACGGCCGAGTTTCTCCCCGAAGCGCATGTGGGGCCCGATAATGGCGAGCGTTTTCGCATCGAGACTTGGCATGTTAACGGCATTCCGAATCGTCCCTTCCAGAAGCGCGGCCCGAATCGACTGCGCGATTTCGATTCCAACGCTTTCCTGCGCCTCGGCGGTCGACGCGCCGAGGTGCGGTGTCAGGACCAGGTTTGGTACTTCGCGCAACGGCGAATTCTCCGGAAGCGGTTCGGTCTCAAAAACGTCGAGCGCGGCCGCGGCGACATGTCGATCTTGCAACGCTTGCGCAAGCGCAGCTTCGTCGATCAATCCACCCCGAGCGCAATTAATGATACGCACGCCGCGCTTGGTTAGCGCCAACCGGGCAGCATCAAGCAGATGATGCGTTTCCTTTGTCAGCGGAGTGTGCAAGGAGATGAAATCAGCACTCGTGAGGATGTCGTCGAGAGTTTGAACCAGCTCGACTTGCAAACTGCGCGCGCGCGGGGCCGAGAGATACGGATCGTAAGCAACCACTCGCATGCCGAACGCAATTGCGCGCCGGCTTAACTCGCTCCCGATCCGGCCCATGCCGATTACGCCGAGGATTTTCCCGTACAGCTCGACCCCTTCGAAATCTTTGCGGCTCCATTTCTTGCTCCGCAAGCTGGCATCCGCCTGGGGAATCTTTCGCGCGACGTTCAGCAGGAGAGAAAACGCATGCTCGGCGGTGGAGATGGTGTTTCCGCCAGGCGCATTGAGAACGAGAATGCCGCGGCGTGTTGCCGTCTCAACATCAACGTTGTCCACTCCAACTCCCGCACGCCCGACCACCCGCAATTTTTGCGCTGCGTTCAAAACGTCGCCGGTCACTTTCGTCTCGCTGCGAACAATCAATCCCGCGAACTCCGGAATGATCTGGATCAGCTTTTCGGAAGGGAGTTTGGTCTGAACGGTAACGGCAACGCCGCCGTCACGGGCCAACTCACCAATGCCGCGTTGCGAAATTGAATCTGCGACCAGGACCTTTGGAGCCACAGCAGATGTTCAACGTTCAATCTCGCCTGCGCAACTGCGCGAGCACTTCGATTTCGGCAGTTTGCGGGAACATGTCGAGCGGCGTGACGGATTCAATTCGAAAGCGCCATTGAAATTCCGCCAGATCACGCGCGAGAGTGGCGGGGTTGCACGAGACATAGATAAGTGTGGCCGGGGCCAAATCGACAATCGCTTTTCGAATCGGCGCGGTTAAGCCGGTGGCCGGTGGATCCACAATCAGCGATGTCCTGTCGAGGTCGCATTTTTCCATCGCGGCATACAGTTCGGCGACAACATCCCCCGCCACGTAACTCTCCTTTGCACTCGCATTCTCTTTTGCCGCAGCTATTGCGAACCGGTCCCAATCGATCCCAACAATGCGCTCGAATTTACCGAGCAGTGCTTTTGCGAAAAATCCCACGCCGCAAAACGCGTCCACTAATAACTCCTGGTTTCCCGGAAGTGCTTCCCCGATCAAGTCACGCAGGGCGTGCGCAACATCGTCGTTCGTCTGCGAAAAGACGCGTGGACCGGAGCGCGCTCGCAGCGTGTAATGACCGTCCGGTACATGGTGTGAACGCAAGTCCGCCAACTCGAGGTTTACCTCGTCCATCGCGATCGGACAGCGTTCGACGTCAATGAGGCGGTGCGAATCGCGTCGGAAATATCCTATGACGTCGTCCTCTGCATGAACGGTAACGCGGTTCCGATAGCCATATTCGCGCGGCGAGGGAACGATCGTGCGCATTGGAACATCTTTGAACTTTCCGATGCGCTGCAACGCATTCAGGACTTGCGTGGATTTGATTTCGAGTTGGTGCGTGTAAGAGATGTGTTGATAAGCGCATCCGCCGCAGCTGCCGAAATACGGACATGGCGGTTCCACGCGATGTGGCGAGCGTTCGCAAACAGCGACAAGTTCCCCTTCGGCGAATTGTTTTTTCTCGCGTGTGATCTTTGCCGTAACAACTTCGCCATCGACGGTGAACGGAACAAAGACAGCTTTTCCGCTTCCTCGCGCGACGCCTTTTCCGCCAAACGCGATGTCGTGAATTTTAAGATCGACCGTGCGCACCGCGAACTGTAGCGGCGCTTTGCAATCGCCGCACTTTTTTCGGCGGTCATACACCGCCGCCACAACCCTAGAGCAATGTCACCGCCATCACGCGGTCAATCGCGGCCTCGAGATGTTCCATCTTCACCGGTTTGACGAGATGCTCGATGAATCCGGAGTCGAGACTTTTTTGCACATCTCCGTTCATTCCGAATCCACTAATTGCGATTCCTGGAATGCGTGAAATAGCGCGCAGATATGTCATCAACTCCGTACCGGTGCCATCCGGCAAAGCAATGTCGCTAATCAGCAAGTCGAATGGGTTCCTGGCCGCGGCTTCCATGGCCGAGCGAACATCATGCGCTGCGGCGACCAGATGTCCGCGCCGAACGAGTAACCGTTCAAGGGCGACGCAAGTGTCTTGATGATCGTCTACGAGCAAAATCCGGAGCGGCCGGCTTTCCGGGACCGGCGCGGTGAGTTTTACGATTTTCGGCTGTGGCGGAACGGTCTTCATCGTCAAGGTGAAGGTTGATCCGCGGCCGGGGCCGTCGCTGCGCGCGACGAGTGTTCCACCGTGCGCTTTGGCAAGTGATTTTGAAATTGCCAGTCCGAGTCCGAGTCCACCGTAGCGGCGTTGAAAGGCGCGCTCTCCCTGCTCGAAGGGATCGAAAATACGATGCATGACGTCTAGTTCGATCCCGATCCCTGTGTCATGCACGGCAATCGCTAGTAATTGTGGCTCGGGATTCGTTGTGGCCATGGTGATTTCGCCCTCGTTCGAGGTGAACTTGATCGCGTTCTTGAGCAGATTCCAAATGATCTGCTGAAATTTTGCCGCGTCGCCGGAGACGTGGTGCGCGCCGGCGCACAAATTCAGGCGCACTTTCAAATTCCGCGCCTGCGCTTCCGGCCGGCAGATCTCAACTACGCTGTTAATAGTTTCGTGGGCGTCTAGTGGACCGAAGCGTAATTGTAATTTGTCTTTGGCGATGCGCGTGAGATCGAGCAGGTCGTCAATCAACTGACTTTCGAGCTCGACATTGCGGCGGATCATGGAGAGTGAATTTCTTGCTTCCGGCGAACGCGGACCGTCCGCCTCAAGGGAGTCGACCGCCGCAAGCACTGGAGTGAGCGGTGTTCGCAACTCGTGTGAGAGCATCGCCAAAAAATTGTCTTTCGTCTGGTTCGCAGCCTCGACCGCAGCTTTTTGCTGCTCCATCGCCGTTTGAGCGCGATTGCGTTCCGCAACCGCGGCGGCAATCGCCATCGCCGTAATCGTCAGCGCCGCCGTCCAGGATTCAAGCATGATGAGCGACTGGTTCTCCGTGTGCATGCTAAACGGGCCAAATCCGTGAAGCGTCCCCCAGACTGCGATCGCCGAGAGAATGAAAATACCAGTCGCGGTTTCACGTGGCGTGAACCGGAACGCGGTCCAGATAACGATTGGTCCGCAAATGAATGAGACCGGATAATTCTTCGCCGAAATCGGAAACCATCCGCCAAAGACGATTTCTGCCAGGAAGATCAGGAACAGGAGAAGGACCGAAACTTCCAGCGCCTGTTGCCGATTCCATTTTCGTTGGGTCGTCGGAATGCTCCAAAGCACGAGCAAGGGCGTAACGATGAGATCACCGGAAGCGTCTCCGAGCCACCAGGTCGCCCAGACCGGCCAGTAGTTTGACCATTGCGCGAAACCGGTGAATGCCAGGCTGGTGACGCCGATGGTCGGGCTGACCATCGTGCTCAAAATAGCCGCGACCGCGAATTTAAAAACGTCCTGCGGCCGGTCGAACACGCGCATGCCGTTTGCAAACCTGTTCACCAGCCACGCGCCGCAGAACGCCTCGAGTGTGTTGCCACAAGCGATGCCAACCGACGACAGGATATTTAACGTCGTCCAAAAATTTACGGCGAACGCGCCGATGAAAATCGCGGGCCAAACCCGAAAACCGAGAATGAGCAATGCCGCGAACGCGATTCCGGCGGGCGGCCAAACCGGGGAGGCGCTTTGATTAACGAACGCGAGCTGCAGAGAGAGCTTTCCTGCGACCAGATAGATCAGCGTTAAGGCGCCGATCGCCGGCAGTGTGGGAATTTTCCAGGGATTCATCAACCCGACCGCCTGTGCGAATCGCGTTACCTGTTACGTCTTTAAGTAAGCCAGGTCAAACGATTTGTGAATAAGTGGGAATAACTCAGACCGCAGCCCTGTTGCACGTTTTAGGACCGCGCCCGTTTTTTCCAGATCAGAACCTGATCAGTAGTCGCGACAATAAACGTGTTTCGACTCGAAGCCGAGCTCGGGCGGAAATTCCGAATAGCCAAGGTGAATCCACCGAACGTCGTTAGGCAAAACCGGTCGATAACTGTCCTGATGAACCGGCGCCGGGAAGGTTAAGATCTCAAACAGTCCGGTAAAGTGTCGCGCAGTGGAACGGCCAAGTCCGCGCACGATTCCATAACTAGCGGCCGCGGCGTTGCCTTCTGTGCGATTGATTTCGCAAATACTGTGCGGGAGTTCGCTGGAAGCGAAAAGTAAATTTCCAAAACCGCGACCGAGTTTGCGCGTCGGACCATAATCGTTTCCGGGCGGATCTTGGATATCGGCCAGACCGCTTGCTACAAAAACAAATCCGAGGAGGGCGACGAGTGATTTCTTTTTCATGGGGGGCGCAGTCACCTAAACAATTTCCCCGTTGCAAAGCAACTGTGATTTTTAACGCAAATGGCCGCTGTCAGTCCCGCCGAGGTGGTCGCTGGCTTCTTTGCGCGCCGAAACCTTTCGCGGAGGCGGCCGTTTAGTGAAGTCCTCGCGTCCAGCCGGTCAGATGGAATATGACGAGCACGTCACGCTGTTTCACCGCGCCGGGCCGAAATTTCCAATTCATGAAAGCTAACACCGCGCTCGCATCGAGCTCACGATGGCCGGTTGTTTTCAAAACTTTCACTTCGTCGGCCGTTCCAGTTTTCTCGCTTACGAGCAATCGATAAATTCCCTGGCTTTGATAACCGAGACTCTTCGATTTCATCGGATACTCCGGATCCGGGGCACTGATCGTGTCTTTCTTGAACTTGTCGTAGATCGTCACGATGTCAGTGGCATGGCAGGGCGTGAGCGCGACTTGGAGCAGGAAGATTCCGAGCAGAATTCTGAGGGATCGTTTCATTATATAGGGGGAATCGAAAGACCGTTGCGCGGTGGATGTATCGGCGGGGTTTGCAATCGGCAATCGAAAATCTAAAATCGAAAATATCGTTGTTCCCGTAGTTCAACGGATAGAACGGAGGTTTCCTAAACCTTAAATGTGGGTTCGATTCCCGCCGGGAACGCAGCTTCATTGATTCAGTCCGACTCTTTTTGGTGATGCCGCGCGCGCACTTCGATTGATTCGCTTTCTCCCGAAAGCTCACCGCTGGGCGGCTTCGTCCATACGGCACGGCTCCCGCCAGCCGTATTCCCGCCGGGAACGCAGCTTCCCTGATCCAATACGCGTGAAACGCTTCGATTGATCCCGTCTTATGCTAGCGGCTGGAAATCGAAAAACCCGTTACCTAATCGCGAATTATTACAGCATTAAGGCCATGAGCTGGCTGCGACTGGTAACTTCGAGTTTTCGAAAAACAGCGTGCAGATGCTTTTTCACAGTCGGCAGACTCAATCGCGCTGCATCGGCAATTTCCTGGTTGCTTTGTCCGTTACAAACCAGGCGCGTGACTTCCTGTTCGCGCCTCGTGAGCTGGACCAGCTGCGAAAAAGATGGGTCGAACGACGGATGACGATTTTCGGAACGTCCGAGATCTTCGCATTCAATGACAAAGTGCGGCCGCGCTACCGCATCGTTCAGTTGTTTGAGCCGGATCGTCACCTTCAGGGCGTCCGACTGCGGGTGGCGCAATTTCGTGACGACCGATCGGCCATCCGAAGGTTGGTTCTGCTTTGTTCGTTGCCATTTGTGTTTCAGCCGGCGACAGCCGTCCAAGATTTCCCGGGGAATAGTCGCGCTCGTTTTTATGAGGCGCGCTTGTTCTAAACCGTTTTCCCAGACGGCACAGAACTCGCGGGCCGCGCGGTTTTGAAAGAGGGTCTTCAAATTCCAGCGTAACGAAATTGTCGGCAACGGTAATCGCCGGACAAATTCTTCGAGATCGCTTCGCACGGCACGTCTTTCGTCAAGCTCGCGCAGTCGTTGCAAGCTGGTCGAAAGCTGTGGGTAGAGCTGTCCAAGCAATCTCATTTCTGCGGGGGAGACGTCGCGCGCCGTCTTACTTCGCATAATTACGATTGCACAAACAAGGCGGCGGGTTTGTCGGAAAAACAGGGAGACTCCGTATGCGCATTTGTGAGGGGCAAAGTATCGCTGGTGAATTGTCGATTTTGTGAATACGGACCGGCTCGAGAAGAGTTCGGCGATTCGCACGAACTTCGTTCGGGGATGCTCAGCGAGAAATGTTTCAAGCGGCCGCGTCCTGAAAAATCCTTCCCGCATTGGCGCCGTCCATTTCTCGACCAGAGGCAAAGCCGGCCCATGCTGAAGGGAGAGGCCGATGAGGTGATTCGGGATCGCGGCCGAGAGTAATTGCTGGGTCGATTTCCAGAACGACTCGAGATCCATCGCTGCGTGCAAGTCGAGCAGGTATTTTTCGACTGTCGGATCAATTACTGATCCGCGTTTCGCGTCGATTTCCAGGGTCGGCCTCATATCCTGTTTCCTGTTCGCGCGACTCCCATTGGCCTTATCAGCGTAAGGCCGCGCTCCACTACCCATCGCTGAATCAAAGGGCAACCTAAGTTACCTCGAAATCGTCAAACGATGCGCAAGTTTTACGTTAGAAAAAGAAAGGAACATAGCAAATGAAACTACAAGTTAATGTGCCGGTAAGCGGCCTCGATCTGGCAGCCCTTCTTCAAGGTGAGGAAGGGTTCTTCCTGTGCCAAAACAGAGGACAAAACTACATCACCGTAGCAAAGGCGGGTCATTCGATCGCCTTTGGGCCGACACCGATCGGGCGGATTATCCAGGAGCAACCATCGCTCAGCGTTGGTCCTGAACCCTGGTACGTGACCAAGATCAGCAACTCGACTGAGTTCGCTGACTTTCGCACAACCGGGGGAACGTCGAACAGGTAAGCGCGCCACTCGAAAAACGAAGCGAAAAAAAAGAAAAAGAAAGCCCCGGTGAGAAAATCGCCGGGGCTTTTTATTTCGCGATTTTCATCCCGAGCTCCTTGACAAGAAAAGCCCAGCGGTCGGCGGCTTCTTCGATCACCATGGTGGTCGGTTTGCCCGCGCCGTGACCGGCCTTGGTTTGGATTCGGATGAGAGTTGGCTTGTCGCAACCTTGCGCCGCTTGAAGCGTGGCCGCGAATTTGAAACTGTGCGCTGGAACGACGCGATCGTCGTGATCGGCGGTTGTGATTAGCGTTGGCGGATAACAGCAGCCTTTCGCGATATGGTGAAGCGGCGAGTAGGAATATAAATAGGCGAAATCTTCCGGTTTTTCGGCACTGCCGTAATCCGAAGTCCAGGCCCAGCCGATTGTATATTTTTCGAAACGCAACATGTCCATGACGCCGACCGCGGGTAAGGTCGCTCCATAAAGATCCGGCCGCTGCGTCATGCATGCGCCGACGAGTAGTCCGCCGTTGCTGCCGCCGCCGATCGCGAGCTTCGGAGTCGACGTGTATTTGTTTGCAATCAAGTACTGCGCTGCGGCAATGAAATCGTCGAACACGTTTTGCTTCGTGTGCAGCATTCCAGCTTCGTGCCATTTCTCGCCGTATTCGCCGCCACCGCGAAGGTTTGCCACCGCGAGAATGCCGCCCATTTCCATCCAGACCAGATTTTCGGGTTTAAACGTCGGCGTCTGCGAAATATCGAAGCCGCCGTAGCCGTAGAGAAAAGTCGGGTTCTGGCCGTCGCGTTTTATCCCTTTCTTATAAGAGACGAACATCGGCACGCGCGTCCCGTCTCCGCTCTTATAGAACACCTGCTCGGTCGTGTAATCAGCGGGGTTGAATTTGACCTTTGGCTTGAAGAGCAACGTGCTCGCGCGTTTGTCGAAGTCATAACGAAAAACTTCCGTCGGCGTCGTATAACTCGTGAAAGAATAAAAAGTCTCGCGGTCCTTTCGTTTACCGGTGAAGCCGGCAACGGTCCCCAGCCCTGGAAGCCCGATTTCGCCATCGGCCGAGCCGTCGAGTTTGAACAATTTCACCGCACTATGCGCGTCCCGGAGATAAAGCGTGACGAATCGACCTCCGACCATGCTGACCGACTCCAGCTTGTCTTTCGATTCCGGCACAACCTCGTCGATAACCGCTGGTAGCGGTTTGCTCGTATCGATGCTTATGATTCGGCCGAGCGGTGCGTTCAAATTCGTGCGGAACGCGAATACCGGGCCGTCGTTGTCGATGAAACTGTATTCGGCATCTGCTTTATCGAGCAGTTCAACGACTTTCGAATTCGGATCGACCAGGTTTTTGTAAAAGACGCGGTTTTTCGGATCGGTTCCTCGTTGCACCGCGATGATGAGGTAGCGCCCGTCGTCGGTCACTTCGGCCGCGAAAAGCCACTCTTTCTGGTCGGGTCGCTCGTAGATCAATTTGTCCTGCGATTGCGGCGTGCCGAGCTGATGGAAGAAAAGCTTGTGATTGTAAACTTGCGTTCGCAGTTTGTTTTTGTCGTCCGGTTTGTCGTAGCGGCAGTAGAAAAACCCGGAGCCATCTTTTTTCCAGGCGGTGTTCGAGAACTTCACCCAGTCGACGGAGTCCGGGCGGTCGTTGCCGCTTTGGATATCGCGAACCTTCCACTGTTGCCAGTCCGAGCCGGCCGTTGCGAGGCCGTAGGCCATCAATTTCGCGTCATCGGTCACGTCCATTCCGCCAAGTGCGACCGTCCCATCTTTCGCGAGCACGTTTGGATCGAGCAAGATCTTTGGTTGCTCCGAGAAACTGGTTGTCGTGTAGATCACGTTTTGATTTTGGAGCCCGCTGTTCTTGGAAAAGAAGTAACGGTCCTTCTCCTTGAACGGCACGCCGAACCGTTCGTAATTCCAAATCTCTGTGAGTCGGTTCTTAATTCCTTCGCGTTCCGGGATCGTCCTTAAAAAGTCGAAGGTGATTTTGTTTTCGGCGTCGATCCAGCTCCGCGCTTCCGGCGAGTCCGGGTTTTCCAACGGCCGGTATGGATCGGCGACTCTGGTTCCGCTGTAATCATCCACTTGGTCGCTCATGGGCGCGGGCGGATACTTGAATTGACTTGGTGAGGGGGAATCAGCCGCGAAACTGAGTGCGGCGAAAACAAAAAAGAGAAGGACGGACAACCTGCGATTCATGATTCGCGCGAATATGCGCACGAAAAAGTAGATGTCGATCTCTTCAACGTTACACAGAATAAATTTTCACCGTGGCATTGCGGCTGCTTTTAGCATTTCCGCAAGCTAGGAAGTCACTTAAACGAAACTGAACGGTTCCTCAGCTTCTGCGGCGCGGTCCCGCCACGGCGGGACCGCGCTTTTTTGAACGTGCGAAAGCTGTAGCGGCGATCTCTGATCGCCGATGTTTTTAGATCGACAGTCGGAGACTGCCGCTACGGATTTGGATCAATCTTCGGTGATTAGACCGAATAACCCGTGTTCTTCGTCGGCGATCCCGGCGGTGAAATAAACTCCGGTGCCGAGCGGGAGCATGTCCCAAAGTCCGTCAAACTGGAGCGGTGTGCCGTCCGCCTGGCTGATCGTTCCCAGAAAAGCCCCGGTGATTGGATCATAATTGTTGATCTTGCCGTCGCCGAAATTTCCGACCCAAAGCTCGTCTCCTTCGATTAAAGCCAGTCCCCACGGCGCGTTGAGGTTTCCATTCGAGATCAATCGTTTGATGAAATTCCCGCTCGTATCAAAAACATCAACAAAGCCAAAACCTGCGCCCGCGACATCATCTTCGCCCTTCGCATCCTGTTTCGCGTAGGTCACATAAATTTGATTGTTGAAGTTACGAATTCCAAACGGGGCGTAACCCGCCGGCAAGTTCGGATCTGCGAACGGGAATCCAGCCGCGAGCTGAAAATTTTCGTTGTACGTTTCCACGCGCGCGGTATGGAAATTTGTGACGTAAAGAAAATTACGACCGTTCGAGACTCCCAGAGTCACGCCTTTATAGATCGCGCGGTTGACGCCTTTGTTTGTCCCATTATCCACCGCGATAATGGCGTTATTCGGATCGAGGGACTGGTTCCAGCCTGAGATCGAGCCGTCTTCGCTGACGAAAATAAATCGCGCCGGTTGTGAGTTCCCGTTTTTGGTCACTTTGAAAGAAGGTGTCGTGTTCAGCACGACCCCGGTCGGGTTTCCGGTAGCGCGATTTTGTTTTGAAGTCGGAATGGTCACGACTAGAGACAACGCCGTTCCGTCGAGACGATATAGGGTCGACTTACCAGTACCGTTGTCACTGACCCAAATGACTGTGCCGTTCGAATTTGGCGCCATTCCCCACGGATTCACCAAGTTCGGATCGGTATGGGCGGCGACACCCGGAATGTCCGATTGAAGATTGGTCCAGCTATAACTGTCGGCAAAGGCGCTGGTGACCGATGCCGTGATAACTAACGTTGCGAGTAAACGAGCGATTGCTCTCATAGATTCCCTTTCTGGTTATGGCCTCCCCTGACAAAACGGTTACGAAGCCGGAGTGCCCGGCGGGCGTATTTATTTTTCTGCAAGAATGGAACACCGGTCCGCAAAATCGGTTCTGCAAAAAGTTCTGCGTGGGATTACGCCTGACGCGCGATAATCTTTTCGGAACGATAAACGTTCTTAACTAATCGACCGCCGACTTAATTCGTCGCCGGTTCGAGTTCCGGCGTAAGATCGACATCTTCTGTGGTGTCGATCTCGGAATCCATCAGCGATTTCTCGTGATGCTCCTTGGCGATGAGCATGTAGAGCGATGGAACAATGAAAAGCGTGAAGATGGTTCCGATCGTCATTCCGCCGACCAACACGAGACCGATTGAATTTCGCGCCGCCGCGCCGGGCCCGGTGACGAGGGTGAGGGGGAAGTGACCGGCCACGGTCGCAACACTGGTCATCATGATGGGACGCAGACGGATCCGCGCTGCTTGCGCGACCGCCGCGAGTTTCTCCATTCCCTGACGCTGCAGCTCATTCGCGAATTGCACAATCAGGATTCCATTCTTCGAAACCAGGCCAACCAGTGTTACCAGCCCGACCTGGGAATAGATATTGAACGAAGTCGTGAAATGGTCAGTGAAAAATTTTCCGAACGGCATTTTCAAAAACATGAACAAACCGGCGCCGAAGAGAGCGAGCGGAACCGAGCCAAGGAGAATGATGAACGGATCGCGGAAACTGTTGAACTGCGCAGCCAGAACCAAAAAGATCAGGACCAGCGCGAGGATGAACACGCCGAGAAATTTATCGCCTTCAGTCCGGAGTTGCCGCGAGCTTCCGGTGTAATCGATAACGTACCCAGGTGGCAAAATTTTGTGAGCTTCATCTTCGAGAAACTTTAATGTTGCATCAATCGACCCGCGCGGACCGCCGGAGATCGTCACCGCGTTGAGCTGCTGCATCCGATTCAGCGAACGCGCGACCGTGGTGTGTTTGATCGTCGCGATCGTGCTCAGCGGTATTAGCTGATTGTTGGGGCCGGTCACGTAAATATCTTTGATTTGTTCCGGATTCAGTCGATCGACGCGTTTTATTTGCGGGATCACTTTGTAGCTCAGGCCGTCCATGTTGAACCGGTTCACGAAATTTCCGCCGATGCTGGCCGCCAGATCGGCCCCGACCTGTTGCATGTCCAAGCCCATCGCTGAAACCTTGTCGTGATCGAAAACGATTTGGGCCTGCGGCTGGTCAATTTTCGTGTCGATATCCGCAAATTGAAAAACATGAGCGGCCATCGCTTTGTCAAAGATTTGCTT
>Ga0066903_100003381_pt1 | contig 13011 bp, 11 predicted proteins | sample PanSoiMetaGPlot1_FD_67491 | JGI IMG/M metagenome (GOLD analysis project Ga0066903, IMG submission 67491) | Tropical forest soil microbial communities from Panama analyzed to predict greenhouse gas emissions - Panama Soil - Plot 1 (version 2) | ecosystem: Environmental > Terrestrial > Soil >... | reverse complement strand
ATCACAGACAAATGGTGTGCACCGTTATGACGCCGCGTATTTCAGATTGGGGAAACTGGATGGTTTCGAGGAGTACTGCGACCGATTTGGGTCTTCGATGTCACCGCCAAAGTCCAAAGAACCGGCGGAAGCTGCGGCATAGTTCACGGCCACCGACGTTGCCTCGACCTACATGACGATTCCGCCATCAACGCACACAACCTGGCCGGTGATGTAGGCGGCTTCTGCCGAAGCGAGGAATGCGACCAGGTTTGCCACATCTTCGGGCGTCCCCGTTTTCCCGAGCGGAATTTGAGATTGGATTGTCTTTTTAATTTCTTCGGACAATCCACTGGTCATGTCGGTAGTAATGAATCCGGGTGCGATTGCATTCACGGTGACGTTGCGGCTGGCCAACTCGCGCGCGAGTGATTTCGTGAATCCGATCAGGCCGGCCTTGCTCGCGGCATAATTTGTTTGCCCCGCGTTGCCAATTAAACCGATCACGGACGTAATGTTTAGGATCCGGCCGCTGCGTTGCTTGATCATCGCGCGCAAAATTGCCTGGGTGAAATTGAACGCGCCCCGCAAATTCGTATTTATAACAGTGTCCCAATCTTCGATCGACATTCGCATTGCGAGGCCATCCCGCGTAACGCCGGCGTTGTTCACGAGAATATCGATCTTGGTAAAGTCGGCGAGGATTTGTGCGCCGGCCTTCTGTACCGCGGCGTGATCGGCGACGTCGACCGCGTAATGTTTTGCTGAACCAGCCCGCAGAACATTTAGTTCATCCGCGGTGCGTTTCGCGTTCGCCTCGCTGCGACTGACACACGCCACTTGCGCGCCTTCGGCAGCGAGCCGCACGGCGATGGCATGTCCAATACCGCGCCCCGCGCCGGTAACTATCGCCGCCTGATTTTCAAACCTCATCCGGCAATGCTGCGCGTTGCCCGGAAAGTGTCAATACACGATGAACGCTGATTGCTTCCGCACTCAGGAGTTCTCGTTGCCGTTATCGAGCTGCTCGAAAAGTTTTGCGACCGGCACGTCCAAGGCTTGAGCGATCCTCTGAATGCTGCCGACTGAAGGATTGCGCGTCCCGCGTTCCAAGTCGGAAATATAGGTGCGTTGCAATCCGGAACGTCTCGCCAATTCCTCCTGAGAAATTCTGAGAGCAACTCGCTCGCGTCTGATCGCCGCGCCCAAGCTGGTCCTGAAACTCGTTTCGATTGCTTTGTATTCTCTCACTTCCGGTGAGATCCGAGCCCATTCGGTCCTCATAAGCCTGTTACGAGCTTTAGACGGTAAAGTTTGCGAAAATCTTCGGCTAAATTGAAATTAGCCGGGTAAGAATGACCTCAGCAGCGGAACACTTCGAGGAATGCGACTTCAAACGCGAGCGTTTCCTGGATATTGCGACCGAGGTTATCGCGTAATTCTTCGAGGCGTTGAATTCGCCGAAGCACATCCGTGGTCGTGAAGCGCCCGGCCAGGGCTGCGATTTCCTTTTTCGCAGCCGGAAAATCCAGGCGGTCGACGTTACTGCATGCGCGCAAGACATCGGACCACCATTCGAGCAAAACTTCCACCAACACCGTACGACGCTGGATGTAAAGGCTTTCACTCAGCGCTTTGTAATATTCTTCCCGATCGTCCAGCCAGTCGCTGCTGTCGGTTGAATTGCGATAGCGCGCTTCTTCTTCCTCCAACGCAGTCTTGGTTTGCGATTTGATTTGCTCGCGAATGTTCCCGAGAAGGGACTGCATTCCTTGCGCGATTTTGTAGGCTTGCTGCACGCCCCAATTTTTCTGTTGCGACGTTTCGCGCAGCAACTCCACCAGTTCTTTTCGCTCGGGCATCTCAATCTCTTCGCCGTTCGCCGCCAGCGGAATGGAAATGCAACGCGACACGATCGTATCCGGCAACGCTTCCGGCAGCGCGCTCAACAAAAGCAAAAGCGAATTGGCCGGGGGCTCTTCGAGTGTTTTCAGAAACGCGTTGGCAGCTTGCAGTTGCAACCGGTCCGCTTCGGCAATGATTGCCACCTTGCGTCGGCCTTCCGATCCGCGCATCTGCAAACCGTGCTCGAGCTCGCGGATCTGACCAACCAAGATGCGCCGAGATCTCGATTCGGGCTCGGCCAGAAAAATTTCCCGAGCGCGCGAGCTAAAAACGTCAACCGCTTCCGTCCCATTCACTGCGTTCGCCAGCTCGGCGGCGACTTCCCGTTTGCCACTGCCGGTTGGACCCGAGATTAGATAAGCGTGAGCAAGGCGCTTTTGCTCGTGCGCGCGTCGCAAAAATCCGATTGCTGCTTTTCTCGAGAACGCCATCGCTAAATTTTCGATTTCGCAGTCAAAATCGGAAAACGTGTTGAGAGAATCTGCCAAATTTCGGCTTCGATCACATCCGATGATCCCCTGCCGTCAATGAGGGTCACGCGTCTGGGATCATTCTTCGCGAGCTTTCGATAACCTTCGATTACCTGCTCGTAAAAATCGTGCGATTGCTGCTCCATCCGATCCGGCCGACGAGGTCCTTTCATGCGCGCGCGCGCGGTTTCAAGATCAACATCGAGCACAAAAGTAACGTCAGGAACGCAATCGGCGACGGCGAATGCGTTTAATTGCATGACCATTTGTTGATCGAGTTTGCGCGCGACGCCCTGGTAAACCGTGGTGGAATCGAAAAAGCGATCGGCGATTACACATTTGCCATCGAGCGCTGGTTTAATCACGTCGCGCACAAGCTGCGCTCGACTGGCTTCAAAAAGAAGCACTTCTGTTTCCGGCGTCATGGCTGCGCTGTGAGGCGCGAACTGCAAAAGTTCGCGGATCGTCTCGCCAATCGCCGTGCCACCGGGTTCGCGCGTAACCAGAAACGGGATGCCGGCAGCGTCCATCCGCGCGGCTAACCGCTTTACCTGCGTCGATTTTCCGCAGCCCTCAGAGCCTTCAAATGTGATAAAAGGCAGTCTGGACACGATTCCACTTCCTCGCTGAGGTCGTGTTTTTCAAGCACCAAATCCCAAGGACCAAACAAATCTCAATTCCAAATTTCAAATGTGGCGCACCTTTATTTTGGAGCTTGGGTATTGGAGCTTCCCTGGGGTTTAGGTATTGGTATTTGGGACTTATGAAATCATTCTGGCTCGTGAAACAGGAACCGGGTGATTATTCGTGGTCCGATTTTGTCGCCGATGGCGGCACCAGTTGGACTGGAGTCCGGAATTTTGCGGCGCGGAATAATCTCCGCCGAATGGCGAAAGCCGATCAAGTGCTGTTCTATCACAGCGGCGAGGACAAAGCGGTCATCGGGATCGCCAGGGTTACAGGAACTGCTTATCGAGATACGACCGCCAAAGAAGGCGACTGGAGCGCGGTCGATCTTGCTCCGGTGAAACGTCTTCGAAAGCCCGTCACGCTCGCGGAAATAAAATCGAAGCCGCAGCTTAAGCATATCGCGCTGGTGAGACAGTCGCGGCTTTCAGTCATGCCGCTTGGTAAAAAAGAGTTCCAATTCATCGTACGGATGGGCAGTTAGCCTTTGCTCTTGTTCTACGGGTTCGACGAGTGGAAAGTTCGCGGAAATGACATCGGCTGTGGCCACGCAGTTTCTGCCGGCAGTCGCAGCGGCGAGTGCGACCAAAGATTATCTCATCGTTTCTCTCCACGACGTTGCGCCTTCGACCCAGGCCGTCGCAGACAAAATTATTTCGGAGTTGACGCAAGGCGGAGTCCGGCATTGTTCGCTGCTAGTTGTTCCCGATTACCACCACCGGGGCGGATCGATGGAGGACCGCCAGTTCGTTTCCTGGCTGCGCCAATTGGAAGCAACCGGTCACGAAATCGTGATCCACGGATATTTTCACGAACGACCCGCGCGCGATAAAGAAGACTTTTTCGAAAAAGCCGTAACCCGAATTTACACGCAGGGCGAAGGCGAGTTCTACGATCTTGGTTACGACGAAGCGTTTCGGCGAATTAAAGCCGCCCGCGACGAATTTCTGGGCGCGGGGTTAAAACCGCGCGGGTTTGTCGCGCCGGCGTGGCTCCTGAGCAGCGAGGCCGAGCGCGCGGCGCGCGACGCGGAAATCGAATACACAACGCGGCTTCGAACAGTGCGCGATTTGAGGTCAGGCGAGACCTTCGCCGCTCGATCGCTCGTTTACAGCGTTCGGAACGGTTGGCGTCGTGCGGCAAGTCTCGCTTGGAATGGAGCACTGAGTCGCCTTCAAAAGAGCCAGCCCCTCGTGCGATTGAGCATTCATCCACCGGACTTTGCTCATTCAACCATTTGGCAGCAGATTATCGATCTTATCACTGAGATGGCGCCGCTCCGCACGCCGACGACCTACCAGGATTGGGTCGGCGAGCAGCGGAGCAAGCGCGGTCTTTAATCCGGATAACCATGAGCAAATGTGATCTTCACATTCACTCCCGCTTCAGCGCGCGCTCGGAAGAATGGCTGTTTCGTCGACTGGATTTCCCAGACTCCTACTCCGACCCGCGCGAGCTGCATCGAGAGCTCACGGATCGCGGAATGGATTTCGTGACGATCACCGATCACGACACAATCGAGGGTTGTTTGGAGATTGCCGACCTGGCGAACACGTTCATCAGCGAACAGGTCACGACCTACTTTCCGGCGGATCCGTGTAAGATTCACATTCTGGTCTGGGGAATTACTGAAAAGCAGCACGGTGACATTACGCTCATTCGCGATAACATCTTTTCGCTGCAACGATATTTGCAGAGCGGACGGATCGCGCATGCCGTCGCGCACCCGCTTTACAGCGTAAACGGTAAACTCGAGGCGGCCCATCTCGAGCGCCTGATTCTGCTCTTCAAACACTTCGAGGGGATCAATGGCCTGCGCGACGCGCTCTTGAGCGAGCTCGCGCCGGAGCTTTTCTCTGCGCTTACCCAAAAGAAAGTCGAGGAGCTGGCCGAGCGGCATAATCTCGAGCCGACACACCGTGAACCGTGGAAGAAAATTCTTGTCGGCGGCTCGGACGATCACGGCGGCAAGTTCATCGCCTCGGCCTTTACCGAAACGCCGCCGGCAGATTCAGTTGAGAAGTTCTTGGCGAACATTCGTAACGGCGAATGCGAGGCGCGCGGCAAAGGCGGAACACCACTCGCGCTCTCACACGGCTTCTACAACACGGTCGCAAGTTTCATTCAAGATCACTTCGATGAGAAGCTCGGCCCGAGTGCGCCGCTGGTTGAGCAAATGTTCTCGCGCTTCATGGAAGGCCGGGACCCGACCGAGCTGACATTGAAAGACAAAGCGACTGTCTTCGCGCAAGGCGTTGTCTCCGGGAAAATCTTCGACCTGATGAAGCCGGCAAACGTTTCGCTGTGGAAGGAATTATCGGACCAGTTCCACAAGGCGGAAGCAAAAGCGAAAAGCGTTGTCGAGGACGAAGGGGTGGACGAACCCGAGCGACGGACCTTCTTGATGGCGAACGCCGTCGCCGAGCAACTTGCGTATCGACTGTTCAAAAAGTTTGTCCAGCAGTTGAGCGCCGGAAACATGATCGAAAGCATGCAAGCGCTCAGCGCGCTGGCGCCGATCCTAATCATTCTCGCGCCGTACATCTACGGATTCCACAGTCAGGCGCCCTCGCGGAAGTGGCTTCAGAAGATTTTCCGCGAACTGACCGGGACGATCCCGTCCCCTTTGCAAAACACAAAACGGGCGTGGTTCACCGACACCCTCGAAGATGTGAACGGGGTCGCGACGACGATCCGTAAAATGACCGGCGCGGGAGCGACTGCGGGGAAAGATTTGATTGTCATCACTTCGCGCAATGAGCTGACGGTGGACGATATCCCGATCAAGAATTTCAAACCGATCGGTGAGTTCGAGCTTCCGGAGTATGAGCTGCAAAAACTTAGCTTCCCGCCCATTTTGCAAATGCTCGATTACATTCAGCGGGAGCGATTCAGCGAAGTAATTATCAGCACGCCGGGACCGATCGGCTTAACCGCCTTGCTCGCGGCGAAGATGCTCAATCTTCAGACGAGCGGAATTTATCACACCGATTTTCCGCAATACGTGCGAATCCTGACCGAGGACAGTTTCCTGGAGAGCGTCACCTGGCGTTATATGCACTGGTTCTACGGCCAGCTCGACACCGTATTCGTTAACTCTGAGGAATATCGACAGAGCTGGATCAAGCGCGGCTTCGATCCGGAGAAACTGAAGATTTTTCCGCGTGGACTCGACACCGAGCTTTTTCATCCAACACGACGCGATCCGGCGTTTTTTCGAAAATTCGGTGAAACAAACGGACAGGTCCGGCTGCTCTACGTCGGACGCGTCTCGCGCGAAAAAGATCTCGACCTTCTCGCCGAAGCTTATCGGCGGCTGCGCGAGGAAGGATTATCGATCCAACTTTTTGTCGTAGGGCATGGACCCTACTCAAAGGAGTTTTCGGAAGCGCTGCCTGAGGCCCTTTTCACCGGATATCTGAAGGGCGAAGACCTGGCCCGCGCCTACGCTTCGGCGGACATTTTTGTTTTCCCAAGCACAACCGACACTTTCGGCAACGTGATCATCGAAGCGCAGGCTTCCGGGTTACCCGTGATCGTTTCCGATTCAGGCGGCCCGAAAGAGCTGGTCGACAACGAACGAAACGGCTTGATCACAAAATCACACGATCTCGGCGATCTCGTGCGCGCGATCCGTGAGCTCGTGGCCGACCCGGATCGACGCAAACGAATGGGAACCCTTGCGCGCGAAAGCGTAATCGACCGCACGTGGCCAACCGCGTTTCGGCGATTTTGGGCGGCGACAGAAGTTCGTTGATCAGACCGGCAACGGAGGCGGCGGAGCCTGCGGAGCCTGTGCAATCCCGGCCCACACGTCGTATTCGGGCCCGAATTGTCGAATAAAGCGCAGACCAAACGCGCGCAAACAGAGATAGACTGGTAACAGGATCACGGTGCCGATGTACGGTAGAATCGCCACACAGCACGTCGCAAGGATTACGACGCAGGACACAATTCCGGCCCCAATCCCAAGCGCAATCCAGAATAAACAGTAGAGAGTAATTTCACCCGGATAATTTGAGATCAATGAAACCCCTACCCGAAACGCCTCCCGCGCTAAACAGCGACGTCGATACATGATCACGGCCATGAAGTGCGCGATCAGCGTCCAGGCGAAAATGAGGGCAATTAAGACAAAAGCCCATGCGATGATCGCACAAATCATATAAACATCCGGGTGGGCGAAACCGGCGTTCCGAATGAGCGGCAGCAGGAAAGGCAGGGCCGCGGTCCCGACAATGATCGAGAGGAGGATCCCGACGACGAGCGAGAAAAGAAAGAGACTGTTCCCCTGCTCGCGAAATTCCCGCCATGGTTCCGCGATGGCGCCGCGATTCTTGACAATGCAATCGATAAACATGAAACGGCCCCGCGCTCGCAACCAGGCGAGGACAATCGCGATCACCAAGACCAGCACTACGAGTGCGACAATTCCGCCGATCAGGACCGGTCGCGGAATTTCGCTGAGCCAGGCGAGAAAATTTTGGATGATGGGAGTATTTTTCCAATCCTCGCGGTTGGGATTGAAATTGTAGTTGCCGGTTCCCAACTGCGAGAGCCAGGCTGCGAACCCAATCACGAACCACTTCTTCGCGTCGAACGGCCGGAACAAAACCTGTTTCGTCACCTCAAAAGCTTCTTCGAGCGGTTTGAAAATCTCGATCCTGCCTTCGCCGTTCACGCGAATCATTTGAGCCGCTTCGCAATTTTCAATCAAGCTCTCAACTGCGTTTGGCGCGATTTTATGTAAAGATACTCTATGGAAAAAGGGACGACGCGCCGGTATCCGATCGGCGCTGAGATAATTGGGCAAAACGAGACGCACTTCCGCCTCTGGGCGCCGAAAGCGCGGACCATCGACCTCGTTTTGGAAGAGAGTGCGGACAAGAATGCAAAGCGAACGTTTCATCCCCTGACGCGCGATGAAAGGGGGTATTTTTCGGGCAGCGCAGAAGTGGGAGTCGGAGCACTCTATCGCTTTCGCGTCGACAGCGCCGAACATTTTCATCCTGATCCGGTTTCGCGTTATCAACCGTACGGTCCGCACGGTTCATCCTGCGTGGTCGATCACACTCAATTCAAATGGACTGATTCGAAGTGGCGCGGCCTCAAAATGAAAGGCCAGGTCCTCTACGAAATACACGTCGGCACGTTTACCAAGGAGGGAACCTGGAAGGCGGCCGCCGCACAACTCGAGGAGCTTGCCCGTATTGGAATCACGGTCATCGAAATGATGCCGATCGCGGACTTTCCGGGAAATTTCGGATGGGGTTACGACGGGGTCGACCTTTTTGCCCCGTATCATCTTTACGGAACACCGGACGATCTTCGCACTTTCGTTGACCGGGCGCACTCGTTAGGCCTGGCCGTGATTCTGGACGTCGTTTACAATCACTTTGGTCCAGACGGAAACTACATCCGCATTTTTTCCGATCACTATTTCACCAACCGCTACGAGGAGAATGATTGGGGCGAATCGATCAACTTCGACGGCCCCGATTCAGGCCCGGTCAGGGAGTTTTTCATCACCAATGGCCGTTATTGGATCGATGAATTTCATTTCGACGGCTTTCGGTTCGATGCGACCCAGGAAGTGAAAGACAGTTCCGACGAATACATTATCGGAGCGATTGGTCGCGTCGCGCGAGAGACGGCGAAACCTCGCGATATCATTTTAGTTGCCGAGAACGAGCGTCAGGAATCGAAGCTCATTTTGCCGCGCGCGAAAGGCGGTGACGATTTGGACGCGGTTTGGAACGACGACTTTCATCACACCGCGGTCGTCGCTTTGACCGGCAAGCGCGAAGCGTATTATACCGATTATATTGGCTCGCCGCAGGAGTTCATTTCGGCCGCGAAATACGGTTACCTCTTTCAAGGCCAACCGTATTTTTGGCAAAAGGCGCCGCGCGGAAGCACCGCCTTCCGAGTGAACCCGCAGGCATTTGTTTCGTTTATCGAAAATCATGACCAGGTTTCCAACACCGCTTTCGGCGAACGCCTGCGTTTTCAAAGTTCTCCCGGGCGTTACCGCGCAATGACCGCGCTGTTATTGCTCGGGCCGTGGACGCCGCTGCTCTTTCAAGGCGAAGAATTCGGGGCTTCTACACCCTTTGTCTTCTTCACTGATGTCGGAGATGGTTCAATGAAGGAAGCGATTCGCAAGGGACGTTTTGCTTTTCTCGCGCAGTTCCCTTCCTTCGCGACCAAAGAAGTCCAGGAACGACTACCGGTACCCTCTGACCCAACGGCCTTTGTCGGTTGCAAACTGGACTTTTCAGAACGCGACAAAAACCGGGAATTCTATGATTTACATATCGATCTTTTGAAGTTGCGCCGCGAAGACGCCCGCTTCAGTGAACAAAAGCCGCGCGGCGTCGACGGTGCCGTTCTCGGTCCGTCGAGCTTTGTGCTTCGGTTTTTTGGCGAACAGGACAACGACGACAGGTTGTTGATGGTCAATTTTGGCGAGCTACGCGATTTAAATCCCGTCCCCGAGCCTCTGCTCGCTCCACCAGTCGGCCTTGAATGGGAAGTTCTCTGGTCCAGCGAATCGGCGCGTTACGGCGGTTCGGGCACGGCCGCGGTTGTGACTCAGGACAGCTGGAAATTGCCCGCCGAAGCGGCGGTCGCACTGCGCTTGGTTCCGGAGAAACAGCCACGGAAGCAACCAAAGCGACGAAAGCCCGCCTGATCTCTCAGTGAATAAGCACTCCGAAAAAGATCGCTTGCTCACTCGCGCGATGGCGTGGGAACCGAAGAAAATGTCGCGGGAAGAGTTGTTGAATCGCGAATGGCTCGTGACGAACGGTCTTGGCGGATACGGTTCGGGAACGGTTTCCGGCGCAATCACACGCCGTTATCACGGCCTGCTCATTGCCGCTTTGCCCGCGCCTCTCGGCCGCATTGTAATGTGGTCGCATGTTTCGGAATTTCTGCGCTTCGGACCTAAAGATGTTGTTTCGTTAGGCGCAGAGGAACGCGCCGGCGGCCAGCTCGATCTTCCAGGCGCGGACTTTCTTCGCGAGTTCCGGCTCGAAGACGGACTTCCGGTTTGGACCTACCGCGTTCGCGATATCGTTTTGGAAAAGCGAATTGTTCTGCCTCATTTGCAAAACACAGTGCACGTCATCTACCGCGTGCTCTCTGGCGGCAAGCGGCCGCGCCTCGAATTGCGCCCTGCATTTCATTTCCGCCATTACGAAGCGTCGGTCAATGCCAGCAAGGCGGGTCCGTACAAACTGACTTCAGTCGGTGATCGTTATGAGATTGCCGCCACGCGCGCACGCGGACTGCCACCAGTCCGAATGAAACTTTGTTACTGCAATTCAGCCTTTACCATTTCAGCGAAGCAGATTCATCAGGTCGTTTATCGGACCGAACAGAGCCGCGGTTATGCGCACGAAGGCAATTTGTGGAGTCCCGGCTTTTTTCATGTTGATCTTGAAGAGGCCGATTCTCCGACGCTGGTAGCTTCAACTGAAAAGTGGGACATCATCGAAGTACTTAATCCCGCGGACGCGTTGTCCGCAGAACGCGAACGCCGGGCTCGTTTACTGCAGGACGCGGTCCCTAAAGCGCGACACGATTTCGCGGCCGAACTCGTTTTCGCAGCAGACCAATTCATAATTACACCAGCCGGACGATTCGAAGAAGCGGCACGCGCGCATGCGTCGGGTGATGAAGTCCGAACCGTCATCGCTGGCTATCACTGGTTCACCGATTGGGGACGCGACACGATGATCAGTCTTGAAGGCCTCGCCTTGCTTACCGGTCGTTGGCTCGAGGCCGGTTACATCCTTCGGACGTTCGCGCGTTACGTGCGGGATGGTTTGATCCCAAACATGTTTCCAGACGGCGCGAAAGAGGGCGTATATCACACCGCCGACGCAACGCTTTGGTATTTCCACGCGCTGAACCGCTACTTACGCGTCACCAAAGACCTGAGCACGTTGCAATTCTTGTTGCCGAGTCTTCTCGATATTGCCGAGCACCATATCCGCGGCACGCGTTTCAACATTCATGTCGATCCCAGCGACGGATTGCTCGCGCAAGGCGAGGAAGGCTACCAACTCACCTGGATGGATGCGAAGATGGGTGATTGGGTCGTCACCCCGCGACGTGGAAAAGCGGTTGAAATCAATGCGCTTTGGTACAATGCGCTTTGTCTGCTCGTCGGTTGGCTGCGTGAGAATGGAGAAGAGAGGTCCGCCAACCGTTATGAAGAGCACGCTCAAAAAGCGCGCGCTTCCTTCAACTCGCGATTTTGGTACGGCGAGGGTGGTTATCTTTACGACGTGGTGGATTGCGGCGATCAATCCGGAACGTTCGACATCTCTTGCCGGCCTAACCAATTGTTCGCCATTTCGCTCGACCATCCGGTGCTCGATCCCGCACATTGGCAATCGGTAGTTGATATTTGTGCGAAGAAATTGGTGACCCCGGTTGGTTTACGTTCTCTTTCGCCGGACGATCCCGAATACAAACCGATTTACAGTGGCGACCTGCGTTCCCGGGACGGCGCATATCATCAGGGCACGGTTTGGGCGTGGTTGATCGGGCCGTTTGTCGATGCGTGGCTCAAACTTCATCCGCATGATCGTGCCAGCGCGCGGCGATTTCTCGCAGTCTTCCCCGTGCATTTAAGCGACAACGGACTCGGCACGATTAGCGAAGTGTTTGACGCTCGAGAGCCGCATCACGCCGGCGGTTGCATTGCGCAGGCCTGGAGCGTCGCCGAGGTCCTTCGCGCCTGGGTCGAAACCGCTTAAGCGCAAACTCGACTTCGACGCGCAAATGCATTCACGCGTGCGATTTAATAATGATGGCAGAGACAGCAGAACAGGTTCGCGAAAAGCCCGAGGTCAAAAAAGAACTCAAGCGCACCGGTCGGGACAATAAGCCGCGCGGCAAAGTGAAAGCGCGCGCCACGGACAAGTTTTGGTTTCTCACTCACAGCCTGCTCCTGGTTGGCTGCGCCGTTGTTTACTATCTTGCCGCGGCAAAAATTATTCCGATCAGCCAAGTCCAAATCGATCTGGTGCGTCGCCTGACTCGCGGCGCCGCTCTTATCATCATTGTTCTCGCAATTGCCAAAGCGGTGCGGGTTTACGCGATTGGCCGTATCGACGACAGCGCGACTCGTTTCACGTTGCGTCGAATTCTTTTGCTCGTCGTCGGCGCGATGGTCGTTGTCATCGCCATCTCCGTCGTCTTTGTTAATTGGTACGGTGCCCTTACCGCATTGGGAATCGGATCGATCATCATCGGATTGGCCGTCCAAACGCCCGCGAAGAGTTTTATCGCGTGGATTTACATCTTGATTCGCCAGCCGTTCCGCGTGGGAGATCGAATTAAAATCGGCGACGCGACCGGCGACGTAATCGACGTCGGTTATCTCGACACCACGTTATGGGAATTCGGCGGCAAGTACATTTCCGGCGATCACCCGAGCGGCCGCGTAATTCGCTTTCCGAACGAGAAAGTGCTCGACGAAATCATCTGGAATTATTCGTGGCCGCTTTTTCCCTACATTTGGAACGAGATCAAGTTCCAGATCGCGTATCAGAGCGACTTGGAATTCGTCTCCAAAACGATGCAACAGGTGGTGGTGGACGAAATCGGCAAGGAAATGTCGGAGCGTGTGGAAGTGTATCGCCAGGTGTTATCACGCACACCGGTGGACGAGCTGGAAGTGCGCGCACATCCGCGCGTGATTTTTCGCGTAGATGAAGTCACCTGGATCGATGCAATCGTGCGTTATCTCGTGGCGCCCCGCGAAGCCGGACCCATCAAGTCGCGATTAATACCGAAACTGCTCGCCGCCCTCAACGCCGCTCCGGAAAAAGTGATGTTCCCGAAAGGCGACGCTCGCTAAGGCGAATTACTTTGCCAGCTTCGTTCTTCCCGAAAGCGCCTGCTGCAACGTCAGATCGTCGGCTGATTCGAGCGCTGCACCGGCGGGAAGACC
>Ga0066903_100003380_pt1 | contig 13011 bp, 13 predicted proteins | sample PanSoiMetaGPlot1_FD_67491 | JGI IMG/M metagenome (GOLD analysis project Ga0066903, IMG submission 67491) | Tropical forest soil microbial communities from Panama analyzed to predict greenhouse gas emissions - Panama Soil - Plot 1 (version 2) | ecosystem: Environmental > Terrestrial > Soil >... | reverse complement strand
TGCGCCTCCGCCCCCTCCGCCGCCGCCGTCACCGGCTCCGTCACCTCCGCCGCCCGTGGACCGGGTCGCCCCCACGATCTCGATCACGGGCGTGCCCGCCCGGAGCTGCACGACTCACGACTTCCGCGTCCAGGTGCGACTCAGCGACCAGTCACGGCTGCGGTACGCCCGGCTCTTCCTCGACGGCAGCCGCAAGCTCAGCACGACCAGGAAGACGTTCACCGTCCCGATCCCGGCCTCGCGGCTCCGCAGCGGACGGCACGTGATCACCGTCACTGCCAGCGACCTGGCGGGCAACCGCGCGACCCGGAGCGTGACCTTCCGCCGCTGCACCCGGCTGCCGGCACGGCGCTGAACCCTCTACTCGCCGGAGTGCATCCGAAGCGGGCCAAGGTGAGCGAAGGTGACCTCGTAGTCGAGCGTCTCTTCGACCTGGACCCCAGCCACCTCGGTGACGCGATCGCGGAACTGCATGCGGGAGGCGCGATGCCGGTCGGCGACCTCGCGATCGTCCCAGAACGTCAATGCGAGCGTCGTTCCTTCCTTCGAGAGAAACAGGAGCCCCTGGAAACCCTCCGTCGCCCGAAACCAGCGAATCATTTCCTGCGCGATGATCGTCGCATTCCCCGTTGGCTGACTCGAAGTGCTCACGCGCGTGAGGCTTACGTACACGTTGATCCTCCCTTCCCGAGCAGCGCCACGCCGTCGACGCCCGACCGACGCATCATCCTTTCAGGACGGCGGCCGTGAGTTAGGTACGCGAGGCCGTCGGCGAAGGCCAGGGACATCTGCCGAACACTCGCCCAAGCGAGGCTCCTGATGCCGTAGGCGCTAGCGTGGCCTCGTGAGCCACCTTCGCGCAGCCGACGGAACAGTTCTCTGCGAGCACGCGGAGCCCCACGCGGAAGGCCCACCGGCCCTGCATCCGGTCCCCGACCGCCACGATCACGATCGCTGGCACGAGCACGAGCATTCGCACGGCCTGCTCGACCGCTCGATCCTGCGCTCCCGGGCCGGCATCAGAGCCGTCTCGCTTAGCCTCGCGGTCCTCACGCTGACGGCCCTGGTGCAGGCGTTCATCTACTCACGCACGCTGAGCGTCGCCTTGCTTGCTGACCTGATCCACAACTTCGGCGACGCGTTGACCGCGATCCCGCTCGGACTCGCATTCTTCCTACGCAGCCCGCGCGGCGAACGTCTCGCTGGACTCGCCGTCGTGCTCGTGATCTTCATCAGCGCCATGGTCGCGCTGTTTCAGACGATCGAGCGCTTCATCCACCCGCGCTCGCTCACGCACCTGTGGCTGCTCGCTGCGGCCGGGGTCATCGGCTTCGTCGGCAACGAGATCGCCGCCCAGGTCCGCGTCCGCGCCGGAGACCGCCTGCAAAGCCCCGCCCTCGTCGCCGACGGCAAGCATGCCCGCGTGGACGGATTCGTCTCCCTTGGCGTCCTCGCCAGCGCCACCTTCGTCGGTCTCGGCCTGCCGCGCGCCGATCCGCTCATCGGCCTGGTCATCACGCTCGTAATCCTCCGCATCACCTGGGAAAGCTGGCGGACGATCTCAAAGACGCAGCCCGGCGAGATGCTCGATCACGCTGACTGATCCTCGCGCTCACCGTCATTCCGGACCGGCTGGCGCAGGCGAGCGACGAGCACATCGCTACTTACGCTCAATCAATTGACGAGGCCAAAGCCGCGATCGAGCCTTGCATTGCCTGCGAACCGGTCAGCGCAGAACCAAGAGGTCAAGCCAGTTGCTTCTGGTTTCCGGGTTCGCTGTGCCCTCGGCGTGCCGTACGGCACGGCGGAGACGTTCTTTACCGCGGAGGAACTCGTCGTCGGTGAGATGGCGCATCGTGGTGTCGGCGTGGCGGAACGTATCCACCTGGCCGAGGAAGTCCGCGAGGCTGGTCGGGTACGTCTCACGAACCTGCTCGAGAGCCTCCCGGTGGAATCCTGCGGCCGCGAACGCCTTGCACGTTTCCTCGACGGACGGGTAGGTATCGATCGTCCGAGCGGTCTCAGGGAACCATCGGACGAGTTCGACTCTGTCGCATCTCCCAGGGAAGCCCTGTCGGATGAGGACGGGGGCACCGGGGCGGAGAACGCGGCGGATCTCGTGTGCGGCGACTCCCAGATCTGGAATGTGGTGAATGACAAGGGAGAGCCATGCGGCGTCTGCCGAGTCATCTGGCAGGGGTAGGGCGCTCGCATTTCCCTCGAGCACCTGGATGGCCGGCGTCCGTGGGATCTGATCCCGCATCGCGGCCGACGGCTCGACCGCGAGGACACTGAGTTCGAACCAGTCGCTGAAGGCGGCGGCGAACGCACCGGTCCCTGCGCCGATGTCCACCAGAGCCGTTCCCTGCGACGGGCGCAGGTGACGTCGCACGGCCTCGTGCCACTCCGAGAGTCCGTCCCGTGGAACCTCGCGGACCGCCTTGAACGCCGCAGCGGTTTGCTCGTCATAGCTGATCCTGGCCAGGTCATGCCTCCCTGCCCGCGATCGCTCAGGATGACGCACCGACGCTGAGCAGACCACCCCGCACTCGCTCAGCGGAAGGTTCCAGTCGGCGAGCGGCTAGCGGCGCTACGCTGACAGCGCCACAGCGAGAAGTAGTCGTTCCTGGGAGACCAGCCTCGCGCTCCTACTCCTCGACTGAGCGGTCCACCACATCGAGGAGAAGGGGGCTGTCGTGGACGACGAGCTTCGGTTTCCGCGGACGCTGTCGTTTGACGCCGACTACTGGCTCTGTCGCTGCGAGGGTTTCAAGGTCGAGCGCGCCGGAAGGCCGCTCGGCATCGTCGAGGAAGTGCACTACCGATCGCGGCCCGACCGGCCCGACGTTCTCGTCGTGCGCGGCGGCCGGCTCGGCACGCGCAGCTTTGAAGTCACCGTCGACGAGATCGACAAGCTCCTGCCGAGGCAGGGCCGGGTGCTCCTTCGTTCCGCGCCCGGGCGGCAGGAGGAGCCCGTGCCGCCGCTCAAAGCCCTACTCGCGCGCTTGGCGCACTTGCGCGTCGCGCACTAAGCGGTCTTGCGGCTCGCGGCGGTCGGCTTCGTCTCATTCGTGACGCTGGCCTGCTGCGGGTGCGGCGCGCGTTCGCATCACGGCGCGGCCCTGGCTCGGCCACACGTGCTCGCGACGTGGGCCCAGATCACGGACGCCCACGTCGTCGACGAGGAGTCGCCCGCCCGACTGGAGATGCTCGACCGGCTCGGGCCGCCGTTCACATCGTCATTCCGGCCGCAGGAGGCACTGTCAGGCCAGCTGCTCGCGGCCGTCGTGCGCGCGCTCGACGCGAAGAAGCCCGATGCCGTCGTCGTCACCGGCGATCTGATCGACAACGCGCAGGCGAACGAGCTGACGGAGGCGCTCGCCGTACTGCACGGCGGCCGCGTCGATCCGAACTCCGGCGGGCCGGGATACCAAGGCGTACAGGCCGCATCGAACCCGGATCCGTTCTACTACCGTCCGGACGTCGACCCGCCCCGGCATCCGCACCTCCTCGAGCAGGCGGAGAAGCCGTTCCAGTCGCCGGGATTGAGCGCGCCCTGGTACCCGGTCGTCGGTAACCACGACCTGCTCGTGCAGGGAAACCTCGCTCCGACGCCGCGGACCGAGGCGGTCGCGACGGGCTCGCTCAAGCTCGTCTCGCTCGACCGGACGGCACTCGAGGCGGTGCGCGCGCGGCGTTTGACGCCCGCGCGCGTCGACACCCTCCTCGCAGGCAGCCTGCCGGGGAAGACGATGCGCGTCGCGCCTGACGCGGCCCGCCGCGAGCTGACGGCGCCGCAGGTCCTGGCGCGGCTCCGGCGCGCGAGCGGACACGGCGGACGCGGGCCGCTGCTCGACTACTCGTTCGCGCTCGGCCCCGACGTTCGCGGGATCGTGCTCGACACCATCCGCCGTCGAATCGGCGCGAGCGGAGTCGTGCGAGCCGGGCAGCTTCGCTGGCTGCGGGCGCAGCTGGCGAACGCCCGCTCGCGCTGGGTCGTCGTCTTCTCGCATACCCCGCTCCCGTCCTGTTCGCGAGGTGCGGACGCGGTCGCGATGCTCGCGGGCGATCCGCACGTCGTCGCGGCGATCGCGGGCGACACTCACCACAACTCCATCGAGCGGCACGGACGGCTCGTCTTCATCACGACGTCCTCACTCGCCGACTGGCCACAACAGGCGCGGATGTTCCGGCTGACCTCGTCCCAACGCGGCGGGGCCGAGCTGGAGACCTGGACGGTCGACCCCGACCTCCACGATCCGCTCGCGCGGATCTCTCACCAGCTCGCCTACCTCGACTTTCAGGGTGGCCGCCCGGCCGGCGACGCCGGCAGGCCGAGCGACCGCAGAGCGCGTTTCGTCATTCCTCCCGCAGGCCGATGACCACCGGCTCCACCACGGCTGCCCGGCCGACCCACCATGACGCCCCATACGCTGCGGCGACGAGGCCGCAAGTGACGATCGCGATCGGGACGAGGCCGGCCGTGAGCGGCAGCGAGACGTAGGTCGCCGCAAGCCGCGACACGGTTGGGCCGATGACGTTTCGTTCGAGGAGCAGTCCGAGCGGGGCCGCCAGCGCGGCCACCGGCAGCGCCGCTCCGGCGAAGACGGCTGCGAGCTGGCGTGCGTTCCCCCCGCAGGCGCGCACGAGCGCAACGGCCCGCCGGCGCTCCTGCGCGGTCAGCGCCAGCATCTGCGCGAGCACGTACAGGCAGACGAGCCCGTCGAGGATGGCAATCGTGCGTAGCAGCGAGACGAGGATGGAGACGAAGCCGCCGTTCCGCTGCGCCCAGCCGCGCACCGAATCCGATGAGATACCTCCACTCGACGAGCCGAACAGCCCTTGCGTGGCAAGCTCCGACTCGATCGTTCCCGCATCGGCGCCTGCAGCGAGCTTGACGGCGAGCGTGGACTGCGCCCAGGGGGTGGCGTCGAGCAGGCGCCGGGGCTCCACATACGCCACGCGGCCCTCCTCCTGCAGTACCCGATCGATGCCCACGACGCGAAACCGAAGCTCGCGGCCGCCGGGAACCTGCGCCGCCAGCGTCGCGCCGGGGTGCAGGTTCAGCGCCTCGGCCAGGCCGAGCCCGACTTCGGCCTCGTGGTCGTTGCGGATCCGCCGGCCTTCGGCGAGCGGCGGATTCTCCCAAGTCGTGTGGTCGCCCCCGAAGGCGACGAGCGTGAACGGCTCGCCAAGGTCGAACGAATCTGCGGCGTCGACCGACCAGCGCGGTGTCACGCCCGAGACACCGCGAATCCGAGCGACCTCCCGCGCCGCCGAGGCCGGACCGTCAATGGTGAGCTGGTAGCGGCGGCCGACGGCGGCCGGGCTCGTGCGCAGCCCCGCCAGAACCGTCGCGATGGTCAGGATCAGGAGGATGATCGCCGCCGAGGAGCCCAGGACGGCGACTGTGGCGGCGGTCCGGAACGGACGCGCGAGCGCGAGCCGGAAGCCGAGCCCGGCCGGGCCGCTCGGCAGCGGAGCGCGGGGCGGCGTGCCGCGCACGTCCGCGGCGGCCAGCGTCTCCAGGGGCGAGCGCCGAGCGGCGCGCCATGCGGGAAGGGCTGAGGCGGCCGCGACCAGGACGACGATCGCCGCGTCCGCAAAGACGAGAAGCGCGGCGAGCGATCGCCCAGGCGGCAGCTCGTTCACCGACTCGAGCAGCCGCGTCGAGGGGCCCGAGGCGACGAGCCAGCCGAGGAAGACGCCGAGCGATGCCGCCGGGAAGGCGACAAGCGCTGCCTCGACGCCGAACCCGAGAGCTACGGCGGCGCGGGAGGCGCCGACGGCGCGCAGGAGACCGATCGAGCTCAGCCGCCGCTGAACGTCGCTCGCGGCGGTCGCGGCGAGCATCGCGCCGGCCGCCGCAAGGGCGGCGATCGAGAAGCCGATCAGCAACGCGATCACGATCCCGCCGGCGTCCGCGACGAGCGCACGGACCCCCGTGCGCGTCACGAACTGCAGCCCGGAGACGCCGTAGCTCGCCGCCCGCGCCTGCGCGAGCGTCACGTCGAGCTGGCCGGGGTCCCGCACCCAGAGCAGCGCCTGATTCACCGCGCCCGGCGGCGCTCCTGCGAGCGCCTGCACGTCCTCGTAGCGCAACCAGAGGCGCGGCCCTTTCGCGAGCGGGAAGGCGACCGTGTCGGGGGAGAGGCCGACCCCGACGACGTCGAACGCGCGCCCGTCGATCGCGATCGGCTCGCCGGGGCGCACTCCCCACGCCCGCGCCAGCCCGGCCTCGACGACCGCCTGCCCGTCCGCCTGCAGGTCGTGTCCGCCCAAGAGCGCGTATGCGCGCGGCCCCGACCGCACGCCGACGAGGGTTGCGTGGCCGCTCTCGTTGCCGTTCGACTCGACGTGCCGGCCCGAGATGGTCAATCGATAAGCGGCCGCGCGCAGGTTCGGCAGCGCGCCGACCCGCGCGGAGACGTCGCCGATTGGAAGCGCGTCGAAGGAGGCGATCGCATCCGGAAGCTGCGCCCGCGAGGCCGCCCGGTCGAAGCCCGTCGAAAGGCCCCAGGCAACAGTCACGGCAGCGCCGACCATTGCGGCCGCGGCCACGATTCCCGAGGCTCGTAGAAACGTGCGGCCGCGGCTCGTCCGCAAACGCGCGAGCCCGTAGCGGAGTACCGCGTTCACGGCCGGAGCCGGCCTTCCTTCAGCCGCAGCACGCGGTCGGCCAGCTCGACCGCCTCCCGCTCGTGCGTCACGAGCACGACGGCACGGGCATCGTCGGCGACGCGGCGCAGGAGCGCGAGCACAGCCGCGCGCGACTCGTCGTCGAGATTCCCGGTCGGCTCATCGGCGAGCACAAGCGCGGGATCGTTGACGAGTGCGCGGACGATGGCGAGCCGCTGCTGCTCTCCGCCGGAGAGGGTCGCCGGTAACCGGAGTGCCTGCTCACCGAGCTCGAACCGCCGGATGAGCTCGTGCGCCCGCGCAACTGCTCCGTCGCTGCCCCTGACGAGCCGGGCAGGGAGCAGGACGTTCTCGAAGCCGTTCAGCTCGGGAAGCAGGTAGAAGGACTGGAAGACGAAGCCGACCTTCCGCCGCCGCAGGTCGACGAGGACGGGCTCTCGAGCCCCGTCGATGCGGGTGCCTGCGATCTCGATCGTCCCCCCGTCCGCGACGTCCAGGGCGCCGAGCAGATGCAGGAGCGTCGACTTCCCTGAGCCCGACCGCCCGAGGACGGTCACGAGCTCACCTCGCTCGACGTCGAGATCGACTCCGTCCAGAACGCGTACCGTCGCGCGGCCCTCGCCGTACGACTTGACGATTCCGCGGGCGCGGACGACCCGATCGCTCACGGAGCCAGCGTAGAGAGGCGGATGCCACAGTGGTGGCCGGTCGCATCGCCGCGGAGCTGGCCGATCGTCGGCGGGTCGAGACGGAGCAACTCCGGAACGCTCACGAGCCGAAGCCCGTGGCTTTCGAACCAGGGCAGTAGGCGGCTCACCGCAAGCAGGGTCCACGGGTGCATGTCGTGCAGAAGCACGATCGAGCCGGGCGCCACCGTGGCTTCGACGGAGCGAACCACCGATCTCGCGTTCGCCCGCGGAAAGGAGTCGCGGCCGTCGACGCTCCAGCGCACATCGAGCATTCCAAGCCGTCCGACGAGACGATCGAGGCGCGGCGTCGTCAACCCGTACGGCGGGCGGAAGAGAAGGACAACGTGTCGGGAAGCGGTCTCGATCGCCTGCCTGCCGGCGATGATCTCCCAGGCGGCGGCGCCGTAGCTGAGCCTAGGCAGTCGCGGATGCGACCAAGTGTGATCGCCGACGCTCCCCAGCCGCGTCTCGCTCGCGGCTGCGTCGGGCCAGTCGGTGAGCCGATCGCCGACCAGGAAAAAGGTCGCGCCCGCACCGGCGCGCCGGAGCTGGCGGAGAAGCGAGAGCGTGTACGGGCTTGGGCCGTCGTCGAAGGTCAGTGCGACATCGGGCAGGCGTCCCCCGCCGCAGAAGACGGGTAGCCGGCGCGCCGCCAACCGCTCCACCGCCCGCTTCTGCGCGGCCGCGACCGCGGCGGAGCTCAATGAAGGAGGGCCAACCGGCAGCCGGAGGGGCTCGGCGCCGACACTGCCGGCGCCGACGAGCAGAGCGGCAAGCAGTGACGAAACGAGCAAGCGTGCAGCTCCATGCGTGCCGGTGCCGAGAGGAGGCACGGTCGAAGCGTAGAGGGGCGCGGAGACAGCGGCCGTCCCAGTCGAGTGTCGCGATAATGCCCGCCTATGTGGGTGCGGATCGGGGCCCTCGCACTCGTCGGCCTGCTGGGCGCGCTCGGCTCGCTGCTGATCACACGCACGTCGCTTGCCTCCGTCGGGTCGACCGATTCGACGACGACCACGTCGACGACCGCCTCGACCTCTGTCGGCACGACAACCGGAACTTCCACCTCGAAGGGCGCCGCAACACCGCCCGTCGGCGTGCCGGTCACGTCGGCGGTCGCTCGCGACTGCGTCACGGTCGGAGGCGTGATGGTCCTCGTGCCGGGCCGGCGACCGGTCGTTCTGGTCGCGGATCCCGCCCACCCGCGCGCAAGCACCGGCCCCTTCATCTACCCGGGCAGCGGAGCGGTCGTCAGTGTCGCGGGCGTCGAGCTGCGGACCAAGGGCTGTCGCGGCAGCGCCCAGGCGAGCGTCTCCTCCCCGTCGCTCTTCGGCGGCGCCGTCAGCGCGAGCGCGGCGTCCCTTCACGCCGGAGCCGCGCCTGCTCACGCGGCGCTTCGCGGGCTTCGCATCGCGGGAAAGCCGGTGGCTCTCCTGGTCGGAGCGCGAGCGCCGGTCGCGGCCTGGGGCTATGCGACGGAGGGGGAACGGCGCCGGCTCGGTTCCGGACGCGAGCTCCAGGCCGCGCTCGCCGTGCACCTGCTCCGTGCACGCGCAGGGCTGCCGCGAGGCGCAATCGTCGTCGTCGCCTTTGGCGTCAGGGCCCGGCCGCCAGCGTCCGCGGCCTCGCGCCGGCGCCGCGCGGCGCATCGCCCTTCGCCGCAAATTGGTGCGAAGACGGGCCGCCGCCGTCCCCTCGTGAAACGGAGTCATTCCCCCGGCAGCCGCCTGCTCGCCCGGCTCCACCGCGCACATAAGCCGCTGAGGATCGCGCCGTCGCTCGGTCTCCCGCGCTACGTCTTCCCCGTCGCAGGACCTGCCTCCTTTTCCGACTCGTACGGCGCCGCGCGGAGCGACGTCTCATGGCATCACGGCGACGACATCTTCGCGCCGCTCGGCACGCCGGTCGTCGCCGTGGCCGACGGAACCCTGAACAGGGTCGGATGGGAGCGGCTCGGCGGCTGGCGCCTTTGGGTGCGCGACGGGCTCGGCAACGAGTTCTACTACGCCCACCTCTCCGCGTACACGCACGCTGCGCTCGAAAAAGGCCGTGTCAAGGCCGGCACGGTGCTCGGATTCGTCGGCGACACGGGCGATGCCTTCGGGACGCCGTTCCACCTCCATTTCGAGATTCACCCGCGGTCGCTGCTGCCGCTGCGCTACGACGGCGCAGTCGACCCGACGACCTATCTCGACCACTGGGCACACCTGAGCCGCGTGCGTGGATCGCGCCCTCTCCATCCCCACCTCCCGCGCGGATCTGCACGCGCAGAGGCGACGTATGTCTACGGTGAGTTGCTCGCAGCGCGCGGCCTGATACGACGCCGCCCGCCGCACCCGCCATTGCGGCAGCTCAGCAAGCGCGGCGCCGATTTCGGCGCGACGCCGGCCGCCCCGAAACGGCGCGTCCTGGGCCGCACGAGGCGCAGCAAGCCGGAGGAGGCGACGAGCGTGCCCGCTTCGACGCTCACGCTCGATGGGGTCGCCATTGCTTTCCTGGCGGCGCCCGCAGCGCTTGCCCTGACACTCTTCCGCCGCCGGCGTTAGAGCTCGCCCCTTCCACGCCGGCGTTGGTTCGGAACGCCCAAACCGGTGTCCGACACCTCGAACTGTCAAGTCCGTTCCGTGCCGATTGTGAAACGTTTCGCCGCCGCGGCCGACCTGCGCGGCCGCCGCTCACAAGCGTCTCTCGGAGCTCGCCACCAGTTCCCCCGCGGGACGCGCGTCAACCTGGCGAGGGGGCCCACGGGGGAAACCGGGTTTCCCCCGTGAAGTGAGCGGCAGCGCGAAGCGCCACTGCGAAGCGTGTGGAGCTAGCCGGACTCGAACCGGCGACCTCCTGGGTGCGATCCAGGCGCTCTCCCAGCTGAGCTATAGCCCCGGGCGGGCCAAGTGTAGCCGCCTCTAGGACGAGGCAGGCGTCGCGGAGCCGGCGCCGCGCTGTTCGTCGAGGCGGCCGGCACGGATGGTCGCGGCCATGTCCTTCGACTCCTCGCGGTAGATCGAGCCGTCCTCGAACTCGAACCAGGGGTACTTCTTCTGCCCGGTGCGTGCTTCGGTGTTCTCCCGGCCGCCGGGCCACGGCTCCTTGACGATCTCGTAGTCGACCCCCTGTTCGTCGAGCGCCTTTTGGACCCGCCAGCATGGGTGGCCGCCGAACTTGACCCACAAGTTCTTGCAACGGTGGAACTTCACGGCCATCACGAACCTCCCGTCGGCCTGATCAGCGTGACCCCGTCGCGGACGGTAAGCATTACCGACGTAACGCGCGGATCGGATTTCACGTGCTCGTCGAAGGCCCTGATCGCTCGGGTTCCCTCGTCGTCATCGCTTTCGTCGAGCACGCGTCCGCTCCAGAGCGTGTTGTCGGCGGCGATCAGGCCGCGTTCACTCAACCGCGGCAGCACGGCCTCGTAGTAGTTGACGTAGTTCGGCTTGTCGGCGTCGATGAAGACGAAGTCGAAGTCGCCTTCGAGCCGCTCGATCGTCTCGAGCGCCGGACCAAGGTGGACGGTGATCTTGTCGGCGTGCGGGCTCTGCTCGATGTAGCGGCGGGCGACCTCGGCATGGCGCTCCTCGAGCTCGCAGGTGTCGATGTGTCCGCCGGGGGCGAGGCCTGCCGCCATCGACAGCGCCGAGTAGCCGCTGTAGGTGCCGAGCTCCAGCACGCGCCGGGCGCCGCTCGCATAGACGAGCACCTCGAGGAAGCGGCCCTCGACGGTGCCGGTCAGCATCTGCGGCGACTGCAATGTCCGGCGCGTCTCCTCCGCTAGCGCGGCCAGCAACGGCTCGGGCGGGGTCGTGTGGTCGGCGGCGTAACGATCGATCGGCTCGGGGACGAGGTCCACGGCCGGGACTGTAGCTTGGCGCCCGTGCCGCACCCTGAGCGAGTCCTCACGCAGCGCGAGCTCAACCGTGCGGTGCTGGCGCGACAACTGCTGCTCGAGCGCGCGCGCCTGCCGCTGCCGCGGGCGGTCGAGCGGATGGGCGGCATCCAGGCGCAGTACGCGCCTTCTGCGTACATCGCGCTCTGGTCGCGCCTCGAGAGGTTCGAGCGCGAGGCGCTGACGCGGGCGCTGGGACGCCGGTCGCTCGTCCAGGCGACGGTCCTGCGCGGAACCATCCATATCGTCTCGCGTCAGGACTACTGGCCCTGGCGCGCGGCCGTGCGCGCCGGCGACGAGCGCTGGTTGCGCAGTGTACGGCCGTGGGCGACGCCACAGCGGACGCGGGCCGCGAACCTCGAGCTACGCCGCGCGCTGGCGGGCGGACCGCGTCGAGCGGACGATCTGATCGGGGAGGTCGGGAAGGACGCCTGGCTCGCAACGAACCTCGATCTCGTCCGCGTCCCGCCGTCGGGGACGTGGGAGCGGCGCCGCGCGGACCTCTACGCGCCCGCGGAGAAGTGGGTCAGCCTGGACGATGCCGACGAGGAGGCCGGCCGCGAGCAGCTCATCCGCCGCTACCTCGCAGCCTTCGGGCCGGCGACGATCACGGACATCCGCAGCTGGTCGAGGCTCGGCCGCGAGGAGACCGAACGGTCGCTGGAGCGGATCGGTCCGCGCGCGTTCCGAGACGAGCAAGGCAAGAAACTGGTCGACCTGCCGCGTGCGCCTCTGCCCGATCCCGAGACTCCGGCGCCTCCGCGCTTTCTGCCGACCTGGGACGCGATCCTGCTCGTGCATGCCCGCCGCACCGGCGTGCTCCCCGAGCAGTTCCGGCCCCGGATCTTCAGCTCGAAGCGGCCCTTCTCGATGCACACGTTCCTGCTCGACGGCGCCGTCGCTGGGGCGTGGCGTTACGAGAAGGGCCGGATCGAGCTGGAGCTGTTCCGGCGTCTGACGCGGTCCGAGCGCGAGGCGCTGGAGCCCGAGCGCGAGGCGCTAGCGGCGTTCCACGCGTGAGCCGCCGACGATCGCGTCGGTCCCGTCGTCGAAACGGACCCACGCCTTGCCCTTGCCGTCGTAGTCGGGCGACCAGACGACGAGCGTCGCCTCGCGGCCGCTGACGCGGACCGGCTCGTCACCCTCTGGATCGGCGCCACGCCAGACGCGTATGAACGGGTTCTGTTCCCACTCGCGGCCGATCGTCGTCTCGCCGGTGTGTCCGGGATAGACCAGCGTGTCGGGCGGCAGCTTCATCACCACGTCCATCACCGAGTCCCTGATCTGGGTGAAGTTGCCACCGCCGACAGCGTCCTTGAAGAGAACGTCGCCGGTGAACGCCGCTTCGCCGTTCGCGACGAACGTCAAGTGGTCGTCCTTGTGGCCCGGCGTTTCGAGCGCCACGAAACGCAGGCCGCCTGTCTCGAGAGGCCCCTTCACGATTTCGAGCCCGTAGCGGCTGCGCAGCTCGTCGTCGCCGGCGACATGGTCGTGGTCGGCGTGGGTCGTCAACAGGTGCGTGACGGTCACGCCGAGCCGCTCGACGGCCTCGTGGAGCGGTGCCAGCGGCGCGCCCGAATCGACGAAGACGGCCGTGCCGCCCTCCGCGTCCGCGACGAGGTAGGCGTTCGAGAGCCAGTCTGGATGCATGCTTCGCAGGACGATCACCGGCGGTACGCTAAACGTGGAAACGACGAGGAGGGCCGATGGCCGGGCTGATTGAGCGGACGACGAACATCATCAAGGCGAAGTGGTCGAAGCTGCTCGACCGCGCGGAGAAGCCTTCCGAGCAGCTCGACTACT
>Ga0066903_100003379_pt1 | contig 13015 bp, 10 predicted proteins | sample PanSoiMetaGPlot1_FD_67491 | JGI IMG/M metagenome (GOLD analysis project Ga0066903, IMG submission 67491) | Tropical forest soil microbial communities from Panama analyzed to predict greenhouse gas emissions - Panama Soil - Plot 1 (version 2) | ecosystem: Environmental > Terrestrial > Soil >... | reverse complement strand
TTAGGCAAGCTCGGCCGAAGCCTCGCGCTCCTTTTAACGGTCGAGCCCGTGGCCGGCCCGAAGCTGCGGCGACAATGTGATCGGCAAGCGGCCAGTGATGGGCGCCTCGCCCGCGATTGCGCGCACGGCGGCGCGCTCGGCCTGATCGTAGAAGTCGTAGGTCAGCAGCATCGCCGGCAGCTCCGGAACGAACGACGCGACGTACGGATTGCCGAACAGCGTCGTAACGAACGCGACGTTGCCCCGCTCGGTGATGCGCGCGAGATCCTTCAACAGCCGCACCTGCTCTGCGCCCAGATCGAGCCGGCCGCTCCCCGACGTCGTCCGCACGAACACCGAGACGACGACGGCGCCGTAGCGCGGGGCGATCGCGCGCACGAGATCCAGCTCCGACATCGGCGTGTGATCGGACACTTCGATCGACGTCACCTGCGGCCAGCGTTTCTTCAGCTCGGGGATGAACGTGCGGCTGGGTGCGGCGATCTGCCAGCCGGATGGATAGTCGAGCACCGAGAGATAGAGGATCGGCAGGCTGTGCGACACGGTCAGCGGCACCTGACGGCGATCGTCTTTCACGAGCGTCACCGCGCGGGCGAACGCTTCGTCGGCGACGGCTTCGTGCGCGCGGCCGCCGACCTTCGACGGAACCGCGTCGAGATCGATCGACCGGCTGACGTGGAGACGGACGGACGCTTTCGCGCGGAGGACGCGCGCAACCGTCGCGTCGAGCTGCGCGACGGTCACGCGGCCGTCGGCCACCGCCTTCTTGACGCCGGTGAACGCCGCGACCGGATCCGGCGAGTGCAGCAGCTGGTCCGCGCCGGCCGCCAGCGCGCGCACGGCGCCCTCGTCTGGCGGCACCATCTTCGTGACGGCGTCCATCGACAGCGAGTCGGTGTAGAGAAGGCCGCCGAAGCCGAGTTCCTGCCGCAGCACGTCGCGCAGGATCGGCCGGCTGAAAGTCGCCGGCGTCGCCGGCGCCGGATCGAGCGCCGGCAGCTCGATGTGGGCCGCCATCACCGCCGCGGCGCCCTCCTCCACGCCGCGCCGGAACGGGACGAGCTCGACGCGCTCGAGCCTCGCCCGGTCGTAGGTGATCACCGGCAGACCCAGATGGCTGTCGACGTCGGTGTCGCCGTGACCGGGGAAATGCTTGAGGGTCGCGATCATCCCGCCGTCCTTCGCGCCGGCGACGTACGCAGAAACGAGCGCGGCGACGCGCGCCGGATCCTCGCCGTACGATCGGATGTTGATCACGGGGTTGCGGGGGTTGTTGTTGACGTCGGCGACCGGCGCGAAGTTCACCTGCACGCCGAGCGCGCGCGCTTCGATCGCTGTCGTCCGCGCCTCTTCGCGCACCAGCCGCTCGGCGTCGGCTCCGGCAATCGCCCCCATCGCCATCTGCCGCGGAAACGCCGTCGCGCCGAAGATCCGGAAGCCGACGCCCGTTTCGAAGTCCGCTGTGTTCAGCAGCGGCACCGACGACATGGCCTGCAGACGGTTGATGAGGAACGCGGCGGAGAACGGCTGCCCGAGAATCACCGTGCCGTAGCCAGGGTTGAGCAGCACCGACGGCGACGGCACCGACGACCCGAAGACGTGAAAGCCCGACACGTGATAGTCGCGCACGAGGCGCGCGAGCGTGTCGAACGTGTCGCTGTCGGTGCTGATGAAGCCCGAGTCGATTGAAGGGACGATCAGCTGGCCGATCTTTTCATCGAGCGTCAGCTTCCTCAGCGTCTCGTCGACCCAGCGCTCGCCGGCGCGATCGAGCGTGAACGGATCGCGGGGCGCGGCGAGCAGGCCGCACACCGACACAAGACCCGCCGCGACCACGAAGGCGCGAAAACACGAAGAACCCACGAAGAAATTCTTGTACAAGAAATTCTTCGAGCGCCATCGCATTTTCGTGTCTTCGTGGTCCCGGCAGCGCACGGGCGGATGGTAGCACGCAGCGCGCTACAATGACGGACCGATGACCCAGGCCGAGCACAAGGCGCAGGCGCCGCGGTCCGTGCGCTGCTTCGTCGTCACGGTGAGCGATACGCGCAGCGACGAAACGGACACGAGCGGCCGCGCGATCGCCGACCTGCTGACGGCGGCCGGCCATCAGGTGGCGGGCCGCGTCATCGTGAAAGACGATCCCGATCTCGTTCGGGGCACGATCGAGCGTCAGCTGGCGTCGCCCGACGTGCACGTCGTCATCACGACGGGCGGCACCGGCATCACGTCGCGCGACAGCACGTACGAGGCGGTCAGCGGGATGCTGCAGAAACGGCTTGACGGGTTCGGCGAGCTCTTCCGGATGCTCAGCTATCAGCAGATTGGATCGGCCGCGATGATGAGCCGCGCGTGCGCCGGCCTGTCCGCCGGCCGCATCGTCGTCTGTCTGCCGGGATCGGAGGCGGCGGTCAGGCTCGCGATGGAAAAGCTTCTGATCCCCGAGCTCGGACATCTGGTACAACAAGCCACGAAGTGACGCTCGCCTGAAAGGCTCGCGCTCCTTCACACCACATGCGCCCCTTCACCTCCACGATCTCCCTCGACGAAGCGAAACGCCGGCTCGACGCGCACGTTCGTTCGATCGATCGGACCGAGCGCGTTCGACTCGACGAGTCCGCGGGCCGCGTCGTCGCCGCGACCGTGACGGCGCCGCTCGACGTGCCGCCGTTCGAGCGATCGGCCATGGACGGCTACGCCGTGGTCGCGGCGGACACGGCAGGCGCGTCGCGGCCGGCGCCGAAGCGCCTGCGCGTGGTCGATCGGATTTTCACCGGCCAGCTCTCACGACAGACGATCGCACCCGGCGTGTGCGCAGAGATTGCAACGGGCGCCCCCCTGCCGGACGGCGCCGACGCCGTCGTCATGGTCGAGGAAACGGCGCGACGCGGCGGCGACGTCGACGTCTTCGCCACGGCATCCGCCGGGCAGAACGTCGGCCGCCGCGGCGCCGACATGAAGGTCGGCGATGCTGTCGTCTCGACCGGCGACGTGCTGACGCCCAGCCGCGTGGGCGCACTCGCCGCCATCGGGCAGGACGATGTCGAGGTGTTTGCGAAGCCGCGCGTCGCGATCCTGTCGACCGGCAACGAGGTCGTCGACCCCGGACAGCCACTGCCGCCCGGGCACATCTACGACGTGAACCGGTTCACGCTCGGCGCGATCGTGGCGGCCCACGGCGGCGTGCCGGAAACGCATCGGGCAGCGCAGGACACCGTCGAAGCCCTCATCGCCGCCCTCGACACGTGCGCGAAGGCGGACCTCATCGTCTTCAGCGGCGGCAGCTCGGTCGGCGATCGCGATTTCGTTGTCGACGCCGTCGCGGCGCGCGGCGAGATGATCTTCCACGGCATCGCCGTCCGGCCGGGCAAGCCGACGGCGTTCGCGATGGTCGGCGGCACGCCGTTCTTCGGCATGCCGGGGAACCCGACATCGTGCCTGTCGAACGCCTACATCCTGCTGATGCCGTATCTGCGCGCGGTCGCGCGGCTGCCGGCGTACGAGCCGCGCACTGTTCGCGCGACGCTCGGCCGGCGCATCGCCTCGGCCGCCAATCGGCATCAGCTCTACACGGTCCGCCTGCGCGACGGCGTCGCCTACCCCGCGTTCAAGGGGTCCGGCGAGATCACGAGCCTCTCGCAGGCCGACGGTTACATCGAAATCCCCGCCGAGCAGGCCGTCGTCGAGGAAGGGACGTCAGTGACGGTCACGCTCTTTTGAACGCTGGAGCAGTCGGCAGTTGCAGTCACAGTCGACAGTTGCAGTCGCGGTCGGCAGTTGCAGTCGGCGGTTGCAGTCGCAGCCTGCAACTGCTGACTGAAGACCGCTCGAGCGTTCAGCGCCTTCCAATCCGTCGCTCGTACTCGAGCTCGAGGACGTCGGCGGTGTGGAGATCGAACGCCTTCGCGGTTCGCTGATAGCCGCCGCGGAACTCCGAGTGGCAGCGGTAGCAGACGGTGATGTCCTTGAGCCGCCCGTACACCACGAGATCGACGAGCGCGGCGGCGGCGAGGATGCCGTAGGCAATCAGGTCGCGGCCGAACCAGTAGAACGTCGCGCTGATGAGCGCGCCGATTATGACGACGGTGAGCCCGATCTTCGGATCGAAATCCTTGCGGGCGTAGAAGTCCGCACCCTGGCAGACGGGGCAGCAATCGACCGTCGCGTCGGTGCGCAGCGCGGCGCTGATCGTAAGAGGAATATCCCGGCCGCACGCGCCGCACTTGATCGCGGCCGGCGCGTCAGCCGTGTCGATCGGCAGCCCGGCGTCACATTTCGGGCACTTTGCGAGCACCTGCATCCGTCGTATCGTACTCGACGCATAGCTCGCTGGCATCGCGACCGCGCCAGCGACGACGACTGCGACCGGGTTCGAGCCTGTTATGGTCTGAAGCCGGACATTGCCGACCGGCGGCCTTTACGAACTAGCGGCCAGGGAAGAACGACGGGAGGGGCAGATCGCGCATCGTGTGCAGGCCCGGAGCGGCCTGCAGCACTCTCGGGATCGAGTTCACGACGATCGACGCCGTCGCGACGTCGCCGTGAATCCCGCCCGCTATCTTCAGCGACAGATTCGGCGATCCCTCGATCTCGACCGAATCGTACGTGTCGGGCGAGCCGAGGTACGCCTCCATGTGGAGCTTGATCACCGCGTCGCCTTTGCGGTACCCGACGCCGTCCTGGACGATGCCGGACACGTAGCCGGGATCGACGGCGAGGAACTCGCTCGAGATCGTGACCGATGCGAGCTTCGGCTGAATGTCGTCCGTGATTCGATCGAGCGTCCAGCCCAGCGCGTCGGCAATCATCGCCACCGACTCCGTGAACCCCACGTGCCGCACGTTCCCATCGTCCACTTTCCTCTGGAACTGCTCGGTCGTCAGGCCCGCGCCGATCTTCTGCTGGAACGGCAGGCGGCGGATGCGCGCATCTTGAATGCGGTTGACGACCACGCGATCGACGCGCTCGCAGACGGCGGTCAGCGCGATCGGCAGCGCGTCCATCGCAAACCCCGGGTTGACGCCCGTGCCGAGGACCGCGACTTTGGCTTTCTTCGCCAGCGCGTGGATCAGGCGCGCCTGCCGGATGTGCGTATAGCCCGGATACGAGAGCTCCTCTGTCGTCGACACAATCGCGGTTTTCGACTTGAGGATCATGTCGATCTGCGGCACCACTTTCTTGATCGAGGAGCTGGTGCACAGCACGACGACGTCGGCCTTCGCCGACTTCAGCGCGCGCGCGGCGTCGCCCGACACCTTGACGCCGAGGCGCTTCGAGACGCCGACCACGTCGCCGAGATCGCGCCCGACCTTGGCGGGATCGATGTCGATGGCGCCGACGATCTTGAATCCGGAACGCGCCGCGACCTGCTTCACCACCGCTGCACCAATCGGTCCGAGTCCGAAGTGCATCACTCGTATGTTGGGCATAGGCTGCGGATTATACTCACGGGCCATGACGCCAGATCATCCGGGCGACAGGAGCGAACTCCGGCGTCATCTGAGGACCGCCGCGCTGCTGCTGACATGCGCGTCACCCGCTTTCGCCCAACCGGCGGGGCCCGGCGAGCTGCGACCGCCACAGTCGCCGCGCAACGCGAACTACACCATCGCAGCCGAACTCGACGTCGCCACGCGCACGATCACCGGCTCGGAAGTGATCCACTGGCGCAACATCACGTCGGCCGCCGCGAACGATCTGCAGTTTCACCTCTACTGGAACGCGTGGAAGAACGCGCGATCGACGTTCATGCGCGAGAACGCACTCGGCGGCGGACGAGGCGGCGCGCCGCGGACGGCCGGCGAGTGGGGGCGGATCGACGTGTCGTCGATCAAGGTCGGCGGCATCGATCGCACCGCGTCGAAGCGGTTCATCGCGCCCGACGACGACAATCCCGAAGACGAGACGGTGCTGGCGGTACCGCTCGCGGCGCCGGCGCCGCCGGGCGCCGAGCTCCAGATTGATGTGGCCTGGACCGCGCACGTGCCTCGTACGTTCGCGCGCACCGGCGCGATCAACAGCTTCTTTTTCATCGCGCAATGGTTTCCAAAGCTCGGCGTCCTGGAGGACTCGGGCTGGAACTGCCATCAGTTCCACGCGGGCACGGAATTCTTCTCCGACTACGGCGTCTACGACGTGTCGCTCACGGTTCCCACCGGCTGGATCGTCGGCGCGACAGGTGTGCGCCGCTCGCTGGATGCGGACGAGGCGCGCCGGACAGCGACGCACCGCTACTACCAGGAGGACGTCCACGACTTCGCCTGGACGACGAGCCCGGACTACGTCGAGCGCATCGATCGGTTCACGCATCCGACACTGCCGCAGGTCGAGATGCGGCTGCTGCTGCAACCCGAGCACGTCGATCAGGCCGAGCGCCACTTCGACGCGACGCGGACGACGCTGAAGTACTACGGCGAATGGTACGGACCCTACCCCTACGGCCACATCACGATCGTCGATCCCGCGTACCAGAGCGGCGCCGGCGGCATGGAATATCCGACGCTCTTCACGGCCGGCACACGGTGGCTCGCGCCCGCGCAGGTGACGACGCCCGAGGGTGTCACCGTGCACGAGGCCGGGCACCAGTTCTGGTACGGCATCGTCGGGAACAACGAGTTCGAGGACGCATGGATGGACGAGGGACTCAACACCTTCTCCACGGCGCGCGCGATCGCCCAGGTGTACCGGACGAACGATCTGGCCCTGCGTTTCTTCGGCGGCTTCATCCCGTGGGTGCTCACCGACGTCGCGCTCAGCCGCGAGACCGACGGGAACCGGCTCGCCGGCTACCGGCGCGACGCGACGAGCGACGCGCAGTCGACGCCCTCGTTCCGCTACTTTCCGACCTCGGGCGGCAGCATCACGTACAACAAAACGGCGCTGTGGATGAACACGATGGAGCGCTGGCTCGGCTGGCCGACGCTGCAGAGGATCCTGTCGACGCACTTCGAGCGCTGGAAGTTCAGGCACCCGAAGCCGCAGGATTTCTTCGACATCGCAAGCGAAGTGTCCGGTCGGGATCTCGGCTGGTACTTCGACGAGGTCTACCGGGGCTCGGGCGTCTTCGACTACGGCGTCCAGCAGCTGACGAGCGCGCGCGACGGCGACCTGTATCACACGTCGGTCGTCGTGCGGCGCTACGGCGACGCGACGTTTCCGATCGACGTCCTGATCACCTTCAGGAACGGCGACCGCGTCACGGAGCACTGGGACGGCGTGGACCGCTGGAAGCTCTACGTGTACGATCGGGCGGCGCAGGCGGTCGCGGCGCAGGTCGATCCCGATCGCGTGCTGCTCCTCGACGTGAATTACACGAACAACTCGAAGACGCTCGAGCCGCAGGGCGGCGCGGCCGCTGCAAAGGGCGCGACGAAGTGGATCGTGTGGCTGCAGGACTGCCTGCTGTCGTGGGCGGCGCTCGTATGAGCGCGCTCACCGACGGCATCCGCCGCGTGGCGCGCGCGCCGGCGATCCTTGTCGGCGTGTGGGCGCTCACGCTGCTCGTCAGCCTGCCGATGGCGGTCGTGCTGCGCGGGATGCTCGCGGCACACCTGGGCGACAGTCTGGCGGCCGACACCGCCGCGGCTGGCACGAACTACGACTGGATGCAGGAGTTCGGCGAGCAGGCGACGGGGCTCGGCGTCACGTTCGGACCGCACATCATCGGCTTCGCCGCGGTCCTCGACAATCTGAGCGCCTTCATGGACGCGACGAGCCGTCCGGCGGTGATCGCCGGCGTGGCGGCGGTGTACGCGATCGGCTGGCTCTTCCTCGCCGGCGGCATCCTCGATCGCTACGCGCGCAATCGCGCCACGCGCGCCTACGGCTTCTTCGCCGCGAGCGGCGTCTTCTTCTTCCGCTTCCTGCGGCTCGCGGCTGTGCAGGCGGTCGTCTACGCATTTCTGTTCGGCGCGCTGCACCGCTGGCTGTTCGATCGTCTGTACCCGCGCATGATTCACGAGGTCGCGGTCGAGCGGACTGCCTTCTTCATCCGGCTGGCGCTCTACCTGGTCTTCGGCCTGGCCGTCGCAGCGTCGGTGACGATCTTCGACTACGCGAAGGTGCGCGCGGTCGTCGAGGATCGCCGGAGCATGCTCGGGGCGATTCGTGCGGCGGTTGGATTCATCCAGCGCAACGTCGCGGCGACGGCGGGGCTTTTCCTCGCCAACTTCACGCTCTTCGTCCTCGTCATCGCGGTGTACGGGCTCGTGGTGCCAGGCGGGGGCGGCGCCGGCCTCTCGATGTGGATCGCTCTTGCGCTCGGTCAGCTCTACGTTGTCGGACGGCTGTGGGTGAAGCTCGTCTTCTGGGCGTCCGAGACTGCGCTGTTCCAACAGCGACTCGCGCACGCCGGCTACGTCGCGCGGCCTCAGCCGATGTGGCCCGACTCGCCTGCCGCCGACGCGATTCACGAATGACCGTATAATCACGTCCGACAACCCGTCATGAAGGAGGCGCCGTGGCAACTTCACGTCTCTCGCGCCGGAATTTTCTGGTGACCTCTGGAGCCGGCGCCGCCGCGCTCTGTGTATCGGGCAGCGCCGGCGGCTACACCGGCGCCGAGATGCGCGCCAGAGCCGCCAACGACACATTGACTGGCGTGTCGAAGTGGGAGCTCGACACGCCCGCGCTGTGCGTCGACCTCGACAAGCTCTCGCAGAACATCGCGACGATGAAGTCTCGGCTCGGCGCGATGCAGGTGGTCAGCCGCCCGCACGCGAAGACGCACAAGTGCCCCGAGATCGCGAAGCTGCAGCTCGCCGGCGGATCGATCGGGATCTGCACCGCGAAGCTCAGTGAAGCCGAGGTGATGTTCGCCGGCGGCATCGAGCCAATCCTGATGACGACGTCGAACGTGTCGCCCGCGAAGATCCGCCGCGCGATGGCGCTGCGCAAGAAGAACCGCCAGTTCATCCAGGCGGTCGACTATCCGCAGAACGCGCGCGATCTGAACGACGCCGCCAGGGAAGCGGGCATCGTCGCCGATGTCGTGATCGATGTCGCGATCGGCGCGCGCAGCGGCGTGCCCCCGGGCGATCAGGCGCTGGCGATGGGTCACCTCGTCGACACGCTGCCCAACCTGAAGCTGCGCGGCATCATCAGCTACGACGGCGGCGCGCAGCACATCAAAGGCTTCAAGAACCGGCTGGAGCAGACGCTGAAGCGGTTCGGACCGTCGGTCGAGACCTTCGAGCGCTTCAAGCAGGCGGGGTTGAACACCGAGATCTTCAGCGGCGGCGGCACCGGCACGTACAACATTCTGCCGAAGGCGCCGGGCGTCACCGACCTGCAGGTCGGCAGCTACATCTTCATGGACTGCCAGTACCTGGAGATCGGCGGCGAGTCGAACGACGAGGTGTACACCGACTTCGCGCCGTCGCTGACGGTGGTGACGACGGTGCTGAACACGTATTTCCCGAAGTCGATCACGACCGACGCCGGCGCGAAGGCGCTGACGCTGAACAAGCCGGGGCCGTGGGTGATCGGCGAGAAGGATTTCGCGTACAACGCGGGCTCGGACGAGTTCGGCGTGATCAAGTACGAGACGGCGCAGCGATCCTATAAGGTGGGCGACAAGCTGGAGCTGATCGTCCCTCACTGCGATCCGGCAGTGAACGAGTACGACCAGATGTACGGGATCCGCAACGATCGCGTCGCGGCGGTGTGGCCGATCGCCGCGCGCGGGCACTCGCAGTAGCGCAGGCCTTCGCGCCGGCTCGTCATTGACGCTCGCCTGAAAGGCTCGCGCTCCTTCCGGCTAGGCGGCGTTCGCAATGACCTGCTTGATGCCCTCGGCGTCGAGCGACTCGACGACCAGCAGCTCCTCCGCCATCGCGCGGACCGCCGCACGGTTCTTCGCCACGATCTGCCTCGCGGTCTCGTAGCCGCGCATCACCAGATCGCGGATCTCCTGGTCGACCTGCTGCGCGGTTGCCTCGCTCAGGCCGGCGCCCCTGTCGGTCTCCCACGGGTTGCCCGGCGTGCGGTACGCGAGCGGACCGAGCGCGGCGGACATCCCGAACTCGCACACCATGCGGCGCGCGATCTCCGTCGCGCGCTCGATGTCGTTGCCGGCGCCGCTGGTCATCTGCCGCAGGAAGATCTCTTCGGCGACGCGCCCGCCCATGAGAATCGCAATCTGCGCCTCGAGGAACTCGCGCGAGTGCGTGTGGCGATCGCCCTCGGGCAGCTGCATCGTGACGCCGAGCGCGCGGCCGCGCGGGATGATCGTCACCTTGTGCAGCGGATCCGCGCTGGGGAGCAGCGCCGCGACGACGGCGTGGCCCGACTCGTGGTACGCGCACGTCACCCGTTCGTGCTCGCTCATCGTCAGCGACTTGCGCTCGGCGCCCATCAGCACCTTGTCGCGCGCCTGGTCGAAGTCGCCGTCGGTGACGAGTTGCCGGCCGCAGCGGACGGCGAAGAGCGCCGCCTCGTTGACGAGGTTCGCGAGATCGGCGCCCGAGAAGCCGGGTGTGCCGCGCGCGACTCGGCGCAGATCGACCTCGGCGTCGACCGCGACCTTGCGCGCGTGGATTCGCAGAATCTCCTCGCGTCCCTTGACGTCGGGCGCACCCACCGTCACCTGGCGATCGAACCGGCCCGGACGCAGCAGCGCCGGATCGAGAATATCGGGGCGATTGGTCGCCGCGATCACGACGATCCCCTGGTTCGGAGCGAAGCCGTCCATCTCGACGAGCAGCTGGTTCAGCGTCTGCTCGCGCTCTTCGTGGCTGAGCGACGAGCCGCCGCGGCTTCTGCCGACGGCGTCGAGCTCGTCGAGGAAGATGATGCACGCCGGATGGCGGCGCGCGTCCTTGAACAGCTTGCGAATGCGCGACGCGCCGACGCCCGCGTACATCTCGACGAAGTCCGATCCGCTGGCGAAGAGAAACGGCACGCGCGCCTCGCCCGCGATCGATCGCGCGAGCAGTGTCTTGCCGGTGCCCGGAGGCCCGACGAGGAGGACGCCCTTCGGGATGCGGCCGCCGATGGCGGAGAACCGCTCGGGCTCGCGGAGAAAGTCGACGATCTCTTTGACCTCTTCCTTCGCCTCGTCCACGCCGGCGACGTCGGCGAACGTCACCGTCGAGGTTTCCGGTCCCGCCTCGCGCGTCTTGCTCTCGAGCGCCGGAATGCGGCCTGACGTGACGCGATACATCGTGAAACCGATCAGACCGACGAAGCCTACGCCGAGGATGAGCGCGCCGTAGCTGAACGTCGACTGCTCGCCGACCGTCTGGACGTCGAACCGAACGCCGCGCCGCGCGAGCTCCGGCACGAATGCGCCATTTGACGTCACGTAATTGGCCGGCGCGACCGTCCGATACGCCTGTCCGCTCTTCAGCTTGAAGTCGAGCGTGTCGCCGTTGACGACCACTTCGCGTACGGCGCCCCCCTCGATCTGTCGAAGAAGATCCGAGAACGGCACCTGCGGCGTCACGGCGGCGCTTCGCGCCCTCACGACGAGCAGCGAGCCGCCGGCTGCGAGCGCCAGCACGACGGCGACCGCGGCGAGGATGGAACGGCGAGAGAATCTCCGGGAAAACACAATAGCTCCGTTTCGCGGTCCGCCCGAATCCAGACACTGCCGACGCCGGTGCGTCGGCGTGTCGGGAGTGTTCGGCTTGAGCCGGACCCCTTGCGCTGGTTGTAAGAGGAATCTCCGCGTGGGGCGCGGAAATGCTCCTAAATCCTAACATACGTATCGGTTGCTCAGGTTCGCAATACAGACGCAGGACGCAGAAAATTGTTCCCGCCGAGCTGTGGAAGAGCCAGGGGCTCGACTGTTATGTCGCGCGACGTCGCAAATGATGAGCTCGCCGCGCGCGCCCGACCTGCCTGGTCCGCTCAGCCAATACAATCTCGCGCATGGCACGAGCCGAGCGGATTGCGGGATGGATGCGGCGGCAGCTGGCCGCCTCGGGCGCGCGGGGGTTTGTCGTCGGTCTTAGCGGCGGCGTCGATTCCGCCGTGGTCGTGCGACTCGCGCAACTCGCCGCGCCCGGCGCGGTGGCGGGCGCGATCCTGCCCTGCCACAGCGACCCGAGCGACGAGCGCGACGCGATGCTCGTCGCGAAGCACTTCTCGGTTCCGACACTCCGGGTGGATCTCGCGGCGACCTACGACGCGCTGGCCGCCGCGGCGCAGGCCACGCTGCCAACGCTGCCGGCGCAGATGCGCGCCGCCGCGCCCTTCGACGATCCGCGCGGCCGGGTGCCGCTCGCGAACATGAAGCCGCGACTGCGCATGACGGCGCTCTATTATTTCGCCAACACGCTGAACTACCTCGTCGCCGGCACGGGCAACCGCTCCGAGGCGGCGATCGGCTACTTCACGAAATACGGCGACGGCGGCGTCGACCTGCTGCCGATCGGCCGCCTGGTCAAAAGCGAAGTCCGCGCGCTCGGCCGCGAGCTGAACGTTCCTGACGAGATCGTCGATCGCACGCCCAGCGCCGGCCTCTGGATCGGCCAGACGGACGAGGAGGAGATCGGCTTCACCTACGTCGACGTCGAACGCTACCTGGAGGACGGCCCGCAAGGTGTGTCGCCGGCGCTCGCGATGCGCATCGAGCGCCTCACGCGATCGAGCGAGCACAAGCGCGCGCTGCCGCCGATGCCGGACGAGGACTGAGCAGGCCCACCTGGCCAGTCCGCCCTAGACATCCGCGAACTTGTATCCCACGCCCCAGACCGTGAGAAGGAACCGCGGGTTCGCCGGATCGGCTTCGAGCCGGCGGCGCAGGCGCTTCACGAGCGTGTCCACGCTGCGAACGGTCACGTACGTGTCGCCGCGCCAGATCTTCGCGAGCAGCGCCTCCCGGCTGAACACGATCCCGGCGTGCGTCGCGAGCAGGTGCAGGAGCCGGAATTCCTGATCGGTGAGCTCGACGTCCCGGCCCTCGACGCGCACGCGCCGGCGCGCCGGATCGATCTCGATGCCGTGGATCAAGACCAGCGGTTCGTCGGTGCCGGCGTCGCCCTCTACGTCCGTCCTCGTCTGCGCGGCCGCC
>Ga0066903_100003378_pt1 | contig 13021 bp, 15 predicted proteins | sample PanSoiMetaGPlot1_FD_67491 | JGI IMG/M metagenome (GOLD analysis project Ga0066903, IMG submission 67491) | Tropical forest soil microbial communities from Panama analyzed to predict greenhouse gas emissions - Panama Soil - Plot 1 (version 2) | ecosystem: Environmental > Terrestrial > Soil >... | reverse complement strand
GGCTCGCCGATGCCCCGCAGGTGAAAACCATCGCCGAGACCTATCCCGGCTTCGACGTGATCGCGTTCAATGCCATGGTGGCGCCGGCCGCGGTGCCAAAACCGGTGCTGGAAAAGCTCTCAGCCGACGTGCGCGCCGTGGTCGAATCCCCGGAGTTCGCCGCCAAGACGCGTCATCTCGGCATCTTTCCCAAGGGCAACACGCCGAGGGAGCTCGATGCGTGGATGCAGCGCGAAACCAGCCGCTGGGCGGAGATCGCCAAGGCGGCCAACATCAAGGCGGAGTGATGAACGCCATCGACTGTGACGTGCATCCGACGGTGCCGGACCTCAAGGCGCTGATGCCCTATCTCGACGACCACTGGCGCGACGCGGTCGAGGAGCGCGGCATCCCCTCGCTCGAATCGATCAGCTATCCGGCGGGCGCGCCGCTCACCGCGCGGCCCGAATGGCGGGGAAAGGACGGGCTCGCCGCAACCGGCGTCGCCGACGTGCAGACGCAGGTGCTCGACGGCTGGGGTGCGGACATCGCCATCCTCAACTGCCTCTACGGCGTCCAGCTCGTGTTCAACGAGGACATGGCGGCCGCCTTTGCCCGCGCCGTCAACGACTGGCTCGTCAAGGAATGGCTCGACCGCGATCCGCGCCTGCGCGCCTCGATCGTGGTGCCGCTGCAGAACGTCGAGCACGCCGTCGACGAGCTCGAGCGCTGCGCGCAGGACCGACGGTTCGTGCAGGTGCTGGCGCTCGCCATGGGCGAGGTGCCGCTCGGCCGCCGTCAGTTCTGGCCGCTCTACGCGGCGGCCGAGCGCCACGGCCTGCCGCTCGGCATCCACGCCGGGAGCGCCTACCGGCACCCCGTCACCTCGCTCGGCTGGCCGAGCTACTATGTCGAGGATTATGCGGCCCAGTCGCAGGGGTTTCAGTCGCAGGTCGCGAGCCTGATCACCGAGGGCGTGTTCGCAAAGTTTCCCGGGCTTAAGGTGGTGCTGATCGAATCAGGCGTCACCTGGGTCCCCGGCTTTCTCTGGCGCTTCGCAAAATTCTGGCGCGGCTTGCGCCCGGAGGTGCCGTGGGTCGACCGCTCGCCGGCGGAGATTTTCCGCGCGCATTTTCGCCTCACCGTACAGCCGCTCGATGCGCCCGACGATCCTGACGCGGTGGAACGGGCGATCGATCACCTGCGTTCCGACGACATGCTGCTTTATGCCTCGGATTTCCCGCACTGGCAGTTCGAGGGCGACGATCCCATGCCAAAAGGGATTCCGGCCGGACTGCGGCGCAAAATCCTGGTGGAGAACCCGTGCGCGACGTATGATCGGATATAGTGCCGCCGATTTGAAGTTCCTGCACCACTTACGGCACACTCGTTTAGGAACTTCAAATCGAAAAGCGGCACTAGAATCATACATTTGCTAGTGCCCCTTTGCTTCCGAAGTTCGTGTCCGAGGGTGCCGCGATGTATCACGAACTTCGGAAGCGGGGCACTAGAGGAGTGAGCGATGAACATCGAAGTCCGGCAGCCGCTCCGCGCGCGCGTTGAGCGCGTGAAACCCGCGATCGTCGATTGCGACGTCCACCCCAAGGCGACGCTCGAGGCGATGCGGCCGTATCTGGCCAAGCGCTGGCAGGACTACCTCAAGACCTACGGGGTGCGCTCGCGGCACGGCTTTGCCAAGGGCTACCCCTACCCCAAAGGGACGCCGCAGGCGGCGCGGCGCGATGCGTGGCCGCAAGGCGGCGGGCTGCCCGGGAGCGACCTGGCGCTGATGCAAGCGCAGCATCTCGACCATTACGGGATCACGTTCGGGGTGATGAATCCGCTCTCGCCCTCCGGGCAGGGCGAGCAGAACCCCGAGTTCAGCGCGGCGCTCGCCTCCGCCATCAACGACTGGCAGATCGCCGCCATGAATGCGCGCGACCCACGCCTCAAGGCCTCCATCGTGGTTCCCTACGAGGACGGCGAGGCCGCGCGCGCCGAGATTCACAAGCGCGCGGGCAACCGCGAATTCGTGCAGGTATTTTTGCTCAGCCGCACCGCCGAAGCACTGGGGCGCCGGCGCTACTGGCCGATCTACGAGGCGGCGGTCGCGCACGACCTCCCCGTGGGCATTCACGTGTTCGGCTACAGCGGCTGGGCGATGACCAACTCGGGCTGGCCCTCCTTCTACATCGAGGAGATGACCGAGCATGCGACGGCCTCGCAGGCGCTGGTGACGAGCTTCATCATGGAGGGCGTGTTCGAGCGCTATCCGACGCTCAAGATCGTGCTGCTCGAATCGGGCTTCGCCTGGCTGCCGGCGCTCGGCTGGCGCCTCGACAAGCTGTGGACGCGCATGCGGGACGAGGTGCCGCACGTGAAGCGTCCTCCGTCCGAATATCTGCATGAGCATTTCTGGGTCTCCACCCAGCCGATGGAGGAGCCGGAAGAGCCGGATCACCTGATGGAGGTGATGGGCTGGATCGGCTTCGACCGCATCCTGTTCGCGAGCGATTACCCGCACTGGGATTTCGACGACCCGTTCCTGGCCCTGCCGCCGGCGCTGAGCGATCAGCAGCGCACGGCCATCTACGCGGGCAACGCCCACGCGCTGTACCGGTTGGTATGACGCCGCCGTAATGGCCAGGCACGTCGTTGCGCCGGCGCGCGAAATTCCTCCCGGCGGCCGCAAGCGCGTCGAGGTCGCCGGCCGCGCCATCGTGGTGTTCAACCTTGGCGGTGAGTTCTTTGCCCTGAGCGACCGCTGCCCGCACAAGGGGGGCACTTTGAGCCAGGGCCTGCTCACCGGCCTGCTCGAATCCTCCGCGCCCGGCACCTACTGCTACACCCGGCGCGGCGAGATCATCCGCTGCCCCTGGCATTCGTGGGAATTCGACATCCGCACCGGCAAATCCTGGTGCGACCCGGAGCGCGTGCGCGCGCGCAATTACCCCGTCAGCGTGGAACCCGGCGCCCGCCTGGTCGAAGGCCCCTACACGGCGGAGACTTTTGCCGTGACCGTCGAGGACGATTACGTGGTCGTGGAGGCTTAACGCTTGTGCGGGCGCCCACGAGGGGCGCCCCTACGGATCGCCGAATGTAGGGGCAACCCTTGTGGTTGCCCCATTGCTTCGCCTCACCCCTCTGCGGCGTCGTCGGTGTCTTCGCTGCTTTCGCTGCCGGCGAGGATCTGCTCGGCGATCAGGCCGGCGTTCTGGCGGATTGCCGCCTCGAGTTTTTGCGCGATGTCGGGATTGGCCTTGAGGAAGCCTTTTGCGTTCTCGCGGCCCTGGCCGATGCGCTGGCTGTCGTGGGAGAACCAGGCGCCCGATTTTTCGACCACGCCGGCCTTGACGCCGAGGTCGATGATCTCGCCCACTTTCGAGATGCCCTCGCCGTACATGATGTCGAACTCGACCTGCTTGAACGGCGGGGCGAGCTTGTTCTTGACCACCTTGACGCGGGTCTGGTTGCCGACCACCTCGTCGCGATCCTTGATCGCGCCGATGCGGCGGATGTCGAGCCGGATCGAGGCATAGAACTTGAGCGCGTTGCCGCCGGTGGTGGTCTCTGGCGAGCCGTACATGACGCCGATCTTCATGCGGATCTGGTTGATGAAGATCACCATCGTATGCGAGCGGTTGATCGAGGCGGTGAGCTTGCGCAGCGCCTGGCTCATCAGACGCGCCTGCAGGCCGGGCTGGCTCTCGCCCATCTCGCCTTCGAGCTCGGCGCGCGGCACGAGCGCGGCAACCGAATCGATCACCAGGACGTCGATTGCGCCCGAGCGCACCAGCGTATCGGCGATTTCCAGGGCCTGCTCGCCGGCGTCCGGCTGCGAGATCAAGAGGTCGTCGACCTGAACCCCGAGCTTGCGCGCATAGACCGGATCGAGCGCGTGCTCGGCGTCGATGAAGGCGCAGATGCCGCCCTTCTTCTGCGCCTCGGCGAGGCAATGCAGCGCGAGCGTCGTCTTGCCTGACGATTCCGGGCCGTAGATCTCGACGACGCGGCCGCGCGGCAGGCCGCCGATGCCGAGCGCGATATCGAGCCCGAGCGAGCCCGACGAGATGGTCTCCACGTCCATCGATTTGTCGGTCTTGCCGAGCCGCATGATCGAGCCCTTGCCGAACGCCCGCTCGATCTGGGACAGCGCCGCATCCAACGCTTTCGACTTGTCCATGGACGATCCTTCGACGAGACGCAGGGCTGCCTGACTCATTTTCCGCTCCTTATGGCCGGGTTTTCCGGCACCGGCAAACGCGACCGCGCGCGCCCCCGGCCCCGGGGAATCATGAATGACGAGACCAGGCTTTGTACACTATTTGTTCTCTGTTCGCAATATGTTCTTTTTGCGGGGGGTGGTGCTGGCCGGTTTCGATCCGAGTGGCTGGTTTTAAATTTCTCAGTGGCCTGTTCTGGCCGACGGCCATAGTCGTGTAATTGGGATTTCAGCTACGAAAAGTTGCGTGTTTTTTTCCGAACATATACTGTAGCGTGATTGTCAAATGGATGGAGAGGAGAGAAATGGCCGATCTTTCGACGTTTCTGAAAGCGGGAATCCAGGTGAAGAAGCGATTGGACTTGGAATCCTGGCGAAGTAGGTGGCGGTCACTTCCGTGAAGACCGGGGGACTGTCGCGGGGATAGTGGGTGATATTCTTATACTCACCATAGCCGGCGGAAAAACACTTGTAATTCCGCTGGCGTCAGTCAGTCAGATCGCGGCCGGATAGAAACTGCAATTTGCTATCGACTGTAAAGGAGGCCGCTTCAGTTGGCGGCCTCACTGCCGATCAAACAGATCGGCCGTGGCGGGCTTAGAAGGATAGAACAATCCCACGATGATCCAAGCCGTGGGTGCCTGATGCTGGTTGCCGACGAAGAAATGAGTGTCGTTCTTATTGGCCATTTCATTTTCGAATTTGTTGCGGAATGCCCGCTGCCAATCGTCGCCATACTGCCTACGCCAGTTCCTATAGGCTTGTCCCATCTCCCAATCGAAGCACGTCAAGCGATGGCCTGGGCACGATGCCTCTGCGCAACGAAAGTGATATTTGAAATCGAATGGAATCTTCTCCAGCTCAGCGGCTGGCATAGCTGGAACATCGGAATTTGCCGAAGCGTGTTTAGCTGTTCGGATGTCCAAGCGGCTTGTTCTGAGTCTTCAATCACAAAGCGCGTAATTTGCGCTGGCTTGAATATCCCCAGCGTTGGAAATTGGTGGACATCGCACCACCATCACGGAAATGAGGCCGACTAGCAGTGCTTTGAATTTAGAGCACTGCGGCCGTCGGGCCAGCATAGGACAGTACCGCGGATTTGGTGCTGGCCGCTTTCGATCTGAGTGGCGGGTTTGCAGCAACGCAGTGGCCGGGTTTGGGCGAATGTGAGTCAGGTCACGCGCCGCTGGCGACGCCTTGAACCTGTTCCGCAGGGAACCGCGCGCGTGCATCCGATCGGTCATCGTCCCCATCACCGAGGCAATGATGCCGCCGGGGACGGGAACAGGAGACTGACGTGACCACCGAGACAATGAAGCGCGAAGACCTGAGCGTTATCGAATTGTCGGATGCGGACTTGGACTGCGCCACCGGAGGATTCCATACGGTCATTCGGTTGGGCCAAAGCATTGATGGGGTGCATTGGCGAACGTCGATCAGGGAGAGAGTGCCGACACAGGCTGTGTGAGGTCACGCACCGAGGGCTCATGTCATGACCGTCGAAGCTGCCGCCGCCGTGGCGGCGGCCGCCGGTGCGGTCTAATCAGGCTCAGCAGTAAAGAGAGGCCGCCCTCAGTTGGCGGCCTTCGTCATTTGTTGTCATCTCCGGACCGTTGATCAACCAGCTTCTGCGTTCCCTCGTCATCGGCTTCGCCGTATTCAGCATGAACCGAGTCGAACCCTGCAGGAGACTAACTCGATAGACGCGCCATCATGTGGAACCAACGCCCGCGGCCGTCGGCCGGCCGCCGGCCATCCGTTTTCGGCTGGCGATATTTTCTTCAATAGAGCGATCGGCGGCAGATCAAGGCCAAGGTCGTCTACGCCGCCGTCTCCTCCACCGCCGCCACACCATTCTCGCGATTCGGTACTGCCCCTTTCCATCCCACGAACCCCCTCTGATTTTTTCGGTGGCTCCTTTTGCGTGCTGGAGATCACATCGGCGCCACCGCCCTGTTCCCTGAGGAACACTTGCCGCTCGCGTCGGCGGCTATTTTCCATGCCGACCTCGCGATGATCGCGGGGAGGCAAGCCAAGGAGACCGACATGGACCACAATGTTGAGAGCAACGAGCTGTCCGCGCTTGATCTGGAACAGATCACCGGAGGCTGTCGTGATTGCGCGCCATCGAGCTACGGGCCGCCCACGCTCTACGACCAAACGGTGTATTTGCTGTACAAAGCGATGGGAGCCAACGTCTGACGCGCCGTCAATTGACACCCGCGATGGCGCTCGGGATCACCGATCCCAGTCCGTTGGCGGGCACGGCTTGGTCCGGTTCTGACGCGTGGAGAGAGTGCACGGGACAGTCGCTGGCCCGTTTCCATCTCACGGGTTGGAACGTCGGCCGCGGGAGCACGTTGGTTTTCAAACAAGAAGCAGCGATTGCAATCGGACTGTTTCACCCCAGCCAGGCTGGACAACGGGTTGGGGTTCTTTTCCGCAACCGCGACGGTACTGACTTGCCGCGCCGACCGTTATGGAACCACGCCATCGCAAATGTGTTTGACTTCCGACAGATTCCCGCCGCAACCTTGTGCGCAATGAGCAAGTCGGACGAATACCGCGCCAACGCCTAAACGAGTGTGCCGCGAGTGGGGTCGGAACTTCAAATCGGCGGCACTAGCCAAGAGAAGTCGGAGGCCGCCCATTAGGCGGCCGATGCAAAGCGGAGGGACTATAGCCATGAAAGTACTTTCTGCCGTCGTCGTCGTCCTCGCATCGCTCGCCCTGGCGGGGCTGATGGCGACCCCCAAGCTCGCCCAGGCGACCCCGGCCTTCTCTCAACAGACCGGGAAAGGCTGCCCGACCTGTCATACGGCACCGCCGAACCTCAACGGGACGGGGAAGAAGTTCAAGGCTAACGGCAACAAGTTCTAGTTTCCTCCCGTCACGCCAACGCGTCCACCCGGCTGTCCCAACGGTTGGCCGGGGTAGGAAGCTTATCGTCTCGCCGCTACCGGCCTCATTGCATGAGGCCGGTCGTGACCTCTTTTGCCCTGTTGCCTCGCAGCCTCGCACGATGGCGCGACGAATGTGCTGCAGGTCACACAGGGTGGCCGCGGTCCACGCGACCAATAGAGGCAGCCCACCATGGGCTTTCACAAGGAGCACGATCATGACTCGATGGAACGACGGCGCGAGCGCGCAGCCGGACGCGCTGACTGATCAGGAGCTTCAGACCGTGACTGGCGGCGCCGACCTGCACGGGTTTGCGGCCGCCGCGCCGTGGGTGAGCCCGCTCGCCGTTTGCGGCTTCAATCCGCAACCCGATCCGCCCGCGCGGCAGATCGTTATCGCGAACTGACCACCCCCGGTCTGCCCCTGTCCTCGCGGCCGCCCTTTGGGCGGCCTCTTTTTTCTCCTCCAGCCCGAGCGCTGCTATGCGCTCGGACCGGCGGGCCCCTCACCGGTATCGCTCCGTCTCGTCGTCACGAATTTTGCGCGCGGCCGGGCCGTTCTCACGGTCCGAGCCGCGCAGCCGATCGATCGCTTTCAATGCGGCGGCCTTGGCGTCGTCCTCGGACCGGATGCTCGTTCCGCTCGCCACGGCAGCTTCGCCGTCGTGGCGGCGGACCGCCCAGCGCCATACGGTCCTGCCGGCGCCGGCCAAACGGCGGCTGACCGTGCAGACGTAGTCGGCGCGTTCGTCCTGGCCCATGCGAGGGGAGCTTGCCTGCCGCGCCGGCAAATTGACAGTCAGGGGATTCCCGGAGAGCGGGGCCGCGCCCGGCGCCCGGCCTGCTTCCATGTGCGGTGCATCACATCGAACCACACATGTGCGTGAGCCGGCGGCCCTCCTTGCCCGACGCACTGCACGTGGTCGCAAGGAACCACGCACATCGGAAAAGAGGGTCGTACCATGACTGCACTGAACACAAGCGAAGAGAACTGCGTCCTGAGCGAGGAAGAGATTGCCGGCGTCACCGGCGGCTTCCCGGCGTACGCCATGCCCGTGGGGATCGCCACCAGGCTGCCCTACTACGCGGCGATCAACCGGTTCGTGAGCCCGCTCGATATCCATGCGCTCAATCCGCAGCCGCTGCCTCCGCGTCAGTGACCCGGAGGACGCTGCACCGAGAAGGCGGGGCCGCCAGCGGGCGGCCTCGCCGCTTCTTGCGCGGTTGATTTTCCCGCCGACGGCTGGGAGGTCCCGGCTTTGCCATCCGCCGTCGGGCTGATAAACTTGCGCACAGCGATACGACGGGAGCGAGGACGTCGCATGCGGACGATAGTGGCAGCCGCGATGGCACTGACCCTGGTAACGGCACCCGCCTTGGCCCAGATGCCGGGCAAGCGGGGACCGCACCAGGCCCCGCAGCAGCATCAGCCGGCCGACGATCAGAAGAAGCAGACCGACAAGGCCTACAAGTCTGCGCTGGAAAAGATCCCGGACTCGAAGGAAGCCGTCGACCCGTGGAAAAACGTGCGGCCTGCCGGCACCAATACGGGCGGGCGTTGATCTGTTCGCATCAGAGGTAAGCGGGCGCGGCGCTGACCCCAGCCGACGCGCTCAAGGGGAACTGCGCGGCTCTTGTTCCCGCGAAGGGCACAGCGCTACCGCGCGTCGCGGAGGTTGGCTAGAATACACGCAACGGGGCACTAGCGATCCTTCGTAGCGATCCTTCAGGTTTGCGTCATGGACGAAGCCACCCGATTGCGGCCCATCTATGCACGGCTTGCCCCTGGCGACCCGGCGCCGTGGTTCGAACAGGCGGCCACCAACAATCCCAAATACGTGTTCGATCGGGCGGCCGGCCGCTACATCGTGATCTGCTTCTACGGCTCCGCGACGGACCCGCGCGGCCGCGCTGCCATCGAGGCGGTGCTTGCCAACCGGCGGCATTTTGACGACGTGCGCGCCTGCTTCTTCGGCGTGAGCAGCGATCCGCGCGACCGGTCCGAGGGGCGCGTGCAGCAGAGCATGCCCGGCATCCGCTTTTTCTGGGATTTCGACGGCAAAGTGGCCAGCCTCTACGGCGCCAGCCCGCGCGGAGGAGCGACGGCCGAAAGAGAGCTCGCCATCCGCCAATTCTGGCTGGTGATCGATCCCATGCTGCGCGTCATGCGCGCCTTTCCCTTCGCGCCTGACGGCAGCGATCGATCGGCTCTGTTCGCCTACCTCGATCAATTGCCGCCCCACGGTGAGTTCGCAGGCTTCGAGATCTTTGCCCCCATCCTGATCCTGCCGAACGTATTCGAGCCCGAGCTGTGCCAAAGACTCATCGCCTACTATGACGCGCATGGCGGCTACGAATCCGGCTACATGACCGAGGTCCAGGGCAAGACCGTCCCGGCCCACGACTTTCAGTTCAAGCGTCGCAAGGACTGCCGGATCGAAGATGACGAGCTGCTCAAATGGGTCCGGCGGCGCTTCGCCGGGCGCGTGATCCCTGAGCTTGGCAAGATCTATTCATTCGCGGTGACCCGGATGGAGCGCTACATCGTCGGCTGCTACGCGGCCGAAGACGGCGGCCACTTCCGCCCGCATCGCGACAATATCAGCAAAGGCACCGAGCACCGCCGGTTCGCCGCCTCCGTCAACCTCAACGGCGATTTCTCCGGTGGCGAGCTCAGCTTCCCGGAATATGGACCGCGCGCCTACAAGCCGCCGGCGGGCGCCGTCCTGATCTTTCCGGGCGCCCTGCTGCATGCGGTTTCCAAGGTCACCGACGGCCGCCGCTACGCCTTCCTGCCGTTCCTGTACGACGAAGCGGCCGCACGGCTGCGGGCCGAGAACAACAAGTACCTGGGCGACGGCGTCGGCGCCTACCAGTTCCATCCGGCCGGCCCTGACGGATCACCGATCCCGCCGCAGGCCGACTAAATTACCTCATTCGACGGCTGCGGCAGGCGCGTGATTTGCCGTGCGCCGATGATGGTCGTGCAGGAAGCGGGCGAGCCGTTCCCGCAAATCCTCCTCACGTCCGCCGCGGCCGGCGAGCACCGCCTGCTCGAACAGTTTCTGCTGAACGTCCTGGGGCAGTCCGTCCCACACATCGACCACCGCTTCGCCCAGCACGTGGGTGACCCATTGACGTTCGTTTCTGCTGTCCATGGCGGCTCCTCGGACTGCAAAGGCACGGCCCGGCCGCCGACGGGACGGGTGGGCCAAATTCGGCTGTGCTTACTACCCGCGGGCGTGCTAACAGGTTCCATCGGCTGGTGCCCCGCTTCCGGCGGCAACAGCGCCTGAGGGGGAAGCCATGTGGCTGATCGTCGTCTATCTCATGTTCATGATCATCGGCGATGTCGCCGATTATCTGATCGGCACCGTGGTCGAACGCGTTTGGCCGGCCGCGAGCCTGCCGATCTTCCTCGGTCTCTATTTCTTCTTCCTGTGGCTTTCCTGGATCCTCGCCGTCCGGGTCACTGAGCCGAAAGCGACTGGTCGAGCCGCGCCTGCGGCCTGACAACCGGCCGGCTACCAACGCCGAAATGTCTTGTGCGGTCGTCGCCCATGCGGCGGGCATGGCCGCAATGACGAATTGGGTCTGATCGTATAGCATCGGATCGGGCGATCGAGCGGCGCAGCCCGCGCCGCTCCACCGCCCCATGGGGGCGACCATGATCAGCTTTGGTAAGGACATCATACGCGTTGCGGCCGTCGCGGCCGCTTTGCTGGCTATTGCGGCACCGGGCAAAGCGCAGGACGTGCCGGTCGTCGATGCCGTGATCGGCAACAATTTCGGCCACCTGCCGATGTTCGTCGGCGTCGACAAAGGCTTGTTCAAGCGGCACGGCGTCGACGTGCGCCTCAAGGTGGTCAACACCGGCACCGACATGGTGACCTCGATGCAGAAGCGCGAGGTGCAGATCGGCGACATGAGCGTGACCACCTTCCTGAAAGCGCGCCACGGCGGCGATCCGTTCCGGGTGATCGGCATCATCATGAACGATGCCACGCGCGACAACGCCGACGAGCCGCTCGCCATCGTGGCGCGCCAGGGCTCGGGCGTGCAGAGGGTGGAGGATCTCAAAGGCAAGCGCGTCGGCCTCGCCAAGGCGCAGACTTCCGACGAGTACTTCAAGATGGTGCTCGCCCGGCGCGGCATGAAATACGAGGACATCACGATCGAGAACATCATGGCGCCGCCGGCGCTGGCGCCCGCCTTGAAGGACGCCAAGGTCGACGCGGTGGTTTCCTGGGAGCCCTACAACACCGCGGTGCTGGAGCAGGTTCCCCAGTCCTACGTGGTGCTGCGCGGGGGCGGTCACCTCTCCTACATCATGGTGGCGACCGCCCACGAGCCGACGGTGCAGAGCAATCCGCAGGTGATCCGCGCTTTCCTCACCGGGCTGGCGGCGGCCTCGCAATACACGCGCAAGAACCGCGGCGAGGCGGTCGAGATCTTCGCCAAGATGGTGCCGAACACGGACATCGCGGTCGGCAAGAAGGCGGTGCAGCACATCAGCTACGATCCGCGCCTGTCGGCGGCGGTGATGAAAGCGTTCGAGGCGGCCGAGGACGACGTCATCAAGAACACCCTGCAGGGGGCCGCGCGACTCGTCGTGCCGGAGCAGTTCGCAGCGTCGTTCCTCAACGAGGTGCAAAAGGCGCATCCGGAATATTTCGACGATCTGCCGCCGCTCGCGACCAACTGACCGCGCGGAGGCCCGGGCGCCGCGCGCCTGCCTCCCGACCCAGCCGCTTGACCCGCGGGCAGCATCGACGATGCTGCCCGCGGCGTGGCAAGATGCGCCGACAAGCGACGGAACGGGAGAGCTGGCATGGAGATGAGCGTGACGGTCGGCAGCGCAACCGGCGAGCGGCCGGATCAGGTCGCACGCGCGCGGCGTGCCGCCAGCCCGAACAGCAGCGACCTCGACGCCTGGCTCGAGCAGGTCGAAGCGCTGGGCGAGCTCAAGCGGATCACCGCCGAGGTCGACCCGGATCTCGAGGCGGCGACGCTCACCTATCTGGTCGGCAGCGAAAAGAGCCCTGCCCTCCTGTTCGAGAACATCAAGGGCCATCCCGGCCACAAGGCGCTCTACAACATGGTCGGCTGCAACCTCACGCGCTTCTGCCTGATGATCGGCGAGAAGCCGGTCGACCATCCGCTCAAGGCCGTGCAGATCCTGCAGCAGAAGCTCGGCCGCAAGATGCCGCCGCAGGAGGTGCCGGCGGCGAGCGCCATCTGCAATCAGAACGTCGTCACCGGCGATGCGATCGACATCCGCATCTTCCCGGCGCAGCGCATGTGGCCGCTCGACGGCGGAAAATATCTCGGCACCGGCGACGCGGTGATCACGCGCGATCCCGACACCGGCCGCATCAACGTCGGCACCTACCGGATGATGGTCAAGGGGCCGCGCGAGGTGGGCGTCTATACCTCGCCCGGCAAGGACGCCACGACCGATCGCGAGAAGTGGTGGAAGCAGGGCAAGCCGATGCCGATCGCCGCCTGCTACGGCATCGATCCCCTGCTGTTCCTGGTCGCCGCCACCAGCCTGCCGAAGACCGAGAGCGAGTACGAGTATTATTCGGGCATTGCCGGCGCCCCGATCGAGCTGTTCACCGGCGACGTGACCGGCCTGCCGCTCCCCGCCCGCGCCGAGATCATCCTGGAAGGGTTTCTCTATCCCGACGAGACGTTCGCCGAGGGGCCGTTCGGCGAGTTCACCGGCTATTACGGCCGGCCGAGCGGAGCGACCCCGTACATGCGGGTGGAAAAGGTGCGCTACCGCGACAACCCGACGCTGACCTGTGCGTTGATGGCGGACGGCGCGGCGAACGAGTGCGGCCTGTTCTGGGCCTCCATTCGTTCCGCCGGCATCTGGGCGGATCTGCAGAAGCTCGGCGTGCCGGGGATCAAGGGC
>Ga0066903_100003377_pt1 | contig 13022 bp, 13 predicted proteins | sample PanSoiMetaGPlot1_FD_67491 | JGI IMG/M metagenome (GOLD analysis project Ga0066903, IMG submission 67491) | Tropical forest soil microbial communities from Panama analyzed to predict greenhouse gas emissions - Panama Soil - Plot 1 (version 2) | ecosystem: Environmental > Terrestrial > Soil >... | reverse complement strand
AGCGCTCGTCGAGCCATGCGTGTCCGGTCTCGCGCTGCGGCAGTTCGTTACACCGCTGTGCTAGAGAACCCCCGTGCGGGCCGTCGTGCAGCGAGTCTCCAGAGCGCGGGTGCTCGTGGACGGGGCCGTCGTGGGCGAGATCGGGCCCGGCCTCTGCATCCTCCTGGGAGTGGCGCAGACGGACGACGAAGGCGTCGCCGAGCGCATCGCCGGCCGGGTGGCGCGCCTGCGCGTGTTCGACAACGACGCCGGCAAGTTCGACCGCAGCCTCCTCGACACGGGCGGGGCAGCGCTCGTCGTCAGCCAGTTCACGCTGATCGCGGATACGACCAGGGGCAATCGCCCGAGCTTTGCCGCCGCCGCCCGCCCCGAGCAGGCGGAGTCCCTCTACGAGAGCTTGTGCGCGGCGCTGCGCGACCTCGGTATCCCCGTACAAACCGGAGCCTTCGGCGCGAGCATGGCGGTCGAGGTCGTGAACGACGGCCCCGTGACCATCCTTCTCGACGTGGAGGCGCGACGATGACCGACCCTAACCTGCGCGAGTTCGCCCGCCGTTACACCGACGCATGGTGCAGCGGCGACCCCACCCGGGTGGCCAAGCACTACGCTCCGGACGGCTCGCTGACCATCAACGGAGGCACTCCGTCGCTCGGGCGCGACGCAATCACCGAGGCGGCGCGGTCGTTCATGACAGCATTTCCGGACATGCAGGTACTGATGGACGACCTGCGCGGCAACGAGTACCACTGGACGCTGGTCGGCACCAACAGCGGCCCCGGCGGCACGGGAAGGCGCGTCCGGATCAGCGGCTACGAGGAGTGGACGATCGGCGAGAACGGGCTGATCTCCGCGTCGCAAGGCCACTTCGACGAGGGTGAGTACGCGCGCCAGATCGAGCATGGTGTAGAGCCTTAGGACTCCTGAGCACCGACGGCCGTCGAACTTGTTTCATGGAAGAAGCGGTCGTCCCCGGTGCTGTATGTGGAGGACGCCCGACGGCAACAGGCTTCGGGTCGCGACTCCTCGCTCACGCAGCACGAACTGACGTAGCCGTCGCGGAGCGGCTCGCCGAGCTCTGCTAGGGCAGCGCGACCAGCCAGTCGACGAGCTTCTGCTCGTAGTCGGGCGAGAGCGTGTCGTCGGCCAGGCAGAGCTCGTGGGAGGCCTCCGGGATGACGACGATCTCCACCGCCTCGCCGCGGGCAGCGCGCCAGGCGTCGACGCTCGGCCGGACCGGCGTCCAGGCATCGTCCTCGCCGTAGAACATCAGCGCGGGCGCGTTCACCCTGGCGAAGATCGGTCGCGGGTCGAAGTCCATCTCCTCGATCCACAGGCGACGGCCCTCGGCGTCGAGCGGCACCGGTGGCAGGAAGGCGAGCAGCCACCAGGGCTCCTCCATGGCCCTGGCCAGCTCGGCCGCCAGCTCCTCTTCGCGGCCGTCCGCGTACCCGTGCACGTGCGCTTCGTAGAACCGCCGGAGGGCCAGCACGCGCTGCACGACCGCGCTGCCGTAGCGCGCCCGCTCGAGCTGCTGCGCGACCGCGTACATCATCTGCTCCGACGGCGTCACGCCGGTCGAGGCGATGCCGACGACGAAGGCCACGCGGCTCGACTGCGAGGCTGCGAGCGGCGCGATCCACCCGCCCTGGCTGACGCCCCACAGCCCGACGCGAGGCACGTCGAGCGCCTCGCACACGGCCAGGGCGTCCGCCGCCTGAACCTCGAAGCGGCCGCGCGATACGTCGCCCGTCGACTGGCCCTCACCGCGACGGTCGAACGTGACCACGCCGATGCCGACCTCGGGCAGGAGCTCGTGCAGGTTCCGGTACAGGAAGTAGTCACGCGTTCCCATGCCCGCCCCGTGGAGCGCGACGAGCGCGGTCGCGCCGCCCGGCGAGTAGGAGGCCGCGAGCGACACCCCGTCGTGACGGATCAGGAGCTCGTCCACGGCTTGAATCCTAGGCCGCACCCGCGCTGCTATCCTGCAAACACCACATTTCACCGGCTTGGCGAAATGGGCGCACGGCGCCCATTTTTTTCGGAGAAGGACAGATGTCGACGGGGTACGAAAAGGAGAAGGAGCTGACGAGAGAAGTCGCAGGAACGGTCGAACGGCAGATCCCGGGAGTCGAAGTGCTCGCGGTCGAGCTGCTGTCTCCCACCCGCTTCTGCGTCTTCATCGACCATCCGCAGGGGGTGGACCACGCGCTCTGCGCACGGGTCACCGACCTCCTGCGCTCGTACCTGAACCAGTACACGGTCGACGTCTCCTCGCCCGGCATCGAGCGCCCGCTCCGCAAGCAGGCCCATTTCCGCAACGCCGTCGGCCGCAAGGTCACAGTCCGCACCGACCACGAGCTGGCCGGCAAGAAGCGCTTTCGCGGCACCGTGGCAGACGCCGGCAACGACGCACTGGCGCTCGACGTCTCCGGCGGCGAGCGCGTCTCCATCCCGTACGCGGCGATCGTGCGGGGGAACCTGATCGACGAGGTGAACTGACGATGAGCCGAGAGATCATCGAAGCCGTCCGCACGATCGAGCGCGAGAAGGGCATCGAAGAGGACACATTGATCCAGGCGCTCGAGGACGCGCTCCTCGCCGCCTACAAGAAGACGCCGGGGGCTTCCCGGCACGCGACCGTCGAACTCGACGAGGACACGGGAGATTTCCGCGTCTTCTCGATCGAGCTGCCGAGCGACCTCGAGGAGCGGCTGCTCGAGGAGGCGCGCGAGCGCGCCTATGACGAGCTCGAGGCGCTCGAAGTCGAGACGGGGGAGAAGTCCCACGTGCTCGTCTCCGACGACGATCTCGATCTCGACTGGTCGGAGGTGCCCGAGGACCAGATCACGCGTGAGGACGTCACCCCGGAGAACTTCGGACGGATCGCCGCCCAGACCGCGAAGCAGGTGATCCTGCAGCGGATCCGCGAGGCCGAGCGCGAGATGATGTACGAGGAGTACAAGGACCGCCAGGGCGAGGTCGTGACCGGCATCGTCCAGCAGGCCGGCGACCGCAACAACGTGCTCATCGACCTCGGCAAGGTCGAGGCGCTCCTGCCGCGCTCCGAGCAGGTCGACGGCGAGCGCTACGAGCAGGGAAGCCGCATCAAGGCCGTCATCACCGAGGTGCGCTCCGGCACGAAAGGCCCGCAGGTGATCCTCTCGCGGCGCGACCCCGAGCTGATCCGGACGCTGTTCGAGCTCGAGGTGCCGGAGATCGCCGACGGGCTCGTCGAGATCAAGGCCGTCGCCCGCGAGCCGGGCTACCGGGCGAAGATCGCCGTCGAGTCCCACGCCCAGGGCGTCGACCCTGTCGGTGCCTGCGTCGGCCCGCGCGGCTCGCGCGTGCGCATGGTGGTCTCCGAGCTCCGCGGCGAGAAGATCGACATCATCCCGTGGAACACGGAGCCGGCGCGATTCGTGGCCAAGGCCCTGTCCCCGGCGCGCGTGCGCGAGGTCTATATCGACGACGACTCACGCGACGCCACCGTGATCGTCCCGGACGACCAGCTCGCGCTCGCGATCGGCAAGGAGGGACTGAACGCCCGGCTTGCCGCCCGCCTGACCGGGTGGAAGGTCGACATCAAGTCCGACTCGGAGTTCGCGCAGGAGGAGGCGGATGCGGCCTTCGGCGGTGAGGACAGCGAGGAGTTCACCGGCCGCTGCGCCGCGATCCTCTCCAACGGCAAGCGCTGCCCGAACGCAGCTTTGCCCGGTTCCCGCTTCTGCGGCGTCCAGGCTCACCAGGACCTGGCTGCCCGCGAGGCGGCCGGCGAGGACCTGACCGGGAGCGTCGTCCAGATCGGGAGCGCCGACGACGACGAGGGCGACGACCTCGCGGTCGAGGAGGTCGCGGAGACCGAGGAGGCTGCGGCCGCAGTGGTCGAGGCCGGGCCGGCGGCGGAAGCACTGGAAGAGGAGGAGTCCTCTTCAGCGGCGTAGGAGACACCGCGACGGAGCGGCATGTCCCGATCCGCACCTGTGCGGGCTGCGGGCGGCGGGCCCCGAAGCGGGAGCTCGTCCGGCTCGTCGCGAGGGACGGCGTTCTCGTCGAAGCCGCCCCCGGAGCGCCCGGACGCGGCGTCTACACCTGCCTTCGTCTCAGCTGTTTCGAGCGCGCGGCCGCGCACAGGGCCTTCGCGCGAACACTCAGGACCTCCGTCCACGTCGATCCTCAGTTGAAACGCCTTTACAATTGACCTGGAGCTAGATGGCAGAACGTCCGAACAGACCGATTCGCCCCCGCGGCCACGGTGCCGGCGGGCGCAAGCGCCGCGTCGTGATCGACACGAGCGCCGGCCGCCCGCGCCCGGATGCTCGCCAGGCTCGCGACCGCGCCCCCCGCGAGCAGAAGACCGACCAGCAGCCCGCGGCGCCGACCGGGCCCGCCGTCGTCGAATCGGGCGTCACCGTCCAGAACTTCTCGCAGGCGCTCGGCGTGCCGATGGGCGAGCTCATCAAGATCCTCATGGGCCTTGGTCAGATGCGCACGGCCACCCAGTCGCTGACCGACGACGAGGTCGAGCTGATCGCCGCCGAGCTCAAGCGCGAGGTGACGATCAAGCACGTCGGCGAGGAGGACGAGGAGCCGGAGACCTTCGAGGACCCCGAGGAGGCGCTGCGCCCCCGGCCGCCGGTGGTCACGATCATGGGCCACGTCGACCACGGCAAGACGACGCTCCTGGACGCGATCCGCGAGACGACCGTGGCCGCGTCGGAGGCGGGCGGGATCACACAGCACATCGGCGCCTACCAGGTCGACCACGACGGTCGCAAGATCACCTTCCTGGACACGCCCGGCCACGAGGCGTTCACGGCCATGCGCGCCCGCGGCGCCAACGTCACCGACCTGGCAGTGCTCGTGGTGGCGGCGGATGACGGCGTCATGCCTCAGACGCAGGAGTCGATCTCGCACGCGCGCGCGGCGGAGGTGCCGATCGTCGTCGCGATCAACAAGATCGACCTGCCGAACTCGAATCCCGACCGCGTGAAGAGCGAGCTGGCCTCTGATGGGCTCCAGCCCGAGGACTGGGGCGGGACGACTCAGTTCTCCGAGGTATCTGCGAAGCAGAAGCAGAACCTGGACGACCTGCTCGAAAAGGTCTTGCTGGTGGCGGACGCCGAGCTCGACCTGCGCGCCAACCCGAGCGCCGAGGCTTCCGGCCCGATCATCGAGTCGCGCCTGGACGTCGGCCGCGGCTCGGTGGCGACGATGCTCGTCCACCGCGGCACGCTGAACGTCGGGGACGCGATCGTCGCCGGCAACGCCTTCGGCCGTGTCCGCGGCCTGTTCAACTACCGCGGCGAGAAGGTCAAGGAGGCGAGGCCGGGCGAACCGGTCGAGATCATCGGCTTCGACACGCCGCCGCTCGCGGGCGAGAACGCCCGCGTGGTCGAGAACGAGCGGCAGGCACGCCACCTCGCGAACGTTCGCCAGGAGCGGATGCGCCGCGAGCAGCTCGCCTCACGCCCGGGCGGGATCACGCTCGAGAGCCTGTTCGAGCAGATGGAGGAGGGCCAGGTCCAGGAGCTCCGCCTGGTGGTCAAGGCCGATGTGCAGGGCTCGGTGGAGGCCGCGGTGGGCGAGGTCGAGAAGATCCAGCACGCCGAGGTTCGCGTCCGCGTGATCCACTCGGGCGTCGGCGGCATCACCGAGAGCGACGTCAACCTCGCTGCCGCGTCGAGCGCGCTGATCGTCGGCTTCAACGTCCGGCCGAGCCAGGAGGCCCGCGCCCTGGCCGAGCGCGAGGGCGTCGAGATCCGCACGTATCGCGTCATCTACCAGCTCACGGAGGACATCGAGCACGCGCTCGTGGGCATGCTGCGCCCGGTCAGCGAAGAGGTCTCGCTCGGCGACGCAGAGGTGCGCGCGCTGATCCGCATCTCCCGGTTCGGCACGATCGCCGGGTCGTACGTCACGCGCGGAACGATCCGCCGGGGCGTGCGCGCCCGCATCGTCCGCGACGGCGCCGTCGTCTACGAGACGACGATCGACTCGCTGAAGCGGTTCAAGGAGGACGTGCGCGAGGTCACCGAAGGCTTCGAGTGCGGCATCCACCTCGAGGGCTTCGACGATGTCAAGGAAGGCGACGTCATCGAGGCGTACGAGGTGCGCCAGGTCGAGCGCACGGCGCTGGACGAGTCGGCCCCGCCGGCCGCGTCCTAGGCTGCGCACTGGAGGAACTGCCGGGGCGCGCCGCCGCGCCGCACACGGCTGGCAGCGCCGGTCTCTACCGACGTCAGGCCGTGGCGAGTCCCCGTTGACCGCGAGGATTACGATGTAGGCTGCGACGAAGAGCAGGCCGGCGCCTGCCCACGGTCGCGTCCAGCAAGAAGTCATGCTGAAGTTCCTCCTTCGAACGTGAGAATAGCCACAGCCTCGATCCGCGTCGAGAGCGGGGACCCCTCCGCTGCGCCGGGCGCGTCGTTTACCGGTGCTTCGCGGATTGCCACCCCGACGTGAGCTCCGGCTACGTCGGCATCCTGGCGGTCGAGCTGCATTTCCCCGAGGCGGGCTCCCTGAAGGGAAAGCGGAGGTACGTGAAGTCGGCCAAGGCGCAGCTCCAGCAGCGTTTCGGCGCCTCGGTGGCCGAGGTCGATCACCACGATCTCTGGCAGCGAGCCCGGCTGACCATCGCCTGCGTCGCCCGCGGCCACAGCGAGCTGCAGCAGCTCCTGGACGGGGCCGAGCGCTATCTCGCAGGGCAGGAGTGGGAGCTGGTCACGGTGGAGAGGGGGATCGTCGACCCCGATGACTGACCGCATGCGGCGTGTCAACGAGTCGATCCGGCAGGTGCTCTCGGAGGCTTTGCCGGACCTGAAGGACCCGCGGATCGGCTTTGTGACCATCACCGGCGTCGCAACGTCGGGCGATCTCCGGCATGCCACCGTCTATATCAGCGTGCTCGGAGGCGCGAACAAGCGCGACGCGACCGTGCGCGGGCTCACCGCCGCCCACGGCGTTCTCCAGTCGACCATCGCCGAGCAGCTCAAGCTCAAGCGGACTCCCCAGCTCACCTTCGAATACGATCCCTCCGTCGAGCGGGGGGTGCGGATGACGAAGCTGATCGACGACCTCGCTCCCGGGCCTGACGACTCCGAACACGATGAGCAAGCCGCCGACAACTGACCTCGTCCTGGTCGCCGAGGCGATCCGTACGCACGACCGCTTCCTGCTCGTCACGCACGAGAACCCCGACGGAGATGCGCTCGGGTCGATTCTGGGCATGAAGATCGGTCTCGACCGCCTGGGGAAGAACAGCGTCATGTACCTCGGCGGCGACACCGATCCGCCGGCGGAGTACGACTTCCTCGCGCTCGACGAGCTGCGGCGGAACCTGCCCGGGGACGCTGCCGAGCGAGTCCTGCTCGCGCTCGACTGCGCAAACGCGAAGCGGATGGGAGCGGCGGCGCAGTTGCTCGATCGCGTGCCGCTCTCGATCGACGTCGACCACCACCACGACAACTCGCGCTTCGCGCGCATCAACTACGTGGTTGCCGACGCGTCGTCGACCGGCGAGATCGTCCGCGACCTCCTCCGCGAGCTCGACATCCCGCTCGACGCCGAGATCGCCGAGCCGCTCTACGTCGCACTCGTAACCGACACGGGCCGCTTCCAGTACACGAACACGACGCCGAAGGCGCTGCGCCTGGCGGCGGAGCTCGTCGAGGCCGGCGTCGACGTGCACAGGGTCTTCCGAGGCATCTACGAGTCGGTCGAGTTCGCGAAGCTGAAGCTGCTCGCCCGCGCGCTCGAGCGGGCGCAGATCTACGACGGGGGTCGGCTCGTGATCTCCTACCTGCTGCGCAGCGACTTCCACGAGCTCGGCGTGGGGGAGGAGTACGCGGAGGGGATCATCGACTACCTGCGCGCCGTGGAAGGTGCCGAGCTGGCCGCGACGATCCGCGAGCCGCCCGAGCCTCCCGACGCCGAGCGGCGGGTGAGCCTCCGGGCTTCGAGCGACGAGGTCGACGTCTCGGCGATTGCCAGGCAGCGCGGCGGTGGCGGGCACCGCCAGGCGGCGGGCTTCTCGAGCCCCGAATCGATCGAGGAGATCGTCGAGTTCATTCGCTCCGCGTTCGCCGCCAGGGTGGTCGCGTGAGGACGTTCCGCGGTCCGGATTCGCGCCCACCGGTGAGATGCCGCCCCGTGCCCTGAGCCCGTCGGGCCTCGTGCTCGTCGACAAGCCCGCAGGCCCGTCCTCGTTCGCCGTCGTCAAGCGCCTGCGCGACCGGACAGGCGCGCGCGCAGGCCACGCGGGAACGCTCGATCCGTTCGCGACCGGCCTCTTGCTCGTGCTGCTCGGTGCGTCGACCCGGCTGGCGCAGTATCTCGTCGGCCTCGACAAGCGCTACCTCACGGAGATCGACCTGACCGCTACGTCGACGACGGGCGACCCCGAGGGCGAGGTCGGCGAACGCCACGACCCGCCGGCAGGCGAGGAGCTCCACGCGCGCCTGGACGGCCTGCGTGGCGAGATCGAGCTTCCGGTTCCGGCGGCGTCGGCGGTGAAGATCGAGGGCGAGCGTGCCTACCGGCTGGCCCGGAGCGGCGTGGCGGTCGAGATGCCGCTTCGGCGCTCGACGGTGTACGAGCTCGAGCTGCTCGGCTACGCGGGCGGTCTGGCGAGGCTCGACCTGCGCGTCTCTTCGGGAACGTACGTGCGCGCAATCGCCGAGGCGCTCGGAGGGCACTGCCTCTCGCTGCGGCGCACCGAGGTCGGCCCCTTCTCGGTCGCAGAGGCCGACGAGGAGCGGATCGTGCCGGCCGCAGATGCGCTGGCCTTCCTGCCCTCGTGCGAGGTCGACGAGGACTTTGCTCGGGCGATCCGCCAGGGACAGCGTCGGATCGAGGAGCGCGTGCGGGTTCTCTGCGACGGAGAGCTGGTCGCCGTCAACGGAACGGTCCTGCCGTGAAGGTGGCGCACGCGCCGGCCGAGCTCGGCAGACGGGAGCGCGCGGTCGCGATCGGCACGTTCGACGGTGTGCACCGGGGTCATCAGCGCGTGATCGCGGCGGCGGCCGAGACGGGGCTCGTGCCGACGGTCGTGACGTTCCACCCGCATCCCCGGATCGCCCTCGGCTACGGCGTGGAGCTGCTTTCGACGCTCGAGCGGCGGCTCGAGCTCTTCGCCGAGCACGGCGTTGAGGAGACGCTCGTCGTCAACTTCGACCACGAGCTCCAGCAGTGCGAGCCGGAGGACTTCGCGCGCGACGTGCTCGGCGCGATCGACACGCGCATCGTCATGGCGGGCGAGACGTTCCGGTTCGGGCACCGCCGGCGTGGTGATCTCGCACTGCTGCGGGAGCTCGGGTTCGACGCGCGCGCCGTGCCCTTCCTCGACGGCGTGTCCTCGACCGAGATCAGGAGCCTCCTGCACGAGGGCGACGTGGCCGGCGCGGCAGCGCTGCTCGGGCGTCCGCCGGAGGTGGAGGGGACCGTCGTCGTCGGCGACGAGCGTGGCGGCACGCTCGGTTTCCCGACCGCAAATCTTGCCGTCGAGGCGCAGCTGCTCGTCCCGGCCTTCGGCATCTACGCCGGCAGCGCGCTCGAGCGGCCGGCAGCGATCTCGATCGGGACGAACCCGCACTACGGCGGGTTCGAGCGCAAGATCGAGGCTTTTTTGCTCGACTTCGAAGGCGACCTGTACGGACAGCGCCTCGTGGTCGAGCTGTGGCAGCGGCTCCGCGACGAGCAGGCGTTCGAGAGCGAGCAGGCGCTGATCGACCAGATCGCCCGCGACGTCGAGGCGACACGCGCCGCCGTCCGCCCCGCCTGATCCGGATCCATCCGGTCCTCAGAGAGGTCGCAGAGCGGTCTCAGAGACACCCTCAGAGGGTGGCTCTGAGGCAGGGCTAGGGGTTAGAGCTCGAGCGCGAGGCCGTCTCGGCGGGGGTCGGCGGCGGCCCCGTGGCGGGAGACGAGGCTCGTGCCGCCGAAGTAGTGGTGCAGGTCGGGCCAGCGGCGGACGGTGCGTCCCGCGGCTTCCAACTTCCGGAGAGCCTCTTCGTCGACACCGGGCTCGGCGTTGATCGTGCCGCCAGCAGGGTGGAAGCGGGGCCGGTCCACCGCATCCTGGGGCGCGAGCCTCTCGTCGAGTACGCCGGCCGCCACCGTACAGAGAGCCGTCCGCAGCCGCGTGCCGCCGGCCGAGCCGATCGCCAGGGCGAGACCATCCGCGTCGACGGCGACCGACGGCGCCATCATGCTCTGCATGCGCTCGCCGGGCTCGAGTCCGCCGACGAGCAGGTCCTTCTCGCCGAGCATGCTGTTCAGGTGCAGGTCGAGACCGGGGAGGAAGTCGCCCGAGCCCAGGCCGAGGCTGGACGTCAGCACGACGGCGCAGCCCTGGCCGTCGCAGACGCAGAGGTTCGTCGTGTGCCCCTCGACGCCGTGGTCGTCGAGGACGTCCACGAGCGCCGCCACGCGATCGGCCTCCGACAGGCGCGCCAGACGAGGCAGGCGCCCGAGCAGCTCCGGAACGCCGGAGAGTCCGCCGCGCGTGAGGAAGCGCGTGCCGGAGTACTCGACCTCGACCGGCTCCAGCCAACGTGCCACGTATGCGTCCAGGTCGGGACGCGTCACGACGACCCCCGGCTCGGCGAGTAGCGCCTCCGCGATCGTCCCACGGTAGACGCTCACAGCGCCTTCAGCAGCGACGATCTCGAGCGCGGTGACGAGACCCGGCTGCACGAGGCGGCCTCCGGCCTGCAGCAGCCGTCCCGCGGGCGAGTACAGCTCTGCGCCGCGGTTCAGCGTCATGACGGGCTCGAGCATCGCCAGGCAGGCGGCATGCCGCCCCGGCAGATCCGTCCCCTCGCGCGCGAGCCGCAGCGCCGGCTCGACGAGCCGCTGCCAGGGCAGCCGCCCGTACTCGCGCCAGAGCACGTTCAGCCCGGACGGAAGCCCGGGGACTGCGCACGACGCGGGCCCGACCGCGTAGTGCACGACCTCCTCGCCGAACGGCACGGCCAGGTCGATCATCGGCGCACTTGCCCCGCCGGGGACGGCGACGAAGCAGTCGAGGTTCCGCGCGCGCCTGCCGTCCCAGACGATCGCGTGCGCGCCGCCGAGCAGCCCCGTCATCACCGTCTCGGCCACGCAGGACGCGAGGGCCGCGGCGACTGCGGCGTCCGCGGCAGTTCCGCCCTCGGCCAGGATCTCGATCCCGGCTTCGGCCGTCGCCGGATGCCCTGCGGCGACGGCCGCCTTCACGCGGAAACGCGCTCGAACAGAGTGTCGTAGCGCATCAGCCGGCCGCCTTCGAAGAACTCCGCCCAGTCGCCCTTGTCCTCGCCCTCGCGGACGACGAACCGCGAGGGCGACACGGCCCGCAGGTGCGCCCTGCCCTCGCCGCCGACGAGCGTGAGCTCGACGCCGCCGTCGCGTGGCGTCACCTCGAGGGTCGTTCCCAGCGGTTCGCGGAAGGTGCCGGCGACCGCCGCGAGGTCCTCGTCCGACACGGCGGCCTCGGGCGGTAGCGGCAGGCCCAGCCCGACCACGTGCAGGAGCCGGTCGATCAGGAAGTGCCCCCGGTCCGAGTTGGTCAGCACCACGATCACGACGCCTTCGTCCGGCACGACGAGAAGCTGAGCGCGTGCGCCGTCGACCGCCCCGCCGTGCTCGAGCGTCAGCCGACCGCGACCGCGCACGACGCCGAGCCCGAGCCCGTAGTCGCCGTCCGGCCCGACCTGGACCTGCGGCGTCCGCATCTCGCGCAGCGACTCCGAGCTGTCCAGGTGCCGCGCGAACCGGCGCACGTCAGCGGCGCAGGAGTAGAGGCCGCCGGAAGGGCGGCGCGCCCTGGGATAGGGCATGTCGTTCGGCACCGACGGCTCGATCGGCAAAAAGCTCGTCCGGTCCATCCCCAGCGGCTCCAGCACGAGCTCGCGCAGCGCATCCTCGAACGGCCGCTCCGTCGCCCGCTCGATCAGCGCGCCGGTCAGCCAGTAGCCGGGATTGGCGTACGCGAAGTACCGTCCCGGCCCGACGGGCCCGCCGACCGCCTCGTCCGCGGCCAGCCGCTGGAGCGCGTCGTCGGCCTCGCCGTAGTCGGCGAGCGGCCGCAACCAGTCGTGGGCGAGACCGGCCTGGTGCGAGAGCAGGTGGCGGAGCGTGATGCCCTCCCACGGCAGCCGGAGAGCGTCGAGCGGCTCGTCGAGCGCGAGCAGGCCCTGCTCGACGAGGCTCAGCGCGGCCGCCGCAACGATCGGCTTCGTGATCGACGCGATCCGGAACGTCGCCTCGACCGCCACGCCCCAGGCGCGCTCCTGTCCGTCGCCGCCGTCGTCGACGGCGATCGCCAGCGCCGTCACGCCGAAGCGCTCGAGATCGCGTTGCTCGACAGCATCGAGGATCGCGACCGGGTCCACCGGCGTACCCTACTCAGCCATGTCCGATCCTCTCGCCACAGCGGAGCACGCGGGCGACGAGCTGCGCGGCCGCACCGGCGTCGACCGGTTCGACGCCGCCGTCGTACTCGGCTCGGGCTGGAAGCGGGCCGCGGCCGGCCTCGGGGATCCGATCGCCGAGCTGGCCGCCACCGACCTTCCCGGCTTCGTCGCGAGCGCCGTCGAGGGCCACGAAGGGAAGGTCCTCGCGGTCGAGCACACCGGCAAGCACGTGCTTCTCTTCCTCGGCCGAACCCACCTCTACGAGGGCCGCGGCGTCACGTCGGTCGTACACGGCGTGCGCACGGCGATCGCGGCCGGCTGCCGCACGGTCGTGCTCACGAACGCGAGCGGCGCGATCGCCCCCGGCCTGACACCGGGCGAACCGGTGCTGATCAGCGACCACATCTCGCTGACTGCGATCTCGCCGCTCGTCGGCGCGCAGTTCGTCGACCTCACCGACCTCTACTCGGCCCGCCTGCGCGCCCTCGCGCGGGAGGTCGACCCGAGCCTGCGCGAGGGCGTCTACGCGCACTGGCCCGGCCCCGCGTTCGAGACGCCGGCGGAGATCCGCATGCTCAGGACGCTCGGCGCCGATCTCGTCGGTATGTCGACGGTGCCCGAGGCGATCGC
>Ga0066903_100003376_pt1 | contig 13023 bp, 8 predicted proteins | sample PanSoiMetaGPlot1_FD_67491 | JGI IMG/M metagenome (GOLD analysis project Ga0066903, IMG submission 67491) | Tropical forest soil microbial communities from Panama analyzed to predict greenhouse gas emissions - Panama Soil - Plot 1 (version 2) | ecosystem: Environmental > Terrestrial > Soil >... | reverse complement strand
GTCAAAACGCTCGGTCAAAATTTTCTGCACGATCAAAATATCGCACGCAGCATCGTCGAGCATGCGGAAATTGGGCCGAAAGATTATGTCGTTGAGATCGGACCCGGCCTGGGCGCGCTAACGGAATTCATTCTCGCAAAAGGCGCGCAAGTCCTGGCAATCGAAAAAGACAAGCGACTCGCCGATTATCTGAGAGATAAATTTCGGAAGGCGCCGATCGAAATTATCCACGGCGATGCGCTCGATTTCGACGTGCGAATTTTGTACACGCGGGCGCGCGTAAAATTACTCGGAAACTTACCGTATTACGTTTCAAGTCAGTTGCTGATTAAATTTCTCGCGCATCCATCGCCTATATCGCTGTGGTTGTTTATGTTACAGAAGGAACTCTCGAAACGCCTTGGCGCCCGACCTCAAACAAGCGATTACGGGTCACTCACTCTTCTCCTCCAATTTCATCATCACATCGAGTATTTGCGAAGCGTTCCCTCCAACGTGTTCAGTCCGAAACCTGAAGTGGACTCGGCGCTCGTGCGCATCACACCGCGCGCTCCCGGCGATATTCCGCGCTGCGACTACCGCATTTTCCGGGAGCTGGTTCGGCAAGGTTTTTCCCAGCGACGCAAGCAACTCGCGAAGATATTTCGCGCGAATCTCCCAAATTGGGGACAGCTTGCCACGAAGTACGAGCTGGATAAGCGCGCTCGCGCGGAAGAACTCTCCCTCTCTCAGTGGATCGCTCTCGCTAACGAAACGGCGCCGATTTCGCCCGAGCGTCCCGAAAATGCCTCGGAAGAACAGTTCCCGGTCGTAGATAACGACGACCGCGTAACCGGGGCTGCCTCACGGACCCGGGTGCATGCGAATAACTTGCTTCACCGGGCAATCCACGCCTTGGTTTTCAACCCTCAGGGGGAGACGTTCCTGCAACTCCGCTCCCGCACCAAGGATCGACACCCCCTGAAGTGGGATTCGAGCGCGGCCGGACATGTAAATGCAGGGGAAGAGTACGACCAGACTGCTACGCGAGAGCTGAAGGAGGAACTGGGGGTTGAGACCACTCTAGAGAGGGTCGCGAAATTAGCCGCTTCGGAACGCACCGGTTACGAATTCATCTGGCTATATCGAGGGACCTATGCCGGAGACTTTCGATTGAACCGAAGCGAGATTGAAGCGGGCGGATTTTTCCCGACAACCATTATTGACGGCTGGATCCGGGCCAGGCCGCACGATTTTGCGCCTGGATTCCTCGAATGCTGGAAGATCTGGCGCGAAAAAAATCCCTAGCGACGGCGTCGGCGGCGCGAGCTCGATCTTGTGCGCCGTTTCGGGGCGCGATTAAGCGCCCTTTGCTTGAATTTGCGCGCCGCGCGGCGTGCTCCGTTCTTCCCGCCGTAGAGAGAATCGCTGAACATCTTGGTGACCGCCTTTTCCCCTCGCAAAAAATGCACCTGAAAACCATGCGTTTGTTTTTTCGCACGCTTTTTGGTGTCGATACGACGGATGTTTTCTTCCGAATCAGGATTAGATCGTCTTCGCATGCCCCGCCTAACAAATACGTGAAACCGCGCGAGAATCAACGAGTCGCGGTTTTTTTATCCATTAGTTGCGATTGTTCGGGCGCGGGCAGGTCCCACGCGCGCCATTTCGTTTCATATTCATCGGTCGACAAAAGCGCGTAGCAGGGATGACGCGACGAACGCAACCAGGTAATCATTTTCACCAACTCCGGCTCCGCCATCGTCGTGCACCCCGTCGTTGCGCGGTTTACGCCGCGCCGGATGTGAAAGAAGATCGCGCTTCCATCGCCCGGCACAGGGGGGTCGGAATTGTGCCGGATCTCCACTAACCAGTGATAGGCAAAATCCCCCGAGCGCATCTTTTCGTGGGTGTAATTATCCGGGGGCTTTTGGGGATCGATGACGATATGTCGGTTGTAATTGGGCGAGCGCGGATCATCGCTCCAGACGTCCGCCTCGGTTACCTGGTGATAAGGGTAATCGCCTCCTATAGGCAATTTCGCCTCGTAACCAAAAACTTTCCCGATTGCGAAGATGCCGGCCGGCGCCCGGCCGTCCCGTTCCTTCTTGTGTGTGCCGGGCTCGTTCTGACCGGCGATACCGCTGCCCCAAGCCAGACCATTCTTGCCAAACAACACCGGTATAGGCGGCGCGGTCGCACTCCAGGTGCCTCCGTTCGAGCGTTCAAACAATTGCATTTTGCCACGCATAGAGTTCCAGTCCGGCGCTACCGCAAAAATCAGCTGCGAACAGTCCTTTGGAACACCATCGGCATGCGCGTTGCTCACAATCATCATTGCGACTACAAACAAACCTCTACGTAAGATCGACATAAACGTTCGCAAATGTAAGCACACGGCTTATTGATTTCCTCGTTCGGTGAAAAAAATCTGGGCCGTTCTCATTCTTCTTGTCGTCGTGTTCATTAGCTATGCGCCCGCTCTGCGCAATGGTTTTGTCTGGGACGATACCGCGCTGATTCTGCGTGATCCATTGATCCGAAGCTGGCGGCTGATCCCGGAGGGTTTCAATCATTTTCTCTTCGTTGATGCAACCGCTTCCGATTTTTACCGCCCAATCCAGCGGCTCACCTACACAATCGATTATGCTGCGGCTGCGTTTCAGCCGGGACCCTATCATTTCGCAAGCCTGCTTTGGCATGGCCTGGCGGCGATCGCCTTGCTCCTCTTTGCCGAAGAATTTCTCGTCCGTTTCGGAACCGAACGCGGGCGTGCGGGCTCGGTTGCCCTTGGCGCGGCGCTGATTTGGGCGATTCATCCCGTGCAAAGCGCGGCGGTTGTTTATGTCTCGGGCCGTGCCGATCCCCTTGCCGCGGCTTTCGGGTTTCTTGGACTGTTCCTGCTCCTGCGCGCATCGACCTCGCCTGGCACGCGTAAAGTTTTCCTGTTCATCGTAAGCGGCGCGGCGCTGCTCTTGAGCGCGTTAAGCAAGGAATCAGGCCTGATTTTTCCGCTGCTCGGCATCGTCTTGGTCATCGCACAAAAGGGATGGGTTGATCTATGGAAAATCATCGGTGTCACGGTTCTTGTCGGTTCAGTTTATTGGGTTTTGCGTGCCGGCGCTGAGCACAGTCCCGCGCCGCAGCTGACTCCGCCTCCACCGTTGCTCGTTCGGCCAATCATCTGTTCCCGTGCCGTCGCCGAATACGCCGGGTTACTTCTTTTCCCGTGGAATCTGCATATGGATCGCGATGTCGAAACGCAGCCGACCGGATTCAGCGAAGCGAGCCTTTCGCACTCCGCTTGGCGCGAGCTCCAAACGCTTGTCGGTATTGTGCTCGTCGCGGGGTTCATTTACTGGCTGTTAAGCGCCCGAAAAAGGAAGCGCGCGGTATTTATTTCACTCGGTTGTGCGTTGCTCACTTATCTACCGGTGAGCGGAGTCGTTTCTTTGAACGCAACCGTTGCGGAACATTGGATTTATCTGCCGAGCGCATTTTTGTTTATCGCAGTCGCGCTTGAAATTGGCCCATTGCTGGCGCCGGCCCGAAGATCAACCGTTGTTCAGGCAGCAACCGCCGTTTGCGCCGTTTGGGTGATCTTTCTTGGCGTCCGCACGTTCGTCCGCACTTTTGATTGGCGCGATCAACGTACGTTTGTTCAGAGCACGATCGCGCATGGCGGCGATTCCGCACGGATGCTGATTAACCTGGGCAGTCTCGACTTAAACGACGGTAAATTGGAAGACGCGGCATTGCATTTGCACGCGGCATTACAAAAAAAGCCTGATCAACCTCTCGCCGTCCTCAACCTCGCCGCGGTCGCGATCAAGCAAAACGATTTCAAGCTTGCCCGCCAGCTTCTCAATCACGCGGCGCAAATGCCGCTAGTTAATGCGCAGGCGCACGAATATCTCGCGGTTCTTGAAAACAAGGAGAGCGGCAAAGCAGACCTGATGCGAATGCAGCTGGCGAGTCACACTGGACCTCCGAATTGGTCCATCGAAAAGCGCTACATCCAATTGCTGGATGAAACGGGTTCGACCGCCGCCGCGATGAATGAGCTGCTCACCTGCCTACAAACGCAATGGTACCGTGCAGATAGCTGGAAACTCTTGAGCGAGCTGGCCGCGAAACTCGGACACGCCGATCAAGCGGCAAACGCTCTGGCGCGGGCCCGGGCCTACGACGTTCATCTGAACGATTCCAAGTCGTAACAGCTACGAAAAAACCCTACCGCGCGTTAGGGTTCCCGCCGCTGAATATGGCGTAACGGAGCACGTCATTCTTAGGATATGAAACGATACCTTCTTTTGGGAGTGGCGTTGACCATTTTTGGGTTGGCCGCGACTCCGCTTATTTCACAAACCCAAACAACGACGAGTTCGAGTAGCTCCGCCTACATTCAGGCGAGCAAAATCGTCGGTACAAAGGTTAAAACTCAAAACGGCGAGGAAGTCGGCGTGGTTAAGGACGTCGTCCTCGATCGCAGCAACGGTTGTATGGCTTATACCGTCCTTTCGACCGGTGGAAGCGGCACTCGCGTAACCGGCCAATCAAAAATGGTCGCGGTTCCGTGGAGCGTTTACAGCGTCGCTCCGGACATGAGTTATCTCACCACCACCGTGGAACGAGATCGACTCTACAACGGTCCAGTCTTTGAATATTCGCGAATTGGCGATCCGAGCTTCACGAGCACGGTTTACTCCACCTTCGGAGTTTCGGCCGGCGCTGGTGTCGGATATTCCTATGCTGCGACCAGCACGACAACTGGCGTAAACGCCCAAACGCAAACGAACGCCAACACTGCCAACACGGCAAGGACGACGACGGATGCAAACAATCCTCCGCCGCCGGCCGCGGGTCCTACCAACAACCCCTCGCCAGGAATGAACGCGGCACCGTCAGCAACTGCGGCTCCCAGTGCATCCGCCAGCGCAAGTGCCTCGACGAAGTCGACTCATGGCACCAAAGCCGCAATGTCACCAGCCTCTTCGCCTCATCGTCACAGTGATGAAGCGATGAAAGGAACAGGCGCAACCGCCGAATCGGCTTCCGAGTCGACCGGCGGCTCCAGCTCGGGCACAAAAGGCTCAAAGAGCTCAAAGAAGGGTTCCAGCGCGGAAAAATCGACCAGCGAGGAATCCTCCGGTGAAACAACCGAAGGTTCTTCAAGCACAAAGAAGAGTTCGCACAAAAAGAGCGGCTCTAGCGAGGGAACAACGGCCGAACCGACGCCTCAAGAATAACTATTTAGGGCCCAGATTGCCGCGATTTCAAACGGGAACGTCGAGAGGCGTTCCCGTTTTTGTTATATCGTGCTCTACGCGGCAGCCGGTGCCCGTTCGACTCGTTCGGTATCTTCGGGCAGGTATTTCACACCAATGAGCCAGGCAATTCCGGACGCGAGAATAATCCCGGAGACAAACAAGAACGCGATCCGAATATTGCTGTGGCCTCCGATATAGCCGAGCAACCAAAACGCCTGCACATCCCCCAAAGCATGAATGATTAGAATGTTTACCGCGAAGGCGGTGGCACGCACTGCCGGCAATGAGACATTTGCCAGCGCGGTGTTTGAAGGGCCGGTGTTGAGAAAAAGAAGAAAGATCGCGATAAACATCGCCACCCACGCCCCCGGAAAAGGAATGTACAAACTCACAATAAAGAAAGGACACGCAATGATCATTCCGATTCCCGAAACCAGAAAATAGGAGCCGGGAAACCGAGGCCGCAGTTTGTCCGCAACAACTCCGCCGATCAGGGTCGAGCTCAAACCGGCGACGACTGTGATCAAACCGAAAATAGTTCTCCCGGCCGCCGGAGTCTGATTTCGATAACTCAGATACTCGGATATCCAGTAACCCAGACCACCCGCGGCAAAAGTCATCAGGGTTTGCGCAATACAGTTGATCAAATACGAACGTGTGCGGAAAAGATTCAGATAATCGCTCAGGCGCCGCCGGGAGGAATTTTGAACAAGATGATGACCCGGCACCCGCGGGTCGCGCTGCCAGAAACAAAGCAGACCGAGAAGCAAACCGGGCGGTGCAACCATGTAAAACGCCCACCGCCAGCCAAAATGTGCCCCGATAATACCGCCCACCACGTATCCGAGCGCGCTTCCGACCGGAATGGCCGCGCAGAAAATCGCCATCACGCGCCCGCGCGTTTCAATTGGATATAGATCCGCCAGGATCGTCGGGGCAGCCGGCCCGTAACCCCCCTCCCCGATGCCGACACAGATCCGCGTCGCAAACAGAAGCGCGAACGTAGTGGCCAAACCGGAACCGCCGCTAGCCAGACTCCAAAGGATCACCGCCGAGCCCACAATGACCCAGCGTGAAATCCGATCGGCCAGGAATCCGAGCACCGGTGCGCTGAGCATGTAAGTGATGAGGAACGCCGTTCCGAGAAGCCCAGTCTTGGCCATGGCATTTAAATCGTTGTTGGCAAAGAAGCTTGCGCGGATCTCGGGCTCGACTGCGGCCAGTACCTGACGGTCGATGTAATTGAAGAGATTGATCGCCAGCAGGAGCGCGAGCGCAATTCGCCCGCCGGGGGCCACACGGTGCTTGGTTTCCATTTCGACTTGCGGATTGGCAGATAGATGTGCGCAGGCTATTTGTAAACAAGAAACGATGGCTCACATGTCCGCCGGTGAGCGCGCGCTGCATTTTTTTGCCCGGCCGCTCGTCCGTCTTTTTTATCGCGTGCGCGCGCTTGGTCTGGAAAACCTGCCCGAAGGCGGTTTTCTGCTTCTGCCCAATCACATTACGTGGATCGATGCGCTCGTTCTTCAGCTCGCCTCTCCGCGCCCGATTCGTTACATCATCGAAGAGGAATTCTACAACAAGCCGATCCTTCGCCCCGCTCTGCGACTTGTGCGCTGCATTCCAATCGATTCGCGAAAGGCGCGATCTGCAATTCGCGCGGCGACCGAATGCATCGAAGCCGGAGAAATCGTTTGTCTTTTTCCGGAAGGGCAACTCACGCGGTCCGGAACGTTGCTTCGCTTGCGCCGCGGTTACGAATTAATCGCGCAACATGCGAACGCCAAAGTCGTCCCGGTCTGGCTCGATCGACTCTGGGGATCGATCTTCTCCTTCCAGGGTGGAAAGTTCTTCACGAAATGGCCGAGAGAATTTCCTTATCGAGTCACGGTCGCGTTTGGACGGCCCATCGAGGCGAGTGCCGCCGACATCGCCACCGTGCGCGAAGAATTACTCAAGCTCGGCGAATATTGTTACAGTCAGCGCCCCTCGCTGGATCGACATCTCGCCGAAGCCTGCGTGCGCGGATTGAAGCGGCGCCGCTTCAGCACAGCCGTAATCGACGGCCTGGACCACAGCGAACTGGGCCGCGCAAAACTCCTCGGCGCCGCGGCGGCCTTCAGCCGGTTTCTCCGCAAGGAATTTTCTGATCAACGCATCGCAATCGTCTTGCCGGCGAGCAAGGGCTCAATGGTCGCCAATCTCGCGGTCACGCTAGCCGGAAAAGTGCCGGTCGATCTCAACTTCACCATGGGCCGCGCGGCGAATGAGTTTTGCATCGAACGCGCGGAATTGACCGTCACGATATCGGCAACCGCATTCATGGAGCGCGCAAAAGATTTCCCATGGCCCAAACACGTCCTGAAACTGGATGAATTACTGCCGAAGCTGAAATCGCGGATCCTTTTTTGGTGGGCGATGTCGATTTTTTGTCCAACGCCGCTGCTCCTCCGGATCTTGCAGGTTCCCAAGAGCGGCGGACATGACGAGGCCAGTTTGCTTTTCACGAGTGGCAGCACCGGCGATCCCAAAGGCGCAGTGCTCAGCCATCGTAATATCGTCGGCAACGTCTCCCAATTTCGCGAGCTGCTCGACGCGACGCAAAAAGACGCCATTCTCGCTTCACTTCCATTCTTCCACAGCTTCGGAGCCACCGTAACGCTCTGGTATCCGCTCATCGAAGGCGTACGCATTGTCACCTACCCGACTCCGCTCGAAGTCGCGAAAAACGCGGCGTTGATTGAAAAATACCAGCTGACGCTCCTTCTCGCCACGCCGACGTTCCTGAGAGGCTATCTGCGCAAAGCCGAGCCGCACCAGCTGAGGACCTTGAGGCTCGTCATCACCGGCGCAGAGAAGCTTCCACTCGATCTGGCAAAGGCTTTTGAGGAGCGGTTTCAACAGCGGGTTTTCGAAGGATACGGATTAACAGAGACGTCGCCGGTTGTGAGCGTGAATTTGCCGGAGCCAAAACCGAAGAGACCGGGCGCGACGGTGCAGCCTTCGAGTCGTCTCGGTTCAGTCGGCAAAATGGCGCCAGGAATTGCGGCGGAGATTCGAGAACCCGAAAGCGATAAAAAACTGTCGCTTCATGAGACTGGCATGGTCTGGTTTCGCGGCGTGAATGTTTTTGAAGGTTATCTTCATGACGAAAATCGGACGGCGGAGGTCTTGCACGATGGCTGGCTGAAAACCGGCGACATCGGCCGTTTCGATGAAGACGGTTTTCTTTACATCGAAGGCCGACTCTCGCGCTTTTCCAAAATCGGCGGCGAAATGGTGCCGCACGAAGCGATCGAACAAAAGATCGTCGACTTGCTGGCGCTTGCCCGACGAGACGAACGGGTGATTGCGATCATGGGCGTCCAGGACGAGGCCAAAGGCGAAGCCCTGATTCTTCTCTCCGCGATCGAGGTCGATCTCGCACAGCTACGTGACAAGCTTCGGGAAACGGGTGTTCCGAATTTGTGGATCCCGAAGAAAATCTGTCGCGTTGAAACCATTCCAGTTCTCGCTTCCGGTAAGCTCGATTTGCGAAAGTGCCAGGACCAGGCCGCAAACCTCGCCTAACGATTGGTTAGCGAGCGGTCATTATCGGCAACGGCCTGGTCTGCCGCGTCTGATTGATTCCGAGAAAGCGAAGAGTGGGACCAATCGAATTCCAGGCAGCTTCAGCTACCGTCGTATGCCCTTTGATCGAGAAATGGTAGGCATCAATCGTATTGACGAATTCTATGCGGCTGAAGTCCACTTTCGTCAGGGCATCGGAATATTCCAATCGGACCGCAGGAGTGTCGCGCAGTCCTCCGTTTAACTGCGTGACAAGCGATTGCATTTCGCGATTCAGCATCACCGCAAGCCGCGCCATATTTTTCTGGTACGGTGGTTTCAACGACTCGAAGCTCTTTTCGCCTTCTTCGAAATACGGATAGAGATTCGGGTTCCTCGCTTTCAAGACAGCCACCCGATGTCGCGCTTTTAGGTAGGCGTCAATATTCGCCAGGCCGAACACGACGATCGCGACCTTGTGGTTCTCAGTTTTTGCGCGATCGATCAATGGGCGGAGGGCTTCACCGTAATTCTCTCGGAAACGGCTCGCAATTTGTGCCAGGTGCTTGTCTGGGTGCGCTCGCTGTTCGGGCGAGAGACCGTGGACCCAGTCGAGATTGTTGTGCCCAATCCAGATCATGATTAAGTCCGGAAATCGGCCCTGACGCAGGACCACCCGGCTTTGTCCGGAGAAATTTCGCGCACGGACCAATCTTTGCCGCAGACTGTCGTACGATCCGTGCGGGGCGACCCATGCCCCGGCGCCATTATGTTCCTCCGCTACAAGCGGCGTGACTCGCTCCATTCGTTCGTAAAAACTGAGGACGCTCTGCGGCGCAGGATCGGTGTCTATAAACCAGTTGTTGCGCCACACCGTTCTCGCCCGCCAAAACGAACTCGGCCATGACGAAAGGTAAAAATGCTGCGTTAGACTATCACCGAGCATCGCGACATGCGGCAATCGGTTCGCCAGCTCCGCGCGATCGATCTTTCCTTCGCGATACGCGACATAATCTCGATAAAGCGGCGAAGTTGGTTGCGACACGCGACCGAAATAATTTCGAGTAATGACCTTCGGAGGTTTGGCTCCCACGCGATCGAACAAGAAAATCAGATTCACCAGGTCGGCCGTCGCTTCCCGACCGACTGCGCCCGGGAGCGAGGCTTTCCCATCGATTGGCTGCTCCGCCCTGGCCACGACCAATCCGTAAATGAGAACGCACAAAAAGATGGCGCGGAGCAGGTTGCGAAACTTGCAGCTTCGCCGGTTTACCCAATGTTTCGGTCGTGCCAAACTTGGGCTGGTAGTTGTGGCCATACTTGTTAGACGACAAAGCGATCTATTTAATGCGCGAACTTTTGCATTCATTCTGTAATCGAGTGGCATCGCTCTTCATGAAGTTGCTATTTAGTTATTCGGCGCGCGTTCGCACTATGGGTTTGGAAAATACGGCAAGAGCCGGTGGGTTCCTGCTCGCCTCGAATCACATCAGCCATTTCGATCCGTTTATCATCTCGTCGATCTTCCCACGAAAAATCGATTGGATGGCCATGGCGGAATTTTTTCCGATGCCGATTATCGGATTATTTTTGCGCGCGGTGGACGCCTTTCCAGCCGAGCGGGATCGTGCTGATCGAAAAACGATCCGGACTGCGATCGAACGACTGAAAGATGGGCGCATTGTGGGCGTTTTTCCGGAGGGTGGCATCCGTGATGGCGAGCGCTCGCTTCTACAAGGCGCTCCGGTTCGCGCCGGCGCATCGACTTTGGCACACATTGCCGGCGTTCCGATCATGCCCTGCGTAATCCTTGGAAGCGATCGGCTTTACGCGAAACGAAGCTGGCTGCCGCTTCGGCGTGCACCGATTTGGATCGGTTTCGGCAAAACAATCTCGAATTTTCCGGAGCTCGAGAAATCTGTCGCGCGAGAACGCATTGAACTCGAACTGACCGCTGCCTTTCAAAGAATTTACGCGGACCTGCGCGAGAAATTCCTACTCACACCGGATGATCTGCCCCAGCCGCCTCGCGATCGAATGCAGCCGCGCCCCAAAGTCGAGCGTCGCCATCTCCATCGCGCGCGTGCAAGCGTCGTAGATTTCGGAATGTGCGCAGCGATGAACCTTTTGCAGTCGCGTCACCGCTTGAATGGCACAAGCCTGGCGGAAATGGAGCGTTACGTGGCGGAATGTGAACAGCTCACCGCACAGAAATATTACTCCCCGCCTCGGGATTTCGATCTACGGCGCGCGATCGAGCAGAAAAACACCACGACGATTGCGTGGTCCAGCCCGATCAAAACAAGTTTTCCGAGAAATAACGTCGCGCGAGCGGACTTTTATTGGTCGGCCCGGGGAAAGACTGCGCCGACGGTCTTCATTTTGCACGCGTTGATGTCGGCGAGTCACATCGGGTATCGCCGGTGGGCGGCACGTTTTAACGAGCTCGGCTGGAACGCCTGCTTTGTTCATTTGCCCTACCACTATTCGCGGGTACCGCGCGGACATTGGAATGGTGAACTTGCGATAACGGCAAACCTAATTCGGAACGCGGAGGGATTGCGTCAGGGTGTGATGGAGGTGCGTCAGCTCATGACTGCCCTGCGCGAAGCCGGTGGCCGCGAGTTTGGAATTCTCGGGACCAGCTACGGCGGCTGGATCGGTGCCTTGCTCGCAATGGTCGAGCGCGATTTGCGTTTTGTCGCCCTGATGGCGCCAATCGTGAATGTCGAGCACGCGATCTGGGAGAATCCTGGAACCGCTTTCATGCGGCGGGAATTGCGCCGGGCGAAGATCGCGCCCGAACTTGTTGCTCGCCATTTTCATCTCAGCTCACCTTCCCACAACGAGCCGTTGTGTGATCCCGCGCGTGTCCTGTTTGTTTCCGGCGACTACGATTTAATTGCGCGCCCCGCTGATATCGAAGGAATCCAACAAAAGTGGCATGGCTCAGAATTACTCCGCGTCCGGCAAGGGCATTTCGGCTATCGGATGATGCGCGAAACGGTCGCGCGATTAAAAGAGCGCCATCTTCAGCGCTGATCGCCGTAATCGAGCCAGTGCATCATGCCCATGATGCCGCGCAAATGTTCGTTGTCGACGGCGAACGGCGGCAGCCATTCATCAATTAACTCGCGCCTCCACCAACCTTTTTCGCCGAGCGGCGCGAACCGGTAGCGATAGAGGCGCGCGCGCACAAAGTGCGGCGGTTTGTCTGGAAATGGGTTATTCGCCAATAGCGACAATGCTTCGGGATCTTTGTGCAAGAGTTTCCAGACAAGATGAAATGTCCATGGGTATTCGCGAGGGGAAGCCATCGCCGCGAACCAAATTTGCCAGTCTATCCGCGGCTGATACGGCGCGATGAAGGCCGGACGACGATCGGGATCGCCCGGTTTTGCGACAAATTCGTATTCTTTCCATTTCGTCTCGCCGGTGATCACTGTGTCGTCGGTCCCCTCGAACACGATTTCATCTCGCTCGCGTCCAACCGTTCCAAACGCGCCGTAAGTGTTGACCAGATCGAATCGATTGAACGCCGTGTTCATCATTTGGCGTTGCGAAACAAGATTGAGCACCGGTGCAAGACTTAAGTAGGCAACGAGGATCGATAAAGCGAAGGCGATCGTGTTGTTAATCCGCGACGGCTCGGATTCCTGAGCTGCTCTTTCCGCGCGCAAAACAATTCGCGTCGGCAGAATGTGACGCAGCACGGTGTCGTCGAAGCACGCGAGAAATGGAATGATTGTGAGATAGTTCAGAAACGAAAGATTCCCGCTGATGATGAGGATAATTTGAAAGCTCACCAGCAAAACACCGGCGACGTGCCGCGCCCTTCTCGGTCCGAATGAAAACCAGGGCACAACCAATTCGACGAAATGGTTCCAGAGCGTTTCCAGTTTATGGAACCACAACGGCGCAAAATGAAGATAGCGGCTGATCGGGTTCGGAATGGGCTGGGTCTCGTAGTGATACGCCATGCAGGTCAAATCGCGCCAACACGGATCACCTCGGAGTTTGATCAGACCGGCGCCGACCATGATCCGGAAGCCAAGCCAGCGAAAAAGCCACAGCACTAAAAGGGGCGGACGACACTTGGGGAACGAGCGCCCGTCCAAAAGCGGGCAAAGGAAAATCGCGAGAAAGCCGGTCTCGAGGAGTTGGATTTCCCAACCGTAGCCGTACCAAATCTGCCCGATGTGAACGATCGACATGTACATCG
>Ga0066903_100003374_pt1 | contig 13026 bp, 13 predicted proteins | sample PanSoiMetaGPlot1_FD_67491 | JGI IMG/M metagenome (GOLD analysis project Ga0066903, IMG submission 67491) | Tropical forest soil microbial communities from Panama analyzed to predict greenhouse gas emissions - Panama Soil - Plot 1 (version 2) | ecosystem: Environmental > Terrestrial > Soil >... | reverse complement strand
CCGCGGGCACGTCGTCCGACTTGGTCTCCCCGACGAGCGGGTGGATGAGCAGCCCGTCGACGGTCTCGAGTGCGACCTTGGTCAGGTACTCGTGCGCGCGGTGGATCGGGTTGCGTGTCTGGAAGCCGACGACGCGGCGCCAGCCGCGCTCGGCAAACGTCCGCCGCGTGTCGGCCGGGTCGCGCGCAAGCTCGGGGAACGGCGGCTGGGCCCGGTCGAAGACCCTCACGCGGCCGGCAAGGTAGAGGGGCTTCTGGCCGTAAAGCCGGGCCACGCCCGGATGCTCCTCCTCGGTCGTTCGGAAGCACTGCTCCGCCTCGCGCTGCTTGTCGTACTCGTACACCCCCTCGACGTCGAGCACGGCCAGCGACTTACCGGCCTCGTCGGTGAGCGCGACCTGGTCACCGTTCGGCGCCTCGTCCACCGCGAGGCACACCGGCAGCGCCCAGGGCAGGCCGCTCGCGAGCCGCATCTCCTCGACCACGCGCTCGTAGTCGTCGCGGCCCATGAAGCCCTCGAGCGGCGAGAGAGCGCCGACGGCGAGCATGTCCAGGTCGGACAACTCGCGCGAGGTCAGCGCGACCTGCTCGAGCGCCTCGACACCCTCCGGCCGGTCGCCGGTGCGGTTGACGAGCGTGCCCCCGTGCGGCTGGATCAGATGTTCGGTCCCCGCGGCCACGACGGTCACGCGTTCACCGCGGACGGGACGAGCCCGAGCTGCTCGAGCTTCGCGACGACGAGCTGTGCGCTCTCCTCGGGCGTGTGCGCTTCCGTGTCGAGGACGAGCTCGGGAGCGGTCGGCTCCTCGTATGGATCGTCGACGCCGGTGAACCCGGTGATCTCGCCGCGGAACGCCTTCTCGTACAGGCCTTTCACGTCGCGGCGCGCGCACTCCTCGACGGACGCGGCCACGAACACCTCCACGAACGTGCCCCACTCGCCGACCATCTCGCGCGCCCTGCGCCGGGTCTCCTCGTAGGGCGAGATCGCCGCCGTGATCACCGCGCCGCCCTGGCGCGTGAGGCGCGATGCAACCCAGCCGACCCGCTCGATATTCGTGTCGCGGTCCTCTTTCGAGAAGCCGAGGCCCTTGGACAGGTGCTGGCGGACGTTGTCGCCGTCAAGATATTCGACGACGAGCCCGCGCCGGTCGAGCTCGGGCCCGACCAGGTGGGCGATCGTCGACTTGCCGGCTCCGGAGAGGCCGGTGAACCAGAGCGTGAAGCCGCCCTCGCGGCGGTGGTCGCTCTCGGGGTGTTCGTGCGCGTAGATGTGCTCGGTCATGCCTTCCTTTCCATGTGTATGCCGCATTCGAGCTTGTCCGAGCCGGCCCAGCGGCCGGCGCGCTCTTCCTCGTCCGGCGCCACCGGCCGGGTGCACGGGATGCAGCCGATCGAGCGGTAGCCGACGTCGTGCAACGGGTTGTAGGGGATCTCGTTCACCGTGATGTAGGCCCAGACGCGCTTCTCGTCCCAGTCCGCGAGCGGGTGCACCTTCCAGACGCCGTACGCGTCCGAGCGCTCGAGCTTGGGCGTGTCCGCACGGCTAGGCGACTGGTCGCGCCGGATGCCCGAGATCCACGCGTCGTAGGGCTCGAGGACCTTGAGCAGCGGCTCGACCTTGCGGATGTGGCAGCAGCGGTCGGGATCGCGCTCCCAGAGGTTCGGGCCCTCGTGGCGGTGCTGCTCGGCAATCGTCGGGATCTCCGGGCGAATGAGGTTGAGGCCGTAGCGCTCGACGAGCCGCTCGCGCGTCTCGTAGCTTTCCCGGAAGAAGAGATGCGTGTCGAGCTCGATCACGTCGATCTCGATGCCGAGCTCCGCGACCATGTGCACGAGCACGGACGACTGCTTCTGCCACGAGCAGGTCAGGCAGAGGCGATCGCCGAACTCGGCCGCCGCCCAGCGGATCACGTCATCCGCGGACATGGTCTCGAGGTCAGGCCGGGTCAGGCTGGGCGTCGCCAAGCAGCACCTCCCTCAGGGTGTCGCCGCGCAGGCCGAGCCTGAGCGTCTCCAGCGGGATGACCTCGTCCGGTGCGATGTTGCCGAGGTTCACCGACGGGCCGAACTGGCGGATGAACCACGCCTGCGACGACTTGGACGGCGCCTCGAAGATCAGGTTCTCCGGCTCGATCGAGTGGACGATCTCGTCCACGAGGCCCGTCCGCATCTCGCCCGTCGGTCGGTAGATGCCGGCCGTGCCGCCCTCCCGCCCTTCGGTGATCACCTTCCAGGCGCCGGCGGCGAGCTCCTCGCGGATCCACTCGACCCAGAGGTAGGGCGCGTAGTTGACCTCCGCATCCTTCGAGCCGACCTCGGAGAGGACGGTGAAGTCGCGGGCAAAGTCGGCGATCAGCTCCAGCTTGCGCTCGCGCGAGATCTCGATCACGCCGTCGGAGATCTCGACGTGCGTGAGCCCGAGCTCCGTGATCCACTGCTTGTACTCGTCGACTCGCCCCTGCGCGATCACCGCCTCGAGAAACGTGCCGCCGATCACGACAGGCTTCTCGTGCAGGACCTCGAGCTTGCGCTTCAGGTTCGGAGTCACGTAGGCCGTGCCCCAGCCCAGCTTGACGATCGAGATGTAGTTGCCGGCCGTCTCCAGCACGTCCTCCCACGCCCGCGGGCCGAGGCCCTTGTCGATCACGTGCGTGAGACCGTTGTGGGGAGCCGTTTCAAAGTCGCGCATAGAGCTCCTTCAGCTTCTCCTGGGCCCGCGCCTGGACGTCGTGGTAGAGCGAGTTGCCGTGGGCGTCGATACCGACGGTCAGCGGGCCGAAGTCCTTCACGCGGAACTTCCACAGGCACTCGGGCATGAGCTCCTCCCAGGCGACCTCCTCGATCTCCTCGATCTGGGTCGTCTCGAGCGCGGCCGCCCCCCCGACGATGGCGAAGTAGACCATCCCCAGCCGCTGCATGGGCTCGATCGCGTCGTCCGGGAAGCCGCCCTTGCCGCAGATCGCGCGAACACCGTACTGCGCGCCGAGCGGCTCGGTGAAGCGCACCATGCGCGCCGACGTCGTCGTGCCGATGCAGACCTTCTCGTAGCGGCCGTCCTCGAGCTTGCGGACGCCGGGCGCCGTGTGCAGGAGGAAGGCCCCGCTGAGGTCCATCGGAGGCTCGATGCCCTGGTCGAAGATGCGGATCTGCGTCCGGTCGCGGATGCCGATGATGTGGCCTTGCACGGTGACCTCGTCGCCCGCGCGGAGCTTGAGGATCTCCTGCGGATCGTTGACCGGGAACGTGACCTCGTGCGTCGCCATCAGAACTCTCTGTCGTACTCCACGGAGCCGTCCGGGGCGACGTGCGCCGATGCGCGGCGCGCGGCCCAGCACTGGTAGTTGACGGCGACGGGATTGAGGGTCATGTGCGTGTCCGCGTGCTCGATATGGCAGTTGAGGACGGTCACGTCGCCGCCGAGTCCCATCGGCCCGATGCCGGTCTCGTTCAGGAGCTCGAACAGCTCCTCCTCGAGCTGGGCGACGTGCGGGTCGGGGTTGCGCGTGCCGATCGGGCGCGCGATCGCCTCCTTGGCCAGGTACATGGCGTAGTCGGCGGAGCCGCCGATGCCGACGCCGACGATCCCCGGCGGGCAGGGCTTGCCGCCCGCGCCGACGATCGACTCGAGCACGAACTGCTTGATCCCCTTCACGCCGTCGGCGGGGACGCACATCTTCAGGAAACTCATGTTCTCCGAGCCGGAGCCCTTGGGCACGCACTTGACGTCGAGACCGTCCCAGTCGGGCACGAACTCCCAGTGCACGATCGGCAAGCGGTGTCCCGTGTTCGGCCCGGTGTTCTCGCGTGTCAGGGTGTGGACGGCGTTCGAGCGCAGCGGGTGCTCGATCGTCGCGCGCTCGGTGCCGGCCTTGAGGGCAGCGTAGATTCTTGCCGGATGCAGGGGAAAATGCTCTCCAACGCGACACGTGTAGACGGCGATCCCGGTGTCCTGGCAGACGAGGTTCTTCTCCGAGTCCGCAACCTGGACGTTCTTCAGGATCGTGCTCAGCACGCGCTGGCCCGGGACGGAGGTCTCCTTGCCGGCCGCATCCTCGAGCGCGTCGCGGAGGTCCTGCGGGATGTCCTTCAGCGCCCAGACGTAGAGATACGCGGCTGCGTCCTCGACGGCGTGATAGAGGTCGGTGTCCACGAGCGTCGTCATGCGCGTGCCCCTTCCGCGGCGGCCCTGCCGGCGCGGCGGCCGAAGACGCAGCACTCGAGCAGACTGTTACCCATCATGCGGTTGCGCCCGTGCGTGCCGCCGGCGATCTCGCCGCACGCGTAGAGGCCCTCGAGCGTCGTCTGGCTGTCCGTGTCGATCACGAGCCCGCCGTTCTGGTAGTGGAGCACCGGATACGTGAGAATCGCCTCGGCCAGGGGGTCGATGCCCGCGGCACGGTAGCGGCGAAGCATGTACGGGAGCGAGATCTCGGCGTCCGCCGGATCGATTCGCGTCGTGTCCAGGTAGACGGCGGGCCGGCCGTCGGGCGTGGTCACGCCCATGCCCTTCTCCACTTCGTCGAAGATCGCCTGCGAGACGGCGTCACGGGGGCCGAGCGAATCCGTGAACTCCACACCGTCGGCGTTGACGAGCACTGCGCCGTAGGCCCGCGTCGTCTCGGGGATCGAGTAGCCCTGCGTGTTCGGAGGCCAGGCTCCGCCGTTCGGGTGGTACTGGAGCGCGTCGAGGTCACGCGACTCGGCGCCGAGGTCGAGCGCGATCCGGGTCACCTCGCCCGTCGCGCCGGGGTGGTTCGTCGAGAGTTCGCCGCGCTCCTCGGCCTCGCGGTAGCAGCGGCCGCCCGCAGCGAGTATGACTGTCGCGGCCTCGAGCGTCCTGTCTCCGGAGCGCGCGCGCCACGCGGGCTCGAGCTCGAGCAGCGGCGACTTCGGAAACGTCTCGACCGATGAGGACTCGACGGCGTCCCTGAGCGCAGTCGTAATGGCGTGCCCGGTGCGGTCGCCGACCTGGAGCAGGCGCTTGCGACTCGCTCCTCCGCACTTCGCAAGGCGGTAACCGCCGTTGTCCCGGGTGAACTCGACTCCGAGTTCCTCGAGCCAGTGAATCGCGCTCTGCGCCTCGCCGGTGAGAATCTCGACCAGCTCCCGGTTCGCCGTTTCGTGGGAGGAGCGCCAGATGTCCTTGGCGTGCAACTCGGGCGAGTCGTCGTCCCCGAACGAGGCCTGGATGCCACCCTGCGCCTTCGCGGAGTTGCAGGATTGCAGCGAACCTTTGGTCACGAGAGCAACTCGGGCGCCGGCGCGCTCGGCCGAGAGCGCAGCGGCGAGCCCGGAGGCCCCGCTGCCGACGACGAGAACGTCGTAAGACACGGGGCCTGATTCTACCGTCTAATGCGAGAGATTACGAAACGAAATAGAGAAGACTCACGAATCCTGCGATCAGGCAATAGATCGCGAACGGCGTCAGCCGGTTCGTGTGGAAGAACCGCATCAGGAACCGCACTGCGAGATACGCGGTCACGGCAGAGCAGATCGCGCCGACGAGCGTCTGCCCACGGACACCGTTGCCGGTGCTCCCGAGCAGATCCGGAAGCTTGAGGATGGCCGCGGCGAAGATGATCGGCGTCGCGAGCAGGAACGCGAACCGCGCCGCATCGATGTTCGTCAGGCCGACGAGAAGCCCGCCGCCCATCGACGCTCCCGAACGCGAGAAACCGGGGATGAGGGCAATCGACTGCGCCGCCCCGATCGCGCCGGCCTGCGGCCAGCCCACCCGCTCGGCGATGCGCTCGTCCGCGTCGCCGACCTCGTCGACCGGTGCGCGACGGCGGAGCAACTCGGCGCCGTAGAGCATGACGCCGTTCAGCATCAGGAAGATCGAGGCCGAGGTCGCCGACGTGAAGACCGATCGGAGCTTGTGCTCGAGCGCAAGTCCGAGGATCCCTGCAGGGATCGTGGCGACGATGAGCAGCCACGCCAGTCGCGCGTCAGGATCGGCGATCTCCCGGTCGCGCAGGCTCCGGCCGAGCCCTTTCACGATCCGCACCCAGTCGCTCCAGAAGAAGCCGAGCAGCACGAGCGCCGTTGCGAAGTGCGTGCCCACGAGGAACGTGAGGAAGAAGTTGCTGTTCGCGCTGATGTTCCACCCGAGCAGCTGAGCGAGAATCACGCTGTGTCCCAGGCTGGAGATCGGGAAGAGCTCGGACACGCCCTGCAGGAGGCCGAGGACGATCGCTTGCCAGTAGGAGATCAAGCCGCAGGCTTCGACTTCTTCGGCGCGCTGTAGAACCAGGCGAAGGCGAGCAGCGCGAGCCCGACCAGGAAGGCGGCGATCCCGTGCTTCACGTGATGCGTGGTCGAATGCGCCTCTTCGCCGGGGAAGAAGCCGGGAAGCGACCTGGCCGGCTCGACCCAGTAGACGATCCCGACCACGATCAGGGCGACGCCGAGCACGACGGCAGCGATTGTTATTGCGCGTTTCACAGAGAGGTGGTCCTTCGGCGGGCGCCCTGACGATACCTATGCGCCCGGAGAGCCGACCGGGGGAACGCGCTCAGGCGAAGCCGTCGGTCTGCCGATGAGGTCGGCATGGACGGGACGCGCTCGTGGCGAGGGCGGATCGGCGCCGCGCTCTCGCTCTCCGCGCTCGGATTCGCAATCGCGTCGCTCGTCGGCCCGCACGGTCGAGTCTGCCCGACGCCCGAGGGCTCGGCCTCGCTCGACCTGACTCCGCTGCTTCTGTTCACGATCGCGGCGTTCGCGATCGTCTTCGACGTGCAGGCGATCAGGCGCGGAGACCGGCTCTGGGCGCGCATCGGACTCGCCGCCGTCAGTCTCGCGGCGCTCCTCGGGATGTGGGGTGCGGCTGCCGGGTTCTTCCGCGCCGGGTGCGGTTAGCCGGGAAGTCGTTCGCGCGCGAACGCGAGGAATGCCTCGGCGACGCGACTCGGCGCGCGACCCGCGGAGCGGACGAGCGAGATCTCGCGCGCGGGCTCCAACCCCTGGACACGGGCGACGGCAAGCGTCCCGGCCGTGAGCTCCGATTCGATGGCGGAGCGGGAGATGAAGGTGACGCCGTAACCCGCGACGACAGCGCTCTTCACGGACTCCTGCAGACCGAGCTCGAGGTGGACGTCGAGGTCCTTGAGCTTGAGCCCCAGGGCGCGGAGCTCCTCCTCGATCACTGCGCGGACGCCGGCGCCTGCCTGCATCAGGATCAGCGGCTCGCCCCGCAGCTCGTCGAGCGTCAGTGTCCGCCCGGCGAAGTGGTGACCTGGCGGGCATACGAGGACGACCTCGTCGCGGAAGAAGGTCTCGAAGGACACCGAGCGCTGGCGGCGGGCGGCTCCGACGACGCCGACCTCGAGTTCGCGGCGCGCGACGAGCTCGACGACCCGCTGCGTGTCGTGCACGGAAAGGGCAATGGTCAGCTCGGGATTGCGCTGCTGGAACTCACAGAGAAGCAGGGTGACGACGTTTGCGCCAGGGCCCGTGGACGCACCGATCTCCAGCCGCCCGCGCAGCGGCCCTTGGTCCTCGGCTGCGACCGTCTCGAGCAACTCCTCCTCCAGTGCGAGCAGCCGCTGGGCACCCTGGTACAGGCGAAAACCCGCCTCGGTGGGAACGACTCGCCGGCCAGAACGGTCGAGCAACTGCGTCCCGACGCGCTTTTCGAGCGCACGGATCTGCTGGCTGACCGCCGGCTGGGTGACCCCGAGCCGCGCAGCCGCCTGCGAGAAGCTCTCTCGCTCGACCACCGCGCAGAAGGCCGCCAGCTGCCTCGTGTCCATGGCATTCACTTATACCCGCGGCCGCAACTCATTAGCCGTGCTCGGCTCTACAGTGGCCGGATGACGCCGGCAAACCACACAGTTAGCTCCCCCCGGGGCCTTCGGCCCCGTTCCCCCCGTCTTGAGGGTAGCGGCGAAATCGTGACGCGTGTGAGACACATCTGTGCCGATTGTGTGTCTTCGGGCGGGTGCACGGAACGCCCCGCGGAGCAGGGCTGAATGCGCGTCTGGATCGACGTCACGAACTCGCCGCACGTCCTCGTGTTCCGGCCGCTAATCCGTGTCCTTCGGGAGCGCGGGGCCGAGGTCGACGTCACAGCACGCGAGTATGCGCAGACGCTCGAGTTGCTCACGCTGCACGGGATCGAGACCACCGTCGTCGGGCACCACGGAGGGGCATCGACGCTGGGCAAAGCACGCGTCGAGGTCGATCGGCTGCGGGCGCTGCACCGCTTCGCACGCGGACGCGGGTACGACGTCGCGCTGGCGCATGGCTCGCACGATCTGACTCTCACGGCGCGACGCCTCGGCATCCCGAGCGCGACCACGTTCGACTACGAGTACGCCTGGCTCCAGCACCAGCTCGGCTCCCGCGCGGCCACGAGGGTCGTCGTACCCGACGCGATCCCGCCCGAGCGCCTGCGGCGCTACGGCGTGGGCCCGAGCAAGCTGCGCCGCTACCCCGGCCTGAAGGAGGATTACTACCTCGCCGACCTGGAGCCGAACCCGGCCGTGCTCGAGGAGCTCGGCGTCGACCGCGGCCGCGTCCTCGCTGTCCTCCGGCCGCCGCCCGACGTCTCGCTCTACCACCGCCACGCGAACCCCCTCTTCCCCAAGGCCTTGCGGGCGCTCGGGAGCCGCGACGACGTGCAGGTTGTCGTGCTCCCGCGCATCGCGGCGCAGCGGGACGACGTCAGGGCACTGGGACTGCCGTCGGCGGTCGTGCCCGACCACGCCGTCGACGCGCAGAGCCTGATCGCGTTCGCGGACCTCGTCGTATCGGCCGGCGGGACGATGAACCGCGAGGCCGTGTCGCTGGGAGTTCCGGTCTATACGGTCTTCGGAGGCAGGCTCGGCGCGGTGGACGAGAAGCTGATCCGCGAGGGACAGCTTCGTGCGCTCACCGACCCGGCGGCGATCGAGGTCCGCAAGCGGAACGACACGGTCTTCCCGCGCGTCAGGCGCGACCCTGCCGAGCTCCTCGACCTGCTCGTCTCAGACCTGGGCTAGCGCCGCCAGAACGCCTTCGCCATAGCGCTCGAGCTTCGCCGGCCCGACGCCGGGCACGGCCGCAAGCTCGTCGAGACTCCTGGGCTTGCGGGCGGCGATCTCTTCGAGCGTGGAGTTGTGGAACACGAGATACGCGGGCACGTCGTCCTGACGCGCCCGGGTCAGCCGCCAGGCTTTGAGCGCGTCGAAGCCGGGTGGAGGCTCTGAGCGCACCGCAAGGGCGCCGAGCTCCTCGAGGAACCGACTCTGCTTCTTCACCCACGTGATCGCGAGCTCGCGCTTCGCGCGCGTGATGCCGACGTAGAGCAGCCGCCGCTCCTCGGCGATCTGCTCGTCCGTCTTCGCCTGCTTCGCCGGCAGCTCACGCTCCTCGAGCCGCGGGAGGAAGACCGCCTCGAACTCGAGTCCCTTGGCCGCGTGGAAGGTGAGCAGGTGGACGCCACGACGCTCGGCACCGCTGTCGCCGAACCGCCGGTCGAGCTCGGCCCGGAAGGCGGCGACGCTTTCCGGCGCGAGCGACCGGGCCAGACGCACGAGCCGGGTGAGGTCGTCCTGCCGGATCTGCTCACGCTCGCCGAACCCCTCATGCGGCGTCTCCTCCCAGCCCTGCTGGAGTGCCTGCATGCGCACCTGCTCGGCGACGGGCGCCTCGCCGTCACGCAGTCGCCGGAGCAGGAAGCGAGCAGCGTCGCGGCCAAGCAGGGAGGCGCCCTGGAAGGGAATGCCCGCCTCGTGGAGCGCCTGCTCGAAGTCGGCCAGCCGCGCGTTCGTACGGCAGAGGATCGCGATCTCCTCGAGCGGGCAGGCGGCGGCGCGGATGCGCTCGACGACGAACTCCGCCTCGGCGACGCTGGACACGAGCGGACGCACGACGGGTTCCGGGCCGCCAGGAAGCTCCGTCCGCAGCGGCGGCGCCAGCCGGTTGGCGAGCGCGAGCACCTGCGGGGTCGATCGGTAGTTCTGCTCCAGTCGCACGACCGCCGCGCAGGGAAACCGCTCCGGCAACGCGAGCAGATACGACGGCGACGCGCCCGTGAAGCCGTAGATCGCCTGGTTGTCGTCTCCGACAGCGCAGAGCTCGTCCCGATCGCCGAGCCAGCGCTCGAGTAAGGTCTGCTGCAGCAGGTTCACGTCCTGGTACTCGTCGACAGTGAAGGAGCGATAACGCTCGCGGAAGGTGCGTGTGGCCTCGCGATCCGAGTCGTAGAGCCGGATCGCGAGCTCGAGTAGATCCTCGAAGTCGGTCAGGCCTTGCGCGCGCTTGACTTCCTCGTAGCGGCTGTACACCCGCAGCATCAGGTCGTCCGGGATCGGCGGCACGTGGTCGCCGAGCGACTCGCGGTAGCGCTCGGGCGTGATGCGCCGGTTGCGCGCCCACTCGATCTCGGTGGCGAGGTCGCCGGCCGGACGGAACTTGAACGGCGCCGGCAGCGAGTTGGCGAGGTGCCGGAGCGTCAGCGCCTTCGAGGGGAGAATCTTCCCGACCGCGTCCGGAGCGAAGTAGCGGAGCTGCGCCAACGCAGCCGAGTGGAACGTCCGCGCCTGGACACCGTCCGCGCCGAGCGCGGCGAGCCGCTTGCGCATCTCGCCTGCGGCCTTGTCCGTAAAGGTGACGGCCAGGATCTCGCTCGGCGCGAAGGCTCCGGCCGCCACCTGATTCGCGATCCGGCGAGTGATCGTCGTCGTCTTGCCGGTCCCGGCCCCGGCGAGAATGCACACCGGCCCGCGGACGAGCTCGGCCGCGCGCCGCTGCTCGAGGTTCAGACCCGCAAGGACGGAGGCGGAGTCCACCCGGCCATGCTACGAGGGCGGTCCGCCGTCAACTGTGACGCGATCGCGCCGATTCGGCGTCCGGCGCCGGCGCGGGCGATTCCCGACGCGGATCTTTCACCATCGCGCCGAGCTTGGAGACGAGCTCGAGCGTCTCGCCGTCGCCCACGAGCCTCTGGAGCTCGCCCAGCTCCTCGTCGAGCCAGCCGGCGTCGATCTGTGGCCGCGTCAGGCGCAGGATCTTCGGGTGCACGGTCTTTCCGACGACCTCGTCGCCCGACCACAGCTCCTCGTGGAGCTTCTCGCCCGGCAGCGGGCCCGTGAACTCGATCGCGATGTCGCGGTCGGGCTCGAGGCCCGAGAGCTGGATCATGTTGCGGGCGAGGTCGAGGATGCGCACCGGCTCGCCCATGTCGAGCACGAAGATCTCGCCTCGGCCGCCGATCGACCCCGCCTGGACCACGAGCGACACCGCCTCCGGGATGGTCATGAAGAAGCGGGTCATGTCCGCGTGCCTGACCGTGACGGGGCCGCCGCGCTCGATCTGACGGCGGAAGATCGGGATTACGCTGCCCGACGAGCCGAGCACGTTGCCAAAGCGCACGCCGACGAAGCGGGTGGGCAGGTCGCTCCGGTGCCCGTAAGCCTCGACGATCCACTCGCAGACTGCCTTCGACTGGCCCATGAGATTCTTCGGGTTCGCCGCCTTGTCGGTCGAGACGAGCACGAAGCGCTTGGCCTCGAACTCGACGGCGACGTCGGCGAGAACGCGCGTGGCGAGCGTGTTGTTGCGGACCGACTCGAGCGGATTCGCCTCCAGGAGCCCGACGTGCTTGTAGGCAGCCGCGTGGAAGACGACGGCGGGCCGGTAGCGCTCGAACACCTCGCGGAGCTTCGGCCGGTTGCCGACGTCGGCGAGCACGGCCGCGCATGCGGAGAAGCCTCGCTCGACCACGAGCTCGCGCTCGATCTCGAACAGGGCGCGCTCCGAGTTCTCGAGCAGCACGAGCCGCGCGGCGTCGAGGCGGGCGATCTGGCGGCAGAGCTCCGAGCCGATCGAGCCACCGGCGCCGGTGACGAGCACCGTCTCGCCGGCAAGGTAGGACGCGATCGCCTCCAGATCGACCTCGACGGGCTCGCGACCGAGCACGTCCTCGACCTGGACCGGCCGGATCTGGACGGCGAGGTCGACGTCGCCCGCGATCAGCTCGTGGAGCCCGGGCAGCGTCTTCACGGGAATCGACTCCCGGCGCGCCATCTCGACCACCTTGGCGCGCACGCTGCCCGGCGCGGACGGGATCGCGATCAGCACCTCGGCCGGGCGCTGCTTGTGGAGGATCCCGGGCAGGTCGTCGGTCGTCCCGAGGACGCGGACGCCGTGCACGCGGAGGTTCCGCGTCTTGGGGTCGTCGTCGACGAGACCGATCGGCGTGTAGCCGAGCGAGGGCTGGCGCAGGATCTCCTTGACGATCAGGTGGCCCGCATCGCCGGCACCGACGACGATGACCTCCTTGCCGCGGGAGACGATGTCGCGCGCGACCGGCCGTTCGAGCAGCGTCCGCGCCAGCATGCGCGAGCCTGCGACGAAGGCGAGCAACAGCACCCAGTCGATGATCGCGATCGACCGCGGCAGGCGCAGCGCCGGCACCGGGTTCGCAAAGTAGACGACGAAGAACGAGATCACGCACGCGACGGTGACGCCGCGCGCGGCTCCCCACATGTCGCGCGTGGACACGTAGCGCCACCAGCGGTTGTAGAAGCCGAAGGCGACGAAGGTGACGAGTTGGACGCCGATGACGATGCCGATCGAGCGCTCGAAGAGCCGCTGGTACGGGATCGGCACCCCCTTGTCGAAGCGAAGCTGGAAGGTCAGAAACCACGCGGCGGCGATCAGGACCGCGTCCACGCCGACCTGCCAGAGCCGGTGCTTCGCGATCGGGAAGCGCACTAGTGCCCCGTCCAGTCATGCCGGCGCGCTTCCGGGTCTCGAGCACCAAGCGATGCAAGGACGCAGGGAGCGCTCGTATTGGCAAATACGGTCGAGACTGAGGACGCCGCAGCGCGCCGCGTGGTCGCGGGCCAGAAGCCGACATGTATTGCTGGGCGGGGCACTAGACGGTCACCGCCAGGGCTTCTCGCACCGCGTCGACGACCTGCTCCTGCGTGTCCGCGTCGATCCCGGCCCAGAGCGGCAGGGAGAAGTTCTCGCGCGCGAGCCGCTCCGTGACGGGGAGCGAGTCGAGGCCATAGTCGAGGTAGGCGAGCGCCGGCTG
>Ga0066903_100003373_pt1 | contig 13028 bp, 12 predicted proteins | sample PanSoiMetaGPlot1_FD_67491 | JGI IMG/M metagenome (GOLD analysis project Ga0066903, IMG submission 67491) | Tropical forest soil microbial communities from Panama analyzed to predict greenhouse gas emissions - Panama Soil - Plot 1 (version 2) | ecosystem: Environmental > Terrestrial > Soil >... | reverse complement strand
GTTCAACCAGCAGCAGTACGGCCCGTTCCCGGCGCGCGTGACCGGCGATCGCGTGTCGGACGAGAGCGTGCCGGTCGAGATCCTGCAGAAAGAGAACCCGGTGTTCACGCGCCCGAACCGGCTGGGCCCGACGGCGTGGTCCGGCTGGGTGCAGGAGCGCGGGCTGTACTTCCTCGGCGACAAGGATCCGAAGTACGTGGACCTCGTCTCGATGATCGATTCGTTCCCCGACAACCCCGGCGTGAAGCTCGGCGCGCTCGTCGAAGGGCAGACGGGGAAGGGACGCTGGATCTACATCGGGCTGGGGCTGTGGCGGCAGCTGCCGGCCGGCACCGACGGCGCGTATCAGCTGCTCGCCAACCTGATCAGCCTCGGCAAGACGCCGCCTGCGCCGGTGAAGATCGGCGCGCGCTGAGCGCGGTGACGAACGATGGTGCGGCCGCCGTCCGGCGGCCCGCCGTCCCGGGATAAACTACAGACACCGTCGTGAAAACACTCGCATCGACGCTCGTCGTGCTGCTCCTCGTCGCGGGGCTCGGCCTGATCGGCTACGCGCGCTGGACCGCGCACATCACCACAGCCGACTCCGCCCTCGCCGGCGGGCAGCTCGACCAGGCGGTGAAGGAGTACACGCTCGCGGAAGCGCGCTTCGACGCGCTGCCCGCCGTGCGGCAGCTTGCCGGCGTGGAGTACACGCGCGTGCTCGGCAATCATCTGCTCGCGTTGTATCGCATGAAGCGCTACGACGAGGTGATCGACCTTGCGCAGAAAGCGCCGGCCGAGGCGTCGCCCAGTTTCTGGTCGGGCAGCGCGTTCTTCCAGAAAGCGATCGTCGAGGAGCAGCCGGAGGCGCGCCTGGGATGGCTCGGCCGGGCGGAAGAGGAATTCCGGAAGGCCGTCGAGGCTGCGCCCGACGACTGGGACACGAAATACAACTTCGAGCTGACGACGCGCCTGGCGGCTGAGCTGCGGAAGCAGCCGAAGACGCCGCCGAAGCAGATGATGCAGCTGCTCCGGCCGCCGCAGCCGGGTACGAAGACGCCGCGGCGGGTCGGCTGACTAATGAATAGACGTTCTTCGTCATTCGTCATTCGCCATTCGGCATTCAGGCCGACGGGTTCAGCGGCCTGCTAGTGCGTTTTCTGAGGCCCGAGTACTGGTCGTGGTGGCAGCTCCTGCCCGTCCTTGCGGCGTGCAGCACGATTCACGCGCTCTACCTGCTGCGCCAGCGCCGCCGCGCGGCGCTTCCGCCCCGCTTCCGTCCGCTTTCACGACGGTCGACGTGGGCGCGCGAGGCCGCGATCGTCACGCTGTCGCTGCTGGCCGGTGGTTCGCTCGTGTTCGCGCTCGTCCGGCCGCAGGCGCGGCTGACGACGACGCTCCCGCAGTTCGAGCGCGAGGATCTCGTGATCATGCTGGATCGCTCGGCGTCGATGCGCGCGCACGACGTGAGCCCCTCGCGCTTCTCGCGGGCGACCGGCGAGATCCGGACGTTCCTCAAGAACAAGCCCGAGAACATCGACCGCGTCGGCCTCGTCGGGTTCGCGGGCACGTCGGTGATCCTGTCGTACCTGACGCGCGACCTCGACACGGTCGCGTTCTATCTCGACTGGATCGAGGGCGATCCGCAGACGCTGCTCGGCACGAACATCGGCGCGGCGCTCAAGAACGCGCTCGACGTCGCGCGGAAGGACGATCGCAAGACGCGCAAGATCTTCGTGCTCCTCTCGGACGGCGAAGACTACGGCGGTGAGGTGGGGCGGCAGCTCGCGGCCTACCGCCAGGAAGGGCACCACATCAACAGCATCGGCATCGGATCGGACCAGGAAGTCCCGGTGCCGGAGCTGCTGCCCGACGGCAAGGAGCATCCGCTGCGCGACGAGGCCGGGCGGATCGTCCGCACGAAGTTCGAGGAGTCGACGCTCCGCGACCTGGCGAGCGCGTCCGGCGGCCGTTACGTCCGCTCGCGCACGGGCGGCGACCTGACGAGGGCGCTGCAGGACATCGAGCAGGGCGAGCGGCGCGTCGTCGGGTGGCGCACGACGACGGAATTCCGCGACGTGTATCCGTGGTCGCTGGCGGCCGCGGCGCTGGCAATGGCTGCGTTGTGGATCGTACTGTGACGACGCGAGCGAGCGTCGCGAACGAGCCACGCGAACGGAGCAGGGGCTCGGGCCCCCGCGAGTGCGCGTGTGGGGGAGTGTGAGGGGCGAAGCCCCTCACGTGAGAATGGAACAAGAGATTCTGAACGCGGAAGCCGCGGGCGCGATCGTCGCGGACCTCGAGCACGAAATCGGGAAGGTCATCGTCGGACAGCACATGCTGATCCGGCGCATGCTGACGGCGCTCTTCGCGGCGATTCCGTTCGCGGTGTCGCGCGGGCGCGCACGATCGGGCTGTGGACATCTGCTGCTCGAGGGTGTGCCGGGCGTGGCGAAGACGCTGACCGCGACCACGCTGGCGCAGGCGATTTCGGCGAAGTTTCAGCGCGTCCAGCTGACGCCCGACCTGCTGCCGGCCGACATCCTCGGCACGCGCATCTACGACGCGAAGAGCGCGACGTTCCGCATCGAGCAGGGGCCGGTCTTCACCAACATCCTGCTCGCCGACGAGATCAACCGGGCGACGCCGAAGACGCAGAGCGCGCTGCTCGAGGCGATGCAGGAGCGGCAGGTCACCCTGGCGGACACGACGTTTCCATTGGACGACCCGTTCTGGGTCCTCGCGACGCAGAATCCCGTCGAACAGGAAGGGGTCTACACGCTGCCGGAAGCGCAGCTCGATCGCTTCTCGATGATGCTGCGCGTCGGCTACCCCGAGCAGGCGGAAGAAGTGCAGATGCTGCAGACGCGCCTGAGCGCCGCGACGATCGAGCGGCGCGTGTCGCCGGCCGACGTCAACGTCCTGCGCGAGTTCATCTACACCACCGTGTACGTGGACGACAAGATCCTCGACTACATCGTCCGCCTCGGCCGCGCGACGCGCGATCCGGGCGACGCCGGCCGCCCCGAATTGAAGGAGATGCTCCAGCTCGGCATCTCGCCGCGTTCGTACCAGCACCTGCTCGCGTTGTGCCGGGTCAACGCGTTCCTGCACGGGCGCACCTACGTGCTGCCGGGCGACGTGAAAGAGATCTTCTGCGACGCCACGCGGCATCGCATCGCGCGCACGGTGCGCGCGCAGGCGGAAGGCGTCGATGCCGACGCGATCCTCGTGGATCTGTTGTCCGTGGTGCCGATCCCGTGATCCCCGAGCACGTCATGCGCGAGCTCCGCTACATCGAAGTGGAGACGTCGCGGAAGATTCGCAACCAGCGCGTCGGCGCGTACCAGAGCCCCCTCAGGGGGCCCGGTTTCGACTTCGACGAGCACCAGCCGTACCGTCCCGGCGACGACGTCCGGCGGATCGACTGGAACGTCACGGCGCGGCTGGGCTCGCCGTTCGTGCGGCATACCCACGCCGAGCGCGAGATGAACGTCATGGTCGTGATGGACGTGTCGCGGTCGATGTCGCTGGGATCGAGCGCGCACTCGAAGCGCGAGGCGCTGACCTACATCAGCGGCTCGATCCTCTTCTCGGCGATCTCGGATCAGATCAACACCGGGTTCATGGCGTTCTCGGACCGCGTGCTGCTCGAGTCACGTCCGAAGCGGACGCGGGCCGCGGCCTGGAACGTGCTCGAGCAGGCGTGGGCGCTCGCGCCGGGATCGAAGAAGACGTTGATGCGGCCGGCCATTCGCGCGCTGTCGACCGCGCTCAAGCGGATGAGCGTCGTGTTCCTCGTCTCGGACTTCGTGACCGACGACAACGTGCTCGAGAGCTCCGAGCTCGCGCAGCTGGCCGCGCACCACGATCTGATCGCGGTCGTGCCGGAGGATCGCGCCGAGACGAGCCTGCCGCCGGGATCGGGCTACGTCCACCTGCGCGATCTCGAGAGCGGCCGCCGTGTGACCGTCGGGCTCGGCTCGCGTGCGCGCGCGGAGTTCGCGGCGGCCGCAGAGGCGCGGCGGGCGGCGCTCGCCCGCGCGTTCTACCGCGTGCCCATGGATCACGTGTTCGTGCCGACAGGCGTCAGCCCGGTCCTGCCGGTGCTGTCGCTCTTTGCCAGGAGAAAAGCGTGAAGCGCGCTGCGTTCGCTGGAGTCGTTCTGTCGTGCCTGCTCGCGCCGTGCCCCGCGGGCGCCCAGGCTGCGACGCGCGTCGAGCCGCCGCGTGTCGTCTCGTCCGTCGATCGGACGGCGATGTGGATCGCGGACCGGGTCGTGTTCAACGTCGAGATCGCGTGCGCGCCCGGTGTCGACATCCTGCTCGACGACGTCGCAAAGGAGAAGCTGCGCACGAACGGGCTCGAGGTGATCTCGAGCGACACGTCCGTCACGACCGACGCGTCGGATCGCACGACGCACCGGCTGCGGTACGTGTTGACGACGTACCGCGTTGACACGCCGTCGCCGTCGATCGAGGCCATGAGCGTGCGCTACTACGCGCGGCGGCCGGGCGAGCGGCTGCAGGACCTGGCGCCGGCCGGCGACGTGCGCGTGCCGGGCGCGCTGATCGCGTTCCGCAGCACCCTGCCCGACAACCAGACGGACTTCGCGCTCCGCGACGGCCGTCCGGCGCCGCCGAGGCACACGATGTTCGCGCGCACGGCGCAGTTCGGCCTCGCGCTCGTCGTCCTTTCGCTGGCGCCGGCCGCGACCGTGGCGCTGGCAACCGCCAGGCGACGAACGGCGGGGAAGCCGGCGCGCCGATCGGCACGGCAGGCGAAGCAGGATCAGCGCGCGACGCTCGAGCGGCTCCGCTCGCTGGACCTGACGACGGCTGAGGACCGCCGGCGCGCCTGCGAGGAAATCGCCGCCGCGGTCCGCGGCCACATCGCGTCGCACACGCACCTGCCGGCGGCCGCGCTGACGCCGGACGAGATCGACACGGCCCTCGCCGCCTTCGACTCGCAACGCTCGCTCAGGCCAGGGCGAGGCGGACGGCTGCCGCGCGAGACGCTGGTGTCGCTGCTCGCCGTCGTCGACGAGGCGCGCTACCGCCCGGCGTCGGCGCCGCTGTCGGCCGAGGCGTGCCGCGACGCGCTCGCGTCGGCGGAGCAGGTGCTCGCGGGGCGCTGAGAGACATGCGCTTTCTCGTTCCGCAGGCCGGCGTCTGGCTCGGGGCGGGCTTCGCGATCGTCGCCCTGCTGCGCTGGCGCGTGCGCTGGCGGTTCGCGGCCTTTACGGCCGTGGCGCCGCTGAAGCGCTTTCCCCACCGCGCGTCCCTGCTCCGCCGGCTGCCGTTCGCCGTCCTGGCCGTCGCGGCCGCCTTCGCCAGCCTCGCGATCATGCAGCCCGTGATTCCGTACTCGCAGGCCGACCTCCAGTCGCGCGGGCTCGACATCGTCCTGCTGCTCGATCTGTCGTCGAGCATGCAGGAAGAGATGGGATCGGGACAGACGCCGACGCGGCCGACCGTGCCCACCGGCCGCACGCGGATGGACGCCGTCAAGGACGCGGTGCGCACGTTCGTCCGCACGCGGCGCGACGACCGCATCGGCCTCGTCGTCTTTTCCGACAATCCGTACGTCATCAGCCCGCTGACCTTCGATCACGAGTACCTGCTGCACTACATCGATTTCGTGGACGACAAGATCCTGCAGGGGGAAGGGCAGACGGCGATCGGCGACGGCCTCGCGTTGTCGAACTACGTGCTGTCGCGGCAGGCGACGAAGGACTCGCGCGGCCACCAGTTGATCGTGCTGTTCACGGACGGCGAGAACAACCGGGGCCGCGAGCCCGTGGAGGTCCTGGCCGAATCGAAAGCGGCCGGCATCCGCGTCCACATGATCGGCGTCGACCTGGAGCGTGACGTCAAGGAAAAGCCGTCGGTGCAGATGCTGATGGCGGCCGTGGCCGACGTCGGGGGACGGTACTTCAGTGCCGACTCGGAGCGCGATCTGCTGGCCGCGTCGCGCACGATCGACTCGATGGAGAAGGGGCTGCTCCTGAGCCGCGTGTACGTGCGCGACGTGCCTGTCTACGAATGGTTCGCGGTGCCTGCGCTCGTCGCGCTCGCGGCGGCGCTCGGACTCCGCACGATTCCCTACTTCGTGGACCAGACGTGACGTGCTACCATCGGCCGCCCTGACCAACGGCCCGATGGCGCTCGACCTTCGACCACTCACACTTCCGGAGCTTCTCGACCGGTCGTTCTCGACGTACCGGCGGCACGTCTGGCTGTTTGCCGGCATCATGGCGGTGCCAGGCGTATTCGCGATGGTCTACGCGGTGCTGATGCAGTTCGTCCAGTACTGGATCGGACCGCTGACGCCTGCCGGAGGCCCCGTCGACCCGAACCTCGCGTTTCAGCAGATGTTCCTGAAGGTCATCCCGACGCTGCTGCTCGGGCTGCTGTTCTTCGCGTTCTACTTCGTCGTGTATGCGTTCGCGCTCGGCGCGACGACCATCGCGGTCGCCCGCATCTACGGCAACCAGCCGATCGACGTGGCGGGGAGCTACCGCGACGTGCGTCCGCACGGCGGACGGCTCGTGCTGCTGATGCTCTGGTCCGGCGCGCGAATCGGCCTCGTGTGCCTGGGACTGATGGTGATCGTCGGTCTCATCGTGGGCATGGTCGGGCGGCTCTCGCCGATTCTCTCGGTCATGATCCTCGTCTCGGGCGTCATGGTGTCCCTGGCCGTGATGGTGTTCTTCACCGTACGCTATGCCGTGTGCGTGCCCGCCGCCGTGCTCGAGGGCCTGGGGCCGAATCGCGCGATCGCGCGCAGCGTGCAGCTCACCAGGGGCTATCTCGGACGCATCTTCCTGATCCTGCTCTGTGCGATCGTGATCGCGTATGCGACGGCGCTGCTGCTCCAGGGACCGTTCATGATCGTCGCGCTGTTCGCCGGTCCGGGGACCGTGACCGCTCTCGTCTTCAACGTGGTCGCGGTCGTCCTGGGCACGGCCGGCAGCATGTTCAGCGGGCCCATCATGATCATCGGGCTCGCCATGGCGTACTACGATCTGCGAATCCGCAAGGAGGCGCTGGACCTCCAGATGATGTTCGATTCGCTCGACGCGCCTCGCGCATGACGCGACGCCTGATCGTCGCGGGGGCGCTGCTGATGGCGCTGCACCCCGCCCGCCTCGACGCACAGCCGTTGACGGTCGGCCAGTTCACGAATCGGATCGATGCGCTTGCACGCGCCGTGCGCGAGGCCGACGCCCCCGCTGCGGTGCGCCTGGCGGCCTCGGTGCCCGCGTTCGAACGCGTCTCGGCCGCGGGCCAGAGCTACGACGTGCCGCTCGACTGGCTCCGGAGCGCGCTCGCGATCGCGCCTGAGGCCGGCACGCGCTGGCCCGATCGACGCCAGCTGCTCGCGCACCGGCTGGACACCATGTCGGCCGAAGCGCGGCTGCTCGATGAAGCCGTGCGTAGGACCGATGCGCCCCAGGACGTCCTTGCGAACGTGCTCGCGGATCGGCGCTTCGCGGCGGCGCGCGCCACGACGTGGCAGGCCGCGCTGCGGGAACGCATCCGGCAATGGCTGTTCGATCTGTTCAGCCGCATGAGCGGACGCGGCTGGAGCAGCCGGATCGTGATGCAGGCGATCGCGTGGGGCGTGTCGATCGCCGCCCTGATGGTGCTGCTCGTCTGGCTGACGGGCATGTCGCTGCGCCGCCGCCGCGACACGCCGATAGGCGTTGGCCCGGCCGGCGCGATCGTGCCGCCCGGCCATGTGCTCGGCGCCGAGGCGGCGGAGCTGATTCGCGCCGGACGCCTGCGCGAGGGCGCGCGCGCGGCGTACCGGGCCGCCCTCAGGCGGCTCGAAGAGGAGGGCGTCGTGCGGCCAGACGCGGCCCGCACGCCACGCGAGACGCTGCGGCTGGTTGCGCCGGCGCATCGTCGCGCGGCGCCGTTGTCGGCCATCACGTCGGTGTTCGAGCGGATCTGGTACGGATCGCGTCCCGCGGGCGAGATCGACGCCTCGCGCCTGCTGGGACTGCTTCAGGAGTTCGATTGCCTGCCGCCCGATCGCGCGAAGTCGTGATCGCTGCCGCCGGGTTCGCGCTGGTGATCGCGCTGGCGACCGTGGGGGCGCTTCTGTCGCCGCCCGGCGACGAGGGCTTTCCGTCCGGATCGAGTTTCTCGCATCGGCGGGACGGATCGGCGGCGGCATATCTCACGCTGGAACGCCTCGGCTACCGGATCCGGCGATCGTTCGACGCGGTCGATTCGCTGACGATGGATCCTGCTGCCGACGTTCTGGTGCTCGCGGATCCCCTCGAGGGGCCGTCGAACGCCGATCGCCGCGCGCTGCAGTCGCTGGCCACCGCCGGCGCGACGGTGCTCGTGACGGGATGCGGCGGCCTGGCGTTTCTCAGCGACATCACCGCATCGCGCGAGCCCTCCGTCGAACAGACTTACCCCGCCCGTTTTCCGTCGCCCCTGTCCGCGCGCGTGCCGCAGGTCACCATGCGCGCCGACTGCGAGTGGCCGCCGTCACTCGATCGCTACGCGGCGCTGTATGGCGACGGGCCTGCGTCGGCCGTACGGTTCCTGCGAAGCGGGCGCGGCGTGATCGTCTGGTGGGCCGCCAGCACGCCGATCGCCAACGCGTCGATCGCGGCGCCGGGAAACCTCGAGCTGCTGCTCGATCTCACTGGCGCACGCGGCCGGACGATTCTCTGGGACGAGTTCTACCACGGCCAGCGGCGCTCGCTGTATTCCTACGCGCGGCAGACGCCGCTGCCGTGGGCCGCCGCGCAGGTGCTGGTCGTGATGCTCGTCGCGGCGGCGATGTACGCGCGCCGAAGGGCGCCGATTCTCGAGCGTGCGGTCGAGTCGCGCGCGTCGCCGCTGGAATTCGTCGACACGATCGCCGGTCTGTACGCGCAGGCCGGCACGGCGGCCGACGCCGTCGCGATCGCGCGGGCGCGCCTGCGGCGGCTGCTCTCGGCCGCGACCGGGCTCGCGCCCGACGCCGACGACGAGCGCCTCGTGGCCGCGGCCGCGACGAGACGGCGGATCGACGCCAACGCCGTGCGCGCCGCGCTCGCGGCATCGGCCGGGCCGTTCGTGGGGGATTTCACCGCGGACGACGCGCTGCCGCTGGTGCGCCGCCTGCAGTCGGCGGCCGCGGCACTGGAACGGACAGGAGGCTGAAGGGCATGGGAAAGCCGCTCGCGGAGCTCGCGCAACACGCACGCGCGGAGCTCGGCAAGGTGATCGTCGGGCAGGAAGCGCCGCTCGAGACACTCTTCCTCACGCTCGTCTGCGGCGGCCACGTGCTGCTCGAAGGCGTGCCTGGACTGGGAAAGACGCTCGCGGTCCGCACGCTGGCCCGGACGCTCGGCGTACGGTTCCGCCGCGTCCAGGGAACGCCGGATCTGATGCCGGCCGACATCACCGGCTCGAGCGTCCTGGACATGGCGACGAGCCAGTTCCGCGTTCACGAAGGGCCGGTGTTCACCGACCTGCTGCTCGCCGACGAGATCAACCGGATGCCGCCGCGGACGCAGGCGGCACTGCTCGAATCGATGCAGGAGCGGCAGGTGACGATCGACGGCGTCGCACGGTCCCTCTCGCCGCTGTTCACGGTCGTCGCGACGCAGAACCCGGTCGAGTTCGAAGGCACGTATCCGCTGCCGGAAGCCGAGCTCGATCGGTTCACGGTGAAGCTCAAGATGGATTATCCGGCGGCGGCCGAGGAAGAGGCGATCCTGGCGCGGCATCAGCAGCCCGAGACGGCCGCGCCCGCGCCCGACCCGGCAGCGGCGCCGATTGCCGCAGCCGAGATCGTGGCGGCGCGCGACGAAGCGTCGGCCGTCCGCGTGGACGCGGCGCTGCTCACCTACGTCGCCGCCATCGTCCGGCGCACGCGCGAGTGGCCGGCCGTGGCGCTCGGCGCGAGCCCACGGGCCGCCATTCACCTGATGCAGATCGCCAAGGCGGTCGCCGCGCTCGAGGGGCGTGACTTCCTGTTGCCCGACGACGTGAAACGGATCGCGGCGCCGGTGCTGCGCCACAGACTGGTGATGCGCGCCGAGGCGGATCTGGAAGGCATGACGTCCGACCAGGTCATCGGCGACGTGCTCGCCGCCGTTCCCGTTCCAAAATGATCGGCCGGCTCGTCCCGGATCGCGTCGAGGCGACGGCGGCGTCCCGCGGGCGCTGGCCGTGGACGTTCGGCCCCACGACGCTCCGCCTGCTCGCCGTCGGACTGCTCCTCGTCATTCCGGCGTGGATCGATCGCCGCGCGGCTGCCGCCATCATCATCTGGGACGTCGTGGTGCTCACCGCGTGGGCCGTCGATCTCAAGCGGCTGCCGCCGCCGGAGGCGCTGTCGATCGCGCGCGAGTGGGGCGGACCGCTGATACTCGGCGTACGGCAGACCGTTCGTCTCAGCATCGCGAACGCCGGGGACGTGATGGTGCGCGCGCGCGTCACCGACTTCGCCGACGCAAAGTTGCGGCCGGCGCCGGCGGACGGCCACGCCGACGTGCCGGTGTCCGGCGTCGCGGTCGTCGACTACGACGTCGTGCCGGCGTCGCGCGGCGATGCCGCGATGGATCTCGTGGCGGTGAGCTATCGCACTGCGGCGGGCCTGGCCGAGCGATGGGCCGTGGCATCGCTCACGCAGACGGTCCGCGTCTATCCCGACATCGGCGAGGCGCAGCGGCAGGCGTTCGCGCTGATCCGCGCGCGCCAGATCGTGATGGAGAAGCGCCGCGCGCGGGCGTACGGACTTGGCCGCGAGTTCGAGAGCCTGCGCGAATTCCAGCAGGGAGACGAGCGGCGCGACGTGTGCTGGACGGCGACGGCGCGGCGCGGGCGGCTCGTCGTGCGCACCTACCGGCCCGAGCGCAGCCAGACGGTCTGGGTCGTCATCGACGCGGGGCGGCTGATGCGGGCGCGGCGCGGGCGGCACACGAGCCTCGACGCCGCGGTCGACGCCGCGTTCACGCTCGCGCAGGTGGCGACGAGTGCGGGCGATCGTGTCGGCCTTCTCGTGTACGGCCGCGGCATGCAGCAGCGCCTCGCGCCCGACCGCGGCCCGGCGCACCTGCGGGCGATGCTCGAATCGCTGGCGGTGGCGCGCGGCGAGACCGCCGAGGCGGCGCACGGCGCGGCGGCCGGCGCCGTACTGACGGCGCAGAAGCGGCGGGCGCTCGTCGTCTGGTTCACCGACATCGCCGAGACGGCCGCGCTGCCGGAAGTGATCGAGAGCGCGGCGCATCTCGTGCCGCAGCACGTCCTGCTGTTCGCCGTGCCGCGTCCGACGGATCTCGAGACGCTCGCCGCCGCCGTGCCGGGAACGGCGCGCGATCTGTACCGCGGGCTGGCGGCGCAGGAAGTGGTGGAGCGGCGGGCGGCGCTGCTGGGCTATCTGCGTCAGCGCAGCGCGATGGTCGTCGAGGTTGGCGCGCCGGAACTCAGCGCGACGGTCGTCGATCGCTACCTCGGCGTCAAGGAGCGGAATCTGCTTTAGGCGGCGGTACGAGCATGACGTACCCCGCGAGCAGTACGAACATCGAGGCGCCGACGGCGAACTTGGTGGCGGGCGGCACGTCCGTCGGCGAGAGGAATCCCTCGATCAATCCTGCGACGACGAGCAGCGGGATGACGCCGAGGACGAGGCGTACTGCGACGGCGGCGGACTCGACGAGCGAGTCGCGCCGGCTGAGGAAGCCTGGCGCCAGGATGCCTTTCGCGAGCAGCAGGCCCGCGCCGCCCGCGATGAAGATCGCCGGCAGCTCGAGCGATCCGTGCGGGGCGACGAAGCTCCAGAGCGACACGCTCATGCCTGCGGAGTAGCAGGCGACGGCGATGACGCCCATCAGCAGGCCGTTGAACAGCATCATATAGACCGTGCCGATCCCGCCGAGGATGCCGCCCGCGAACGCGGCGAACGAGACCGACAGGTTGTTCGTCATGATCGCGCTCGACGCCAGCGGCTTGATGCTGACGAGCGAATGGGTCCACATCTCGCCGCGCTCGATCGTGTCGAGCATGGCGCCGCCGAGGAGCAGGCGCGCGAACGCCGGGTCCGCCCAGGTGATCGCGGCGCCCGCGACGAGCCCGGCCGCGAAGATCGCCGCCGCGGCGAGCGTGTACGGCAGCGTGGCGCGAAACACCGCGGGAAACACGCGCGCGTAGAAGTGGATGATGCCGCGCGGTTCGGCGGGGCCGCCCGCGTAGACGAGATTGTGCGCGCGGCCGAGCAGCGCGTTCAGGAAGCGCGCGAGCTCGCTCGTGCCGGGATCGTCGCGGACGACGGAGAGGTCGGCGGCGGTCTGGCGGTACAATAGCGCCAGCTCGCGCAGCTGCGTGCGTCCCAGCGCGCGGACGCCGCGGCGATCGCAGGCGGCGACGAGCGTTTCCAGCCGGTCCCAGTGGGGCTTGCGGCGCTCGATCCATCGCGTGGAGACACCGAGTGCCGGCACCGGAACAGCTTACCATCGAGACGCCCGAGCAGATTGCGCTCGAGTTCCCCCTTGCGGGCGTCGGCAGCCGCTTCCTCGCGCTCGCGTTCGATTCGCTGATCCAGGTCGCGGCGATCGCGGGGCTCTTCGTGGTCGCGCTGATCGTGCGCGTGGTCGTCATCCCGCAGATCGGCGTCGGCGCGCTGGGACCGTGGACGTTCGCCATCCTGCTCGCCATCGGATTCGGGATCTACAGCGGCTACTTCGCCGTCTTCGAGTCCATCTGGTCGGGGCAGACGCCGGGCAAGCGTCTCGTCGGCCTGCGCGTGATCGACGTGTCGGGGCGGCCGGTGACGCCGTATGCCGCCATTCTGCGCAACGTGCTGCGCATTGTCGATCAGTTGCCGGGATTCTACGCGTTCGCGATCGTGTCGGTGCTCGTGACGTCGCGTAATCAGCGGCTCGGCGATCTCGCGGCGGGCACGGTGGTCGTGCACGAGCGCGTCGATCGCCTGGCCCCGGCCCCGCGCGCCGACACCACCGTCCGTCTCGGCGCGCACCGCCTCACGCCGGCCGAGATCGTCCTGATCGAAGGGTTCCTCCGGCGGCGCGTCGA
>Ga0066903_100003372_pt1 | contig 13029 bp, 15 predicted proteins | sample PanSoiMetaGPlot1_FD_67491 | JGI IMG/M metagenome (GOLD analysis project Ga0066903, IMG submission 67491) | Tropical forest soil microbial communities from Panama analyzed to predict greenhouse gas emissions - Panama Soil - Plot 1 (version 2) | ecosystem: Environmental > Terrestrial > Soil >... | reverse complement strand
GCCGCCATCTGCGCGGCGATCAGCCCGCCGATCAGCAGGGTGCCGACGACCGCGAGCAAAGCCAGCTTCGTCGTCAGCGCCCCGGTGGATTGACGGGGGGCAGGACGCCGGTATCGGCGGTACTGGGACATCAGAACTGCTCCGAGGGCAGCGGGATGCGGCGCCGTGGGCGCCGCCCTTCCGGATCGTCGCCGGGCAACAGGCGCACGGCGGCCATGATCGCCAGGGGGGCCGTCGTGGAGATCACGATGACGAGCAGCCAGAAGGAACGCGCGTCCGTCCCGGCACCGAGCGTGTGGATCACGGCGAGCACGTAGACGGCCAGGGTCCAGCGGTGCATCCGCCGCCACAGCTTTGGCCCGATCCAGCGCCGCACGTAGAAGGTGAGGCCGAGGAGCGCCGCCAGCCAGCCGCCGATGACCCCGAGCCCGGTCCAGAGTGGGCGATGGGACATGGCGAACGGGATCGCGATCCCGGAGAGGCCGGGGCGCAGGTAGCTGTCGCCGAGCAGGGCCAGGCCGTGCGCGGCGATCGCCATCAGCGCGACCAGAGCCGTGGCCTCGTGCGCCTGCTTCAGCTTGGCCATCGCGCCCGGGCCCTTCGCGGAGCGGAGCGCCATCGCCAGGCCCAGGCCAACGGAGACGGCCACCATCACCAGGGCCACGACGCCGAGCGCCCTGCTCGCGATCCAGAAGAGGTGCTGGCCCGGATCGGTATAGGAGCTCATCTGGCCACCGCCTCCGCGGGCGTCGGCACCCCTGCCTCGAGGGCGCCGCAGAGCTCCACGGTTCCGTCGTCGAGGACGATCAGGCCGCCGTGCCTCGCGAGGACATCGCGGGCGCCCGCGGGCCCGGAAAGGAATGCCATCTTGGCGAGGGTCTCGGCCTCCAGGGCCGTGGAACCCAGCGAGGTCGCCTGGATCACACCCGTCCAGGCGGGGCTGCCGGTGGAAGGGTCGAGAAGGTGGTGAGCGAAGCCGGTCTCGGTGCGCCAGAGGCGGGTCTTGATCCCGCTGGTCGCAACGGCGCCCCTGTCGAGAGTGAACTCATGGGCGGCAGCCTGATCGAGCGGATGATCGATCCGCACCCGGCGCTCTACGGGCTGCTCGCCACCGAGCCGAAGGTCACCGCCGGAATCGACGACGAAGGTCGAATAGCCGCCGAGACGGTCCGCCGCCAGATCGGCAGCGAGGCCCTTGCCGCAGCCGCCGGTGTCGAGGCGGACACCCTGAGGGCGGGTGACGGTGCCGGACGCGGCGTCAACCGAGATCCGGCGCCAGGCGGAGTCCTCGCGGGGCCTGGCCGGCTTGCGCTCCGGGGCCGCCGCCAGGGCATCCAGGATCCCCGCCGAGGGCTGATCGGCGCGGGAGGTCGCGTAGCCCACCCGCTCGAGCTCCCGGACGAGGGTCGGGTCGACCATGCCGTCTGAGCGCCGGGCGGCCCAGAGCGCGGCATCGATCGCCACCGCCAGGGTCGGGCTGACCGAGCAATGCTCACCCGGCTCGGAGTTGAGGGCGCAGAGCTCGCTGCTCTCGTCGAAGCGGGTGAGCTTGCGGTGCAGAAGCCGCAGGAAGAACTCGATCTGGATGCCCATCGCCTCCGGCGAGGGCAGCCCTGGGCTCATCGGCTCGCCGATCAGCAGGCGGACGTGAGAGCCGAACAGCTTGAAGCGCCGGTCGGTCTCGGTATAGGGCGACTGATCCTGGCTCGAGATCACGCCTCGATGCTCGGCCGGGGCGATGAATCAGCGGTAAGCCCGAGATGAGAAACCTCTTAGAGAGCAGCGGACGCCCTCGGCCGCCCACCTAGCATTGCCGCGATGCGTCTCCTGGTGGTCGAAGACGAGAAGCCGATCGCCGAGTTCGTGCAGCGCGGGCTCGAGGACGAGGGCTACGCCGTGACCTGCGCCTTCGACGGCGAGAAGGGATTGGCGCTGGCCCGGACCGGGGACTACGCCCTGGTCGTCCTCGACGTGCTCCTCCCCAAGCTCAGCGGTCTCGAGGTGGTCAAGGCGATCCGCGAGACCGACGAGGCCACGCCGGTGATCATGCTCACGGCCCTCGCCGAGACGGACGACGTGGTCAGCGGCCTGGACCGGGGCGCGACCGACTACCTGACCAAGCCCTTCGCGTTCGCAGAGCTGCTGGCCCGAATCAGGGCGCACCTGCGCCAACCCGGACAGACCAGCACGACGGCGCTCGAGGTCGGGGGCATCAACCTCGACTTCCGCACCCGGGCCGTCCACCGGGCCGGGCATGGGGTGAAGCTGACGGCGCGGGAGTTCGAGCTGCTCGCCTACCTGATGCGCCACCCCGACCAGGTCCTCTCACGGGCGCAGATCCTGAACGCGGTCTGGGGATACGACTACGACCCGGGAACCAATGTCCTCGACGTCTACATCGGCTACCTCCGCCGTAAGCTCGCAGAGGCCGACGGCGAGGCGCCGATCGAAACGGTGCGCTCGGCCGGCTACCGGCTGGTGAGCTCGAGTGCGTAGATGGGTGCCGCGCGGCATCCGGCTGCGGCTGGTGCTGGCGATCTCCGCGGTGAGCGTCGCCGCCGTGGCGGCGAGCTTCTTCGCGCTCCATGAGACGACGGCGGCCAACCTCAGGAGCCGCATCGACCGTGAGCTGAACGAGCAGTACGCCGAGTTCCAGCAACGCGTCCTGGCGGGCGGGAAGGTCCAAGACCCCAGGGAGCTGCAGGCCCAGAGCGAGAGCTTCGTCGGCAGCCAGCGCTACCACCCCGAGGCGCGGATCTACCTGATCAGCTCGGCGGGCCGCGGGCCAGTCACCAACCAGCAGCGCATCGTCAACGAGGAGCTCGCCGAGTCTCACGGCAACACGGAGAGCGGCGAGGAGGGCGCGGGCGGCATCGTCGACGCGGGCGACGGCCTCACCACGGTCAGCACGGACGAGACCGGCCAGCTGCGGGTGCTCACCCAGCCCGTGGTGGTGAACGGGCAGCGGATCGGGACGTTTCGCGTCGCCGATCCCCTGACCTCGGTCGACCAGGCTCTCGCGTCGCTCCGCAACCGCTTCATCGCGGTGGGCCTGGGAGCACTTGCCCTCTCGGTGATCATCGCGATCTGGCTCGCGAACCTGATCACGCGGCCGCTTCGCAGGATGGCCGCGGTCGCTTCGGCCGTCGACTCCGGCGATCTCTCCCACCGGATCGATTACAGCGGCGACGACGAGGTCGGCGTGCTCGCCGAGTCCTTCAACCACATGATGGATCGCCTCGAGGAGGGCTTCCGCCGCCAGCGCGAGTTCGTCTCCGACGCCTCGCACGAGCTCCGCAGCCCGCTGACGGTGTTGCGCGGCCGGATCGAGCAGCTTGCCCAACACCCCGGCAACGACGAGGAGGTGACCGCCGAGGCTGTGGAGCTGATGCGCGAGGTCCGCCGCATGGAGCGGCTCACGGACGACATGCTCACGCTGGCGAAGGCCGAGCGAGGCGGCCTGGTGCAGCGCCGCCGCGTGCCGATCGACGATTTCGTCGAGGACCTGAGGCGTGACCTTCCCCTGCTCGGCCCCCGGCACTACCGGGTCCAGTCGAGCCTGCACGGGGATCTGGAGGCCGATCCGGATCGCCTCGCGCAAGTGCTGCGGAACCTGGTCACCAACGCCGTTCGCCACACCTCCGCCGAGGGCCACATCGACATCGCCATCAGCTCGGAGAACGGCTCGGCGGTATTCGCGGTCACCGACGACGGGACCGGGATCGAGCCGGACCAGCTCGGGCGCGTCTTCGATCGCTTTCACCGCACCGATGAGGGGCGGGGCCGGGCCGAGGGCGGCAGCGGGCTGGGGCTCGCCATCGCCCGCGCGATCGTGGAGGCCCACGGCGGGGACATCACCGCCCGGTCGGCGCCGGGGCGCGGAGCCACCTTCAGCTTCCGGATCCCGGGCTACAGCTCAGGCTAGGGGGCGATCTGCTCGCCCGTCTCCGCGTCGAACAGCGTGATCGCCGAGGCGGGGCAGGCGCGGGCGGCGTCGACGAGCTTCGGCAGCGGCGCGGAGCCGACCAGCCGCGCGACGTCGTCGACCTCGAAGGCCTCGGGGGCCAGCTCGGCGCAATCACCGTAGGCGAGACACTCGTCGTGGTCGATGTGGACCCTGACTCTCATCCCCGCCATCCTCGACGGCCGGCCTCAATCCAGGGTGAGACCGGCGTGAGCGTTCTCTTAGCTACGCGACGATCTCGATCGCCTGCTCGCTCTTGGCCTCATACGGGTCCTCGACGGCGAGCACACCTTCGAGCGCGCGAATCGCGACCTCGAGCTCGTCGAGGTCCGGCTCCCGGGTGGTGAGGTTCTGGAGCATCAGCCCCGGCCACATCACCGCTCGCACCCAGCGCTTGTTTCGGTGCTTGCCGGCCCACTTGATCACCTCGTAGGAGAGCCCTGCGATCAGCGGGATCCCGAGGATCCGCGAGAGGACCAGCCAGTACCAGGCAGGCAGGCCGATCGGCGCGAAGACGAAGATCGACAGCACCATGACGATCAGCAGGAAGCTGGTCCCGCAACGAGGATGGAGGCGCGAGTACCGCTTGGCGTTCTCCGGCCGAAGCTCGTCGCCGGCCTCGAAGCAGGAGATGGTCTTGTGCTCGGCGCCGTGGTACTCGAACACGCGACGGAGGTCCCGAAGGCGGCTGATGGCGGCCAGGTAGCCGATGAAGATCGCCGTCCGCAGCACCCCCTCCACCAGCCAGAAGAGGATGGGCGAGCCCAGCTGGTCCTTGATCAGACTGGTTGCCCCAACCGGAACGACGAAGAACAACCCGACCGCGAGCAGCAGCGAGAAGAAGATCGTCAGGCCCCAGGTGAAGCCGCCGATGTCCTCCTCTTCCTCACCGTCGGCGAGCTGCGCGTTGGCCGAGATCGCGAGCGCCTTGAAGCCGATCTTGAGCGACTCGGCGAGGGCCACCACACCCCGGATCACGGGGATCCGCAGGATCCGGCTCCGCTTCGCCCAGGAGACGATCGGTTCGGAGGTGAGCTTGAGCTCGCCCTCCGGAGTGCGGCAGGCCACCGACCAGGTCGAGACGCCCCGCATCATCACCCCCTCGAGCACCGCCTGGCCGCCGACGGGCGCGTCCCCCACCGCGACGGGCTTCCCGTCCGGCATGCGCTCGGACTGGGCCACCCGGGTCGGGCGCGATCCGTTCGACGACGACTCGGGCAGCTCGGGACTCAACGGTTGCGCTTGGCGGCCCGGCGGCGGAACCGCTCGACCCGGCCGCCGGTGTCAACCAGCTTCTGCTTGCCCGTGTAGAACGGATGGCACTGCGAGCAGATCTCCACGTGAAGCTCGGGCTTCGTGGAGCGCGTATAGAAGTCGTTTCCGCACGAGCAATGGACGTGCGAGAGGACGTATTCGGGATGGATTTCAGTCTTCATCGCGTTCAAGTCTAGCCAGGCACGGGAACACGCCCCGCGGGCGGAAAGACCGCTTTCGCTCCTGGAGTTGACATACAGCCTGTAGGTGAGATATACATACAGCCTGTATGCGAACCCCGACCCCAGTGGAGGCTGCGATGACGACGGCGACCGACTCGACCACCGCAATCCGGATGCTCGCCGAGCGCTACGGCGAGGCGTGGAACCGCCAGGACCTCGACGCGATCATGGACCTGCACGCGGACGACTGCGTCTTCTGTGCGCACGCCGCCGGCTCTGCCCCGGCCGAGGGCAAGGAGGCGGTCCGCGAGGCCTTCGCGGGCTACATCGCGATGATGCCCGACATCAACTTCACGGAGCAGGCCCTCCACGTCGGCGAGGACCACTGGGTTCTCGAATCGACGATGAGCGGCACCGTCGAGCAACCGATCGAGGTCGAGGGCGAATCGATGGGCGAGAGGGGCTCCCGGGTGGAGGTCGACTGCGTCGACGTGATCGAGGTTCGCGACGGCCTCGTGGTCAGCAAGCAGACCTACCTGGACTCGATGCTGATGCAACGCCAGGTCGGAGGCGAGTGATGGTGACCGCCACGCGGAACGGCGCGCCGCCCAGCTCGTCGTCGGAGACGAGCCCCGAGCAGGCGGCCGCCGTCAGCGCCTGGGTCGCCGCGTTCGCGGAGGGCTGGGCGAACCCGGTCGACGCCGACAGCTTCTGCGACCACTTCGAGCCCTACCTGCACGAGGACGTCCGGATGATTCAGCCCTCCATCCAGCCCACCGTCGGCATCGCGGCCTTCCGCGAGGAATTCGCCCGGCCCCTGTTCGACCTGTCGCCCGACCTGCACGGCACGGTCGAGAACTGGGCGGCGAGCGGTGACGTCGTCTACATCGAACTGCGTCTGGAGGGCAGGGTCGGCGGACGTTCGTTCACACTTCGCAGCTGCGACCGGATCACGCTGCGCGACGGCAAGGCGAGCGAGCGCTTCGCCTACCTCGATGCGACGCCCCTGATCAAGGCGGTGGCGGCCAGCCCTCGGGCCTGGCCGAAGCTCATCCGCACGCAGATCCGCAACCTGAGGAGGCCGGCATGAGCGAGGTGAAGCTGCAAGGGGGACCGATCGCCTACCGGGAGTCGGGCGAGGGCCGGCCGATCGTGTTCGTCCACGGCCTGCTAGTCGATGGCTCGCTGTGGCGCAAGGTGACGCCTCTGCTCGATGGCGAGTTCCGCTGCATCGTCCCGGACCTGCCGCTCGGGTCACACCGGGCACCGATGAGCCCCGACGCCGATCTCTCTCCCCCGGGCCTGGCTCGGCTCGTGGCCGGGTTCCTCGAGGCGCTCGAGCTCGAGGACGTCACGCTGGTCGCCAACGACACCGGCGGCGCCATCTCCCAGATCACCGCCGCCCACCACCCGGAGCGGATCGGGAGGCTCGTGCTCACGAACTGCGACGCGTTCGAGAACTTCCTCCCGCCGGCATTTCGCCCGCTGCAGTGGACGGCGAAGGTGCCGGGCGCGCTCACCGCGATTCTTCAGGGCATGCGCCTCGCCCCCATGCGGCGCCTGCCGATCGCCTACGGGTGGCTGATCAAGAGGGACTTCGACGACGCTCCGACTCGCGAGTGGGTCGAGCCCTACCTGTCCGACCGGGCCATCCGCCGGGACACGATCAAGGTCCTCAAGGGGATCGATTCGAAGTACACGATCGAGGCCGCCGAGCGGCTGACGGAATTCGATCGGCCGACGCTGCTCGCCTGGGCGGTGGAGGATCGCTTCTTCAAGGTCTCCTTCGCCGAGCGGCTCGCCGAGAAGATCAAGGGCGCCACCCTGGAGCGGATCGAGGACTCCTACACCTTCGTCTCCGAGGATCAGCCCGAGCGCCTGGCCTCGCTGATCGCGGAGCTCGCCCGCAAGGAGTCGCCGGCCCGTGCGTAGAGCCTGGGCGGCACTCGGCAGCGCGCTCTTCCTGGTGATCGCGCCCGGGGTCGCCGCGGGCCTGATCCCCTGGCTGCTGACCGGGTGGGAGACGAACTCCGTCCCCGCGGCGCTCCGTATCCTGGGCGTCCTCCTCACCGCGATCGGGGTCGCCTTCCTGCTCCAGGCTTTCGCGCGCTTCGTCATCGAGGGGCTCGGCACGCCCGCCCCGGTCGCGCCGCCGGAGCGGCTGGTGATCGGCGGCGTCTACCGCTACGTGCGCAATCCCATGTACCTGGCGGTCGCCTCGGCGATCGTCGGCCAGGCGCTCCTCCTCGGGCAACCGGGCCTGCTCGTCTACGCCGCCCTCTTCGCGGCGATCACCTTCTGCTTCGTGCGCCTCTATGAGGAGCCCACGCTCCGGAGCCGGTTCGGTCCGAGCTACGACGCGTATCGCGCGGCCGTTCCCGGCTGGCTGCCGCGGCTCCACCCGTGGGACGGCGGCTGAGCCTCAGCAGCGGAGCTTGCGCTTCAGGCTGACCTTTCGCCCGTCGAGCGAGGTGGCGACGGCCTCCAGGCGGAAGCCGGAGCCGGCGTTATGGAGGCGAACCCGGATCGGCGGCTTCGAGTCGACGCCGACCTTCCGGCCGCGCAGGTAGAAGGTCGCCTCCTGGGCGTGCCCCTTGCCGGCCACCGCCGCGCTCGAACAGCCCCTGGCCTTCAGCTTCAGCGCCGGCATCACCCTGCAGGAGCGGCCGGCGCACCTCGCCAGACCGCCCAGGAGGCTCTGCAGCGCGGCCTTCACCGGCGCGTAGGCCGGGTTGCCCGCCGCGTTCTGCAGCTCGAAGGGGTCGTTTCGCAGGTCGTAGAGCTCCTGCTCGCCGGTTCCGTAGTTCGCGTACAGGTAGCGATCGGTGCGCACCCCCTGATAGTTGAGCGGCGGATCCTCGGGGTCCTCGAGCGTGTCCGGCGTGAAGTAGGTCTCCAGGTCGAGCCCGCGACCGGGCCAGTCGCGCTTCTTTTGCATGATCGGCAGCAGCGACTCGCCGTCCTCCTTCCGACCCGCCTTCGCGTGCGCGAAGTCCAGGATCGTCGGCGCCAGGTCCACGTTCCCCACGAACTGGCGCCTGTGCACGCCCTTCGGCACGCCCGGCCCTCGGATCAGCAGCGGCACCCGGATCGAGGGCTCGTACAACCGCACCTTCCCCTGCGGCACCCGGTGCTCGCCGTGGAAGAAGCCGTTGTCGGAGGTGAAGATCAGCACGGTGTCCTTCAACTCGCCCTCCTGCTGCAGGGTGCTGACCACGTTCTGGACGAGATCGTCGACGCCCAGGACCGCCTCCGCGCGGGCACGGTAGCGGGCGTCGACCCCGTTGATCTGAGACTGGTTGAGCAGCGGCAGGTTCTTGATGTTGGACGGCTTGTCGGAGACGTCGGCCTCGTTGAAGTCGGGGTTCCGGGGGGCCGTCAGTCCGGCCAGGGTCCCCTCGTAGCGAGGGGCGGCGCGCGGGTTGTCCCCGGCGCAGTTGCACGATGCCGCCTCGGCGTGGGGGTCACGCGGCGCCAGCGAGAGATAGAAGGGCTTCCTGCTGGGCGCCCGGCGCCGGATGAAGTCGGCCGCCTTCTGCGAGTAGACGTCGGTCTGGTAGGTCGCCGGGTCGACGGCAGCGGGTGTCGTCCCGTAGTGCACGATCCGCCCGTTCTCGTTGAGCGTGTAGCCGTAGGCGGTGTAGGTGCCGCCGGTGAACGAATCGGGGTCGTCGAGCGAGCCGTACCACTCGTTCCAACCGGGCGGCACCTCGGTGTCGGGGGCGTCGCGCCCGTAGCCGTTCAGGAACTTGCCGATGTGCCCGGTGTAGTACCCGGCGCGCTGCAGCCAGACCGGCAGCGTGTTGCCGAGCGTCGGCCTGAGCTTTCCGTAGCCACCGGTCGGCAGCTGATTGCTCCTGACGCCATGGTTGTGCGCGTACTGCCCGGTCAGCAAGGTCGAGCGCGAGGGGCAGCAGAGCGAGTAGTTGACGAACGAGTTGTCGAAGGTGACGCCCTTCGCGGCGATGTCGGCGTTCGTCTTCGACAGGAACTGCTGCAGGTTCACGGACTGGTCGTCGTCCATGATCATCACGATGTTCGGGCGCGACTGCTTCCGCTTGTGCCCGCGCTTCTTCGCCTCGGTGCCCGCCGGTGCCATCGCCACAGCCGCGCAGAGCAGCCCTGCCAGGAGCAGGGCCACAAATGCACTCTTGTCAGCCCCCTTCCCCACGCCCGCTTAAACCGACGACGCGCCGGCGAGTTGCGGTCGGCGGGCGGGGCTCTCCCGCTCCCGCGCCGGGCTAAGGTACGAGCGTGGCTGACAGCGGGGAGGCAGTGTCCGAGAAGATCTCCGTAGTCCTGGCGGACGACCACGCGGTGGTCAGAAGCGCACTGCGCCTGATGCTGGAGCGCGAGCCGGACATCGAGGTCGTCGCCGAAGCCGGTGATGCGGACTCGGCCGGGCGCTACGTCAGCGGGCACCGCCCCAAGGTCCTCATCCTCGACATCAACATGCCCGGCGGCTCCGGCCTCGCCGCGATCCCCTCGATCAGGGAGCAGTCGCCGGAGACCGAGATCGTCGTGCTCACCATGCAGGACGAGACGGCGTTTGCCCGTGAGGCGCTCCAGGCCGGCGTCCTCGGCTACATCCTCAAGGAGGCGGCCAGCGAGGAGCTGGTCAAGGCCGTCCGGATGGCCGCCGAGGGGCGCACCTATCTCCAGCCCGAGCTGGGGGCGCGGCTGGCGGCCGAGCCCGACGCTGCCACCCCCGACGATCTCTCCGAGCGCGAGCTGGAGGTGCTGCGGCTGATCGCCCTCGGACACACCAACAACGAGATCGCCGAGCAGCTCTACCTGAGCGTCCGCACGGTCGAGTCCCATCGGGCCCACATCCAGCAGAAACTGGCGATGACGACGCGCTCCGAGCTCGTCCGCTACGCGATCGAGCGCGGGTTGATCGACGTCTGACTAGCGGCCGCCCGCGAGCCAGCAGCCGCTGAGCGCGGGGGAGCTGCACGGCCGGGAGCAGTTCGTCCGGCACTGCGGCTCCTGTCACACCCTGGCCGCGGCCGGCACGATCGGCCAGATCGGGCCCAACCTCGGCAACATCGCGATCACCCACGCGGACATCCTGCGCGCGATCAGAACCGGCGGCGGCAGGCACAGCCACGGAGCCGGCGGCCGCACGGGCAACATGCCGCGCGACCTGGTCACCGGGAGGGACGCCCGGGAGGTCGCTGCGTTCGTCGCGGCCAACGCGGGGGGTTCCTCGACTCCCTAGCCCCTTCGGCTTCGCCACCAGATCGCGGCGGAGAGCGGCTAAACGCGATCGAGGTGGGTGTCGTTGAACCTGGTCGGATACTTGAGGCCGGCGCCGATCATCCGGTCGAAGCCGATGTGCGCGAGCCAGATCAGGCCGACCTCGGTGAGCACCGATGCACCGGTGAGCACTCCAAGCGTCGCGATGACGATCGGCAAGACCTCCGTGTGGACCGCGTCATAGGTCGCCGCGCCCACGCGCGGCCCGGCCAGCCAGCCGAGCATGGACAGGTCCGGGGCCAAGGCGAGGAGAACGAAGGCGAGGGCGCTGAAATCGAGGTGGATGTAGAGCGCAATCGAGGCTCCGAAGACTGCGGCGCCTTCCAGTCGCAGCAGGATCGAGGGCAATCGGGCGAGCGTCAAACCACCTGCCGCCCGCTCCCGACGCGCTCCGGTCTGCGCCACGGACACGAGTGCAGGATATGCCGTCGATCCCGGCAGAGCAATTCCGCCGCTTTCCATGCAAAGCGGCTGCTTTGAGCCCACCCAGAAGCGATGGGGGGCCTGGCCGCTAGGTCTCCTGGTAGAGGGGGCCGTCCCCACCCTCGGGCAGCGTCAGGCGGCCGCCCTTGGCGGTGATCGCGCCACACTGGATGCAGTTCGAGGCCGTCACGTGGACGTCCACGGTCTCCGCGCCCGACTCGAGCTGGTCGTCAGGGATCTCGTAGACCTGGGCCGGGCACATCGAGACCCAGGTCTGGGCGACCTCCCGCGGAACGCGATTCTGGATCCGGACGTGGTTCGGAGCGTCGTCGCGGGTCGCGTTGCCCGAGAGGAAGACCGAGGAGAGCTTGTCGAAGATGTACGAGCCGTCGGGCTTCGGATACTGCCCCCCGGCGCCGCCGATCTCCACCTCGACGTCGGCGTCCGGCTCGACCTTCTTGTGGCCGGGGGGAACGGCGCCGCGCGAGAGGAGCCAGGCGTTGGCGATGCCGCCGAACGCGATGAACCCCTTGTCGCCGTACTGGCGCACGTTCCGCGAGCGGTACAGGTCCTTCTCGATCATCGAGTGCTTGACCTTGCGCTCGTAGTCCTCGAAGTTGACCGACTCCTGCTTCAGCGACTCGACGATCGCCTCCGCCGCGTACATGCCGGCGTGCATGGCGTAGTGGATCCCCTTCAGGTAGGGGACGTTCACCATCGAGACGTTGTCCCCGCACATCACCATGCCGGGGACCGACAGGCGTCTCGGCATCGTCCAGTAGCCGCCGGAGGGGATCGTCTTCGCGCCCCAGCCGACCCGCTCACCGCCATCGAGCAGCTTGCGGACGAACTTGTGGGTCTTGAGCTGCTGCAGAGCGTCGTGGCAGGAGAAGGTCGCGTCGGTGGTGTCGAGGCCGACCACCATGCCGATGGTGAGCTTGTCCTCCCCCATCGGGTAGATGAAGCTGCCGCCGAACTCGTTGTACTTCGGTCGGCCCCGGAGCGGCCAGTTCATCGTGTGGATGACCCGGTCGAGCGGCTTGGGCACCTTCCAGATCTCCTTGACGCCGATCTCCCACCTCATGGAGTCGCCGGCGAGGTCGAAGTAGTCGATGGCGCACTGCGTCAGGTGGCTGACCGTTCCCTCGGCGAGGACGGTGGCCTTCGCCATCAGGTCGGACCCGGGCTCGAAGTTCGAGAGCTCCTCGCCGTCTCGGCCACGGCCCTTGTCGCCGGAGCGAATGCCGCGCACGATCCTGTCCTCCACCAGCAGCTTGTCCGCCACGGTCTCGGTGAGGATGTAGGCGCCCGCCTCCTCAGCCCGCTCGGCGAGAAACCGCGAGAGCTTCGAGACGGAGGTGACGTAGTTCCCGTGGTTGCGGAAGTTGGGCGGCGGCGGCTTCAGGGGGATGGCCATCTTCTTGGTGAGGAGATAGACGGCGTCCTTCTCGACCTTCTGGTAGACCGGCCAGTCGCTCGGGTCGAGATCCGGGAAGAGCTTCTCCATCGCCGAAGGCACCAGGTTGGCCCCGGAGACGTTGTGCGCTCCGCACGCCTTGCCCTTCTCGATCACCGCCACGGGGATCTCGCCGAGCTTCTCGGTCAGCCCCGGCTCGTCCTCGAGCAGCTGCAGGACGCGGTTGGCGCAGGCGAGTCCAGCCGGGCCGCCGCCGACGATGACGATGCCGGCCTCGAGCCGCTCCTCCGGCGCATCGGTTGGCGGACCAACGTAGTCCCCCGGATTGAACGGCGGCGGAAACTCAGCCGGCTCGATTGGCACTACGAGCCCTTCTTGGCCTTGATCGCCTCGGTCAGCTTGGGGACGATCTTGTGGAGGTCGCCCACCACGCCGAGGTCCGAGAACTCGAAGATCGGCGCGTTCTGGTCCTTGTTGATCGCCAGGATGTTCTCCGAGTTCTGCATCCCGACCTTGTGCTGGATCGCGCC
>Ga0066903_100003370_pt1 | contig 13030 bp, 13 predicted proteins | sample PanSoiMetaGPlot1_FD_67491 | JGI IMG/M metagenome (GOLD analysis project Ga0066903, IMG submission 67491) | Tropical forest soil microbial communities from Panama analyzed to predict greenhouse gas emissions - Panama Soil - Plot 1 (version 2) | ecosystem: Environmental > Terrestrial > Soil >... | reverse complement strand
AGCCGTCGTCGTCCCAGTAGTAGTTGACGTATTCGAGCTCGTGCTGGCGATTCGCCTGCGCGGCGCTCACCCGCTGGTAGACGCGGAGCGCTCGGTCGAGTTGCGGCGCGGTGAGCACGCTCGCGAGCGAGAGCAGCCGCTCCTCGCAGGACGGGGTGGCGACGCGGGTGAGCGCGCGCACCTTCGTGTACGTGAGCTCGCCCCGAGCGAACGCGCCCCGGATGTGCGGCAGCTCTCGGAGCGCGCGGGCAACGCGCACGAGCTCTGACGCCTCCCAGTACGAGACGCCAAACCGCCACGCGACCCAGCGCTCGAACCGATCCCCACCTACGTTGCCTTGCTGGTCGTATTCGGCCAGCAGCCCGAGCCACCGCGCGACGGCCGCATTGATGTGCGCCTGCTCCTGCGCGAGCTCCATCTCGAGCTCTTGCAATCTTGTTGTCTTCATAGACAACAAGATTACAAGAGCCGCCGGACGGATGCGCCGCCCGCCTGTCAGGCGAGCGACCTACCCGGCCTGCTCCGCGACCGGCCCTTCGGCCTCCTCACGGAGCAGCGTGACAATCTCGAAGAAGCGGCCGAGGTCGAGCGGCTTGGTCAGCACGAGGTCGGCGGCTGCATGGAGCGAACCGAGCCGGTCTTCCGACTCGGCGGTCAGCATCACCACGGGCAGCCGCTCGCCGCCGTCGAGCTTCCGGATCCGCTTCAGAACTTCGAGACCGTCGATGTCGGGCAGGCGAAGGTCGAGAAAGACCAGGTCGGGACGCTCGACCACGACCGCCCGGACGCCGTCGAGGCCCGAGCGCGCGGTGACCAGCCGGAAGCCCGGCTCGCGGGCGAGCAGCACGTCGACGATCTTTAGGCTCGCCGGGTCGTCGTCGATGTACGCGATCGTCGCGAGCGGCGGGGAGCCGTTCGCCTTCGCGCCGGAGGTGCGCTCCTCACGCAGGCCGACCGCGTCGACGGCCGGCAACCGCTCGACGCGCACGTCGAGCTCGCGGCCGAGAACCTCGAGCCGCCGCACCTCGTCGATGCCGGGACGGGTGGCCGACCGGGCCGTGGCCTCGATCTGCGCGGCGAGGGCCGCGATGTCCTGGAGCCCGGCTGTCGCCGCTCCGCCCTTCAGCATGTGGGCGTAATCCGCGAGCTCGTCAACCGAGGCGGCGCCGGGTGCGTCCACGAGCCTGACCAGCTCGAGGCGGAGACCGACCATCGTGTCGTTCACGCTCCGCAGGAACGCTGCCAGCACCGCGGCACGCTCCGTGTAGGCCAGATTCTTCGGGGCGGGCTTCGTCGGCGCCGTCGCGGACGGCTGGTCGGCGACCTGCGCAGTCCGGACCTCGTCGCGCGACACCTGCCGTCGCCGCGGGCGCTGCTGGATCTTCTCGCTGGCCCGCTCGAACGCGGCGCGCGCCTCCTCGGCGCTGACTCCCGTCCGTTCGGCGAGCTCTTGTGTCGTGAGCCCACCGGTGATCATGTCGAGAACCTCGCGGTCGTCGGGCTCGAGCGCCGCGGCCGCGTAGTCCCCGCGCGGGTTGCGATGGTCGAATGCCGGCTCGCCGGAAACCACGAGCCGCAAGGTCTCGAGCAGCGGTTCGCGCCGTCCGCTCTTCACGTACGCGCCCTGGAACCCGGCCGAGAGCGCCGTCTGATTGAGACCGGTCTCGGTGCTCGCAGTCATCAGGACGGCGGGGACGTCGACCTCGCGATCGCGCAGCTCGCGAAGAAGCTCGATGCCGTTCGTCTCCGGGAGCCGGTAGTCGAGCAGGAGGAGCGCCGGCCGTACCTCCGAGATCGCCGCCTGCGCTTCGTCCGCGTTGGGGACGTCCGCGGTGACGTAGAACTCGCTCTCCTTGAGCGCAAACCTCAACCAGGTGCGAACGATCTCGTCGTCGTCGACGACGAGCACCGGCACGCGGTCGCCAAGCCGGTCGGGCGCCGTGCTCATATCCGGAGTGAAGCGCGGAACCGGTCGTCACGCACCACCCGTTGGGGCAGGTCAGGCCCAGCCCGAGGATTAGAGAGGTCAGAACAGCAGGCTGCGATACGTGAGGCGACACCGCATTCCGACCGCCTCGTAGAGGCGAATCGCGGGCGCGTTCTCCCGGCGTACGAACAGGCAGACGGCTGACGCCTGAGTGAGCAGCAGCCGGCAGAGATCGGCCAGCCCGCGACGGCCGTTGCCACGGTTGCGCGCCGCCGGATCGACCCAGACCTGCTGGAGCTGAACCGCGCTCGACGTCCAGGCGGACGCCTCCGCCTTGAACAGGATCGTCCCGCCGTCCAGCCAGATCCAGGAGCGGCCCTCGACGATCTGCGACTCGGTTCGCCAGCGAAAGCCGCCCGGGTCGCTCGCCAGTGGATCGATCCCGAGCTCCGCTCGGTGCGCGGCCGCGCAGGCCGGGAGGAGCAGCGGTACGTCGTCGATCGTCGCCGGACGCAGGCCGCTGCCGCCCGGCGGCGGCGGCTCCTCGATGACGTAGACGGGCTGGCCGGGCCGGTCTTCCCGCGGCCGCGGGAGCTCGGAGGATGCCGCGTCCCAGAGCTCCCCCACCGCGCGTTCCTCACCGATGATCATTCGGGCCCCGGCCGCGGCGGCGGAGGAAGCCAGCGCCGCGCAGCCGGAACCCGACGGGACGACGTTCGCGCCGACGAAGCAGAGGGCGTGAACCCGACCGTCGAGCTCCACGGCGCGAAACCGGCCGAGGCGCCGTCTGGCGGCCTCTTCGAGAAACACTCGCTCGACGGGATCCTCGGCGCAGAATGCAAGCACCTGCTCGCGGGACGGCTCGACCAGCTTCCCGATCACCGCCGGAACTGTAGGCCGCCGCCCGGGAGGCACTAGGCTTCCGCGCGATGCCGATCCACATTCGGGCCGAGCCGGGTGACTACGGCGAGGCCTGCCTCCTCCCGGGCGACCCGCTCCGGGCCAAGTACATCGCCGAGACGTACTTCGACAGCGCCGTGCAGCGAAACGGCGAGCGGGGAATGCTCGGCTACAGCGGCAAGTGGGAGGGCAGGCCGGTCTCCGTGCAGGCAACCGGTATGGGATGCCCGTCGGCCGCCATCGTGATGGAGGAGCTGATCCAGCTCGGCGTCAAGCGCTTTCTCCGGGTCGGCACCTGCGGCGGCCTGCAGCACGATCTTCGTCTCGGCGACCTCATCGTCGCGCTCACCGCCGTGCCCGGCGACGCAACGGCGCTCCACTACATCGGCGGCGAGCCACACTGCCCGACGGCCGACTGGGAGCTGATCCACGGCGCGGTGCACTTCGCGAAGGAGCTCGGTCAGCCGATGCGCGTCGGCCCGATCGTCTCCAGCGACCTGTTCTACAACCCGTCCGACGGCCAGTACGACCGGTGGTCCTCGCGCGGCATCCTCGCCGTCGAGATGGAGGCGGCGATGCTGTTCACGCTCGGCGCGATCAAGCAGGTTCAGACCGGCGCGCTGCTCACCGTCAGCGACGTGGTGGTCGAGGGAGCGTTCCAGCGCATCTCGGATGACGACCTCCGCGCAGCGGTCGATCGAATGACGCGCGTCGCGCTGGCCACGATCACGTCGGACCACTGACAGGGGCTCGCCTGGCTCCCGCCGGCACGGTCTTCCTCGTCAACCCCGCCTCGGACAACGGGCGCACCGGGCGCCGCTGGCCGCAACTGGCCCACGCGGCCGCCGCGCGAGGGCTGACCGGGGACGCACTCCTCTCGGAGCGCCCAGGGCACCTGACCGAGCTCGCGCGTGAGGCGGTGGCCCACGGCGCCACGCTCCTCGTCGCCGTCGGCGGCGACGGGACGGTGCAGGAGGTCGCGAGCGGGATCGCCGGAACGGACGGCGTCGAGCTGGCAGTCATCCCGCGCGGCACCGGGTTCGACTTCGCCCGGACATTCGGAATCCCGCCCGGTGAGCGGGCGATCGCGATCGCCACCGACGGACGGGTGGTTGCGGTCGACGTCGGGCTGGTCAGCTACCGGCGCTGGGACGGCGCTGACGCCGACGGGTACTTCGCGAACATCGCGAGCGCGGGCATGAGCGGTGCGATCGCGCGCCGGGCGAACGAGACGACCAAGGCGCTCGGCGCCAAGGCGTCATACCTCTGGTCGATCGTGGCGGTCTTCGCGCGCTGGCAGAACGACGAGGTGACCGTCTCGGTCGACGGCGAGACGCGGACGGGCCGCATGCACGACGTGATCGTCGCGAACGGCCGGTATCTCGCCGGTGGAATCAAGATCTGCCCGGACGCGGAGACGGACGACGGCCTCTTCGACGTCCTCCTCCTCGGCGATCTCGCAAAGCGCGATCTGATGTTGACGCTGCCGAAGGCGTACGTCGGCAGGCACCTGCCGCACCCGAAGGCCGAGCTCCTACGCGGCCGCGTCGTCACCGTGGACGCCGCCGAGCCGCTCCCAATCCAGCTGGACGGCGAGCAGCCGGGAACGACGCCGGTGCGGTTCGAGGTGCTTCCCGGTGCTATGCGGCTGCGTGTACCCCGCTAGCTGCTCTCGGAGGGCGGCTCCGTGGGCCCCGTCGGCTTCGCCGGCTCCGGCTTCGGCTTCGCGGCCGCGGCGCGGGTCGTCTTACGGCGCGGCGCCGAATTGGCGGCCGCGAGCTCGTCCACCCGTCGCTCGAGCTCGGCGAGGCGCTGCTCGAGCTCGTCGAGGCCGCGGACGCGCTTCTGGAGCTCGTCCACCCGCGTGCGAAGCGTGTTCACCGTGTCGGTGAGCTTCGCGGCGCCCGGAAAGTCCGAGATCTTGTGAATCGCCTCCTCGCCCGCCTCGGCGAGGCGGGTGAACAGGTCCTTGCTCTGGGGTTCCTCAGTGTCTGTGCTCTGGGGTTGCTCAGTGTCTGTGCTCTGGGGTTGCTCGGCCATGCGGCTCCTCTCGCTCGTGTCCTCCACTGCATTTTCACAGCTCCGTAACGATTTCCTTGCCACTGCGCGCGGAGTCCGCGCTACCCTCGAATCGATGGAGGAACAACGCCGGCATCGGCACCGGCGGGAGACCCGCCGGACGATCACGCAGCGGCAGGGCGTTCCGCACGAGGTCGAGCGAACCGTCTGTCCGGCATGCGGGCGGGTGCTCGCCGAGCGCCCCGTTCGGAGCGCTCGCGCCCTAGCCGCGTAGTTCCTCCACGAGGGCGGCGAGGGTGTCTCCTGCGCCGCCCTCGACGCGAACCTCGGCACGAGCGTCGAGCGCGGTCGGGCCCCGGTTGACGATCGCCATGCGACCGCCTGCGCGGAGGGTTTCGAGCGGCAGCTCCGCGACGGGGTAGACCTCGAGCGCCGAGCCGACGACGAGGCAGAGACGCGCCTCGCGGGCCAGGGCGAATGCGCGGTCGATCGCGGCCGGGGGAAGGAGCTCTCCGAAGAACACGACGTCGGGCTTCAGGATCGCCCCGCAGGCCGGGCACGGCGGAGCGGCGGCGTCTTCTTCGAGCTGGGCGAGCACGTGGGCGAGCCGGCACGTCCTGCCGCACCGTGGGCACCTGCACCTCGCGATGGAACCGTGGACCTCGACGACGTCGCGGCTGCCAGCCCGTCCGTGCAGCAGGTCGATGTTCTGCGTGACGACCGCGCTGACGAAGCCGAGCTCCTCGAGCTCGGCCAGTGCGCGGTGGGCGCGGTTCGGCTCGGCTGACGCGAGCATCGCGAAGCGGGGGCCGTAGAAGCGCCAGACCTTCTCCGGGTCGGCTCGGAAGGCGTCGAGCGAGCCGTACTCCAACGGGTCGAACTGCTTCCAGATCCCGCTGGGAGACCGGAAGTCGGGGATCCCGCTCTCCGTCGAGACGCCCGCTCCCGTGAGCACGAGGCACGGCTGTGCCTCGCGGACGAGCTCGGCGAGTCGCGCGACGGACATCGCCGCAATGTAAGGATCGCGCCTCGTCATGCGCCCCGGGTTCACGTTCGCGACCGACCTCACCGTTCGCTTCTCCGAGACGGATGCCCAGGGGGTCGTGCACAACGCTGTGTACCTCGTCTGGTTCGAAATCGCCCGGATCGACTACCTGGCCCGCTTCCGGGACGGCTACCCGGGCCTCCGCGCGGACGGGATCGAGGCGCTCACGCTCGAGGCGCACGTGCGCTACCGCGCGCCGGCGCGGTTTGACGATCGCCTGCGCGTCTACGCGCGCTGCGGCGACCTGCGCGGCGCCCGCTTCCGGTTCGAATACGAGATCGAGCGCGGCGACGAGATCGTTGCCGACGGGTGGACGGCGCACGCCGTCGTCGACGCGGAGTTGCTTCGCCCCACGCGGCTGCCGGAATGGCTGGGAGAAGCGATCCGGAACGCCGAAGCTACGGCGAGGTGACGCTGGGCGCGTTTTGCTTCGGCGCGGAGCCGGTGTTCGGCGTCGTCGACGTCGTGTCGGTCGTGGTCGACGTCGTGTCCGTCGTCGACGGCGTCGTCTCGTTGCTCGGTGGCGCCTGCGGCTCGGGCTTCGGCTTCGGCGCCGGGCGTGCCTTCGTGCCGTAGCGGATCACGGTCGGCTCGCCCACGTACGAGGAGTACCAGGTGTCGTCGTACAGAAGCTGTCCGTCCGCCGTGTACACGCGCCGATGAACGCTCGTCGAGCGCGGCGGCGACCCGACCTGGTCGATCTCGTGCTCGCCCTCGTAGAGATTCGAGTCGGCGATGCGGTTCACGGGCACCGGCCCCGTCGTGACGAGCGGCGCCGTGGTGGAGACCACCCGCCGGTGGGTCGGAGCGCCGTAGAGCCCGACGGTGAGCGACGAGGAGCCGACAAAGGTCCGCAGCAGCAGCCAGTGCGGCGTATCGTTCACGAAGCGGAGGTCGGTGTCCGGGTAGTTGACAGTGGCGTCGCGGCCCTGCGGGTAATGGTCGATGTAGAGCGCGTGGTTCGTCCGCGCGGTGATCTTGAGCCCCGCTTCGTAGGCGGCGTTGAACACGGTCGTCGAGACCTGGCAGACACCGCCTCCGATCCCGCTCTTGAGCTCGCCGTTGATGATCACGGGCGCCTCGAGAAACCCCTTCGCGGGCGTCCGCTCACCGGTGGTCGCGTTGAAGGAGAACTCCTTGCCCGGAGCGATCAGCGTGCGGTCGATCAGCTGCGCGACGAGCTGGACGTTGTGGATGCGGTTCGGGTCGCCGCCGTAGATGGTCTCGTAACTGCCGACCTCGCCGGTGATGCCCATCGCGCGAGCCTGCGCGGTCGATCGCGCCGGCGCCTTCGTGACGACGGTGATGTTGGCTGTCCGGTTCGTCGGCGAGAGGGCGGCCGTCAGCAGCCGCGCAGCCGTTGCCGGCAGGTCGATGACACGGCCGTCCCGCGCCGGCACGAGCCGGACGCCCTTCGTCGTGATTGCCCAGTCGGCGTTCCGCGGCGGGCGATCGAAACGCCTCGTCAGGCGAAGGAAAAATGCGTTCGCCCCGGGGCCGCCGATCTTGAGCTCGGAGGCGCCGTCGTGCGGCAGCGTGAGCATCTTCGCGATCCGCCACCGCGGGATCCGCCACCGCGTTGCGCCGAGCTGCAGCCGGACGGGCCGCGACACGGCTGCCTGCGCCTGCTGGACGGCGTCCTTCAGGTCGTCGGCGGTCACCGCCTGGCGATCGGTCTCGAGCGGAAGCGCGACCGGCTCACGCCGCAGCGAGGCAAGCGAGGTCACGAGCAGCTGCGCCGCCCGGGGGCGATCGAGGACGACGCCGTCGTGACCGGGGACCACGGTTACGCGAAGGCCGCGGAGCCGGAGGGCGGCGTCTCGATGCGGATGGTCGAGCACACGCGCGAACTGGTTCAGCCGGTAGGTCAGAGCGGGCTGCCAGACCGTCGCATGCGGCGTGACGTGTTCACCGAACAGCGAGATCCTGACGCGGCGCCAGCCGCGAATCGGCGCAAAGCCGCCGCCGGCGTCCTGCGCATCGTGAACGGCCTCGGCCCAGTTCGCCTGGACGCCGAGGCGGCTCGGGCGGAGCCGCCATTTGTGCGCCCCGGAGACGAACACGACGGGGACGTTCGCGAGCGCCGCGGCCCGGCTCTCGAGACGAGCGCGAGCGGTGTCCGCCGGCTGCCCGCCGACGTCCTCGCCGGCGATTCGGACACCTCCCGCGAGCCTGCTCGACGACCCGGCAAGCGCGAGCCCGGTAGCGAGCACGGCGATCAGAAGGAGCGATAGGACGAGAACCGACCAGCGCAGCACGAGGCGGCGCTTGCGCGCTCGCCTGTGGCGCATCCGGACCGCGTGAGATCGTGCCTCTACGTGCAAGGCGTCGAGTCTACTCCGGTCCATGGTCGTCGTCGCGTGAAATGTGCTACAGCGCTTCGACCATCGCGCGGATTCGCGCGCGGGCCGCGTCCGTGGTGGCCCACTTCGCGTCGACAGCCGCGCGCTGGCGCTCGTGCAACTCGATCAGCCGCAACAGTGCGCGCTTGAGCTCCTGCCGGTCCGGCCGCGGAAAGGTGTCGGCGAGATCGGAGACGTCGTAATGCGACTCCGCACGCCGGTAACTGAAGCCGGGGTGGCCGGCCTCGCGCGCCCGCCACGCCTCGACGATGCCGCGGAGCCAGTGCAACTCGCTGGCGACTTCGTAGTACTCGCCGCGCTCCACGTGTCGGAGGCAGTAGTACGTCCAAGCCCAGAAGCGCTCGTCCTCATGGACGGCGAGCGTCCAGTCGGCCGTTCGGTCCGAGTGCCTCCCTGCCCAAGCCGAGAGGTGACCGATGCGGTCCCACGCGATCTTGTAGGGCCCGCCCTCCGGCGGCGGCAGCTCCTGGTCGATGTAGAGCGCGATGTCGGTCTTCACCGCCGGCTCGTAGAAGTAGATGACGAAGTACGGGCGCACGTGGTCGGCGTCGAAGCGGTGAAACCACGGCGCGATCGGCCACTCCCACCGATGGCTCCACATCGCCTTGCGCGCGGCCTCGTCACGGAAGCAGACGCCGATGTCGATGTCGCTGTATGCGTCGGCGCTCCCGCGGGCGATACTGCCCGAGACCCACGCGCCGACCGCGTCGGGGTCCTTCTCGAAGAACTCCAGCACCGCCCTCAGGACTCGCTCGTGATCAGGGAGTGAGCGGACGCCCTCGTAGACCCCGGGGTCGACCGTCATCGCATCACTCGCGCCAGTACACGCCGCGGTCTTCGTACGCGATCTCGATGCGGCGCCCGTCGGGGTCGCGGACGACGAAGCCGCGGGACAGCTCCGTGTGCTCGACCGGCTCCCGCTCGAGGGCGCCGAGCTCGCGGGCGCGCTCGAGCGCGGCCCAGAACCCCTCGGCGTCTGCGTCGAACGCGATCTCGTCCGGGTCATGGCCAATCTCGTTGTCGTCCGACGGGAAGAACACCAGCGTCGTCGATCCGACGCGAAGCGGCCCGTGTGCGCCTTCGAGGCGCTCCGCGGCGAGCAGCCGGGCATAGAAGGCGTTCAGACGCGCCGGATCGGGTGTGCGGAACGCGATGTGGTTGATGCCGAGGATCCCCACCGCGTCAAAAGGTAAAGAGCTCGATGCCGCCGGTCACGTTCACCTCGGCGCCTGTGATGTAGGCGGCCAGGTCGGAGCTGAGGAAGGCGATCGCGTTGGCGACGTCCTCCGGCGAGCCGACACGACGAAGGGCGGTGCGTCGCTCCATGCGCTCGCGCATCGCGGGATCGAGCCGGCCGAACGCCTCCGTGCCGATGATCCCGGCCACGACGGCGTTCGCGGTGATGCCGTAGCGCCCGCCCTCGAGCGCGAGCGTCTTCGTCAGTCCGAGCAGGCCGGCCTTCGTCGCCGCATAGCTCGCCTGGCCGAACCCGCCGAGGGTGCCGACGACCGAGCTCATGTTGACGATCCGTCCCCAGCCGCGCTCCTGCATGCCGGGCCAGACCGCCCGCGCGCAGTTGAGCGCGCCGGTCAGGTTGACGCGGAGGTCACGCTCCCAGAGCTCCGCGTCCTGCCACACCAGCTGGCCGAGGTGGTCGAGCGCGCCCGCGTTGTTGACGAGGATGTCGACGGCGCCCAGCTCGGCGCGGACGCCCTCGATCGCCCGTTCGACCTCGGCCCGTGCGCCGACGTCGCACCGTACCGCCAGCGCGCGCCGGCCGAGCGCCTCGACCGCGCCCGCGGTCTCGTCGGCAGCCAGCACGTCGAGGAGCGCGACGTCGGCACCGGCCGCCGCTAGCGCCAGCGCGTCCGCGCGCCCGAGTCCGCGCGAGCCACCGGTGACAACCGCGACCCGCCCGGACAGGTCCATCTCGAGCGCCACGCGGCAACTCTCGCAGATGCCCTCAGTCGAGGAACCGAATCGAAGGCGGGTCGCCATGCGCGCGCACAACCTCCCCGGCGACTGAGCGCGCCCGAGCCGCGGTCAGTCTCGCGGCAGAAAGATCTCGCGCGCGATCACGAGCCGCTGGATCTGCGACGTCCCCTCGTAGATCTGGAACAGCTTGGCGTCGCGCATGAGCTTCTCGACGGGGAACTCCTTGATGTAGCCGTAGCCGCCGAAGACCTGCACGGCATCGGTAGTGACCTTCATGGCCGTGTCGGCCGCAAACCGCTTCGCGAACGAGGACTGGAGCGTCGAGCGCCGGCCCTGGTCGAGCAGCCAGGCGGCCTGCCAGCACAGAAGGCGCGCCGCCTCGATCTCCGCGGCCATGTCGGCAATGGGGAAGCTGACGCCCTGGTTCATCGCGATCGGCTGGTCGAACTGGATCCGCTCGCGTGCGTACTCGACCGAGTGTTCGTACGCGGCCCGCGCGACTCCGACCGCCCCGGCCGCCGTTCCCGGACGCGTGAAGTCGAGCGTCCGCATCGCGATCTTGAACCCCTCGCCCTCCTCGCCCAGCCGGTTTCCGGCCGGAACGCGGACGTCCTGGAAGGCGATCGCAGACGTGTCCGTGGCCCGCTGGCCCATCTTGTCGAGGTGCCGCTCGACCACGACGCCGTCGGCATCCATCGGGACGATGAAGGCGGAGAGCCCGCGGTGCCCGCGGCTCCGGTCGGTGGAGGCGAAGACGACGGTCCACGCAGCGTGGCCGGCGTTCGTGATGAACATCTTCGACCCGTTCAGGACGTAGTCGTCGCCGGAGCGGACGGCCGTCGTCTGGATGCCGGAGACGTCCGAGCCGGCGTCGGGCTCCGTGAGCGCGAACGAGCAGAGGATCGGCTCGTCGATCAGGGGCGGCAGCCAGCGGCGCCTCTGCTCCTCGGTGCCGGCCAGGATGACCGGGGCGGCCCCGAGGGTGTTGGCGATGATCGAGACCGTGATCCCGGAGCAGCCCCAGGCGAGCTCCTCCCCGACGAGGATGCCGTCGAAGACGCTCAGTCCGAGGCCGCCGTACTCCTCGGGAATGTGGACGTTCATCAGCCCGATGTCGTGCGCCCTGGCGATGACGTCGGCGGGGTGCGTCGAGTGCTCGTCGTACTCCGCCGCCCTGGGCCTGATCTCCTTCTCGGCGAAGTCGTGCGCCAGCTCCCGCAGCGACTTCTGCTCGGCGGTGAGCTCGAAGGAGATCCCCCCGACTGCCTCGTGGATCGCGGTCATTGCTCCTACTTTGGCGGTTGACTGACTAGTCAGTCAAGAGTACCCCCGATCGCGAGAAGCGAGCGCGGAGTCGAGGGTCATCGCGCCGTAAAGCGTGCCTGCAAGCGGCAGCGTGCCGGCACGCCATGCAGCCAGGCGGAAGTAACGGATCGTCGGCAGGTAGAGGAGCGCCTGAAGGACAAGGGCGACCACCGCGGGCACCCCGGCGGCCAGCGCCCAGGCGGACGCTCCCGCGGCGGCGAGGCCGGTCGCGGCGAGAAGGAGCAGCACGGGCAGCGGAAACACGAGCAGCAACGCCGCGAGCGCCGCGGCGAGGCGGCCCGGCGAGTAGCGCAGCTCGGCGTACGCCGTCCGCGCCACCATCCGCCAGACGGAGCGCAGTCGGTCGTGCTCGCGCAGGCTGACGACGTCCGCCTCCGCGAGCGCGAGGCGGAGCCTGCCGCCGATCAGCCGAGCGAGGGCGAGACCGTCGATGACGGCATCGCGGATCGCCCGAAAGCCGCCGGCATGCTCGAGGGCTGCGCGCCGGACGAGGATGCACCCGCCGGCCGCCGCCGGACGCCGACCCGCGTTCGCCCACCGCATCGGGTAGAGGAGGTTGAAGAAGAACAGGAAGGCCGGGACGAGCAACCGCTCGGCGCCGGACTCGCAGCGAAGGCGAGCCATGCGGCTGACGAGGTCGAGCCGTGCCGACTCCGCCTCGGCGACGAGGCGGCGAAGCGACGGCGGCGCGTGGCGAATGTCCGCGTCGGTGAGCAGCAGGTAGTCGCCGCCGGCTGTGCGCGCGCCCTGCTCGAGGCCCCAGACCTTCCCCACCCAGCCCTCCGGGAGCGGAGCACCGCGAACGACCGCCGCGCCTGCGGCGTGCCCGACCTCCGCGGTGCGGTCCTCGGATCGATCGTCCACGACGGTCAGGCGCCACTCACCCGGGTAGTCCTGTGCGCTCAGGGCCTGCAGCGTCCAGGGCAGCAGCTGCTCCTCGTTCCGCGCGGGGACGATGACGTCGACGGAGGGCCATGCCGGCGGATCGAGGTCGTGGTCGTCGGAGCCGTCGCGCGGTTGCAGCGCCCACGGCCTCGCAGGGTGCAGCGCGACGGCAAGCCAGCCAAGGGCCGGGAGAGACGCCAGGAGCGCAAGAACGAGGAGAAAGAGCAAGAAGAGGGAGTCTGTAGGCTCTTCGGCATGGACTTCGAGCTCACTGACGAGCAGCGGCTGATCCAGGACACCGTGCGTTCCTTCGTCGAGGATCGCGTGCTACCGAACGCGATCGAGAACGACATCGAGCACCGCCTCGACCTCGGTGTCATCGAGGGCATGGCAGAGCTGGGGCTGCTCGGGATCGTGATTCCCGAGCAGTACGGCGGATCGGGGCTGGACTTCGTCTCCGAGGCACTCACGTGCGAGGAGATCGAGCGCGGCGAGGCCGCGTTTCGCACGCTGATCTCGGTGCACGTCGGACTGAACTCCCTGTCGCTGCTGAGGTACGCCACCGAGGATCAGAAGCAGCGCTGGCTCGTTCCGCAGGCGAAGGGCGAGAAGATCGCCTGCTTCGGCCTG